>Ga0307415_100000534_pt1 | contig 16602 bp, 15 predicted proteins | sample DK1Cmetagenome_FD_204524 | JGI IMG/M metagenome (GOLD analysis project Ga0307415, IMG submission 204524) | Maize rhizosphere microbial communities from greenhouse at UC Davis, California, United States - DK15-C-2 | ecosystem: Host-associated > Plants > Roots > Rhizosphere > Soil | place: USA...
CTTGATGTTGACCTCGTGGTCGGAGGTGTCGACGCCGGCGGAGTTGTCGATGAAGTCGGTGTTGATCCGGCCGCCGCGCATGGCGTACTCGACGCGCCCCATCTGCGTGAAGCCGAGGTTGCCGCCCTCGCCGACCGCCTTGGCGCGCAGCTGCGGGCCGTCGATCCGGATCGCGTCGTTGGCCTTGTCGCCGGCGTCGGCGTGGGTCTCGTTCTCCCCCTTGACGTAGGTCCCGATGCCGCCGTTCCAGAGCAGGTCGACGGGTGCCTGCAGGATCGCCTTCATGAGCTCGGCCGGGGTCATCGCCTTGACGCCGTCGGCCAGGCCCAGCGCGGTGCGCACCGGCTCGGTGACCGGGATCGACTTCAGAGACCGCGGGTAGACCCCGCCGCCCTCCGAGATCACCGACTGGTCGTAGTCCTGCCAGCTCGACCGGGGCAGCTCGAAGAGCCGCTTGCGCTCGACGTACGACGCCTCCGCGTCCGGGGTGGGGTCCAGGAAGATGTCGCGGTGGTCGAAGGCCGCCACCAGCCGGATGTGCTCGGAGCACAGCATGCCGTTGCCGAAGACGTCGCCGGACATGTCGCCGATGCCGACCGCGGTGAAGTCCTCGGTCTGGCAGTTGACGCCCATCTCCCGGAAGTGCCGCTGCACCGACACCCAGGCGCCGCGGGCGGTGATGCCCATCGCCTTGTGGTCGTAGCCCACCGAGCCACCGCTGGCGAAGGCGTCGCCCAGCCAGAAGCCGTAGTCCCGGGCCACGCCGTTGGCGATGTCGGAGAACGACGCGGTGCCCTTGTCGGCGGCGACCACGAGGTAGGAGTCGTCGCCGTCGTGGCGGACGACCGACGGCGGCGGCACCGTCCGGCCCTCGACGAGGTTGTCGGTGATGTCGAGGAGGCCGGAGATGAACGTCTTGTAGCTCGCGATGCCCTCGGCGAGCCAGGCGTCCCGGTCGGAGGAGTCGGGCAGCTGCTTGCAGAAGAACCCGCCCTTCGCACCCACGGGCACGATCACGGCGTTCTTCACCATCTGCGCCTTGACCAGCCCGAGCACCTCGGTGCGGAAGTCGTCGCGCCGGTCGGACCAGCGCAGCCCGCCCCGGGCGACCGGCCCGAAGCGCAGATGCACGCCCTCGACCCGTGGCGAGTAGACGAAGATCTCGAACCGCGGCCGGGGCTCCGGCAGGTCGGGGATCGCCGACGGCTCGAGCTTGAACGACATGTACGGCCGGGACCGGCCGCCGGCGGCGGGGTCCGGCTGGAAGTAGTTGGTGCGCAGCGTGGCCCGCACGTGCGTGAGGTACGAGCGCAGGATGCGGTCGTGGTCGAGGCTGGCCACGTCATCGAGGGCCCGGGTGATCCGGCCCTCGAGCTCGGTCACCCGGGCGATCCGCGCCTCCGCGTCGGCCGCCAGGTTGTTGCTGCAGGGGTCGAACCGGGCCTCGAACAGCTGCACCAGCAGCCGGGTGATGTCGACGTTGTTGCGCAGGGCGTCCTCGATGTAGTCGAGCGCGAAGGGCGAGTTGCCCTGCTTCATGTACTTCGCGTAGGCGCGCAGCACGGTCGCCTGGCGCCAGGTGACGCTCGCGCCGAGGACCAGCGCGTTGAACCCGTCGATCTCGTTGTAGCCGTCCCACACCGCGCGCAGCGCGTCCTGGAACAGCTCGCGGGCGTGCGCCGGCAGCGCGCGGCCGTAGCGCAGGCCGAACTCGTAGATGTACGTCGGCCGGTCCAGGCCCTCCAGCCCGTACGGCCGCTCGTCGACGACCTCGACGCCCATCGAGGAGAGCATCGGCAGGATCTCCGACAGCGACAGCGGCGGGCCGACGCGGAAGACCTTGAGCCGGGCCTCGCCGCGTCCGGCGTCCATCTGCTCGTACAGCGAGAGGTCGATGCCGTCCTTCTCCTCGTCGGCGGCGACCGCCTCGAGCCGGCCGAGGTCGACCGCCGCGGTCCGGGGCGAGAAGTCCTCCTTGTAGGCCTCCGGGAAGCAGTCGACGTAGCGGCGGGCCAGCCGGGCCCCGATCTCCTCGCCGTACTCGGCGATCACGGCGCTCTGGAAGTCGTCGCGCCAGGAGCGCGACGCGTCGGTGAGGCGCCGCTCGAGGTCCACCGTGTCGATGTCGACGATGTGGCCGCCCCGGGGCGGGTGCACGACGAAGTGGACCCGCGCGGTCGTCGACTCGTTGACGCTGACGTTGAACTCGACCGACTCGCCGCCGAGGCGGTCCTTGAGGATCTGGGAGAACCGCTCGCGGACCGTGGTGTTGTAGCGGTCGCGGGGCAGGTAGACGAGGACCGAGACGTAGCGGCCGTAGGTGTCGCGGCGCACGAACATCCGCACCTGGCGCCGCTCCCGGGCGTGCATGGCGGCCTCGGCCATCGGCGCCAGCTCGTCGACCGGGGTGTGGAACAGCTCGTCGCGCGGGTAGGTCTCGAGCGTGTCCATCAGCGCCTTGCCCGCGTGGCTGCGCGGGTCGAAGCCGCTGTGCTTGAGCACCGCCGCGGCCCGCTCCCGCAGCAGGGGGATCCGGGTCAGCGACTCGGTGTAGGCGGCACTCGAGAACAGCCCCAGGAAGCGCCGTTCGCCGACGACCTCACCGTCCTCGAACTTCTTCACGCCGACGTAGTCGAGGTACGCCGGCCGGTGCACGGTCGCGCGGGAGTTCGCCTTCGCCAGCACGAGCAGGGTCTTCTCGCGGGCCTTGGCCTTGACCGGCGCGGGCAGCTTGCCGAACGACGCCGACATGTCCTGGTCGGCCCGGAGGATGCCGTAGCCGGTGCCCGGGAGCGCGCGGAGCAGCTCGTCGTCGCCGTCCCGCTCGAGGCGGTACTCGCGGTAGCCGAGGAACGTGAAGTGGTCCTCGGCGAGCCACTGGAGCAGCTCGCGGCCCTGGCGAACCTCGTCGGGGTCCAGCGGTGGCGGGTCCTTCTCGAGCTCGTCGACGATCCTGAGCACCTGGGTGTGCATCTTCTCCCAGTCCTCCACCGACTCCCGGACGTCGCGCAGCACCCGCTGGATGGCCTCCTCGATCTCGGTGGGGTCGTCGTCGCCCTCGCGCATCCGGTCGATCTCGACGTGCATCCAGGACTCGCGGACCGCGCCGCCCGACGGTTCGAGCGAACCGTCCTCGACCGGCAGCACGCTCTGCAGCGCGCCGGTGATGTCACGGACGGCGTCGAAGTTCGGGTGGATCACGACGTGCACTCCCCGCAGCTGGCGGGCGAGCTCCATCGTCAGCGAGTCGACGAGGAACGGCATGTCGTCGGTGACCACCTCGACGACCGAGTGCCCACCGGCCGACCAGCCGTGCTCGCTCAGGCTGGGCGTGAAGGCGCGGATCCGTGCGGTGCCCTGCGGCCGCTGGCCGGCGAGCTTGTAGTGCGAGGCGAGTGCGCCGTACACGTCGACCTCGCTGCGGTCCACGACGTCCTCCGGCGCGACGTGCCGGTAGTACGCGTGGATCAGCGCGCCCACCGTGTCGTGCGGCGGTCCGCCCGTCCCCTTGCCGGCCACCGCCAGCTCGGTCGCCTTGGCGAGCAGTTCGGACTTGTCCACATCGAGCGTCGTCGTTGACACACTCCGACCCTAGTCCCAGTTGTGACCTCGACGACACCGCGACGTGGCCCTCGCGCGCCCCGCTTCTCAGAGCTGGGAGCGCAGGTCCCAGAGCAGCGGGTAGTACTTCACCGGGACCCGTGAGCGGAGGTAGCCGGCTCCGCTCGAGCCGCCGGTCCCGGACTTGCCGCCGATCATCCGCTCGACCATGACGACGTGCCGGGCACGCCAGCTCGCGGCCAGCTCGTCGTGCTGCAGCAGGGCCTCCGCCAGCGCCCACACGACGGCGTGCGCCGACCGGTCGTGGGCCACGACGCGCAGCGACGCGGAGATGTCCTCGTCGCTGTCCGCGGGCAGGCCCTCGCTGCGCAGCACGTGGACGAAGGCGTCCCACAGGGTCGGTTCCTCGAGGCGGGTCGCGAGCCGCCGCCGCTCGTCGTGGGTGAGTCCCCGGAAGCGCTGGACGTACGACGGGTCCTTGGCGCCGGAGAGGAACTCCAGCTCGCGGAACTGCACCGACTGGAAGCCGCTGGCCGGCGCCAGCCGCTGCCGGAACTCCAGGAAGTCCTGCGGAGTCATCGTCTCGAGCACGTCGATCTGCTGCACCAGCACCCGCTCGATGACGTGGACCCGGGCGAGCAGGTGCTGGGCCCACCACAGGGTGCGCCCCGCGACCGCGCCGTTCATCGCGTCGCGCGCCGCCGCGACCTCGTGCAGCAGCTGCTTGAACCAGAGCTCGTAGACCTGGTGGATCGTGATGAACAGCAGCTCGTCGTGCGCCGGCGGGTCGGACTCGAGGTGCTGGGAGTCGAGCAGCTGGGGCAGACGCAGGTAGCTGCCGTAGGTCAGCTGCGCACCCTGCTCCCCGAAGGACACGAACGATTCGCTCATGCAGGGACCGTAGCGCCGCGCCGCGGCAGGGGCGCGATGGCCATGCGCCCGGCGGCTCGGCCATGATGTGCGCCATGAAGCTCCAACACGAGGTGACCTACGCCGCGAGCCCGGATCGGGTCTTCGCGATGCTGGCCGACCCGGCCTTCCGGGAGGCGGCCGTGGCCGCGCAGGGGGTGGTCTCGGCCGAGGTCGAGCTGACGCGGACCGCCGGCGGCTTCTCGCTGACCGTCGAGCAGCTCCAGAAGACCGACGACCTCCCGTCGTTCGCGCGCAGCATCACCGGGGACACCACCCGCGTGGTCCAGCGCGAGGAGTGGGCGGACACGACCGGCGGGACGCTCAAGCTCGAGTCCCCCGGGAAGCCGTCGGAGGTCACCGGCACGGTGACGCTGCGCCCCGAGGGCAGCGGGACGGTCGAGATCGTCGAGCTCGACATCGCGGTGAAGGTGCCGCTGGTCGGAGGCAAGCTGGAGAAGCTGCTGGCCGACAGGATTCGGGCCGGGATCGACGCCGAGCACGGCGTCGGCGTGGCCTGGCTGGAAGGGAACCGATGACCAAGCGACTCACCCACGACCTGACCTATGACGCCCCGCTCGCCGACGTGGCAGCGATGCTGGCGGACCCGGCGTTCCGCTCGGAGGTGTGCGACTACCTGGGGATGCTGCGCAAGACCGTGACGATCACGGGCGACGCCGCCACGGGGACGCTGGAGGTCGTCCTCGACCAGGTGCAGGCACCCGACGGCGTGCCGTCGTTCGCCCGGAAGTTCGTGGGCGACGAGATCAACATCGTCCAGCGGGAGCGCTGGACCTCCCCCGCGGAGGGTCACATCGAGGTGACGATCCCCGGGAAGCCGGGCGAGATGAGCGGCACCGCCCGGCTGCACGAGTCCGGTGGCACCACCACCGAGAGCGTCGCGATGGACATCAGGGTGGGCATCCCGCTCGTCGGGGGCAGGATCGAGGGGCTGATCTCCGACCTGCTGCTCAAGGCGCTGCAGGCCGAGAACAAGGTGGGGCGCGACTACCTGTCGCGCTGATCCGGGGCCGGCGGGGTGCTCACCCCGTCGATCCCACAGCTGCTCCGTCGACTGGTCTGGTCCGGGTCGGGCGGACCGTGACCGCGCTCACAGCCGCTCGTTGGGTCGTCCGGGCGCGGCATCGGGCCGCGCACCACGACTCGGAAGGTTCCTCCATGTTGCGCATCGCCTCTGCCTTCGCCCTGACCGTCGCGGCCAGCCTGCTCACGTTCACGCCCGCCCAGGCCGCACCGAGCCTGTGCCTGACCTACGACGTCTCCATCAACGGCCAGGGCCAGGCCGGGACGCAGTGCCTGCCTGCCTGAGCCTCCGCTGACGCACCGAGGCCCCGCCGTTCCCTCCGGCGGGGCCTCGGTGCGTCGGCTCGGAGCCCGTCGAGATCAGCCCATGTACGGGTAGCGGTAGTCCTTCGGCGGCACGAACGTCTCCTTGATGCTGCGGGGGCTGGTCCAGCGCAGCAGGTTGACGGGGGCACCGGCCTTGTCGTTGGTCCCGCTCGCCCGGCCACCGCCGAAGGGCTGCTGGCCCACCACGGCGCCGGTGGGCTTGTCGTTGATGTAGAAGTTGCCGGCCGCGAAGCGCAGCTCCTCGTCGGCCCACGCGATCGCCCGGCGGTCCTGGGCGATGACCGCGCCGGTGAGGGCGTACGGCGCGAACGACTCCATCTGCGCGACGACCTTCTCGAAGTCGCCGTCCTCGTAGACGTGCACGACCAGGATCGGGCCGAAGTACTCCGTCGAGAACATCTCGTCGGTCGGGTCGCCGCCCTCGATCACGGTCGGCCGCACGAAGTACCCCACCGAGTCGTCCACCTCGCCGCCGGCCAGGATCGTGAGCCCCGGCTGCTGCTTGGCCCGCTCGATGGCCGCCTTGTGCTTGGCGAACGCGCGCTCGTCGATGACGGCGCCCATGAAGTTCGAGAAGTCCCGCACGTCACCCATCGGCAGCGCCTCGACCTCGGCCAGGAGCTGCTCGCACATCTGCGTCCACACCGAGCGGGCGACGTACGCCCGGGACGCGGCCGAGCACTTCTGGCCCTGGAACTCGAACGCGCCGCGGATCATCGCCACCCGGGTCACGTCCGGGTCGGCGGACGGGTGGGCCACGATGAAGTCCTTGCCGCCGGTCTCGCCGACGACGCGCGGGTAGGCCCGGTAGTTCTCGATGTTGTTGCCGACCTCGCGCCACAGGTGCTGGAACGTCGGCGTGGAGCCGGTGAAGTGGATGCCGGCCAGGTCGGGGCTGTTCAGCGCGACCTTGGAGACGTCGAGGCCGTCCCCGGGCAGCATGTTGATGACGCCGGGCGGCATTCCGGCCTCCTCGAGCAGCTGCATGGTCAGCGACGCGGCGACCTGCTGGGTCGGCGAGGGCTTCCAGATGACGGTGTTGCCCATCAGCGCGGGCGCGGTCGGCAGGTTTCCGGCGATCGCGGTGAAGTTGAACGGCGTGATCGCGTAGACGAAGCCCTCCAGCGGGCGGTGGTCGGTGCGGTTCCAGACGCCGGGACTGTTGGCGATCGGCTGCTCGGCGAGGATCTGCTTGGCGTAGTGCACGTTGAAGCGCCAGAAGTCGATCAGCTCGCAGGCGGCGTCGATCTCGGCCTGGAAGGCCGTCTTGGACTGGCCCAGCATCGTCGCGGCGTTGAGCCGCTGCCGCCAGGGGCCGGCGAGCAGGTCGGCGGCCTTCAGCAGCACCGCGCAGCGCTCGTCCACGGCCATGTCGCGCCAGCCGGGCGCCGCCGCCCTCGCCGCCTCGACCGCCGCCTTCGCGTCGGCCTCGGTGGCGTTCTTCATCACCCCGAGGACGTGCTGGTGGTCGTGCGGCTGGACGACCTCGATCTCCGCGCCACCGCCCGGCCGCTGCTCCCCGCCGATGTGGGCCTTGAGGTCGTGCTGCGTGCGCTCCAGGTGGGCGATCTCCACCACCAGGGCCTCCCGTTCGGGGCTGCCCGGGGCGTAGGTCAGGTTCGGCTCGTTGGTGGGAGCCGGGGGGTAGGTGATGGCGTCCATGTGGGGAGCGTAGCGAGCGTCCCCGGACATCGCCGAGTCCGGACTACCCCAGCAGGTGCGCGATCTCCTGGGTGGCGAACCAGGCGAGGTCCTCGTCGTCGGCGGCGTGGTCCTCGGTGTCGACGTGGGCGGCGGCGACGTTCCTCAGCGGGACGTCGGCGGCCACGTCGACCAGCGTGGGGTCGTCGCCGGCCACGGGGACCACGCTGGGCACGTCGGCGGCGATCACGAAGCGGCGCGGCCGGTCGCCGCTCCCCCGCAGCTCGGCGGAGGTGGCCGCGGCGGCCATCAGCGCGGCGTACTCCCACGCCTCGTCGTCGCCGTCCGACCACTCCGCCCGCAGCGCGTCGGTCACCGCGTGGGCGCGCAACGGCCCGTCGAGGCGGCCCTCGGCGACCAGCGTCGCCAGCCCCGAGGACGTGACCGGCAGGTAGACCCGGACGCTCACGAGGTCACCTCCTTGCCGTCCGCCTTGCCGTCCGCCTTGCGGCCCGGCCCCTTCGCGGCCCGCTTGCGTCCGCGCGGCGCCCGCGGGCGCACGCCCGAGGCGGTGTCCACGAGCTCGTCGAGCGCGTCCACGAGGCAGGGTCCGAGCAGGTCCACGTCCGGCAGCAGGTCGCGGTCGGCGGTGATGCCGTAGTAGACGGAGCCGTCGTACGACGTCACCGCGATCGTCAGCGGGTGGCCCGGCATCAGCGGATGGACGGGGTAGGTCTCGACCATCCGCGCACCCGCGGCATACAGCGGCGACTGCGGTCCGGGCACGTTGGTGACGCTCAGCTGGTAGCCCCGGCGCAGCTCCCTTGCCGTGACCCGGGCGCCGATCGCGTGGAACGTGGCCGGTGCGAAGCCGGCGATCCCGGCGAGACGGTTGGCGGCCACCGCGCGGCCGGTCTCCTTGTGCGCCTGGAAGGAGTACGACACCTGGTGCAGACGCACCACGGCGCTGGCCTCGCCGATCGGCAGGTCCACGAAGTGTGCGGCGATCTGGCTGCCGAGCGACGTGGCCTCCAGCTCCTCGTCGATCACCGAGATCGGCACGACGGCGCGGATCTGCCGCAGCCCGCCCATCGACTCCGTCCGGCTCATCAGCCAGGCGCGCAGGCCGCCGGCCACGGTGGTGAGCACCACGTCGTTGACGGTGCCGCCGTGGACGTCGCGGACCATGCGGTAGTCCGCGAGGTCGGTGCGGACGGCCACGAAGCGGCGCTGCTGGGAGAGCGTCCCGCTGAGCGCCGCCGGACGCGCGGGCCGCCGGCCGGTCAGGGCGTTGACGATGCGGCCGGTGCTGGTGGCCGTGGCCTCGGCTCCGCGCAGCACCGCGCCGGTCCGGCTGCGGACGGTGTCGAGAACCGTGGCGGGGTCGGACACCGAGTCCCGCACGGCGTCCAGCACGAGCGAAGAGGTCGACTCGGGGGCCTGCGGTCGCCACTCGTCCCCGCCGAGCACCTTGGGCTCGGGACTCACGTCGAGCAGGACCTGCCCGAGGTCGACGGTGTCGACGCCGTCGACCAGCACGTGGTGGGACTTCGAGAGCAGCGCGATCCGGCCGCCCGCGAGGCCCTCCACGAAGTACATCTCCCACAGCGGGCGGTTGCGGTCCAGGGGACGGGAGATGATGCGGCCCACGAGCTCGCGGAGCTGGTCGAGGCTGCCGGGCCGCGGCAGCGCGGAGCGGCGCACGTGGTAGCCGAGATCGAAGTTCTCGTCGTCGACCCAGGCCGGGTTCGCGACCCGGCCCGGCACGGTCCGGATCCGCTGCCGGTAGCGGGGCACGAAGGAGATCCGGTCCCGGATCAGCTCCACGAGCCGGTCGTGGTCGAACCCGGACTCGCCGGGGTCGAAGATCTCGACCGTCGCGTTGTGCATGGGCGTCGAGGCGGTCTCCAGCGCCAGGAAGGCCAGGTCCCGCGGTCGGAGCCGCTCGCTCATCTGTTCCCTTTCGTGGCGTCTCCCCCGGGGTGACGGATCGAGGGCTTGCTCCACATGGGATTCTGACAGAGGTGTGCCCCGCGTGGGCACACCTGCCCTGCGTGCCCCCGAGAAGAAGGATCGACCTCCATGCGCCGGACGCTGGCGACCCTCGCCGTCCTGCTCTGCACCACCGGCCTGGCGGGGGCCTGCGGCGGGGAGGAGGACGGCATCTCGACCGAGCCGACCTCGACGGTGCCGAACTCCTCGGAGGCGACGCCCACGGACCCGGCCTCCAGCGAGGCGAGCGAGCCGACCGGGACCGCGGAGGGCACCCAGCAGATCGAGGTCACGTTCACCGGGGACTCCGTCACGCCGAACGGTGAGCGCGTCGAGGTGGCCGTGGGCGAGCCGGTGGAGCTCGTGGTCACGGCCGACGCGCCGGGCGAGATCCACGTGCACTCCTCGCCGGAGCAGCAGCTCGAGTACCCCCAGGGCACCAGCACCCTGGAGCTCGACCCGATCCAGCGTCCCGGCGTGGTCGAGGTCGAGTCGCACACCTTCGAGAAGACGATCGTCCAGCTCGAAGCCCGCTGACGTGTCCTCCGACGGCGTCACCCTCGCCCACGGCATCGGCGGGGCCCAGGACCTGCCGATCTCGCCCGAGCTCGCGATCGCCGGCGCGGTGGCCGCGCTCACGGTCTCCTTCACGGTCCTGGCGCTCGCGTGGCGCAGCTCCCGCTACGACGAGGCGACCAGCGGCCGGCCGGCCCCGGCCCGGCTCGCGGCCGTCGTCGACTCGCCCTGGTTCCGCGGCGCGCTGCGGGCCGTCGGCCTCGTCGTCACGGCGTACGCCGCGATGGCGGCGGTGTTCGGCAAGGACCTGCTGACCAACCCGTTCTTCGGAATGTTCTACGTCTGGTGGTGGGTCGGGCTGGTCCCGCTCTCGCTGCTCCTCGGTCCGGTCTGGAAGGCGATCAGCCCGGTCCGCACGATCAACCTGGCGTTCGCCAGGGTCTCGGGCAGCGACCCCGAGCACGGGGTCTTCGAGTACCCCGAACGGCTCGGGTACTGGCCGGCCGCCGTCGGCCTGTTCGCGTTCGTCTGGTTCGAGCTGGTCTACCCCTTCTCGACCGAGCTCGGTCCCGTGCGGCTGTGGTGCGCGACGTACGTCGCGATCATGCTGCTCGGCGGCGCGTTGTTCGGCAGCACGTTCTACGCCCGTGCCGACCCGTTCGAGGTCTACTCCAGCCTGGCCGCGAAGCTGTCGGTCTGGGGACGCCGCGGCGACCGGCTCGTGGTCCGCAGCCCGCTCGCGAACCTCGACACGGTGTCGGCGCGCCCCGGTCTGGTCGCGGTCGTGGCGGTGCTGTTCGGCAGCACCGCGTTCGACTCGTTCCAGGACTCCTCGGTCTGGGTGCGCTTCATCCAGTCGACCACGCTGCCGGTCGGCCTCCTGAACAACCTCGCGCTGCTGGCGTTCTGCGTCGTCGTCGGTGGGGTGTTCGCGCTGGGCTGCCTCCAGACCGGCATCGGCGACGACCTGAGGCGACTCGAGCTCCCGAACCTGTTCGCGCACTCGGTGGTGCCGATCATCCTCGGCTACATCGTCGCCCACTACCTGACCTACCTCGTCGAGGTCGGACAGTCGACCCTGATCCAGGCCAGCGACCCGCTCGGCAACGGCAGCGACCTGCTCGGCACCGGCGACTGGAGCATCAACTACTGGCTGTCCTTCCACCCCACGCTGCTCGCCAGCACCAAGGTGCTCGCGGTCGTCCTCGGCCACGTGGTGGGGGTCGTGGCGGCCCACGAGCGGGCGGTGCAGGTGCTGCCCCGGCGTCACCAGCTGACCGGCCAGCTGCCCCTGCTGTTCGCGATGGTGGCGTTCACCATCGGCGGGTTGTACCTGCTGTTCGCCGCCTGACCCGGCGCGGTCCCGGCCGGGACGACCCGAGCGCGGTGCCCGGCGCGAGCGCGTCCACGAGCCCGGCGACGGCCCGGCCGAGCGGCGAGTCGCCGGCCTCGGGGAGGGTCCGGCCCGCCACCAGCGCCCGGTCGACGGTCGCCCGGTCGTCGGGGAGGAAGTGCAGGCCGGCCAGCCGGCTGAAGCCCTCGACCATGCCCGCGATGTCCTTCTCGGACCAGCCGAGCGTGGGGCGCATCCGGTTCACCACCACCCGGACCGGCGCGCCGCCGGTCAGCTCGCGCAGCTCGACGAGCGCGCGCGCCAGTCGGGACAGGCCCACCGGGTCGGCGTTGCCGACCACGACCACGTCGTCGGCGACCTCCAGGGCGCCCCTGGTCATCCGGTTGCGGGCCGGGCGGGACCCGAAGTCCGAGCCCGAGTCCTCCTCCAGGCTGAACCCGGTGTCGACCACGACCTGACCGTGCCCCCGGGCCACCTCGAGCAGGTGCTCCAGCGCCCCGGCGCGGATCTCCACCCAGCGGTCGGCGCGCGGCAGGCCGGTGACGACCGTGAGCCGGTCGCCGATGCCGCGCTGCACGCTGTCGAACCGCTCGGCCAACTGCCCGCCGGTCGCCAGCCGGGCCGCGGCGAGCAGGCCCGAGACCTCGTCCATGATCCCGAGCTGCTGGGCGACGGCGCCGCCGTACGGGTCGGCGTCGACGAGGACGGTCCGCAGCCGGCGGCGCGCCAGCTCCGCGGCGAGCCCGGCCGCCAGCGTGGTCCGTCCGGGGGCGCCGCCCGGTCCCCACACGACGATCACGCGGCCGTCGCCCTCCGCGCCCGGCTCGCCCCCTGTCGTGCTCTCCACGCGCTCCGGGGCCTCCGGGTCCTCCGCGGCCGGTGCCGGCTCGTCGACCGCGGTGACCGCGCCGGGAAGCGCGTCGAGGGCGTCCTCGCCGACCAGGATGGGGATGCCGACCCGGGCGGCCCGCAACCGGGCGCCCTCCGGCGAGGTGCCGCGCGGCACGATCGCCACCGGCCGCACGCGGTGCCGGCGCAGGTGGTCGGTCGCGGCCACGTCCAGTCCCGGGGCGTCCAGCCCGAGCACCGCCACGTCGGCCTGCCCGGCGGTGGCCGCAGCGAGCAGGTCGTCCACGTCCACGCAGCGCTTGAGCACGACCACCCCGGGGTGCCCGGTGAGCAGCTGCAGGGCCGGGAACTCCCACGCCGCGCCGGAGGCGACCACCAGCACGATGACCACGACGTCAGCCCCGGCGTACGACGGTCACGACGGGACCCTCGAGGGACCCCAGCAGCCGGAAGAAGCGGCGCACCTGGCGGTCCTGCACGGCCAGCACGAGCTGGCGCTTGCCGGTGGTCCCGAAGGTCTCCGTCAGCGGTGGGGCGTCCATGACCGTGACCGAGGCGAGCGCCGGCCCGCCCGCGTCCGGTCCGGCCACCCCGGCGGAGGCCACGAGGTAGACGTCGACCACCGACCCGGCGCCCACGGAACCCGGCACCTGCTCGGCGTCGACGGCCACTGGCACCTGCAGCGTGCCGCCGGCGCCGACCGACCCGACGGCGGCCCGGGGCAGCAGCTCCCCTGCCCCGACCCCGCGGGTGAGCTCGAGGTCGGGGGGCAGCCGCTCGTCGACCGTGAAGTACCCCGCCAGGTCGCCGGGATCGGCGAACCGCACCCGCGTCGCGACGAGGTCGTCAGTCGTGAGCGCGTCACCGGCCCCGACGTCCGCGGCCACCGCCCATACCGACACGGTGTCGTCGGCCGCACTGAGCAGCCGGGCACCCGCGACGACCGAGACCGCCACGAGGACGATGCCCACCCAGAGCCGTGGGTCGCGCCAGCCGGGCGGGGTGGCCCGGACCGCCGGCGGAGCCGGAACGAGCGCTGGGGCCCCGAGATTCTTGGCCACGGCCCCATGATGCAGGCCGGCACCGCCCGGGTCACCCCGTCGTCCACAGGATTGGGGTCGCCGGGAGGTACGCGTCCGCGGGAGGTGCAACGATGAGGGCATGTCCGGCATGCCTCGCTTCCTGACCCTGGCCGACGTGGCGGAGGTGCTCAACACGTCGAGCGCACAGGTGTACGCCCTGGTCCGGCGTGGGGACCTGCCGGCGATCAAGATCGGTGGGCGTGGTCAGTGGCGGGTGGAGGCCAACCAGCTGGAGGAGTTCATCCAGCGGATGTACGCCGAGACGCGGACCTTCGTCGACGAGCACCCCTACGTGGAGGCGGAGCCTCGTCCCGAGTGAGCCGCCAGGGGGTCAGCCGATCTCCGAGTCCAGCGTCACCGAGATCGTGCGCTCCCGGCCGTTCCGCTCGACGGTGAACTCCAGGGTCTCCCCCGGCTGGTGGGAGCGGATCGCCACGATCAGCGCGATGCCGTCGGTGACCCGTTCGCCGTTCACCTCGGTGACCAGGTCGCCCTTCTGCAGGCCGCTCCTGGCGGCGGGCGTGTCCTCGAGCACCTCGTCGATCTCGGCGCCGGTCCCGTCGTCCTCGCCGGTCTGCACCTTGGCGCCGATGACGGGGTAGCGCGCCTCCCCGGTGCGCAGGATCTGGTCCGACGTGATCCGGACCTGCTCGATCGGGATCGCGAAGCCGACGCCGATGTTGCCGGACTCGCCCCCGACGCTGCTGCCGGTGGTGGCGATGGCCGAGTTCACGCCCACCACCTCGCCGCGCAGGTTGACCAGCGGGCCACCGGAGTTGCCGGGATTGATCGCGGCGTCGGTCTGCACGGCGTTGATGTACGACGACTCGTTGCTGGAGTCGCCGGTCGTCACCGGCCGTTGCAGCGCACTCACGATGCCGGCGGTCACGGTCGAGCTCAGCCCCAGCGGCGAGCCGAAGGCGACGACCTGCTCGCCCACGCGCAGCGCCTGCGAGGCACCGAGCGCGGCGGGCTTCAGCGACGCCGCGCCCTTGGCGTAGAGCACCGCGAGGTCGTAGACCGGGCTGCGGCCGACGACCGTGGCCCGGTAGCGGTTGCCGTCCTGGTCGACGATCTCGATCGGGCCGTCGTCGGAGACGGCGTCCGCGACCACGTGGTTGTTCGTGATGACGTGCCCCTGCCGGTCCAGCACGAAGCCGGACCCGGTGGCGGCGCCCTCCTCCCCGTCGAACTCGGCGGAGATCTGCACGGTGCTGGGAAGCAGCGACTGGGCGACCGCGGCGACCGAGCCGTTGTCCGCCTCGAGCGGCGGCACCGACACGGTGTCCACGCCCTGCAGGCCGCTGCTCACGGTGCCGGCCTCCATGCGGTCGGTGACCCGGTCGTAGGCCAGCCCGCCGAGCGCGCCGCCGACGAGACCGAGGACCAGCGCGAGCGAGCACACGACCGGCCAGAGCCACCCCGGCACCCGCCCGCGGGGGGCGACGTGCCGCGCGGGCGCCATCGGGAGCGGCTGGGTGCCCGGCGGGGGGAAGCCACCCCACTGGCCCGGCGGGGCCTGCGAGGTGGGCGGGACCCAGGACGCGACGGCCGGCGCGGGGTCGACCGGGCGCGCGAGGCTCAGCGGCTGCGTCGGCTCGGTGTCCTCGGCACGCTGCGGATCGCGCCACGGCGCGGCGTCGTCGGGGAGACCCGGCTCCTGGCCGCGGTCGTGCTCGTTCACGTGCCTATCTTGTCCCCTCCGCCGAAATCCGGGCGTCACGGGGTGCGCTGGTCACGGCCGGGGCTGGCGGTCGGCCGCAGCGACAGGCCCGGCGACGGCGCGGTGCTCCGCGGACCCTCGCTGGGCCGGACGAGGTTGGTCACGGGAGGCCGCCGGTCGTTCGTGGGCGCGTCGGCCGACCCGATGCCGAGGGCCAGCACGCCCATCACCGCGGCGCCGACCGCTCCGCCGCCGATGGCGACGAGGCCGGTGTGACGGCGCGAGCGACCGCCGGGGTGGCCCAGATAGGCGACGCCGGGCGGCGTGCCGTCGGGGCCGTCGAGCAGGGAGCCCTTGAGCCGGTCGGGCGCCGAGGCGCCACCGAAGGACAGCCCGGCCAGGCGGGTCTTGACCCAGCCCTCGCGCTCCACCGCGTCGCGGCAGAGGTGACAGACGTGGACGTGCTCCCAGGCGCGCTCCTCCTCCTCCGGGGACAGCTGTCCGTCGAGGAGGGCGCTGACCCGCGGGCCGAGGTGTCCGATCACGGAGTGCTCCCGCCGTCCGCGAGGGCGGTGCCGGTGGCGGGGCCGGTGGCGGGACCCGAGTAGCGCGCACGGCCATCCGCCGGGGCGCGGTGGGCGAGGGCGGCGCGCAGCATCGCGCGGCCGCGGTGGATCCGGGAGCGGACCGTGCCGAGCTTCGCGTCGAGGATGTCGGAGATCTCCTCGTAGGTGAGCCCCTCCACGTCGCACAGGACGACGGCGGCGCGGAAGTCGGGAGGCAGGGTGGCCAGGGCGCGCTCGATGTCGTCGTCGAAGGTCTGGTCGGCGTACGCCACGTCCGGGCTGGGGCCGGCGCTCCGGAGCCGGTCGGCGCGCTCGTCGGAGAGGGCGTCGAAGCGGATCCGCTGCTTGCGCCGGGCCTGGTCGAGGAACAGGTTCGTGGTGATGCGGTGCAGCCAGCCCTCGAAGGTGCCGGGGGTGTACGTCGACAGTGACCGGAAGACCCGGACGAAGACCTCCTGGGTGAGGTCCTCGGCGTCATGGCGGTTGCCGGTGAGGCGGTAGGCCAGCCGGTAGACCCGGTCCGAGTGCCGCTCGACGATCTCGTCCCAGGTCGGGACGGCGTCCTGGTCCGCGTGGGTGCCGAGGTCAGCGTCCACCGGGTGCTCCTTGCCGCGCGGGCTGCGCGCCTGTGATCCGACCTGTCGCGTGAACAAGGTCCTGACCCCTCTCACAGTAGGAAGCCCGGCTGAGAGGAACCTGTGAAGGGCCCTGCACCGATGCCGTGAACTCTTCTGGCCCAACGAGCGGAGGACCGGTCGTGTTCCCGTTCCTTCACGATACGGTGGTGCCGCTCGAGACGCCGTCCGCCGAGGTCGGCGCACGACCCAGGAGGCCACCATTTCCACCCCGATCAAGCCCGCGAGTTGGTCCTACGCCGAGGGCTTCGTCCCGGAGGACGAGGTGCTGGCCGCGGCCCGGGCCCGTGCCGAGGAGGTCGGGGTCGTTCCGATCGGCTCCGGCGGCGGCGCGGCACTGCGGTTCCTCGCCTCGGTCCTCGACGCGCGTGCGGTCGTCGAGATCGGCACCGGCACCGGGGTCTCGGGCCTGTGGCTGCTGCGCGGCATGCGCGGCGACGGGGTGCTGACGACCGTCGACATC
>Ga0307415_100000535_pt1 | contig 16594 bp, 15 predicted proteins | sample DK1Cmetagenome_FD_204524 | JGI IMG/M metagenome (GOLD analysis project Ga0307415, IMG submission 204524) | Maize rhizosphere microbial communities from greenhouse at UC Davis, California, United States - DK15-C-2 | ecosystem: Host-associated > Plants > Roots > Rhizosphere > Soil | place: USA...
CAATAGGGCACCTGGACCGACTTGCCGGTGGGCGGGATGCCGAGGAACTCGCCGGTGTGGGTGCCGACGAAGTCGGCCTCTAGCGCCGCCTGGCCGTCGCCCACGACTAGGGTTTTGACCTTGGGGTGGGCGTCGAAGGCCTGGGTGTGCATCCAGATGAGAAAGTCTCGCACCGGCTGGCGGCCCTGCAGCTCCTGGCCGGCACCGACCGTGGTCCAGGTCACCTCCTCGCTGAAGTAGTCCGCGAAGTTGCCGCGGGCAAGGAAAGCGTCCAGGTAGGACCGCATGATCTCAGCTGTCGCTTCCACGTACATGGGGTCCTCCTCGCCACCGCAAGGGAAGAGCGCGGTAATGCTGGCAGGGAACTCGGCGGAGACGTTGTCGGCCAAGCACGTGCTGGTGGTGCGGTGGTGACGATGTCGGCGCCGGGTGATGGCTGGTCGAGTAGACGTCCCAGCGGGTTGATTGCCGGGGCGCGGTTTAGGACCGTGGTGTCGCGCCTGGCTGGGCTGTGCGGTTCCGGACGGTCTTAGAAGGGCCGACAGCCGAAGAGACCGTCCGGAACCTCGGCTCAGCGGCTGGTCAATGCTGGACCGCTACCCACGGCGGGTGCTGCGACCTCGGTCGTCGCGGGCGCTCTGTCCGCGGGCCGCACGGCCATCACGATGCCGGTCACCGCCGCCCAGGGCAGGACGAGCAGCGAGGCGAAGTAGCCGAACGGCGTGAGGTACACGATGGCCAGGGCAAGCGCGGGCCATGCCAGCCAGCGCGGGAACGCACGGCCGGCGATGCCGGCGGTCGCGACCGCGAGCAGGAAGAGCACGGTGCCGCCGTCGATGCCGCCAATGCTGCCGCCGACCTGCACCGCTTGGAGCGCCGCGGGCGCCAGCCACCGCTGGTGGCCGATCTCACCCAGGACCGAATAGGCGCCGGCCCCGTCGAGCCAGCTCACCGCGGCCATCGCGGTGCCAACCAGGGCGGTCCCGGCCACGACTGGGTGTAGGTCGCTCGAGCGGATCCTGGCCCACACGGCCGTGCCGAACAGGGCTAGGAAGATCGCGGCCAGGCCGAGCAGCTGGCCGGCGGCGGCGACCTGGCTGTGGTGGGCCGTATAGAAGCTGGTCAGCTCCGGGATGCTGGCGTCGCTGTCGGGGAAGGGCCCGATGGTGAGATACCCGGCGATGGTGAGGACGGCAAAGCCGACCCCGGCGAGGGGGACGAGCCGGCCCAGCCGGTTGCTGGCGCTCATGGTGGTGCCTCCTTTGGTGGTTGCTGACCCGTCTGACGCTAGGCGGTGGCCGGCGCGGTGGCGTCGGCTGGCCGGGCGATCTTTGCCGTCGGCCGACCGGATGATCCTGCGGTGGCCCTGGATCGGCCGAGCGGCCGATGACAGCCAAGCCCGCGGGCTTTACCTTCAAGGTCGTGCACAAGCTGCTTGTCCGCCTCCGTGGCCTCCGGCTCGACCCGCTGAAGGTCGATTGGACGCTGGCCGTGCTACTCACCGTGGGCGCGCAGCTGGCGATCTGGCTCGGCCGTGACGCCACCCACCATCGCCTCGGCGCGGCGGTGGTCGCGGTGGCGATCACCGCACCGATCGCCGTCCGCCGACGCTACCCGACGCTCGTGGGGACCGGGGTGCCCATCCTGGCGGCGCTGGACCATGACCTGTGGGACGCCCAGTCCATCAGCTACCCGGTGGCGACCTACTGTGCGCTGTACGCCCTGACGGTCTGGACGCCCCCGCGCCGCTTCGGGTTCGGCTTGGCCCTGGTCATGGCGGTCTGGCTTGGCTTCAGCCTCCACGGGGGCGAGTTCGCGAACACCGGGGTGACCTTCGCCGTCGTCACCGCCATCGTGGTGCTGCTGGTGCGGCGGGTCGTCGGCGACCGCGAGCGACGCGCCCAGCTTGCCGAGCGCGAGCGTGACCTGGCCGCCCGCGAAGCGGTCGTCGAGGAGCGGGCCCGGATCGCCCGCGAGCTCCACGACGCGATCGCCCACAACGTCTCGATGATGGTCGTCCAGGCGGGGGCCGAGCGGCGCGTCATCGACCAGCAACGCGGGTCGACCAAGGAAGTGCTGGAAACGATCGAGCGGATCGGCCGCGACGCCCTGACCGAGATGCGACGGCTGGTCGGGATGCTGCGCCACGACAGCGCCGACGAATTGGCGCCCCAGCCTGGACTCCGCGACCTCCCCACCCTCGTCGCCCAAGTGGGCGAGGCGGGCCTGCCCGTCAAGCTCGAGCTCGAGGGCGAGCCCCGTCAGCTCCCGGTCGGGATCGAGCTGTCGGCCTACCGGATCATCCAGGAGGCCCTGACCAACGCGCTCAAGCACGCCGGCCAGGCCCACGCCGCCGTGCGGGTGCGCTACGGCGCCGACTCCCTGGAGCTGGAGATCCTCGACGACGGCCCAGGCGGGCAGACGCCGGTGACCAGCGGCGGCCACGGCTTGGCCGGCATGCGCGAGCGGGTGGCGCTGTACGGCGGCCGCCTGGACGCCGGGCGCCGCCCCAGCGGCGGCTTTGTCGTGCGCGTGCTGCTGCCGGTCCGATGACCAGCGTCCTGATCGCCGACGACCAGGCGCTGGTCCGGGTCGGGCTGCGCAAGATCCTCGAAACCGAGCCGGAGACCACGGTCGTCGGTGAGGCCGGTGACGGCGAGGACGCCGTCATCCAAGCACACCGCCTGCGGCCGGACGTCGTGCTGATGGATATCCGCATGCCGGTGCTGGATGGGATCGAGGCCACGCGGCGCATCGTCGGCGACCGGGCCGCCACCCGGGTGCTGATCCTGACCACCTTCGGCCTCGACACCTACGTCTACGACGCCCTCCGCGCCGGGGCCAGCGGCTTCATGCTCAAGGACGCACCACCCGAGGAGATCGCCGCCGCGGTCCGCATCGTCGCCAGCGGCGAGGGGTTGCTGGCACCGGCGATCACCCGGGCCGTGATCGAGGAGTTCGCCAGGCGGTCACCCGCTCGGCCGTCGACACCGCCACGGGCGGTCGAGGAGCTGACAGCGCGCGAGCGCGAGATCCTGGACCTGCTGGTGCGTGGACTGTCCAATCCCGAGATCTGCCAACGGCTGGTGATCAGCGAGGCCACGGCAAAGACGCACGTCGCCCACATCCTCCAAAAACTCCACCTGCGCGACCGCGTCCAAGCCGTGATCTACGCCTATGAGACCGGACTCGTCGCCCCCGGCTCCAGCAATGGATAGCGCAGAACCCAGACCAAGCCGGGAGGTGCGATGCCTGTGCTTGTCGCGAAGGGTCCCGCTCCAGGACGGGGATCCATGCGCTTAAAGGCGTGCCCGAAGAATAGGCTGACGATCGCCTCCCGCCGGTCGGCGAGGCCCCGGACGGGGACGCCGCGCAAGAGCACCTGACTAGTCGACCTTCGGAGCTCACGATCCTGCGTTTCGGCAAGTGAGCACAGCGCATGAGTCCAGATACTTGCAAAGCAGGTGCTCTGCCAACTGAGCTACATCCCCATGCTGACCTGCGGTTTTGCGTAGCAGCATGCCTCATGGACGGTAGCACAGCACTCCAACAGCACCATACCGGCAGCCCAAGACTGGATGGCGTGGGCGCTGTGGGTGGCGGTGGTATCGGCACAGTTGGCCGCGAGCGGTCGAGGCTGTATCGGAGCTCGCGCGCTCAGGTTGAGCGCACTGCTGTCCCTAGACGATTGCGGGTCGAGCGTGGAGCGAGAGGCGAACGTGTTTGGCCCGCACAGCGGTTGACGAACGCATTTGCTGGGGAGCGCCGCCCGTCGGCGAGGGAAGGGCAAAGCTGGCCTTTAGAACCCACCTGGCTGCTTCGTCGCCAGTATCGGGTGGTTCATGGTTTGGCGTACCCCCAGCTGCCAGCGTTCCAGAACACGCTCTCGGTGGTCGGGTTGCTCACGATGTTGAGGAGGTCTTGACGCCAGGCGAGGAAGCTGGGCACCTGGTAGAGCGGGATGGTGGGGAGCTGAGTCCACAGCTGATGGTCGATCTGGTTGCCAATGGTGGCCGCACGGGTCGGGTCAAGCTCGCCGATGGCTTGCTGGTATAGGGCGTCGATGGTGGGGTCGGTGAATTTGCCGAAGTTGCCGCCACCGCCGGTTCGGTAGATGTCCTGGCTGGCGGAGATCGCGAATGGATTGCCGAGCCAGTAAAAGTTGGTGATGTCAAAGTTGCCCTTGGGGATCCACTGCCCGAACAGGATGTCGCTTCTAGTGTTGGCCAAGTCCAGGTGGATGCCGGCTTTGGCGAGCTGGTCTTGGAGCAGTTCGCCTTGGAGCTTGCGCCGTGGGTCCTCGACAAAGGTCGAGCTGCGCAGCTCCAGCCGCTGTCCGTTCCTGGCATAGACCCCGTCGGCACCCAGAGTCCAGCCGGCCTGCTCCAGCAGTTGCCTGGCGGCTTGGATGTTGCCCTTGCCGTAGCCGCCGCTGTGGTCCTGGTAGGGCTGTTGGCCGGTCAGCCAGATCCGGTTGCCGAGCACCTGGGCGTTGGAGTTGACCGGACGGGCCATGCGGTCAACCAACTGCTGAGTGTCGATCGCGGTGGCGATCGCCTGGCGGACCGGCAGCTCAGCCAGGATCGGATGATTGAGGTTGAAGGTGAGATGCTCAAAGCCCAGCGAAGGGCTGGCCTGGCTACGCACCCCGGGCAGCCGCCTGATGGTGTTGACCAAGTCCGCGGTGGGCTCAGGGTTGATGAGGTCGGCCTCGTGGTTGCGCAGGGCGGCAAGTTCGGCGTCGGAGTCAGGCACCAGCCGGATCAGGATCTGGTCCAGGTGAGCCTTGGCACCCCAGTACTGGTCGTTGCGGGCCAGGGTCAGAGTCTCACCCCGGCGGAACCCGGCGATCTTGAACGGCCCCCCAGAGGGGATCCGCTCAGGGTGCTTGTCGAGGCCGCGGTTCCAGCCGCCTGGCTGCCGGTCCACGTAGTGGGCGGGCAGCAGGTTGGCGAACAGGCTCGGCCATTCGGCGAAGTTCTCGTCGAACACGACGGTGACTGTCTTGCTGTCCACCGACCCGGTGACCTGCTTGATCCGGTCATACCCGACGGTCGTGACCGCGTCGATCCTGGGGTTGGTGCCGCTGAGGTTCTCCCACAGATAGATGAAGTCGGCGGCCGTGATCGGCGTTCCGTCCGACCAGCTGGCCTCGGGTCGGATCCGATAGGTGATGGTCTGGGGATCTCGGCTGGTCAGTTCGGCGCTGGCCATGAAGGTCTGGTCGAGCTGGAAGGAGAAGTTGGGGTGGATGCGGAACACCGAGGGGTACATGGTCGCGGCCACCGGCTGGAGGGCCACGCCGCCGCCATCCTTGGAGGTGTGGGCGTTGAACCCGCTCGGCTCTTGGATGGCGGTGGCCCGCACCGTCCCTCCCTCCCGGATTTCGACCTTCGGTCGGCTCGGCGCATCGGGAATGTCGCCGGTGCGCAGCACCATGACACCGGCCACGACGACTGCCACTACAGCGAGGGCGGCCAGCCACCGCCAGCGGCGCACATCCATCACCGGTCCAGCCCCAGACGGTGGGCGACCGCGGCCGCCTCACCCCGGCCGGCCACGCCCAACTTGGCCAGGATGCGCGAGACGTGCACGCTTGCGGTCTTCTCGGTGATGAACAGCTCCCCACCGATCTGCCGGTTGGTGCGGCCCGCGGCCACCAGCGTAAGTACCTCGGTCTCCCGCCGGGTCAGGCCAAGCGATGCCGCCGGGGAGGGCGACGCTGCGGGTGCCGGTCCCTTGGCGGCCGGCTCCTGAAGGTGAAGGCGGCCCCGGTTGGCCAGCAACTCGATCTCACGGCGCAGTGGCCCCGCCCCCAACGCCACCGTGGTCTGGTGCGCGGCCCGGAGCACCGGCTGGATCTGGGCCCGCGGCGCCCTGACTCCAAGCAGCGCCTCCGCCTGCCGAAGACGGGCGTAGGCGGCCCGATACGACAGCTCGGCCCGCTCCCAGCACTCGGCGGCCCGCTGCCATGCTTGCGGGTCTGATCGTCCTTCCAACCGGGACCGCTCGGCCTGGGCCAGCATCGCATGGCAATCCATCCAGGGCTCGGTATCCGCCGCCGGCCCCTGCTGGCTGACTGCTGCCACCACGCCGACCAGCCGTTCAACCCACTGGAGGGCCTCGTCGACACCGGCGGCGGACCGCTTCGCCCGGCCCAGTTCGGTGCGGTCGGCTGCCGCCCGGAGCCCCAGCACCCAGAACCTCATTCCGAGTCGCTTGAACTCCGGATCCGACTCGTCCTGCCCAGCCCGAAGCTGCTCCAGGACGCCCATGCCCTCATCTACGGCGGCGCGCGCGTCGTCGTGGCGGCCCTCCCAGATGGCCAGCTCGGCAAGGCTGGCCAACGGCCAGACGGCAATGAACGGCGCCGGGTTCAGCTGCTTGGCCAGCTCCAGGTGGTGGCGAGCAGACCCCAAGGCGCCCCGCCCCACCTCAAGGTCCCCCTTGATCCTGTGCAGCACGAAGGCAGCGGTCGTCTCGCGCTCCAACGCCTCGGTCAGGACACGGTCACATGCCTCCCACTCGCCAAACTCGAAGAGCCCATCGGCCAGGTTGGCGGCCAGGAAGCTCCCCATCGACTGCTCCAACCCGAGTTCGCGAGCAACCGCCAGACCGCGTCGGGCCACCTCGAGAGCCTCCCGCTCCCGGCCGCCACGCGAGAACAGGACGGCGCTGAGGTTGAGGTAGGCGCGGACGATGCCCTCGGGGTTGCCGACTTCTTCGGCGATCCGTAGCGCCTCCACCAAATGGTCGGCGTTTTCGGTGCAGCATCCCAGGATGTCCAAGGCGTGGCCCTCCTCGGCCCGGGCCCCGACCGTGCGGGCGAGTACCAGCGCCTCTTCGGCGCGGCGCCAGGCGTCGCGCCACCGCGCGGTCAACATCAGCGACTGGGCGTAATAGGCCAGGACGCGGGCCCGCTCGGCCGACGGCTCGACCGGCAGGATCCGTACCCCCTCCTCCAAGGCGGCCAGGCACGCCTCCTCGTCGCCGGCCGCCCAGTGGTCGTCCCCCAGCCGCATGTACAGGAGCGCTGCCCGCATCGGATAGCTCGACGGGTCCAGCTGGCCGAGCGCCTCAGTGAGCAGCACCGCCCCACGCTGGGATCGACCGGAGGCTGACGCAGCATCGGCCGTCCTGGTCAGCAGCTCGGCCTGATCCAGCCCGGCTGCCCGGCCAGGGTCGGTCATCTGCTCCCACAGCTCAAGGGCGCGCTCGTAGTGGCGCTGGGCCTCGGGGAAAGCCCGGGCCCGGTCGGCGGTCAGCCCGGCCTGGATCCGGGCGGGCAGGGCTCGGGTGGGCTCGCCAGCCGCGTCCCAGTGGGCGGCCACCTCGGCGGTCGCCACCGCTGGTGGGCCATCGAGCAGCTCCGGCCGCTCGGTGAGCGCTTGGGCCAGGTCGGCGTGCAGCCGCGCCCGTTCGCCAGGCAGGAGGTCGGCGTCGATCACCTCCCGGAGCAGGGCATGCCGCACCTGGTAGCCGTCCCCGCCGGGTTTGGTGACCAGCAGCTGGCTGGTGACGGCGGCCCGCAGCGCCTCGGCTAGCGCTCGATCGTCTTGGCCGACGACCGCGGCGAGCAGCCAGTGCGAGACCTCCCGGCCGGCCACCGCGACCACCGCCAACACCTGCCTCGAATGATCGGGCAGCGCGCCCACCCGGCCACGCAGCAGGTCGCGCAGGGTCGCTGGAAGCTCGTCCGAGCCGGCCCGCACGACCGCCAGCAGCTCCTCAGTGAAGAACGGGTTGCCCTCGGACCGGGCGAACACGCCGTCCACCAGGTCGGCGGCTGGGGCAGCTCCGAGGATGCCGACCAGCTGCGCCTCCGTCTGGGCTTGGTCAAGCCGCAAAAGTTCAATGCGCTCCACCCGGCTGGCCCGGTCCAGCTCGGCCAGGTAGGGCCCCAGCCGCTGCTGGCCTGGCTCGTCGTTGCGGTAGGTGACCACCAGCAGCAGCCGCTCCCGCCGCAGGTTGCGGACCAGGAACGCCAGCAGGTCACGGGTGGAGCGGTCGGCCCAGTGCAGATCCTCGATCACCAGCACCAGCGGGGCCTGCTCGCCAAGCCGCGCCAGTAAGCCGAGGAGCAGCTCGAACAGTCGGGCCTGGGCGGCGGCCTGGCCAGCAGGGCCCGCTTCGAGCGCGCCCAGGGCGGGCAGCAGGCGGGCCAGCTCGGGCCAGGACGGGCCGACCAGCTCCCGCACCGCTTCCGCCCCGACATCGGCGACCAGCGCCCGCAGGATCTCCACGATCGGGGCATAGGGCAGGGCGCCGTCGCCGACCGGTACACAGCCCCCGACCAGCACCCGGGTCCCGTCGGGGACGTGGCGGCTGGTCAGCTCGGCCATTAGGCGTGTCTTGCCGACACCGGCCTCGCCCCCCACCAGGACGACAGCCGGTTCGCCAGCTGCGGCCCGCCCTCTGACCGCCTCCAGGACCTGGAGTTCCTCGACACGGCCAACCAAGGTGGGGCTCGCCACGCGACCGCCCATCTCGCCGGGATTATCCCTCGTGACCGGCCAGTGGGAAACGGCGGCCGTACCGGGGCGGCGGCGAAAGATGGGGAGCTGCCAGTCGCCTATGTATGGCACATGCCGGATTCGGGCGGGACAGTGCGGCGCGATCCTCAACCTGCCAGCGACGACTGTCACTGGCAGGCAACGGAGGCCAACCATGCAGGTCAAGCAACCGCCCCACACCAACTCGACCGCGCAGGAGCTACAGCCAGCCGGAGCGACCGTCGATGCCGAGGCCAGGGAGCACCCAGCTCCAGGCGGGGTGAGGAACCTTCGGGTTCGGCATGTGCTGGTCTGGACCGTCTTAACGCTGCTGGCTGCGCTCGCCCTGGTGGTGGCCACTCTGGTCGTCACGCCCGCCGACCCGGCCCCACCGCCTCCCACCTCGCCGATGCAGTTCGGCCCGTCGATGGGCAACGCCAGGCCGTACTGAGCATCACCGGGGTACGACGCCACGACCATCGCGCAACCTTGGCAGAGCGGACTATCGGGAACGTGGACCGACGACACAAGGACCGAGGCAGGGAGGCCGGGATGGCCCTGTTCATGGGTGTGCACACAATCAACGGCGGCGTTTCACTGGAAGACATCGCCAAGGCGCATGTGGCCGACCTGGCGATCCAAGGTGGGCATGGCGTCAGATATCTGCGCTACTGGGTCGACGAGCTAGAGGGGAAGGTCTTCTGTTTGGTGGAAGCACCCTCGGGGGCGGCTGCCGCCATCGTCCAGCGCCAGGCGCATGGCCTGACGGCCGACGAGGTCTACCAGGTGCGGGAAGGCCTCTAGGTCACCGCTGATCGACACGAACCGTGTGTCGGGCATCGGGGACGACCAGCTGATACGGGTCTACGGCTGCTGCCTGCCATCGCGCTGGGGATGCTCCCTGGACCGCTGGAGCAGCAAGCGGCCGATCTCATCGCCGCGGTTCTGCCGCTGTCCAGTCGGAGAGTCCGGCCCCAGAAAGGCGCACGCAAGAGCACCTGACTGGCCGGGGCTAGCGAAGCCGCTTTTCTCCGAGCAGGGTGGCCGCCTCGGCGGCCGAGGGGCGGGCGCCCAGGGCCTTGAGCCGCTCGTGGGCGACCCGCAGCACGTGCTCCCCGTCGTTCCCGCCCATCCCCACAAGGCAGCGGCCCTGGCCCAGCAGGGCCAGGGCGTGCTCCAGGGCCTGGCGGTAGCTGCCCCACCCCTCGGCCGCCTCACTGAACAACTCCGCCGCCCGCTCCAACTCCCCCGCGGACTCGGCCAGGACCGCCTGGGCGGTGGTGGCGGACAGGCGGTACCGGGTGGCGCTGGGCTGGGCGGCGGCGATCAGGTCGCGGGCCAGGGCGGGGGCGGGGGCGGCGGCGACACGGACCATGTCGGCGACGTGCTGGCCGAGGAAGCGGCGGCCGCCGGCGCGGTCGGCGGTGAGCTGGGCGGCCTCGGTGACCAGGGACAGGGCGGCCGGGCGGTCGCCGGTCGCCTGGGCGACCAGGGCGGCGTTGACCAGGGCGGGGACGAGCTGCTGGAGGTCGTCGATCTCGCGGGCCCGGGGGAGGACGCGGTGCGAGAGGTCGCGGGCGGCGATCAGGTCGCCCCGCCAGGCGAGGATCAGGGTGAGGGAGCGGCGGCAGCCGATGGCCAGGTAGTCGCCGCCGTGGGCCAGGTCCCAGGCGATCGCCTCGTCGGCCAGGGCGACCGCCTCGTCCCAGCGGCCGAGGTCGAGCAGGGGGCCGAGGGTGGATGCGCGCAGCCACATGGCGGCCTCGCTCTGGCCGCGGCGCTCGGCGAAGTCGACGCCGTCCTCGCACACGGCCAGGGCCGCCTCCGGGCCCTCGACCAGCCAGACGGGCTCGGCCAGGTTGTTGTAGAGGACGGCGGTGTCGTAGCCGGAGCCGAGCTCCAGGCCGAGGGCGAGGCCGGCGCGGAGGTCGTCCATGCCGCCGAAGTCGCCCAGGTCGCAGCGGGCCGTCCCGCGGGCGTCGAGGGCCCGGGGACGGATGCGGGGGAGGCCGCCGAGGTCGTCGGCCAGGGCCAGGGCCTTGTCGGCCCATTCCAGGGCCTCGCCGGCGTGGCCGGAGACGACCCGGTCGGCGGCCATGCGGACATAGGCCGAGGCCAGCTCGGCCCCTGGGGGCTCGCGCTCCAGGATCTCGATGGCCTCGCTGAGGACGGCGTTGGCCCGGCGGGTGTCGCCCTGGTTCCAGTAGACGGTGGCCAGCCGGCCCAGGGTGGCCCCGAGGACCTGGGTGTCGCCCTGGCGGCGGAGGTCGGCGATGGCCTCCTCGTAGACGGCGACCGCCTCGGGGTAGTCGCCGGACTGGAAGGCCACCCGGCCGGTCCGGACCAGCAGGTGGGGACGCTCGGGGTCCTTGGGCTGGCCCAGCTCGACGGCCTGGCGGTAGTAGGCCCGGGCCCGGTCCAGGTCCAGGTTGATGGTCCGGTCACCGGCCAGGACCAGGAACCGCCGGGTCGGCTCGATCAGGGCGTCGATCCGGTCCTGGGGCTCGCGGGCCGCACGGGCGTAGGTCAGCGCCTGGCCGTAGTGGTGGGCGACCACCTCGGCCAGGTCCCCGACCCGTTCGCCGGCCACCTGCTCGACCCACTCGGCCACCGCCTGGTGGCGGCGGGCCCGGCCGGCCCGGGGGATCTGGGCGTAGGCGACGTCCCTGACCAGGGCGTGCCAGAACACGTACTCGTCCTGGTGCTGGACCGAGGAGGTCCGGGCCTGCTGGACCAGCTGCTTGCGTTCCAGCTCGGCCAGCCCCACCTCCACGCCCTCGGGGCCCGACCCGTTCATGGCCGCCACCGCCCCCGGCCAGAAGACCCGGCCGACCACGGCGGCGTCCTGGACCATGGCCCGGACCTCGGGGGCGAGGGCGTCGAGGCGGGCGGCGATCAGCCCCTGCACGGTCTCGGGGACGGGGATCTCCGGGATGGCCGTGACCCGGTTCCCGTCCTGGCCCTCGGCCTGGTTCCCGCCGACCAGGCCCTGGTCGGCCAGGAGCCGGGCGAACTCCTCGGCGTACAGCGGGTTGCCGCCGGCCCGCTCCAGCAGCAGGGCCTGGACCCCGACGGGCAGCACCGACCGGCCGACCAGGGCGGCCACCAGCAGGGCCGTGTCCAGGTCGGACAGCGCCCCCAGCCGGATGAGGGTCGCCGCCGGGCCGGCCTCGGCCCAGACCGGGGAGCGCTCCAGCAGCTCGGGGCGGGCCGTGGCCACGATCAGCAGGGGCAGGCCCTCCGACCGCTCGACCAGGTGCCGGAGGAACTCGAGCATGGCCGGGTCGGCCCAGTGCAGGTCCTCGACCACCAGCACCAGCGGGTGGCTGGCGGCGATGGCCTCGACGAACCGGCCCCAGGCCGCGAACAGCTCGGCCCGCTCGGGCTTGACCGCGTCGGGGTCGGCGATGCCGAGCAGGGGGGCCAGCCGGGCCCGCAGCCACTCACCCTCCGAGGGGTCGGCGACCAGGGTGGCCACCGCCGCCTGGAGCTTGGCCCGGACCTGGGCCGGGGGATCGGACTCGAGGATGGCGGTCTCGGCCTTGACGATCTCGCCCAGGGCCCAGAACGTGATCCCGTCCCCGTAGGGCAGGCAGCGGCCCTGCCGCCAGATGACCAGCTCGGGGCGGTCGTCCACGTGGGCGGCGAGCTCGGCCACGAACCGGGACTTGCCCACGCCGGGCTCCCCCACCACCGTCACCAGCCGCACCGTCCGCTCGGCCACCGTCCCCTCGAACAGGCCCTTGAGCAGGGCCAGCTCGCCTCGGCGGCCCACGAATGGGGCGCCGGTGCGGCGGACGGCCTCCAGGCCGGTGCGGCTGCGGGCCCCGAGCAGGCGCCACACCGGCACCGGGTCGGCCTTGCCCTTGACCCGCACCGGGTCAAGCTCCTGGTAGTCGAACAGCCGCCGGGTCGCCCGGAAGGTCACCTCCCCCACCACCACCCCGCCCACCGGGGCCACCCCCTGGAGGCGCGAGGCGGTGTTGACCACGTCCCCGACCACGCCTTCGGTCTGGCGGGACGGCCCCTGGCGGACCAGAGCCTCGCCGGTGGTGACGCCGATGCGGACGGCCAGGTCGAGGGTGGCGTCCTGGTTCAGCTCCTCGATGGCGGCCAGCATGCCGAGTGCGCAGCGGACGGCCCGCTCGGGGTCGTCCTCGTGGGCCACCGGGGCGCCGAACACGGCCATGACCCCGTCGCCGATGAACTTGTCCAGGGTGCCGCCGAGGCGCTCGATCTCGGCCCGCTGGCGGGCGTGGTAGGGGCGCAGCAGGGCGCCGACGTCCTCGGGGTCCGCCTGGTCGGAGCGGGCCGTGAAGCCCACCAGGTCGCAGAACAGCACCGTGACCAGCCGGCGCTCCTCGGCTGGGGCCTGGGCGGCGGCGGTGAGCGGCGCGCCACAGGCCCCGCAGAACCGGAAGCCCCCCGGGTTGTCCTGCCCGCAAACTGCGCACCGCGGCATGGAGGCAGTCTACGGGCCCGCCGCGGTCGGCGGCGGCCGCCCGCCCTACGCCCGCCCGTCAGCTGGTGGGGACGGCCGAGGGTGGCGTCGCGGCCGGGGCGGGGGCCTCGTGCCAGATGCCCTCGTCGATCTCGGCCTTGCGCTGGTTGCGGCGCACCAGCCAGGTGGCGACGCCGGCCAGGGCGAGCAGCACGGCCAGCTTGCGGCCGCGGCCCGAACGGCGGCCGCCCTCGGCCGCCTCGTCCTTGGTGACCTGGTCCTCGGCGTCCTCGGCCCGGCGCTTGCGCCCCATCGCTCCTCCTCCGACACGGTTCCGCTGGCCGGCCGAGTCTAGCCCGCCGGGCGGCCGCGCGCCGGGGCGGCCCTCAGCCGAGGTCGAACTCGCCCCCGCGGACCCCGCCGACGAACGCCTCCCACTCGGAGGAGGTGAACACCAGCACCGGGCCGGCCCGGTCCTTGGCGTCGCGGACCACCACCCGGTCCTCGAGGACGGCGACCTCGACGCAGCCGTTGAGGTCGCACAGGGAGCTGGTTCGCCAGGCGGCGGCGGGGAGGTCCTGCATGCGGGCTCCGTTCTCGCGGCGCGTCATCCGCCGCAAGCTAGCCCGGGAGGCCTAACGCCCCGCTAACGCCCGCGCCCGCCGGGGCCGGCCGGCGAGGACGGCGGCCGCCATGGCCCGGGCGCTGGCCGCGGCTCCGGGCTGGCGGTCGACCACGGCCACGGCCGTGGCCCCGTCGAGCAGCATGTGGAGCTGGAGGGCGGCCTCATCGGGCGACGGCAGCCCGGCGGCGAGGACGATGTCCCGCAGCAGGGACCGCAGGGCGGCCCGGTGGGCGGCGACGGCCGCCTGGGCGGGGTGGCCGGGCCAGGCGCGGAGCTCGGTGGCCACATTCGCCACGTATGACCCGCGGAAGCCCTCGCCGGCGAACCACTTCTCGAGGGCGTCCCAGAGGGCCTCCAGGCGCGCCCCGGCGTCGTCGCCGGCCCGCGCGGACTCGCCCTCCAGCCAGCCCAGCCACTGCCCGCTCCAGCACTCCACGGTGGCCGCGACCAGCGCGTCCTTGCCGCCGAAGTGGCGGTAGAGGGTCATCGGGGCGACGTCGGCCTCGGCGATGATCCGGTCGACGGCGGTGGCGTTGATGCCCTCCTCGGCGAAGAGCCGCGTCGCCGCGTCCAGGATCCGCTCACGTGGCCTGGTGGCCGCCATGACCCCTCCCCGCGAGAGATGGTAGAGAATGGTCTCTCTTGCGCGAGTGTGAAGGAAGCCGACAAACTCTGCAACTATGCAGAATGCACTGCTGCGGGAGCCCTGAATGACGACCCGGGCCCCGACCGGCCGGCGGCGGCGCCTTGGCGCCGAGCTCCGGCGGCTCCGGGAGGAGGCCGGGCTGACCATCGACCGGGTCGCCGAGGTGCTGGAATGCTCGCCGTCCAAGGTGTCGCGCATCGAGACCGGCCAGGTCAGCGCCACCCCTCGTGACGTCCGGGACATGCTCGGGCTCTACCGGGTCGACGACGAACGGCTCGAGGCCATGGTCCAGGTGGCCAGGGAAGCGCGCCAGCGGGGCTGGTGGCAGAAGTTCGTCGACGTGCCCGACGGCGTGCCCGCCTACGTCGGCCTGGAGGCGGCCGCGACCTCGATCGACGTCTACATGTCGCTGATCGTGCCCGCCCTGCTCCAGACCCCGGACTACGCCAGGGCGGTGATCGCCGCCGTCCGGCCCGACCTGCCCGCGAGCGAGCTCGACCGCCGGGTCGAGCTGCGCCTGCGCCGCCAGGAGCTGCTCGACCAGGAGCGCCCCCCGGTCCTGCGGGTCCTGCTGGACGACGCCCTGCTCCGGCGCCCGGTGGGCGGGCCGGGGGTCATGGCCGCCCAGCGGCGGCGGCTGCTGGCCGATGCCGACCGGCCGGCCGTCACCATCCAGGTGCTGGAGGTCGCCGCCGGGGCCCATGCCGGCATGGACGGGCCGTTCACCATCTTCGGGTTCCAGGCGCCGGCCGAGCGCGACGTGGTCGCCCTGGACAGCGCCGCCGACGCCCTCTACCTGGAGGGCCCCGAGGACGTGGCCCGCTACCGGCGGGTCTTCGAGCTGCTGCTGCCGGCGGCGCGCTCGCCCGGCGACTCGGCGGCGATCATCCGTCCCTGAGGTCGAACTCGCCGCCACGGACCCCGCCGAGGAAGGCGTCCCACTCCGCGGCCGTGAACTCCAGCACCGGGCCCCGGCCCTGCTGCTTGGAGTCGCGGACCGCGATCCGGTCGCCGACCACCGCCACCTCGACGCACCCGTTGGTGGTGCTGAAGGTGCTCTTGCGCCACTCGACCCGCGCCTGGTCCTCCACCGCTCGCCCAGCCCCTCCCGTCGCCCCGGCCCCTGTGGCCGGTCGTCGACCGGGGATCCAACCCCAAAGCCGGCCGCACACGCAACGCGAACGTCACCAACCGACAATCCGGTGGCAACACGGCCCAACTAGGGTCGATCCCATGAACACGACCCCGCGACTGGAGGGGATGCACGCCGCCACCGCCAGCACCACCGGCTGGATCGAGGCGGCGGCCGGCGGCGGGCCTGCGTGCCTGTTCTGCGGCGACCCGGCGCGGCGCTACAAGCCGCTCAACCAGGGCACCCTGACCAGCCTGCGCAAGCTGTGGTGGTGCCGCCCCTGCGAGACCACCTGGGTCGCCTGACCCGGTCCCGGCCGGTCGGCTAGCAGCAGCGCTGGCCCGGCCGGATCTCCATCGCGTCCATGCGGCGGCACTCGAACTCGCGCCGCGACAGCACCGCCTCCCCCGGGTGGTGCCGGCGCTGGTGGGCGAGATAGTGGTCGTAGGCGTTCTCCCCCAGCACCTCGCGGGCGTACCAGAGGGCGCCGGCCACCGCCCGGCGGACCCAGGTCATCGGCCCACCCGCAGCTCGGCCTGGCGGGCGCGGTCCTCGGCGGTCGGGAACAGCCCCGAGGGCGCCCACAGGTGGGACTCCTCGGCCGGGGCCTCGGCCAGCACGGGCTCGCGGCGGCCGCTCAGGGTCTGCCACCAGACCCGGGCCGCGTCGAGGATGACCACGATGATCAGGGCGGCGAACAGGATCGAGAGCACGCCGTCGACGGTCGAGTTGGTGACGATCTGGGCGACGTCGTCGAGCGACTTGGCCGGGGGGATGACCTTCCCGGCGTCCAGGGCCTGCTGGTACTTGTCGCGCTGGGCGAAGAACCCGATCAGCGGGTCGCCGGAGAAGATCTTGTACCAGCTGGCCGACAGGGTGACGGCCGCGTCCCAGGCCAGGGGGACGGCGGTCACCCAGGCCCACTTCACCCGCCCCGACTTGATCAGGATGGTGGTGGCCACGGTCAGGGCCACGGCCGCCAGCAGCTGGTTGGCGATCCCGAACAGCGGGAACAGCTGGTTGATCCCGCCGAGGGGGTCGGTGACCCCGACCCACAGGAAGTAGCCCCACAGCCCGACCACGACGGCGCTGGTCGCGTACACGCCGGGCCGCCACGAGGGCCGGCTCATCGGCTTCCAGACGTTGCCGATGGTGTCCTGGAGCATGAACCGCCCGACCCGGGTGCCGGCGTCGACCGTGGTCAGGATGAACAGGGCCTCGAACATGATCGCGAAGTGGTACCAGAACGCCTTGAGGG
>Ga0307415_100000536_pt1 | contig 16552 bp, 13 predicted proteins | sample DK1Cmetagenome_FD_204524 | JGI IMG/M metagenome (GOLD analysis project Ga0307415, IMG submission 204524) | Maize rhizosphere microbial communities from greenhouse at UC Davis, California, United States - DK15-C-2 | ecosystem: Host-associated > Plants > Roots > Rhizosphere > Soil | place: USA...
GCCGGCCGTCGAGGGCGGTCGCGATCTCGCTCAGCACGGCGACCTGCTCGTCCTCGCTCGGCGGCGTGGCGCGATCGAGGAAAAGGAACTCGGTGCGCAGCAGGCCGACGCCCTCGGCGCCCTGCTCGGCCGCGCGGCGCGCCTCCGCGGGGCTGCCGACGTTGGCGAAGACCTCGATGCGCGTGCCGTCGCGCAGCGCGCCGGGCTCGGTTGCGCGCGCCAGCAGCGCCCGCCGCGCCGCGGCGGCTGCGTCGCGGCGCGCGGCCTGCGCTGCGAGCGCCTCGTCGCCGGGGTCGACGTCGAGCGTGCCGGCCTCGCCGTCGAGCACGAGCTGCGTGCCCTCCGCGATCTCGTGCAGCGCTGCGCCCAGGCCGACGACGGCGGGGATGCCGAGCGCGCGGGCGAGGATCGCGGCGTGGCCGGTCGCGCCTCCGCGCGCGGTCGCGATCGCCCACGCGTCGTTCGGGTCGAGCGCGGCCGCCTCGCCGGGCGTGAGCTCGCCGGCGAGCACGATGCCGGGCGCCTGCGGCGCCGGCGCGGCGGTCGTTCCGGCGAGCCGGGCGAGCACGCGGCGGCCGACGTCCTCGACGTCGACCGCGCGCTCGCGCAGGTACGGATCGTCGAGCGCGCGGAACGCGGCGGCCGCCTCCCGCGCGGCCGCGCGCCACGCCTGCCCCGCGCCCGCGCCCGCGCCGATCTGACGCAGCGCCGGAGCGGTGAGCGCGGCGTCGTCGAGCAGCATGACGTGCGCGGTGAAGATCTCGGCCTCGGCCGCGCCGCCGCGTGCCTGCACCGCCGCCCGCGCGGCCTCGAGCTCCTCGCGCACGGCGGCGCGCGCGGCGTCGAGCCGCGCGCGCTCGTCGGCCGGCGAGCCCGCCGGGGCGTCCTCGACCGGCGGCTCGGGCGCGTGCAGCCAGCGTGCGGGCCCGATCGTGATCCCAGGCGAAGCCGCGACACCCTTCAGCCGCGCGCCCGACGTGACCGCCGGCGCGTCGACGGGACGCTCGTCCTCCCGGCGCGCGGTGATCGCCTCGGCGGGCGCGTCGCGCGGGTCGCCGAAGTTCTCCGCCGCGAGTGTGCGCAGCGCGTCGAGCGCCTCGGCAGCTTGATCGCCGCTCGCCCGCACGAGGATCTCGTCGCCCTGGCGCACGTTCAACACGGCGAGGCCGGTGAGGCTGCGCCCGTCGGCGGGGCCGGTGGAGCGCGTCGCGTTGCTGACTTCGACGCGCGCGTCGAAGTCGGACACCGCCGCGACGAAGCGGGCGGCCGGGCGGGCGTGGAGGCCGAGCCGGGGCTCGACGCGCAGGAGCAGCTCGTGGGCCTGCGCGCCGTCTTGCGCGGACGGCGGCTCGGGCTGCGGTTCTTCCTCCTCGCCGAGCTGCGCCGTCTTCATCCGCAGCGCGCCGCGTGCCTCGCGCGCCACCTCCTCCAGCGATGCGCCGCCGCGCGCCCGCGCTGCCGCGGCGACCGCGCCCTCGACGAGCGGCGCGCCGGACAGCACGACCCGGCCGCCGTCGGGCTCGACCATCTCCGTCGCCATCTCCGCGCTCATCAGCGCGCTGCCGAGGTCCATCAGCACGAGCACGCCGTCGGGTGAGCGGACGCGCTCCACGGCCGCCCGGACCAGCTCCGCGTCGGTCCCGATCGCGCCGTCCTCCATCCCGCCGGCCGGCTCGATCCGCACCTCGCCGCCGCCCATCTCACGTGCCAGCTCGACGACGCCCTGAGCCAGCGGCGCGCTGTGGGAGACGACGACGAGGCCGACCACGCTAGAGGCCGGACGCGCGGTGCAGCAGCTCGACCGGGTGCACGGTGCGAACCCCGGTCGCGTGCTCGATCTGCCAGCGGCAGGTCTCCGAGTCGCACACGGCGCGGTCGGGCGCCGCGTCGGCGATCTGGGCGAACAGGCCGGCGCCGACCTTCATCGCGATGTCGTACTTCTCGCGCTTGAGCCCGTATGTGCCGGCGACGCCGCAGCAGGTCGCGTCGCTCTCGACCACGCGCAGCTCGGGCACGAGCGCGAACAGGTCGAGCGCCGGCTTGCCGATCCCGTGCCCCTGCTGCTGGCACGGCGCGTGGTAGACGACCGTCTCGGGCACGGGCTCGAAGTCGGTCTTCAGCTCGCCGCGCTCATGCATCCCGACGAGGTACTCGCAGATGTCGAACACGCGCGCGGAGACCGCGCGCAGGTCGGCGTCGTCCTCCATCCCGAGGATCTCGAGCGCCTCGCGCTTGAGCATCAGCGTGCAGCTGGTCGACGTCCCGACGATGTCGACGTCCGCGCGCGCGAACGGCGCGAGCCGCTGCGCCAGCCGGTGCACGTAGCCGCGCGCGTCGTCGAACAGCCCGTTGGACTGCAGCGGCAGCCCGCAGCAGTCCTGCTTCGGCACGTCGACGGCGACGCCGTTGTGCTCGAGCAGCGCGACCGTCATCTCGCCCAGCCGCGGCTCGTAGTAGTTCGTCCCGCAGCCGTGGAAGAACGCCACGCGGCGGGCCGCCTGCGGCGGCGTGTGGCCGCGCGCCCAGCGCTGGAACGTGCGGCCGGCGAAGCGCGGCATCGGGGCGCGGTGGTGCAGCCCGATCGCCTTCTCGGCGGCCAGCCGCAGCAGCCGGTTGCGCAGCGTCCAGTTCGCGAGCGGCGCCGCCGGCGTTCCGAGCCGGCCCGCAAGCGTCGGGCGCCCGAGGAGCCGGTCGCGCAGCGGCACGCCGTGCGTCGCCTTCAGGTGCGCGCGCGCCCGCGAGTTGATCTCCGCGATGTGGACGCCCTGCGGGCAGACCTGCGTGCAGATCCCGCAGCCCGAGCAGTAGTCGAGCGAGGCGTCGGGCGACGGCTCGTCGGGCACGCGGAAGCGCTCGGCCTGCGGCCCGACGTACTTCGGCCCCGGGAACAGCGGCGTGACGTTGGACACGGGGCAGAACGTCTCGCAGATCGTGCACTTCACGCAGTGATCGAGCGACTCGCGCATCAGCAGCGTCCCGAGCACGTCGTGGCCGTCGTGCAGCGCCACGCCGGTCAGCTCCCCGCTGCCGCGGCCGGCACGGCGGTCGACGCGGCAAGCACGAGCTCGGCCGCGCGGTACCCGGTCGCGAGGCTGAGCCCGTCGCCGGACTTCTCGCGCCACGGCTCGGCCCCGGCCAGGGTCGCGCCGGCGACGAGCACGTTCTCGAGCGCGCGCTCGCCCGCCGCGTCGACGGGCCGCAGCTCGCGGTCGACCGCGACGCCGGCGCGGCTCATCGGATGGTCGTCGAAGTAGCCGGGTCGGAAGCGCTGCTCGCCGGCCCCGGGCACGCCGGCGACCGGCAGCCCGAGCGCGGTCTCGCGCGCGCTCCAGCGCGAGTCGAGCTCGAGCCCGCCGGAGGCGAACCCGCCCGTCGCGAGCACCACCCAGTCCGCGCCGTGGCGCTCGTCGCGCAGCCCGACGCGCGTGCGCAGCGCCGTCACCCGTCCGCCCGCCCGCTCCGCGCCGATGACCACGTTGTTGAGCACGACCGAGCCGCCGGCGCGGCGCAGCGCCTCGCGCAGGAGCGCGAACACGCGCATGCCCGGTACCGAGGGCGGCAGCGTCGGCACCTCGAAGACCGGCCGGCCGAGGCCCTGCTCGAGCGCGGTCCAGGCGCCGTGCGGATCGGCGATGCCGAGCACGGCCGGGAACGCGACGCGCTCGCCCGGCGCCAGCCGGGTCACGACCTGCGCGACGACGTCGCCGCGGAACGCCGGGTCGTCGAGCGCGCGCGCGAAGCCGAGCGCGTTGACGTCGCGGCGCCGCTCCGGTACGAGCTCGAGCTCGGTTGCGCGCGCCTTGACGCCCAGGCCGGAGCGGCCGAGGTTGTCGGCCAGCAGCGCCGGGTGGAAGTCCTTCAGCGCGCGGAACCCGACGACGTAGACGGGATCGCCGTCGCGCAGGTCGCCGGCCGCCATCGTCTCCGGCACGACCGCCGACGGCCGCGGAACGCCGACCGCGGGCGGCAGCAGGAAGTTCGCGTCGACGTCGCCGACGGACGCGTACGGCGCCAGCGAGCCGCTCGCGACGCGCTCCTTGAACCAAGTGACGGCCGCGGCGACGGCGTCGGCGCCGACCAGCGAGTACGGGTGCGTCGCCGGCAGCGCCCCGAGCGCCTCGGCGGGACGCTCGACGCGCGCGGGTGAATATCCGAGCACGTCGATCGTGCCCGGGCTCAGGTGCGTCGCGCCGACGCCCTTGGCGAGAACGAGCACGCGCGCGCCCGACTCGGCGAGCCGCACCGCGGCGGTCAGGCCGGCCAGGCCCGTGCCGACGACGACGGCGTCGTGATGGCTCACGCGGCCGCCTCCTCGCCGGGCGGCAGGTGCTCGACGTCGAGCACCCCCTGGAAGATCCAGTCGTCGAGCCGGGCCTGACGCAGCTGATCGCCGTAGAGGATCGGCCAGACGCCCTTCCAGCGCTCCTCGAGGAAGCGGCGCAGCGACTCCGCCGCCTCGGCGCCGTCCAGCCGGTCGACGGCGTGCAGGATCCCGGTCGCCCGGTAGATGCAGAACCCGCCCTGGCACGGCCCCATGCCGAGGCGCAGCACGCGGCGGATGTCGTCGAGGTTGGTCGTGCCGCGCGTGCGGATCGCCTCCTCGAGCCGCCCGCGCCCGATCATCTCGCACTCGCAGATCAGCTGCTCCTCCTGCAGCCGCTCCTCGCGCTTGCGCAGGCGCGAGCCGAGCCGGTAGTGCTCGCCGTCGTCGTTTCCCGGTGGGCGCTCCTCCGCCGTCCGGCACGGCCGCTCGGTGCCGAGCTGCGCGCACATCGCATCGACGAGGTCCTGCGCCATCAGCCGCAGCGTCGTCAGCTTGCCGCCCGACATCGTCAGCAGGCCGTCGACGCCGTCGCGCTTGCGGTGGTCGACGACGGCGTGCGTCCGGCTGACGTCGCGCGTGTCTGTGACCTCGCCGGCGCGGGCGTCCTGGAACAGCGGCCGCACGCCGGCCCAGACGCGCAGCGCTCGCGCCTCGCGGAAGCCGGGCACGAGGCGCTCGCCGTCGTCGAGCATCTGGTCGACCTCGTCCTGCGTGACCGGGATCTCGTCCGGGTCGGCGGAGCGGACGTCGGTCGTGCCGATCACGCTCACGGTGCGGATCGGAACGAGGATGTCGCCGTCGGCCGGCATCGTGCAGCGGTTGATCACGGTGTTCACGAGCCGGTGGTTCATCGCGATCATGATCCCCTTGCCGGGCACGACGCCGACGTCCTCGATCCCGGCCATGTGGAGGATCTGCGCCGCCCACGCGCCGGACGCGTTGAGCGTGAAGCCGGCCTCGACGTCGAGCTCCTCGCCGGTCAGCTCGTTGCGCACGCGCGCGCCCGTGACGGCGCCGTCCGAGCGGTGCAGGTCGATCACACGGTGGTAGGTGAGGACGCGCGCGCGGTGTGCCGCCGCTCCGCGCGCGAGCGACCAGACGGTCTTCCACGCGTCGATCGAGGCGTCCGGCACGCTGAACGCGCGCCGGATCGCGGGGTTGAGCCGCGGCTCGCGCCGCAGCGCCTCGGCGACGCCGATCTCCTCCGCCGGCAGCTTGGCGGCGCGGCAGCCCTCCATGAACCGGTCGCCGTACGCGGGGTCGTCGTCGGGCGTCGTGACGAACAGCCCGCCGGTGTCCTCGATGCAGTCGGGGACCACGCGCCGCAGGATCGCGTTCTCGACGACGCACTCCTCGGCGGCGACCGGATCCTTGACGACGTAGCGGCCGCCCGAGTGCAGCAGCCCGTGGAAGCGCCCGCTCGTTCCCTCGGCGAGGTCGCCGCGCTCGACCAGGATGACGTCGAAGCCGCGCAGCGCGGCGTCCCAGGCGACGCCGGCGCCGGTCGCGCCGCCCCCGATCACCAGCACATCGGCCTGCAGCTGGGGCACGCCGCGAATGCTATTCCGCCGGCAGCCCCGCCGGCATCCTGATCAGGTTCGAGCGCACGGTGTGGTGCCTGCCGTCGATCACGCGGACCGCCCCGGAGCGCGAGCGCATCGACAGCGACTGCGTGTGGACGCGGCCGGGGCGGTAGCGCACGCCGCGCAGCAGCTCGCCGTCGGTGACGCCGGTGGCGGCGAAGAAGACGTCCTTGCCCGACACGAGGTCGTCGATCGTCAGGACGCGATCGAGGTCGTATCCCTGGTCGAGCGCCGCCGCGCGCTCGTCGTCGTCGCGCGGGTACAGGCGGCCGAACAGCCCGCCGTCGAGGCACTTGAGGGCGCACGCCGCGATCACGCCCTCGGGCGTCCCGCCGACGCCGATCAGCAGGTCGACCGACGACTCGTCGTCGGCGGCCATGATCGCGCCCGCGACGTCGCCGTCGAGCATGAACTTGATCCTGGCGCCGGTGGCCAGCACCTCGGCCACGAGGTCCTTGTGGCGCGGGCGATCGAGGATCGCGACCGTCACGTCGGCCGGCTGCTTGCCTCTCGCCTCGGCGATCCGGGCGAGGTTGTCCGCGACCGAGGCCTCGAAGTCGACGACGCCGACGAGGTCGCCGGCCACGGCCAGCTTCTCCATGTAGACGCACGGCCCCGGGTCGAACATCGTGCCGCGCTCGGAGAGCGCGAGCACGGCGAGCGCGTCGGGCAGCGCCTTGGCCGTCAGCGTCGTCCCGTCGACCGGGTCCACCGCTACGTCGACGGCCGGTGGGACGCCGCTGCCCACCGGCTCCCCGTTGTAGAGCATCGGGGCCTCGTCCTTCTCGCCCTCGCCGATCACGACGATGCCGTCCATCGCGACCGAGCGAAGCACCGGGCGCATCGCGTCGACGGCGGCCTGGTCGACCTTCTCCTTGTCGCCCCGGCCCATGAACCGGGCCGCGGCCATCGCCGCCGCCTCGGTTGCGCGAACCAGCTCCAGCGCGAGGTTGCGGCCGGGATCCGGCGGCAGGTCAGCTGGGTCCATCGTGACTCCTCCCGGCGGGGGCGGCGTGGCGCGCCGCCCCCGCGACGCTTACGGCGTCACGCCTCGTCGGCTTCGAACCAGTCGAACGTGCGCGTGACGGCCTTCTTCCAGAACTTGTAGTACTCGTCGCGCTTCGCCGAGTCCATCGACGGCTCCCAGCGCTTGTCCTCGACCCAGTTCTCGCGCAGGTCCTCGACCTCCGACCACAGGCCGGTCGCGAGGCCGGCCGCGTAGGCGGCGCCGAGCGACGTCGTCTCGGGCACCTTCGGGCGGATCACCGGCACGCCGAGCAGGTCGGCCTGGAACTGCATCAGCAGGTCGTTGCCGACCATGCCGCCGTCGACCTTGAGCGACTCCAGGTCGACGCCCGAGTCGGCGTTCATCGCCTCGACCACCTCGCGGCTCTGGAACGCCGTCGCCTCGAGCGTCGCGCGCGCGATGTGGCCGGCGTTGACGTAGCGCGTGAGGCCGGCGATCACGCCGCGCGCGTTCGACTTCCAGTACGGCGCGAACAGGCCCGAAAACGCCGGCACGATGTAGCAGCCGCCGTTGTCGTCGACCGACTTGGCGAGGTCCTCGACCTCCGGCGCCGCCTTGATCATCTTGAGGTTGTCGCGCAGCCACTGCACGAGCGCGCCGGTGATCGCGATCGACCCCTCGAGGCAGTAGACCGCGTCCTGGTCGCCGATCTTGTAGCCGACCGTCGTGAGCAGGCCCGACTTCGACGGGACCGCCTCGGTGCCCGTGTTGAGCAGCAGGAAGTTGCCGGTGCCGTACGTGTTCTTGGCCTCGCCGACGGCGAAGCAGGTCTGGCCGAACGTCGCCGCCTGCTGGTCGCCGAGGTCGCCCGCGATCGGCACGCCCTGCAGCGCGCCGCCCGAGGAGACCTCGCCGTAGACCCCGCTCGACGGCTTGATCTCGGGCAGCATCGCCCGCGGCACGCCCATGACGCCCATGACCTCTTCGTCCCAGTCGAGCGTCCTGAGGTCCATCAGCATCGTGCGGCTGGCGTTCGTCACGTCGGTGATGTGCTGCCCGCCGTTCGTGCCGCCGGTCAGGTTCCAGATCACCCAGGTGTCCATGTTGCCGAACAGCAGGTCGCCCGACTCGGCCCTCTCGGCCGTGCCGTCGACGTTGTCGAGGATCCAGCGGATCTTCGGGCCGGAGAAGTAGGTCGCGAGCGGGAGGCCGACCTTCTCCTGGAAGCGCGCCTGGCCGCCGTCGCGCGAGAACTCGTCGACGAGCCTGTCGGTGCGCGTGTCCTGCCAGACGATCGCGTTGTGGACCGGCTCGCCCGTTGTGCGATCCCAGACGACCGCCGTCTCGCGCTGGTTCGTGATGCCGACGCCGGAGATGTCGCCCTCGCCGGCACCGGCCGCGGCGATCGCCTCGTCGACGACCTCCTGCGTGCGTGCCCAGACCTCCTTGGCGTCGTGCTCGACCCAGCCCGGCTTGGGGTAGATCTGCTCGTGCTCCTTCTGCGCGACGCTGACCACCTGGCCGCCGTGGTCGAAGACCATGCAGCGGGTGCTGGTCGTGCCCTGGTCGATTGCTGCCGCGTACTTCGCCATCAAGCACTCTCCTCGGTCTCGGTCTCACGGGCGGCACCCGTCGCGGCGCCGCCCACCCATCGCATCGTCCTGCCTCGAGGGTCAGCCCTAGAAGAAGGCGTTGTACGCCAGCGCGCCCAGTGCGCCGCCGATCAGCGGACCGAGTACCGGGACCCAGGCGTAGCCCCAATCCGAGCCGCCCTTCCCGGCGATCGGCAGGATCGCGTGCATGATCCGCGGGCCCAGGTCGCGGGCCGGGTTGATCGCGTACCCCGTCGGACCGCCGAGCGACAGGCCGATGGCGAGCACCAGGAGGCCGACGAGCAGGCCGACGAGCCCCGTGTCGACGGTGGCCTTGTTGGCGACCCAAGCGAGGATCCCGAACACCAGCACGAAGGTCCCGATGATCTCCGTGATCAGGTTTGCGACGTAGTTGCGGATCGCCGGCGCAGTGCTGTAGCAGGCCAGCTTGAGCCCGGGGTCCTCCGTTTCGCGCCAGTGGTCGAGGTACGCCAGCCACACGAGCGTCGCGCCGATGAACGCGCCGACGAACTCCCCTGCGAAGTACTCGGGCACATCGCCCCAGTCGATGACGTCAGCGATCGCGAATCCGAACGTGACGGCGGGGTTGAGATGCGCGCCGCTGAACTGTCCGATTGCGAAGACGGCGGTCATGACCGCGAGGCCCCACCCGAACGTGATGACGATCCAGCCTCCGTTCTGGGCCTTGGAGAGGTTGAGCAGCACGCCCGCGACGACCCCGTTGCCCAGCAGGATCAGCAACGCAGTGCCGATCACCTCCGCCCCGAAGATGCTCATCCCGAACGTGACCAAGAGCTTCCCTCCTCCTCCGTCGAGCTGGTATGACCCACCTGCGCGGCGGACACTATCTACGCGCGTCCGGCATTGTCAAACGACGTTCGGCAATGCCGAACTGGTTGGGATACCGTCTATGGAGTGTCCGGTCCGATCCAGTCGATCGAACGCGCCGCGGCGATCCTCCGGCTCCTCTCCGGTCGCAATCGGCGGCTCGGCGTCGCACAGCTCGCGGGCGAGCTCGGCCTGCCGAAGGGGACGGTGCACGGGATCCTGCGGACGCTGGCGATGGTCGGCTTCGTCGAGCAGGACGAGGAGACGGGCAAGTACCAGCTCGGCGCGGCGCTGCTGCACATGGGCAGCAGCTACCTCGACGGCAACGAGCTGCGCACGCGCGCGCTCAACTGGTCGGACTCGCTCGCCGCGCGCAGCGGCGAGAGCGTCCGCATCGGCACCCTGCACGACGGCAAGGTCCTGGTCGTGCATCACGTCTTTCGCCCCGACGACAGCCGCCAGGCGCTCGAGGTCGGAGCGCTCGTGCCCGCGCACGCAACCGCGATGGGCAAGGTGCTGCTCGCCGCCAACCGCTACGCGGCGGCCGAGCTGACGGCCGCGGGCCTGCCGCGCTTCACGCCGGGGACGATCACGGCGCCGGGCGAGCTCGCGGCCGAGCTCGACGGCGTGCTCGCGCGCGGCTGGGCGGCCGACGCGGAGGAGCTCGTCGTGGGGGAGGTCTCGGTCGCGGCGCCGATCGACGACCGCCGCGGCATCACGGTCGGCGCGATCGCGATCTCCGGCCCGGTCGAGCGGCTCATGGCGAACGGGTCCGCGCGCAGCGACCTCGTGTCGTTCGTCCGCGAGGCGGCACGGGCGGTCTCGCGCGACCTCGGCGCGATCCCGTGGTGAGAGCCGACGTGCTAGGAAGGGCCGCGTGAGCGAGCGCTTCATCGCCTCGGTCGACCAGGGCACCGCCTCGTCGCGCTGCCTGATCTTCGACCAGCGGGCGCGCGTCGTCTCGGTCAGCCAGGTCGAGCACCAGCACATCTTCCCCCGGCCCGGATGGGTCGAGCACGACCCCGAGGAGATCTGGCGCAACGTGCAGCACGTCGTCGCCGACGCGCTCGCGACGGCGCAGCTGACGGTCGCCGACGTGGTCGCGCTGGGGATCACGAACCAGCGCGAGACGACCGTGGTGTGGGATCGCACCACGGGCGAGCCGGTGCAGAACGCGATCAACTGGCAGGACATGCGCACCGATCACCTCGTGCGCGAGCTGGGCGGCGAGCACGGCGGCGACCGCTTCCGCGAGCGCTGCGGCCTGCCGCTCGCGACCTACTTCTCCGGCCCGAAGATCCGCTGGCTGCTCGACCACGTCGGCGGACTGCGCCCGCGCGCCGAGGTGGGCGAAGTGCTGTTCGGGACGATGGACTCGTGGCTGATCTGGAAGCTGTGCGGCCGCCACGTCACAGATGTGACGAACGCCGGCCGGACGATGCTGATGAACCTCGAGACGCTCGACTGGGACGACGAGTTGCTCGACGGGATGGGCGTCCCGCGCGCGATGCTGCCCGAGATCCGGCCGTCGATGGAGGTCTACGGCGAGGCCGGCGGGGCGCTCGCCGGGCTGCCCGTCGCCGCAGCGCTGGGCGACCAGCACGCCGCCCTGTTCGGGCAGACGTGCTTCGCGCCGGGCGACGCGAAGTGCACGTACGGGACCGGCAGCTTCCTGCTGATGAACACGGGCCAGCAGCCGGTGCGCTCGGCCAACGGGCTGCTGACGACGGTCGGCTACAAGATCGGGGACGAGCCGGCGACGTACGCGCTCGAGGGCTCGATCGCGGTCACCGGCGCGCTCGTGCAGTGGTTCCGCGACAAGATCGGGCTGATCGGCAGCGCGTCGGAGATCGAGACGCTCGCGCGCAGCGTCGACAACAACGGCGGCTGCTACTTCGTGCCCGCGTTCTCGGGCCTGTTCGCGCCGCACTGGCGCAGCGACGCGCGCGGCGTGATCGCGGGCCTGACCGGCTACATCGACAAGGGCCACCTCGCGCGCGCGGTCCTAGAGGCGACGGCCTGGCAGACGCGCGAGGTCGTCGAGGCGATGAACTCGGACGCCGGCGTCGAGCTGACGTCGCTCAAGGTCGACGGCGGAATGACCGCCAACCACCTGCTGATGCAGTCGCTCGCGGACGTGCTCGACGTGCCGGTCGTGCGCCCGATCGTCGCCGAGACGCCGTCGCTCGGCGCGGCCTACGCGGCCGGGCTCGCGGTCGGCTTCTGGCACGACGTCGAGGAGCTGCGCGCTCAGTGGCACAAGGCGGCCGAGTGGCTGCCGGCGATGGAGCCGGTGGTGCGCGAGAAGGGCTACCGCAAGTGGCGCAAGGCGGTCGCGCGGACGGTCGACTGGGTCGACGACGACGACGAGTGAGCGCGGCCCCGTTGTCGAACGTCGCCCGGTGCTCCCTATAGGGGCGACTCAGCGACGTTCGGCGCCGCCGAACGTCTCGACCGCGGTCTGCAGCAGCAGGTGCGCCGACGTCGCGCCTGGGTCCTGATGGCCGACGCTGCGCGGGCCCAGGTAGCTCGCCCGGCCCTTGCGCGCCTCGAGTGGGATCGTCGCCTTCATTCCCTCCTCCGCCGCCGCGGCCGAGCGGTGCAGCGCGTCGCCGAGCGCGGCGCCGTCGCCCTCCGCGGCGCGCAGCGCCTCGACCGCCGGTAGCAACGCGTCGATCATCGTCTTGTCCTCCGGCTCCGCCTTGCCGCGCGCCTGCACGCCCTTGACGCCGGCCTCGAGCGCGCCGGCCCAGCCGGCGAGGTCGAGGCTGTCGCGACCCGTGGTCGCCATTCCCATCTGCAGGAACAGCGTCCCGTAGAGCGGCCCGGCGGCGCCGCCGACCTTCGACACCAGCGCCATGCCGACCGCCTTGAGCAGGGCGCCGATGTCGTCGCCGTCGGTCGCATCGACCTTCTCCACCGCCGCCTTCATGCCGCGCTCCATGTTGGTGCCGTGATCGGCGTCGCCGATCGCGGTGTCGAGCTTCACGAGCTCGACGCGGTGCTCGCTGATCGTCCTCGCGTAGGCGCCGATCCAGGCGCGCACGTCCGCGGCGGTGATGCTCATCAGCAGATGCGCAGCGCCGGCGTGTCGGCGGGCGCGTCCCACAGCCGCGTCAGCTCGTCGTCGAGCCTGAGCAGCGTGATCGAGCAGCCGGCCATCTCGAGCGAGGTGATGTAGTTGCCGATCAGCCGCCGCTCGATCGTGATGCCGCGGCCCTGCAGGAAGCGGTCGAGCTCGCGGTAGACGATGTAGAGCTCGATCAGCGGCGTGCCGCCCATCCCGTTGACGAACGCCAGTACGCGGTCGCCGGACGCGTAGGGCAGGTCGTCGACGATCGCCGTCGCGAGCCGCTCGACGATGTCGGCGGCGGGCGCCAGCTGCTCGCGGTAGCGGCCGGGCTCGCCGTGGATCCCGATGCCGATCTCCATCTCGTCGTCGCCGAGGTCGAAGCTCGGCTGCCCGGAGCCCGGCGTGACGCACGCCGTGAGCGCCATGCCCATGCTGCGGCCCTGGTCGTTGACCCGGCGGCACAGCTCGGCGACGTCGGCCAGCGGGCGGCGCTCCTCTGCAGCGGCGCCGCAGATCTTCTCCGCGATCACGGTGATGCCGACGCCGCGGCGGCCGGCCGTGTAGAGGCTGTCCTGGACGGCGACGTCGTCGTTGGTCACGACCGCCTCGACCTCGATCCCCTCGCCCTTGGCGAGGTCGGCGGCCATCTCGAAGTTGAGCACGTCGCCGGTGTAGTTCTTGACGATGTGCAGCACGCCGGCGCCCCCGTCGACGGCCTTGGTCGCCTCGAGCATCTGGTCGGGCGTCGGGGAGGTGAAGACCTCGCCCGGACAGGCCGCGTCGAGCATCCCGGCGCCGACGAACCCGCCGTGCATGGGCTCGTGGCCCGAGCCGCCGCCCGACACGATCCCGACCTTGCCCTGCACCGGCGCATCGGCGCGCACGATCATCATCGGGTCGTAGACGACGCGCACCTTGTCGGCGTGCGCCGCCTCGATCCCCTCGAGCGCCTCGCGAACGACCGCGTCGGGATCGTTGATCAGCTTCTTCATGTGGTTCCTCTCGTCGGGGACGGGCTCTCCCGGGTGAGGACCGTATAGGAGTCTGTCTCAAGACACCGACATGCCCGGATCCGGCCACGTCGCACGTCTTGAGACAGACTCCAGGCGGCCGGGGCCGCCGGTCAATCAGGCCGCGGACGGGGAGTGGTCCGGCGCGGGCTCCTCGGCGGCCGGCACGCCGTGCTCGAAACGGAGCGTCGGCTCGCCCGCGTGGCGCGCCTCGTAGTCGCGCAGCACCTCGTGCATCAGCAGGACGTCGACGGGGGCGGCGGACTCCCGCTCCGGCAGCCCGCGGCGCTCCCAGAAGGCGCGCACCTCGTCCATCACCTCGCGCCGGTGCGACTCGTCGCGCGGGCGGACCGGCTGCCCGAAGCGGACCTCGACCTTGTGGCGACGCGAGAGGAGCCGGCCCGGCCTGCGCTTCGGCCAGTTCTGGCCCGGCGGCATCGCGACATGCGTCCCGCTGACGTAGATCGGGACGATGTCGGCGCCGTGCCGCGCCGCGATCACCGCGGCGCCCGAGCGGACCTTGCCGATCCGGCCGTCGCGCGAGCGGGTCCCCTCGGGGAACATCAGCAGGTTCCAGCCCTGGCCGATCAGGCGGTCGACGTGATCGGTCGCGCCGTCGCCGAGCCCGCCGCCCTGGCGGCCGAGCGGCACGGTGTTGAACAGCAGCGCGACGCCGCTGGCCTTCCAGCGGCTCTTGTAGAAGTAGTCGGCGGCGGCGGCGACCGCCGTGCGGTTGCGCCACTTGCGCGGGATCGCGCGCAGGATCGTCGGCGTGTCGAGGTGGCTGGAGTGGTTGGCGACGAACACGACGGGGGGAGTGACGTCGTGGAAGACCTCGAGGCCGACGGCGCGCCGGCGCAGGTACCAGTCGGTCATCGGCCCGAGCACGAAGCTCAGCAGCCCCTCGCGCAGCGCGCGCGCGTAGCCGCAGCGCGCCCAGGACACGTCCATCTTGGCGTACTGGCGGGCGAGCTCGCCGCCGCGCGCCCGCAGCTCGGTGCCGCGGTTGCGCAGCTCCTCGGCGCCGCGCGCGGTGCGCTCCCTGAGCTCGGGAACGCGCTCCTTGAAGTCGGGCACGCGCCCCTTGATGTCGGTCGTCCGCGCCCGCCCCTGCTCGACCGCGCGGTTGAGTCTGCCGTCCCCCATTGAGCCAACTACTCCGGCCAGGACGATCGGTTTCGCGCCGCCGATCCCGTATGTTCGATGCATGAAGTGGTGGGGTTGGGGCGACGAGGACGTCGCCTTCACGCACGACGACAAGCCCGATCTCGGGCCGTTCCTCCAGCGCCACCTCGAGATCGACGTGAGCAGGGTGTCCTCCCCGCGAGCGGCGTTCGACGAGCTGCGGATGCCCGAGCCGATCCTGCCGGCGGCGCTGCGCGGCGAGCTCGAGGCGGCCGCCGGGGCGGAGCACGTCTCGACCGATCGGCTCGACCGGCTCGTCCACGCGCGCGGCAAGAGCCTGCGCGACATCGTGCGTCACCGGCGCGGCGCGCTCGGCCGGCTGCCGGACGTCGTCGTGCGCCCGGCCGACGAGGAGGCGGTCGCGGCCGTGCTGCGTGCGGCGATCGACGCCGACGCGGTCGTGATCCCGTTCGGCGGCGGCTCGAACATCTCGGGCAGCCTCGAGCCGCCGGCGTCCGAGTCGCGCACGATCGTCTCGCTCGACGCCGGGCAGCTCGATCGGGTGCTGGCGATCGACGAGACGGCGCGGCTCGCGCGCGTCCAGGCCGGGGTGTCGGGCCCGCGGCTCGAGGAGCAGCTGAACGCGCGCGGCTGGACGCTCGGGCACTTCCCTGACAGCTTTTCCTACTCGACGCTCGGCGGCTGGATCGCGACGCGCTCGTCCGGGATGCAGTCCGACAAGTACGGCGACGTCGCCGACCTCACGCGCGCAGTCCGCGTCGTGATGCCGGGCGGCGTGCTCGCAACCCGGCCCGTGCCCGCGACGTCGACCGGGCCGAGCGTGCGCGAGATGGTCCTCGGCAGCGAGGGCCGGCTAGGCGTGATCACCGAGGCGACGATCCACGTGCACCGGCTGCCCGTGCGCCGCACGATCCTCGGCTACCTGCTCCCGAACTGGTCCGCGGCGCTCGCCGCGATGCACGAGATCGCCGCCGGCGAGGCGGCGGCGAGCGTGACGCGCGTGTCCGACGCCAACGAGACGGCGTTCTCGTTCGCGACGCGCAAGGCGCCGTCGCCGCTGGACCGCGTCAAGTCGAAGGCGCTCGCCGAGTTCCTGGTCCGTCGCCGCGAGTTCGACCTCGACGCGATGTGCCTCGCGTTCATCGGCTACGAGGGCAGCGAGCGCCACGTCCGGCGCCAGCGCCGGCTCGTCGGGCGCATCGTCGCGCGCCACGGTGGGCTTTGCATCGGCAGCGGCCCGGGGGTGCTGTACGACCAGAAGAAGTTCGACACGCCCTACATCCGCGACTACCTGCTCGATCGCGGCGCGCTGGCCGACGTGTCGGAGACTGCGGCGCCGTGGAGCCTGCTGCCGGTCGTCTACGACAACGTGATCGGAGCGGCCCAGGGCTGCTTCCGCTCGCTCGGCGTCCCCGGGTACATCATGTGCCACCTCTCGCACTCGTATCACTCCGGCGCGTGCCTGTACTTCACCTTCGCGATCAAGCCGTCGGGCGAGCGCGAGCCGCTCGACGAGTACGGCGCCGTGAAGTCGGCGATCCAGCAGGCGTTCGTCGACTCGGGCGCGACGCTGTCGCACCATCACGCGGTCGGCACGGAGCATGCCGAGTGGCTCGAGCAGGACATCTCGGCGCCCGGCGCGGAGCTGCTGCGGACGCTGTTCGACGGCGTCGATCCGGGCGGCCACCTCAACCCCGGCAAGATCGTCTGACGATCGCGCTTGCCTCCTGGGCCGCGGAGGCGGACCATGGGTCCATGAGCCTTGAAGGTCCCTCGATCCGGATCATCTCCGAGCCGGTTGCGACTCAGGCGAAGCCCGTGCCGGAGCAGCCGGCCGAGCCCGAGCGCCGACCGCGCGAGCCGGTCGCGGACCGCGAGCCTGCGAGCCGCTGATGGGCGACGCACCGCTCGTCCCCGGTCCCGTCTATGGCGTGCGGGCGTGGACGGTCGTGGGCGGGCACGGCAGCGAGCGGCTCGCGGCGCCGCACCAGGCCGTGACGTGGCCGCC
>Ga0307415_100000537_pt1 | contig 16551 bp, 16 predicted proteins | sample DK1Cmetagenome_FD_204524 | JGI IMG/M metagenome (GOLD analysis project Ga0307415, IMG submission 204524) | Maize rhizosphere microbial communities from greenhouse at UC Davis, California, United States - DK15-C-2 | ecosystem: Host-associated > Plants > Roots > Rhizosphere > Soil | place: USA...
AAGCTGGACGGATAGTGCGCGCCGACGCCCGAGCGAGGAACGAGCGAGGCGGAGGTGAAGCTGGACGGATAGTGCGAGCCGACGCCCGAGCGAGGAACGAGCGAGGCGGAGGTGAAGCTGGACGGATACGGTGGGCCTGTGCCCGCGCCCATGTCGTTCGACCCGGTCGCCGAACACTACGACGCCACCCGCGGCGGTCCGGAGCGGGGCGCGCAGTTCGCGGCGGCCCTCCACCCGTGGCTGCGGCCGGGAACCGTGCTGGAGGTCGGTGTCGGCACCGGAGTCGTGGCCTCGGCGCTGACCGACCTCGGCGTACCCGTGGTCGGGGTGGACATCTCGGCCGCCATGCTGGCGCGGGCGTACGGGCGGATCGGCCCGCGCGTCGGGCGGGGTGACGCGCGGCACCTGCCGGTGCGCGGCGCCAGCGTCGGGACCGTGGTGTTTCCCATCTCGTTGCACGTCGTGGGCGACGTGCCGGCGGCCCTGGGCGAGGCGGCCCGCGTGCTGCGCCCCGGCGGTCGGGTCGTGGCCGTACACGACCGCCCGGACGCGCAGCCCACCGACATGCTCGAGGCGATGCGGCCCCTGGACGCGATCCGGGCCACCCTCGGTCGCATCGACACGGTCGAGGCGCTCACCGGCGCGGCATCGGCGGCCGGGCTGGGCCCGGTGCACCTCGGCTGGACCGACCGGCATCCGATCGAGCGGACCCCGAACGAGCTGGCCGACGGCGTCGAGCAGCGGATCTGGTCGTACCTGTGGGACGTCGACGACGCCGGGTGGGAGCGCGATGTGCGGCCGGCGATTCTCGCGCTACGTTCCCTCCCCGGTCCGGACCGCCCGCGCGTCTATGGTCAACGCCACCGGCTGAGCGTGTTCGCCCGCTGACCCGTGCGTTGGTGTTATGCAGGGACCCCCGGCAAACACCTTCTGTATAACCGGGTCACCCTACCGACGACGGGGCGCGCGGTCAGGGGCGGATGGCGGCCAGGACCTCGTCGGCTATCTCGGCCGGCGGGCGGCCGTCCGTGCGTACGATCGCGGTGGCCACCTCCTCGTACAGCGGCCGCCGCTGGTCCAGCAGGTATTTCAGCGTGGCCCGCGGGTTGACCGTCAACAGTGGACGGCCGGCCCCGAGGCCCACCCGGTTGACCGCGTCGGCCAGCTCGACGCTGAGGTAGACGACCGTGTGCCCCTCCAGGAGTACCCGGGTCTCCGCGGCCAGCACCGCGCCGCCGCCGAGGGCCAGCACGCCGTCGCACGACTCCAGCGCCGCGGCCACGGCCGTCCGCTCCAGGGCCCGGAACGCGTCCTCGCCATCCTCGATGAAGATGTCCGGGATCTCCTTTCCGGCGACGGCGACGATGTCGGCGTCGGTGTCGCGGAACGGCACCCGGAGGCTCTCGGCTACGAGCATGCCGATCGTCGTCTTGCCCGCGCCCGGCGGCCCGACGAGCACACACACCGGCCGCGTCACGCCCACTCCCCGGCGGCCCAAGATCCGTGCAGGTGTTCGATCATGGTGGGCCGCCGCGGCGGGACGACCGGGAAACGGGGCGGGGTCATCGGATCACCAGGGTGTCGAGGTAACCGGCGACGTTGCGGCGCATCTCGGCGAGCGAGTCGCCGCCGAACTTCTCCACCGCGGCGGCCGCCAGGACCAGCGCGAGCATCGACTCGGCCACGACCGCGGCGGCCGGCACGGCACACACGTCCGACCGCTGGTTGATCGCGGTGGCCGGCTCCCCGGTCGCGACGTCCACGGTCGCGAGTGGACGGTTGAGCGACGAGATGGGTTTCATGGCCGCCCGTACCCGTACCGGCTCGCCGGTGGTGATGCCCCCCTCCAGCCCGCCGGCCCGGTCGGTGAGCCGGCGTACACCGGTCGCGGTCGGCACGATCTCGTCGTGGGCGGCCGACCCCCGCGTGCGGGCCTGGGTGAACGCATCGCCGATCTCAACTCCCTTGATGGCCTGGATGGAGCAGAGCGCGGCGGCGATGCGGGCGTCGAGCTTGCGATCCCAGTGAACATGGCTGCCCAGGCCGGGCGGCACGCCGTAGGCCAGCACCTCCACGATGCCGCCCAGGGTGTCGGCGTCGCGCTTGGCCGCGTCGACCTCCTCCACCATGCGCCGCGACGCCTCCGGGTCGAGGCAGCGCAGCGGATCCGCGTCGATGCGCTCGGCGTCCTCCGGCCGGGGCTGCAGGCCGGCCTTGACCGCGACGGGCCCCAGCTCGACCACATGGGACACGATCTCGACTCCGAGCGCCTGGCGCAGCAGGTTCTTGGCCACGACGCCCAGGGTCACCCGGGCCGCGGTCTCCCGCGCGCTGGCCCGTTCCAGTACCGGGCGGGCGTCCGTGTGAGCGTACTTCTGCATGCCGGCCAGGTCGGCGTGTCCGGGCCGCGGCCGGGTCAACGGGGCGTTGCGGGCCTGGCCCTCCAGCTCGGCCGGGTCGACCGGATCGGCCGCCATGACCGTCTCCCACTTGGGCCATTCGCTGTTGCCGACCCGGATCGCGATCGGGCTGCCGAGCGTCACGCCGTGCCGGACGCCGCCGAGGATCTCCACCTCGTCCTGCTCGAACGACATCCGGGCCCCGCGGCCGTACCCCATGCGGCGCCGCTGGAGATCCTTGGCCAGCTCGGCGCTCGTCACCTCGACACCCGCCGGCACGCCCTCCAGCACGGCCACGAGCGCGGGTCCGTGCGACTCCCCAGCGGTCAACCAGCGCAGGCTCACCGCGCCAGTGTGTCACGCCGCCGGAGCCGGGCCCGGACGCACCCAGGTGGCCAGGCCCCGCGACCTGCGCAACGCGTAGAGGCCGACCAGCGCGGTCACGGCCAGCGGTACGCCGTCGCGCAGCAACCCGTCGAGGCCCAGCGTCAGGTAGCACAACGTCGGCCCGAGAACGAGAACGGCGACGCTGAGCAGCCCGATGAGCACACGGGCCCAGCCCTTGCCCATGACGACGAAGAACGACACGAACGGCGCGGTGAACGACACGACGAGGAACAGTCCCAGCCACGTGACGAGCAGCGCCACGGTCACCGGCAGGTCCAGGCGCCGTTCGTCGCCCGAGGCCGTCGACAGCGCGACGAGGAACGGGACGAGCAGCAGGGCGGCGTAGGCCAGGACCGCGATGCGCGCCGTCAGCACCCAGGCCGGGATGTGCCGGCGGACCGGGCGCGTGGCGAGATGATCGGCCACGGCCGGGGAACGGTAGAGCAGCCAGACGATTGCCGAGCAGAGCACGGTGAGCACGACCAGCCCGACCAGGACGGTCGGCTCCGGGACGACGCTGCCCCGCCGGGGCGCGGTGAGGCGGGCGACCGCGAAGACCGTCGTCACGGCCAGGATCAGCCCGAACGGGCGGGCGGCCGCCCGCCCGTACCGCACGGCCCGCATGAGCACCAGGAAGCCGAGCACGCGCAGCAGGGCCCACAGGGTCCGCACCACGAGGGCGAAGCCGGCCTCGTCGACCGACAGCAGGTTCAGGGCCTCGACGATGACCACGGCCAGGGCCGTGAACGCGATGAGGCGACGCAGCCGCCGGCTCGCCGGCGTCGGCGGGACTGGCCGTTCCAGCCGGAACAGGTCGCGCCATCCCTGCCCGCGTTGCTCGGTCGTCATGCCCCTCCTTTGTACCCCGTTTGCGGCTACCCCCTACAAACCCGAGCGGGCCGCCGCCGCCGAGAAGAGGGCCGACCGCATCGCGGCGATCGGCGCGTCGACGCCGGTGTACAGCTCGAACTGCCGCACCGCCTGGGCCAGCAACAGATCCAGCCCGGAGACGATGCGGCAGCCCGCGGCCCGGGCCGCCGCGGCCAGCGGGGTGGGCCAGGGGTCGTAGACCGCGTCGAAGAGCACCGTGTCCGCCCGCCAGACGAGCGTCGGGCCGAGCGCGTCGGCGACTCCCTTGGGGACGGTCGAGACGACCACCGCGGCGTCGGCGGCGGTCGCGACGTCGGCCCAGCCGGCTCCGATCAGGGTGAGGCCGAGGTCGTCGGCGACCGGCTCCAGCTCGGCGATCGCCCCCGGCCGGCGGGCGTAGACCGTCACCGCGGTCGCGCCCACGTCGCGGGCGGCGGCCAGGGCCGCGCGGGCCGTACCGCCGGCGCCGAGCACGGACACGCGGTCCACTATGGACACTCCCGCCGCCAGCAGGGCATCGACGATGCCGGGCGCATCGGTGTTCTCGGCCCGCCAGCTGCCGTCGGGCAGCCGTACCAGGGTGTTGGCCGCACCGATGGCGGCGGCCACCGGCGCGACCTCGTCGGCCACGTCGAGCGCGGCCTCCTTGAGCGGCATGGTCAGCGACAGGCCGGCCCACTCGGATCCGAGCCCGGCCACGAACCCGGCCAGACCCTCCTCACCGCATTCATGCGCGCTGTAGGCCCAGTCGGCCAGACCGGCGGCGGCGTAACCGGCGTTGTGGATGACCGGCGACAGCGAATGCGCGATCGGCCGGCCCAGCACGGCCGCCCGTCTCGTCGCGGTCACGCCGACCAGTGTGGCACGCACCACGCGGTACGGGCGGACCGCCCGACCCGACGTCTACAGCACGCCGTTGCGGCGGGCCTCGGCCTCATTCCGCTCATGCTCCGCGAGCGTGACGGCGAACTTGGTGGTGCCCTTCTTGTCGACCGTGACGAAGTAGACCCAGTTGCCCTTGGCCGGGGCGACGGCGGCCTCCATCGCCTTCTGGCCGGGATTGCTGATCGGGGTGATCGGCAGGCCGGGCGTGCTGAGACCGGTGTTCCACGGGTTCTTCGGGTTGTCCAGCTCGGCCTCACTCATGTCCTTGGACGACTTGGTGGGCTTGTTCTGCTGCTCGAGGTAGTAGTTGGCCGTCGAGTCGAACTGCAGGCACCCGCACGGGAACGTGTCCTTGAACTTGATGGCCCGGTTGTAGGCGACCCGGGCGACCTTGCCGAAGTCGGCCTCCTTGCCCTCGACCTGGGCCAGCGAGGCGACGATCAACGCCTCGTACGGCGTGATGCCGAGCCCGCTCTGCGCGGTGCCGGCGAACTCGGTCTCCTCCGCGATCTCGTTGAAGCGGGCCACCATCTTCTTCAGGATGTCGGCCGCGGACAGCTCGGGCGCGAACGCGTACGTGTCGGGGAAGAGGAATCCCTCGATGGACTGGCGGGGCTTCTTGCGGTCGGCGCGATCGCCCTCGAACCAGAAGTCCGCCACACCCAGGGCGATCGGGTCCTTGGCGGCGTCCCGGAATTCCTGCTCCGGGATGCCGGTCGCCTCGGCGAGCTTCTTGAACGTCTGGATCGCGGTCAGGCCCTCGCGGATCGTCACCTTGTCCTGGACCAGGTACGTGTCCGGGTCCAGCAACTGGTCGAGAACGACCGCCGCCTTGGTCTCCTTGAAGAGCCTGTACGTACCGGGCTGGATCTTCGTGCTGCGCTCGAGGTCCGCGCCGGCCACCTTGACGAAGGCCTTGGCGCTCTTGACGACGCCCTTCTCGTACAGTTCTTCGCCGATCTGCGGTGCGGCCCAGCCGGACTCGATCGTGACGTTGACCGCCACCTGGGCCGGGTTGCCCTCGTAGTCGGGCGCGCCGAAGAGCTCCTGCAGCTTGCCGACGCCGAAGTACACGCCGGCGCCCAGCCCGGCCAGCATCAGGAACGAGATGAACAGGGCGCCGAACGAGCGACGGCGCCGTTTGCGTTCCTTGCGCCGCCGCTGACGGGCCTGCCGGGTCGGGGGAGCGCCGCGCCGTCGGGGCTCGTTCTGCTCCTCCCAGGCCAAGTCAAGATCGTCAAGCATCTCCACGCCTCCGCGAGTCGAGCCATCCCTGCAGGATCTCCACCGCTGCGGCCTGGTCGATCACCGCTCGGCGGCGTCGACCCCGGACGCCTCGTTCGGACAGCCTACGGGTTGCGACGGCCGTCGACATCCTCTCGTCCGTTAAGCGGACGGGCACCGGCGCGACCACGCGGGCCAGGCGATCGGCATAGGCTCTCGCCTCGGATGCCGCGAGGCCTTCCGTACCGGCGAGCGTCACCGGGAGCCCGACCACGACCTCCACAATCTCATGGACATCAACGAGTCGCACCAGCTCGGCGATATCGTCGGGGATGGGCTTGCCTTCCGCGTCCAGATCGCGGCGAAGCGTCACGAGCGGGGTGGCCAGCACGCCGCCGGGGTCGGATAGGGCCACCCCGACGCGGACTTTTCCGACATCAACTCCCATACGTGCGCCCCGCCCCGGCTCGTCCCTCGATCCGCTCACCGGCGAACCCACGATCCGCACAACTGCCGGAGTAACTGTTCAGGTCCGGTGACGTTCGTGGTTGGCGGCCCCGGAGGGCTCGTCACAGGCACCATGATCGCGATCCCGAGGACAATCGTGGAGCCCAACTGCACGTTTGTCCTGAGGATCGCGATCTCGCATGTTGGCGCGGCCGCGCCGGTTGTGGTCTCGGGAGCGCTTCGAGGCCACAACTGTTGGACAGTTGTGGCGATCGTGGACGTCAGGTTCAACGGGAGGACGAGGCGACGAGCTGGTTCAGCCCAGTGAGCAGCGCCGGCAGATCCTCCGCGGGTACCCCGCCGCCCTGGGCCAGGTCGGCGTTGCCGCCGCCCCGCCCGGACAGGGCCGCCTTGACCAGCGCGCCGGCGTCGAGGCCGCGGGCCTTGGCGGGCGCGTTGACCGCGACGACCAACGAACCCTTGCCGCCGGCCCGGGCACCGATACCGACGACCGCGGGGCGGTCGGCGAGCCGGCCGCGGATCTCCTGGGCCAGCGTGCGCACGTCGTTGCTCGACGTGCCCTCCGGCGCCTCGACCGCGACCACGGCCACGCCGCCCACGTCGGTCGCCGCGTCCGCGTAGCCGCCCGCGTTGGCCAGTACCAACCGGGCCCGCAGCCGGTCGATCTCCTTCTCGGCCTCGCGCAGTTGCGCCACGGTCGCCTCCACCCGGTCGGCGACCTCCTCCGGCTTCGAACGGAACAGCTCGGCCAGGCGGGTGACGAGAATGTGCTCCTTGGCCAGGAACGCGACCGCGTCGGTGCCGACGAGCGCCTCCACGCGGCGGACGCCCGAACCGATCGACGACTCGTGCAGGATCTTGACCAGGCCGAGCTGGCCGGAGCGGGACACGTGCGTGCCGCCGCACAGCTCCCGGGCGTAGTCACCGACCTCGACCACGCGCACCTGCTCGCCGTACTTCTCGCCGAAGAGCGCCATCGCCCCGATGCGTCGGGCCTCCTCCTGCGAGGTGACGAACCACCGCACCTCGAGGTCGTCCGAGAGAACGGCGTTGACCTGCTGCTCCACGTCGAGCAGTACGGACGGTGACACCGCCGACGGGGTGTTGAAGTCGAACCGCAGCCGGCCCGGCGCGTTGAGAGAGCCGGCCTGGGTGGCGGACTCGCCGAGGAAGTTGCGCATGGTCTGGTGTACAAGGTGCGTGGCCGTGTGCGAGCGCGAGATGGCCCGGCGGCGGGCGACATCGACCTCGCCGTACCCGGTCTCGCCCGCGCGGATCTCGCCGCGCCGCACCCGGCCCCGGTGCACGATCAGGCCGGGCAGGGTCTGCTGGACGTCGAGCACCTCGATCTGTCCACCCGAGACGGTGATGAGCCCACCGTCCGGCTGCTGGCCGCCGCCCTCGGCGTAGAACGGCGTCGCGTCGAGGACGATTTCCACCTCGTCGCCCTCGCCGGCGGCCTCCATCGCGCCCGACGCGCCCAACAGCGCCCGCACCTTCGACTCGCGGGCCAGTTCGTGGTATCCGGTGAACTCCACCGGACCGCCGGAGTCGAGCACCGTGCGGTAGGCCGACAGGTCGGCGTGACCGGTCTTGCGCGCCCGCGCATCGGCCTTGGCCTTCTGCCGCTGCTCGGCCATCAGCTTGGCGAACGCCGACATGTCGACGGACAGCCCGGCCTCCGACGCGATCTCCACGGTCAGGTCGATCGGGAAGCCGTAGGTGTCGTGCAGCTGGAACGCCTTGTCGCCGGGCAGGCGCTTGCGCCGCGCCTTTTTCGTCTCGGTGATGGCCGTGTCCAGGATCGTGGTGCCGGCCCGCAGCGTGGCCAGGAACGCCTCCTCCTCGGCGTACCCGTAGGAGGAGATGCGCTCGTACTGCTCGTCAACCTCCGGATAGGACGGTGCCATGGCGTCTCGCGCCACCGGTAGCAGCTCGGGCAGGACCGGCCCGCCCTGCCATCCCAGCAGGCGCATCGCCCGAACCGAGCGGCGCACGATGCGGCGCAACACGTACCCACGCCCCTCATTGGACGGTGTGACCCCGTCCGAGATCAGCATGAGCGAGGTGCGCACGTGATCGGCGATAACACGCAACCGGACGTCGTCGGGGTGGGATTCACTGGCCGCGTGGCCGGACCTGGCCCCGTACTTCTTGCCGGTCAACTCGGCCGCCCGAGCCAGGATCGGTCGGACCTCGTCGATCTCGTACAGGTTGTCCACGCCCTGCAGGATCGAGGCCATCCGCTCCAGGCCCATGCCGGTGTCGATGTTCTTGGCCGGCAGCTCCCGGACGATGCGGAACTCCTCCTTGCTCTTGACGTCGGCGATCTCGTACTGCATGAAGACGAGGTTCCAGAACTCCAGGAACCGGTCCTCGTCCTTCTCCGGGCCGCCCTCGGGCCCGTACTCGGGGCCGCGGTCGAGGTAGATCTCCGAGCACGGCCCGGCCGGGCCCGGGATGCCCATGGACCAGAAGTTGTCCTTGCGGCCGCGGCGCACGATCCGTTCGCTGGGCATGCCCGCGATGCGCTGCCAGAGGTCGATCGCCTCGTCGTCGTCGAAGTAGACCGTGACCCACAGCTTCCCGGGGTCGAGCCCGAAGCCCCCCTCATCCTGGGATGAGGTCACGAGCTTCCAGGCGAGGTCGATCGCGCCTTCCTTGAAGTAGTCGCCGAACGAGAAGTTGCCGTTCATCTGGAAGAACGTGCCGTGCCGGCTGGTCTTGCCGACCTCGTCGATGTCCGGTGTGCGAAGGCATTTCTGAACGGAGACCGCGCGCCGGTACGCCGGGGTGGCCTGGCCCACGAAGAACGGCACGAACTGCACCATGCCGGCGTTGACGAACAGCAGGTTGGGGTCGTCGGCCGGCAAGGGCGCCGACGGCACGACCGTGTGACCGTTCGCCTCGAAGTGCGCCAGGAACCTGCGCTTGATCTCCGCGGTTCTCATGACCGGACCCCTGCTCCGTTCTCGCTCTCGTACTCGTCGTCGATCAGCTCGTCGAAGGTGACACCCTGCGCGAACGCCTCCTGGATCTGGGCCTCCCGTTCGGCCATCCCGTCGCGGACGTCGGTTATGAAGTCTCGCACCGAGCCGACGAGGCCGACAGCGGATTCCCGGGCCTGGCCGGCGATGCTCGACGGCGCGACGGCCCGCATCGCCTGCGACACCTTGCGCATCGTGATGACGCCGACGGCGATGCCGACACCCAACCACAGCAACCGTCTCACGTATAAGCACCCCGCTTGCGTTCCTTGCGGTCGGCCTTGAGCTTGGATCGCAGGTCGGCCTCGTCGGCCGCGGCCCGCCGGCGCGACGCCGCCCGGCGCACGCCGTAGGCGAACGCGGCCGCCTTGGTCAGCGGGTTGGCCGCCGCCGCCGTGACGACGGTCGTCAGGTTGGCGACGTTCGCGCTGACCTGGGCGGCGTGGTGGGTGATGGTGTCGAGCCGTTCGAGCTGAAGGTTGACGCCCTCCAGCGTGGTGTGCATCTGGACCAGGGCGGTGTTGACGTTCTCCACCGTGGTGTTCGCGTTGCCGAGGATGGGCCCGGCGCGGTCGTTCAGGCTGTTGATCGTGTTCGTGGCCGCGTCAACGGTGCGGCGCAGCCGAAGAATCGGCACCGCAACGACGAGCACGAACATGAGGAATGCGCCCGCCGCGACAAGGGCCGCGATCTCTCCACCGGACACGCGGAGCCTCCTTTCTGGGCAGTGTCTTTCGGCCGAGGAATGGTGACGGCTTGTCGCATGTGGCCACAAGCGTCGCCGAATGCCAGCCTGACAGTACCGCCAGCTCTGTTATCGCCCGTGGCGGCGTGCCCCAAACCGTCCCGATTACGCGGGTCCGGTGGCCCTACGTCCCCTCCGTCCGGGTGTCTACAGGACCGGTTCGTAGTCCACCGCGTTGAAGATCTTCATGGTGACCAGGGCGCCCGGACACGCCTGCGCCGCCGGTGGGCTCGGGCCCGGGCTGGCCGACGGTCGCGGCGAGACCGTGGCGCGGGGCGGCGGCACGTCACAGATCGGCTCCCGTACCCACATGTCCATGACGTACTCGTCGCGCTTCCAGCAGGTCGCGGTGCCTTCGGTGGCCCCCGGGCAGATTCCGTCGGTACGGGGCCGCCAGCCCGCCTGCCGCAGCGCGGTGTCGAAGGCCAGGTTCGTCTCGTCGGGTTTGCGCTCCGACTCCCAGGTCCGCTGCCGGTACCGGCACTTCTTGATGCACCACCGGCTGCCTTCGGTGGCGTCGTCGTGGTCGACGTCGGCCCAGCCGGGCAGGTTGAGCGCGTCGAGCTGCCCGAGCACCGGATCCTTCACGCCCGCCTTGGTCAGCTCGTAGATCGGGTAGGCGAGCAGCAGCAGCATCGCGACCACGACCAGCGTGGCCACCTTGAGCTGCTGGGCCACCCGCAGTTGCCGCCGGATCTCGGCCCTCTTGATCATCCCGGTCGTCACTAGGAGGTCGGTCGGCATGGGTGGCGAGCCCGGCGGCCTCGACCCGGTCCGCGGGCCGCCCGCCGGCGGGCCGGTGGGCGGCGACAGCGGGCCGGTCGGAGGCGAGAACGCGCCCGTCGGAGGCGACAGCGCGCCGGGGGGCGACAGCGGGCCGGTCGGAGGCGACAGCGGGCCGGTGGGGGGCGCCCCCGGCGGTGGTCCCATGGGTGGCGCCGGCTCGGGCCGGCGCGTGTCACCCCCGCGACCCCTGCCCCGGGTCGGCAGGTCCACCTCCGCGGTCTCCCACTCGCCCGGTCGCTGGCCCGTTGCGCGGGCCGGCGCCACCGGGACCGGCGGGACAGCCGGTGGCGGCACCGACGGGGTACGCCGCAGCCCCGTCCGCCGCAGCGGCGGCGACGCGCTGGGCGGGGCGGCGGCCGGTGGCGGCGGTGGCGGCGGTGGAGGTGGTGGTGGAGGTGGGGGTGGTGGCGGGGCCTCGGCCCGGCGGCCCCGCCGGCCCGAGCTCGGTGCCGGCGGGATGTCCGGCGCCGGCACCGGCGGCGGTACCTTGCCGCTCTTTCGGCCCCTGGTGGGTGGCGGTGGAGGTGGCGGTGCCGGTGGCGGCGGGGTGGGCGGTGCGGCCGCGGGCGGTGGCGAGGGCGGCTCCGCGGTCGCCCCGCCCCGCCGGGGCCGGCGACCCACCGAGCCGCCGACGGACCCGGTCGGCTCGTCGAGGCCGAGCGGGGCGCGCGTGTCCCGGGCGCCGCGCAGATCCGCGAGCCAGCCCAGCTCGTCGTCGCTGGGACCCTCTTCGGCCTTGCCGCGGCCCCAGCGGCGTTTGCTGGCCTTGTCGCTGGATTTGTCGTCGGATCCCGAGTCGCGGGCCACTACCGCTCCTCCTCATCAGAGGCCGCCGCCGTGTGGTGGTCTGACCGGACAACGGTACGCAACTTGGCCACGCGTTCGGCAAGGGCCCGTTCCGCGCCGTGTCCCGTTGGACGGTAGTACTCCTTCTCGGCCACGTCATCTGGGGCGTACCGCTGGGCCACCACGCCGCGCGGGTCGTCGTGTGGATAGGCGTACCCCTTGCCGTGGCCCAACCGGCGGGCGCCCGGATAGTGGGCGTCACGCAGGTGGCGCGGCACGGGGCCGGCCAGACCGGCGCGGACGTCCGCCATCGCCTCGCCGATCGCGAGAATCACCGCGTTCGACTTGGGGGCCGTGGCCAGGTGGATCACGCCCTGGGCCAGGTTGAGCTGGGCCTCGGGCAGGCCCACGTACTCGACGGCGTGGGCGGCGGCCGTGGCGGCGAGCAGCGCGGTCGGATCGGCCAGGCCGACGTCCTCGCTGGCGAAAATGACCATGCGACGCGCGATGAAACGCGGATCCTCGCCCGCGACGATCATCCGGGCCAGATAGTGCAGGGCCGCGTCCACATCGGAGCCACGCATGCTCTTGATGAACGCGCTCACCACGTCGTAGTGCTCGTCGCCCGCGCGGTCGTAGCGCAGCGCGGCCTTGTCCAGCGCGGCCTCGACCGTGGCCAGGTCGATGTCGTCGCGGTTCGTCGCCCGCGCCCCGGCCGCGGCCGCCTCCAGCGCCGTCACGGCCTTGCGGACGTCGCCGCCGGCCAGCCGGACCAGGTGGTCCTCGGCGTCGGCGGCCAGGCTGAAGGCACCGCCCAGCCCGCGCTCGTCGGTGAGCGCCCGCCGGACGAGCGCGCGGACCGCCTCATCGTCGAGTGGTTGCAGGGTCAAGAGGACGCAGCGCGACAAAAGCGGGGAAATCACCGAGAAGTACGGGTTTTCCGTTGTCGCCGCCAGCAGGGTCACCGTCCCGTCCTCGACCGCCGACAGCAGCGAGTCCTGTTGGGTCTTGGAGAAGCGGTGCACCTCATCGATGAACAGGACGGTGGCCTCGCCGCCGGTGCGGCGTACCCGTCGGGCCTCGTCGATCGCGGCCCGCACATCCTTGACCCCGGCGTTGAGCGCCGACAGGGCCACGAAGCGGCGGTCGCTGGCCCGGGCGACCAGGTGGGCGATCGTCGTCTTGCCGGTACCCGGCGGGCCCCAGAGGATCACCGAGGTCATCGGCCCGCCGCTGACCAGCCGGCGCAGCGGCGCGCCCGGCGCGAGCAGGTGATCCTGCCCGACCAGCTCGTCGATCGTCGCCGGGCGCATCCGCACCGCCAGCGGCGAGTCGGCCGCCGGCGAGGCGAACGCCGTCCCGGTCGCCCCGGTCGCCGCGCCCGGCCCGCGGCTGTCAACCGGTCCGCGGCTATCGCCCTGCCCGCGCTTGTCGCCCGGCCCGCGGGCTCCGCGGGCCGTGCCGTCCACCGGAGTCACCGGGAAGAGCGCTTCCATCCCTGGCGACAGTACCGAACCCGGAATGCCCATCCCCTCTGATGCCACGGACATAACGTGATCCCGAAGGATTTTGCCCGGATATCCGGGCAAAATCCTTCGGGATCGTGGTTTGTCGCGTCAGCCGGGTCCGGGGCGCCGGCCGCGGTAGCCCCGCCAGCCGCGCCAGGCGCCGACGCCGGCCAGGTGCAACGCGATGCAGAGGAATCCCGCGGTCGTCAGGAATCCGGGGGTCAGCACCTTTCCGAGACTCTCGTCGGCGAGGTCGAGTATCAACACGACCGCGAACAGGACGGCAGCGATGATGGCGAACATGTCAGCCTCCGGGGGTTAGGCGTGTTGGCCACCAGGTACCCGAGCCGACGTGCGTCCAATCACGACCCGAGGACCTCGCCGGCCGGCCGGAGGCGGATCCGCAGCAGCGAGCGCGCCAGCGACGTGTCCAGGCGTATCTCGCCCGGCCGCGGCGCCAGACCCGATTCGGCCACGGTGGACACGGGCAGGCGGCCGGCCAGCCCGAACCGGTCGACGATGAGCCGGCCGAGGTCGGCCCGGCTCAGCGCCTCGGGCCCGGCGACGTTGATCGGGCCGCGATGGTCCGATGTGGCCAGTTCGAGGACGGCGCCGGCCAGGTCGTCGCCGGCGATCGGGCAGCGGATCTCGTCGGTGAACAGCGCGCCCGCGATCCGGCCGGTGAGAAGGTCGGCGCACAGGCGCACCTGGGCCGTGGTCTCGTCACCGAGGATCAGCGAGCACCGCACCAGTACCGCCTCCGGGTCGATGGCGCGGACCGCTGTCTCGGCCGCCGCCTTGGCCGCGGCGTACGGGGTGATGGGCGTCGGCGGCTCGGTGTCGCCGTAGGGCTCGGGCCGTCCAGAGTGGATGGCGTCGCTGGAGACGTGCACCAGGCGGGCGCCGACGGCCACGGCCGCCCGGGCCACATGGGCGGCGCCGTCCGCGATCGCGGCCCAGTCGCCGAGCCGGTTGGCCGTGCCGACCACCACGTCCGGCCGTACCGTCCGCATGAGACGGTCGACCGCGGCGCCGTGGCGGATGTCCAGGCGTTCCCATCGGGCGTCGGCGGCTTCGCACCGGGTACCCACGACCTCCCAGCCCGCGGCCTGGGCGAGCCGGCACACCTCGCCGCCGAGATGCCCGCTGGCCCCGATGACGAGCAGCCTCACACGAGCACCCTTACGACGAGTGCTCGACCGGCGCCGCCGCCCCCGCCGTACCGGGACGAGCCTCGGCCGCGACCGGCGTCGCGTCGACGCCGGCCTCCTTGCGCTGCTGGGCGGTGATGGGTGTGGGCGCACCGGTCAGCGGATCGAGCCCGCCGCGCGTCTTGGGGAACGCGATGACCTCGCGGATCGAGTCGGCCCCGGCCAGCAGCATGCACACCCGGTCCCAGCCGAACGCGATGCCGCCGTGGGGCGGCGGGCCGTAGCGGAACGCCTCGAGCAGGAAGCCGAACTTGTCGCGGGCCTCGTCCTCGGTGATGCCGAGCAGTTCGAAGACGCGCCGCTGGACGTCGGCCCGATGGATACGGATCGAGCCGCCACCGATCTCGTTGCCGTTGCAGACGATGTCGTACGCGTAGGCCAGCGCGTCGCCGGGCGCCGACTCGAACGAGTCCATCCAATCGGCGTTGGGCGAGGTGAACGGGTGGTGTACCGCCGTCCAGCCGCCGGCGTCGTCCCGCTCGAACATCGGCGCGTCCACGACCCAGCAGAACGCCCAGGCATCGGGATCGACCAGCCCGCAGCGCCGGGCGATCTCGATCCGGGCCGCGCCGAGCAGCTCCTGCGCCTCGCGCCTTTCGGAGGAGGCGGCGAAGAACACGGCGTCGCCCGGCTTGGCTCCGACGGCGTCGGCGAGCCCGGCCAGGTGCTCGGCGGAGAGGTTCTTCGCCACCGGTCCGCGGGCCTCGCCGGTCTCGGCGTCGAGCACGACGTACGCCAGGCCCTTGGCCCCGCGGGCCTTGGCCCAGTCCTGCCAGCCGTCCAGCTCCTTGCGGGTCTGGGATGCCCCGCCCGGCATGACGACGGCGCCGACGTACCCGCCGGCGTCGATGGCGGAGGCGAACACCCGGAACCCGGTGCCCCCCAGGTACCGGGTGAGGTCCGCCAGCTCCAGCCCGTACCGCAGGTCGGGCTTGTCCGACCCGTACCGGGCCAGCGCGTCGTGCCAGGTCAGCCGGGTGATCGGGCGCGGCACCTCGAAGCCGGCCAGCTCGCCCCACAGCGCGGCCACTATCGCCTCGGCGAGTTCGATCACGTCGTCCTGGGTCACGAACGACATCTCGATGTCGAGCTGGGTGAACTCGGGCTGCCGGTCGGCCCGGAAGTCCTCGTCCCGGTAGCAGCGCGCGATCTGGTAGTAGCGCTCCATTCCGGCCACCATGAGCAGCTGCTTGAACAGCTGCGGCGACTGCGGCAGGGCGTACCAGGTTCCGGGCTGTAGGCGCACCGGTACGAGGAAGTCGCGCGCACCCTCCGGAGTGGACCGGGTCAGGGTCGGCGTCTCGATCTCGTTGAACTCGCGGGCGTGCAGCACCTCGCGGGCGATCTGGTTGGCCCGGCTGCGCAGCCGCAGCGCCCGGGCCGGGCCCGAGCGGCGCAGGTCCAGGTACCGGTAGCGCAGGCGGACGTCATCGCCGGCGTCCACGTGGTCGTCGACGGGCAGGGGAAGGGCGGCCGCCTCGGACAGCACCTCCAGCGCCGTCACGGTCACCTCGATCTCGCCGGTGGGCAGCTCCGGGTTCTCGTTGCCCATGGGCCGGCGTTCCACCGTGCCGGTCACGCGCACGCAGTACTCGTTGCGCAGCGCGTGGGCCTCCTCCGAGTCGCGGAACACGATCTGCACCACGCCGGAGGCGTCACGGAGATCGATGAACGTCACCCCACCGTGGTCCCGCCGGCGGGACACCCAACCAGCCAGGCTCACCGTCGTGGCGGTGTCGCTGGCCCGCAGGGCGCCGGCGTCGTGCGTGCGGATCACGGGACTCTCCTCCAGATCGACCGTCGGACCCGATTCTTCCACGCACGCCATCCACGCTCGTGGCAACGCCCGCCCGCTCATCCCCGTGCCCGCGGGCCGCTCAAGATCCGCTCGATCATGAGGTTGACGTCACCGAACGCGCCGATCATGACGTCAACGTCATGATCGGCGTGATCTTGGGGGTGGTGTGTTCTGCCGGCGCACCGTCAGGTGGCGCCGACGAGGGTACGGAAGTCGGGGCGGTGGGCCAGCGGTGCGAGGTCGCTGTCCTCGCGGGCCCAGGCCTTGAGCACGCCGACGGCGCCTCGGTCGTTGTACGTGAAGGCGTCCGGCAGCACGCGCATCGCCTCGTCGAGCCGTCCGGCCCGGGCGAAGCCGCAGGCGAGGTCGTAGCTCGCGTCGGAGAGCGCCTTGGCCGGCAGGCCCGACCCGCGCACCGCCTCGTACCAGCGGCTCAGCACGGCCAGGCCCTCCCACTCCCGACCGGCGCGATGGTGCCACTCGGCGTAGCGCAGGCT
>Ga0307415_100000538_pt1 | contig 16532 bp, 17 predicted proteins | sample DK1Cmetagenome_FD_204524 | JGI IMG/M metagenome (GOLD analysis project Ga0307415, IMG submission 204524) | Maize rhizosphere microbial communities from greenhouse at UC Davis, California, United States - DK15-C-2 | ecosystem: Host-associated > Plants > Roots > Rhizosphere > Soil | place: USA...
CGAGCCATGCGTCGGCGGCGCTCTGGCCGGCGCCGACCATCTCGCGCGCGAGCAGTCCGCTGGCGACGATGCCGGCGCCCGGCCCCGCGAACATCAGCCCGCCGAGGGACGCCTTGCCGAACGAGGCGAGCCGCGCCAGGCACCAGCCGGACGAGTAGACGAAGACGAGCGAGCTCGCGAGCCCGGCGGCGAAGCGCAGCGCCGCCCAGGTGGCATCGAACGGCAGCGCCATGCCGAGCGTCAGCAGGCCGGTGCCGACGAGGCCGACGCGGACCAGCCTCGGCGCGTCCGCCGCGGGCCAGCGCAGGCGCGCCCACACGATCGGCTGCAGCGTGCACAGCACCGCACCGCTCAGATAGCCGATGTAGTTCGCGCTCGCGAGCCAGCTCGCGGTGGCGAGATCGACGACGCCGTCGTGCAGCATCATCGGCAGGATCGGCGTGAACGCGAAGCGGCCGATGCCCATCGCGACGGCGAGCGCGATCAGCCCGGCGACGGCGACGCGCGCCGGGCTCAATTCGTGAGGTCGACGATCTCGACCCAGTTCGGATTGCGTCCGATCGGCTGCTCGCCGAGCTTCTCGAGCGCGCCGCGCTCGCCGTCGATCCGGTAGCGGCTGAGGCGGTGCGACGCCTGGCCGACCGCGATCAGGAAGCGACCGTCGGGCGAGATCGCGAAGCCGCGCGGCTCGGTCTCGGTCGCGACCGCTGCGATCGGCGTCAGCGCGCCGCTCACGGCGTCGACCGCGAACGACGCGAGCGTGCTCGAACGGCGCTCGCTGGCGTAGAGGAAGCGGCCGTCGGGCGTGAGATGGAGGTCGGCGGCCCACGGCGCGCCGCCGGCGAACCCCGGCGGCAGCATCGGCGCGACGGCGACCCCGCGCAGCGTGCCGAGGCCGCGGTCGAAGGCGAGGACGTCGATCGTCGCATCGAGCTCGTTGAGCAGAAAGACGAGCGGCGCGCGCGGATGAAAGACGAAGTGGCGCGGGCCGGCCCCGGACCGCGCATGCCAAGCAGCCGGCTCGTTGTCGGCGAGCTGTCCGGTCGCGGCGTCGAAGCGCATCTGCCGCATCACGCCACCGCCGAGGCAGGCGGCGAAGGCGAACCGGTTGTTCGGATCGACCTGGATCGAATGCGCCTTCTCCTCGGTCGGCACGACTTGCTGCGCCGCCCGCGCAACGCCTTGCGCGTCGATCGGGCTGACGGCGACCAGGCTCGACCCGTACGACGCCGAGAGGAGGAAGCGGCCGCTGCCGTCGGTCGAGATCCAGCACATGCTCGCCGGCAGCGGCGCGCTGCCGAGCTGCGAGAGACGGCCGCTCGCGGCGTCGATCGCGAGGCTCAGCACGCGGTAGGGGTCGCTGCGGATCGACGCGTACAGCACCCGCTTGTCGGGACGCACCGCGAGCGGCATCACCATGCCCCCGGTCGCGAAGCGGTCGATCTCCTGCAGCGCGCCGCTCGTGCGATCGAGCGCGAGGACGGCGACGTCGGCGCTGTCGGCGTTGGCGACGTAGACGACGAACGCGCCTTCCGTGCGCCCGGCGGGCGCTTCGCGATCCGCCGAGCTCATCGCTTGTCGTCGGCGTCGGCCGCCGGACCCGAGTGCGTGACCGCGCCGAGATGCGCCGGGCCGACCAGCTTGGCGTACTTCTCGAGCACGCCGGTCAGCACCTCGACCGCGCGCGGTCGCCAGGCGCTGCGACGGCGCGCGATCTCGGCGTCGCCGACCAGGAGCGAGAGCGTGCGCCGCTCGCCGTCGATGCGGATGCGGTCGCCGTCCTTCAGCAGCGCGATCGGGCCGCCGAGAGCCGCTTCGGGGCCGATGTAGCCGACCATCAGGCCGCGCGTCGCGCCGGAAAAGCGGCCGTCGGTGAGGAGCGCGACCTTCTCGCCCATGCCCTGGCCGTAGACGAGCGCCGTGACGCCGAGCATCTCGCGCATGCCGGGGCCGCCGCGCGGGCCTTCGTTGCGGATGACGAGGACGTCGCCTTCCTTGTAGGCGCGCTCGCTGACGGCAGCGAACGCGTCTTCCTCGCACTCGAAGACGCGCGCCGGGCCCTCGAACACGCTCGACTTCAGGCCGGCGACCTTGATCAGCGCGCCCTCGGGAGCGAGGTTGCCCTTCAGCACGACGACGCCGCCGGTCGGGTGCAAGGCGTGCGCCGCATCGCGGACGACGTCGCCGTCCGGCGACGGTGCGTCGGCGAGCTCGGCTGCGAGCGTGCGCCCCGAGAGCGCGAGCGTGTCGCCGTGCAGGTGGCCGGCCTCGAGCAGCGCCTTCAGCACCGGGCGGACGCCGCCGACGCGGTGCAGATCGAGGGCGAGATAGCGCCCGCCCGGCTGCAGGTCCGCGATCAGCGGGGTTCGCGCGAAGACGTCGGCGACGTCGTCGAGCGTGAAGCGCACGCCCGCCTCGTGCGCGATCGCCGGCAGGTGCAGCCCGGCGTTGGTCGAGCCGCCGGTCGCGGCGACCGCGGCGCAGGCGTTCTCGAGCGACTTCCTCGTCACGAGATCGCGCGGCAGCGGCCCGCCCTCGAGGACGATCTCGGTCGCTCGCGCGCCGGCGCGGCGGGCCAGCGCGAGGCGCTCGGTGTACGCCGCCGGCAGCATCGCCGAGCCCGGCAGCGCGAGGCCGAGCGTCTCGGCGACCATCGCCATGGTGTTGGCGGTGAACTGGCCGGGGCACGAGCCGAGCGTCGGCGCGCAGGCGTGGCCGAGCTGGTCGAGCTCGGCTTCGGTCATGCGGCCGGCGAGCACCGAGCCGACGCCTTCGTAAGTGGTGAGGATCGTCACGTCCTGGCCGCGCCAGCGGCCGGGCAGCATCGCGCCGCCGTAGACGAAGACGCCCGGCACGTTGACGCGCGCCATCGCCATCATGACGCCGGGCAGCGTCTTGTCGCAGCCGGCGAAGCCGACCAGCGCGTCGTAGGCGTGCGCCTGCATCACCGCCTCGATCGAGTCGGCGATCAGCTCGCGCGAGACGAGGCTCATGCGCATGCCGCGGTGGTTCATCGAGACGCCGTCGGAGACCGAGATCGTCGTGAACGCGACGGCGACGCCCTGCGCGGCGGCGACGCCGAGGCGCGCGGCGTCGGCCTGCGGGCCGAGCGACATCGAGCACGGCGTGTTCTCGCCGTGCTGGCTGACGATGCCGACGATCGGCTTTGCCATGTCCTCGTCGGCCATGCCGGTCGCGCGCAGGAACGCGCGATGCGGCGCGCGGTCGAGGCCCTCCTTGACGATCGCGGAGCGCAGCTTCTTCATGTCTTGTCATCCTGAGCGGAGCGAAGGATCCCGTCGTTCGTGCTGCCGAGATCCTTCGCTTCGCTCGGGATCACAGGGCTCGCGTGTTCGCGGACGATGGCGTCGATCGAATCGTCGCCGACGAGGCCGAGCGCGCGCGCCCGCGCGAACGACGCGTCGCGCGGCCAGCGGCCGAACTGCGCCTCGATCGGCGGGATCGGCTGGAAGCGCACGCGCGCCGGCGCGCCGGCGTCGGCGCGGCCGAGCGCGGCGACGATTTCGGCGATCGAGACGGCGAGCGCCGGCGCGGTGACGGCGCGCGCCGCGCCGAGCGCCTTCGGGTAGACGTCGGCGAGATGGAGCAGGTTGGCGATCGCGCTGTGGCGCGACGCGACCCAGATCGTCGCCTCGGGACCGACCGGGCACACGTAGTCGCGGCCGGCGAGCGGCTCGCGGATCACGTCGCTGTTGAACGCCGACAGCGCGCCGTTCGCCAACGGCGGCCGGACGACGATGCCGGGCAGGCGCAACGCGCGGCCGTCGATCTCGCCGCGCCGGCTGAGGTCGTCGATCAGCAGCTCGGCGACGCGCTTGTGCGTGCCGTAGCTGAGGGTGGGCGCCGGCGGCGTGGTGTCGTCGATGCGCGGCGGCAGCGGCGTGCCGAAGACCGCGATCGAGCTCGCCTGGACGAAGCGGACGACCGGACCGCCGTTGCGCGCTTGCGCGCGGCACGCTTCGAGCAGGAGCAGCGTTGCGTCGAGATTGACGCGGCGGCCGGCGTCGTAGTCGGCCTCGGCGGCGCCGCTCACCACCGCGGCGAGATGGAAGACGCGATCGATCGGCGTCGCGAACAGCTTCTTGACGTGCGCCGGATCCGCGATGTCGCCGCCGTCGCGGTCGGTCGCGACGACATGGTGGCCGACGCGGAGCGCGTGGACGAGCGCACGCCCGAGAAAGCCTGCGGCGCCGGTGACGAGGACGTGCATGGCGGCGTGCTGCTGACGATCGCGCGCGCCCGACGGCGATCAGGCACGCGCCGCGCCGGCGCTGATCTCGGTCTTGGCCAGCCGCTCGACCCAGCGCGCGAGCTCGCTGACGCTCGCCTCCGGCGCGGCGTCGCGGCCGGCGGCGCGCCAGAGCTCCTGGCCGAGCGCCGACAGCGGCGCCGGGACGTCGACGTTCCTCGCCAGCTGCATCGCGATGCCGATGTCCTTCAGCATCAGCGCGAGCTTGAACGGATCGTCGAAGCTGCGGCTGATGACGCGCTGGCGCAGGTGCGTCTTCGAGATCCACGACATGCCGGTCGACTGGTCGAGGACGTCGACCATCGCCGCGGGGTCGAGCCCGGCGCGCTTGCCGATCGCGAGCGCCTCGACGACGGCGACGAAGTTGCTCGCCGTGACCAGGTTGTTGAGGCACTTCATCGCGTGGCCGGCGCCGAGCGGCCCGAGGTGGAACACCGCTTTGCCCATGACGTCGAGCAGCGGGCGCACGCGCTCGATGTCGGCGGCGGCGCCGCCGCACATGAAGACGAGCTCGGCCGCCTCGGCGCCCCACTGCGCGCCGGAGACCGGGGCGTCGACCATCGCGACCCCGGCGGCGGCGAGCAGCCGGCCGGTCGCCTCGGTGAGCCACGGCTCGCACGACGACGTGTCGAGGACGAGCGCTCCCGGCCTCAGGCCGCGCAGCAGGCCTTCGTCGCCGCACACCAGCTCCTGGACGACCGTGCCGTTCGGCACCATCGTCACGACGATGTCGCTGCGCGCGGCGAGCTCGGCCGGAGTCGCGGCGACCTGCGCGCCGCGCAGCGTGCCGGCGACGTCGCGCGCGAGCCCCGGCACGACGTCGTGGAGCGTCAGCGCGTGTCCGGCGGCGGCGAGGTGCGACGCCATCGGCCGGCCCATGACGCCGAGGCCCGCGAAGCCGATCGAAAGAGGGCGCGTGGTCATGGCGTTCAGGGTTAACGAGAGGAGTCCGGCGCGACGCGTGGCGCGTTCCATGCAGGCAAACACTGCACGGTGCGCCCGTCGGGCGACGATACACTTTTCGCCGGCCGCGACGGCCGTTCGGAGACGATCACATGAAGGCCTTTCGCATCCTGGCGCCGCTCGCGGCGGCATTCGCGCTCCTCGCCGGCACGCCGGCGTCGGCGCAGACCGTGCTGACGATGTCGAGCTGGGTGCCGCCGACGCACCACCTCACGCGCGACGTGCTCGGAGGGTGGGCCGCCAACGTCGAGAAGGCGACCAACGGGCGCGTCAAGTTCCAGATGCTTCCCAAGCACCCGTCGGCGCCGCCCGGCACCTTCGACGCCGTCCGCGACGGCCTCGTCGACGTCTCCTTCGTCACCGCGAGCTACACGCCCGCGCGCCACCCGCTGCCGCTGCTCGGCGAGCTGCCCGGAGCCGGCGCCAACGGCGAGATCAACTCGGTCGCGTTCTCGCGCATCCACTGGAAGTACCTGCAGGCCGCGAACGAATACAAGGGCGTGAAGCTGCTGGGCGTCTTCACGCACGGCCCCGGACAGATCTTCACGGTCACGAAGCCGGTGCGCTCGGTGGCCGACCTCGCGGGCATGAAGATCAGGAGCGGCGGCGGCATCTCCGAAGCCGCCGCCAAGGCGCTCGGAGCGTCGCCGTTCTTCAAGCCCGCGTCGGACTCGTACGAGATCCTGTCGTCGGGCATCGCCGACGGCATCTTCTTCCCGCTCGAGTCGATCAAGTCGTTCAACCTCGACAAGGTCGTCAAGTACGCGACGCTGTTTCCCGGCGGCTTCTACTCCTCGTCGTTCGGCTTCTTCATGAACGAGGACAAGTGGAACAAGCTCTCCAAGCAGGACCAGGACGCCATCACGTCGGTCTCGGGCGAAGCGCTCGCCCGCCTCGCCGGGCGCTCGTGGGATGCCGCCGACCGCGTCGGCCTGGAATCGCTCAAGGCGGCGAACGTCACGATCATCGAGGCGAGCCCCGAGTTCGTCGCCGACGTCCGCAAGCGCACCGAGCCGCTGGTGCAGGAGTGGATCAAGTCGGCCAACGCGAAGGGCATCGACGGTGCGAAGGTCCTTGCCGAGTTCCACGACGAGCTGAAGAAGGTCGCCGCGGGCAAGTGACGTGGCCGACCCGCGCCACGCCCTCACCGCCTGCGCCTGGATCCTCGCCGACGAGGGCCACGAGTCGGGCCTCGCCGGGCAGCTCACTGCGCGCGGGCCCGAGCACGGCACGTACTGGACGCTGCCGCTCGGCCTCGCCTTCGACGAGGCCGAGCCGAGCGCGTGGCTTCTCATCGACGACGCGTTGAACGTTCGGGCCGGCGACGGCGCGTTCGGCGGCCGAGCGCTGGGCCGCCCCGAGCTCGGCGACGCCCCCTCGGGGGGCAGCGACCGCAGTGAGCTTGGCGGCCTGCTCCGCGAGCCGAACCCGGCGACCCGCTTTCACCTCTGGGTCTATCGCGCGCGCGCCGACGTGCAGGCGATCGTCCACACCCACCCGCCCGCCGCGTCGGCGCTCGCCGCTGCCGAGCAGCCGCTCGTCGTCGCCCACATGGACGCGACGCCGTTGTTCGACGATATCGCCTTCCTCGCCGACTGGCCCGGGCTGCCGACCGCCGACCGCGAAGGCGAGGTCATCGCCGGCGGGCTGGCCGACAAGCACGCGATGCTGCTCGCGCACCACGGGCTGCTCGCCGCGGGCCGGTCCGTGCAGGAGGCGGCGTTCCTCGCCGTCTTCGTCGAGCGCATGGCGCGCCAGCAGCTCGACGCCGCCAAGGTCGGCGGGGCCAAGCCGATCGACGCCGGCGAGGCGCGCCGAGCGCGCGATTTCCTGCGCACGGACCGGATCATGAACGCGACCTTCGACGCCTGGGCACGGCGCGCAACGCGGCGCCGCGCGCACCCGGCAACGGCATGAGGGCACGCCTCGGCAGCGCGCTCGAGACGCTGCTCGGCGCGATCTCGGCGACGGTCCTCTTCCTGATGATGGTGTTGACGGCGGCCGACGTCGCCGGCCGCTATCTGTTCAACATCCCCGTTCCCGGCGGCTTCGAGCTGACGGAGATGATGCTCGCCGCGCTCATCTACTGCGGCCTGCCGCTGGTCTCGAAGCGGCGCGAGCACATCGTCATCGACACCTTCGATCCGCTGATGTCCACGCAGGTCAAGCGCGGCCTCGACGTCGTTGCCGACATCGTCTGCAGCCTCACCCTGGCCGGCATCGGCGTGCTCATCTTCCAGCGGGCGCTGCGCGTCGCCGAGTACGGCGACACGACGACCGTGCTCCGGCTGCCGCTCGCGCCGGTCGCCTGGCTGATGGGCGGGATGATCGTCGTCACCGCCGCGATCCACCTCTGGCTGATCTTCGTTCCGCACGCGGGCGACGACGGCAAGACCATCATCTGATATGACCCCCGATGGCGCCTCTCTTCGTTCGCTGCCCCCCGCGAGGGCGCGGCCGGGCTTGGGAGCGGCCCGGCGCCCGTCCGGCCGCGGTGAACCTGGGGCATGGCGGTGACCGAAGCCCTGGTCGGACTCGCCGTCATGCTCGCGCTCTCGTTCGCGCGCGTGCCGATCGCGATCTCGATGGGGCTGGTCGGCTTTCTCGGCCTGTGGTGGATGCGCGGCCTGCACCCGTCGATGGCCTCGGCGACGACCGTCGTCTACGAGTCGGGCTTTCAGTACACCCTGTCGGTCGTGCCGCTCTTCATCCTGATGGGCAACTTCGTCACCCGCGCCGGGCTGTCGCGCGAGCTCTACCGCGCGGCGCACACTTTCGTCGGTCACCTCCGCGGCGGCCTGGCGATGTCGACGGTGCTCGCCTGCGCCGGCTTCGGCGCGATCTGCGGCTCGTCGATCGCGACCGCGGCGACGATGACCAAGGTCGCCTATCCGTCGATGAACGACCATCGTTATTCCGACGCGCTGGCCGCCGGCGTGATCGCCGCCGGCGGCACGCTCGGCATCCTGATCCCGCCGTCGACCATCATGGTGATCTACGGCATCATGACCGACACCAGCATCGCCAAGCTGTTCGCGGCCGGCGTGCTGCCCGGGCTCGTCGCCGTCATCCTGCTCTGCACCGCGGTGCAATACATCTGCTGGCGCGATCCTGCCGGCGGCCCCGCCGCCGAGCGCTCGACCTGGCGTGTGCGGCTGAGCGCCGTCAAGGACGTCTGGGCGGTCGCGGCGCTCTTCGTCGTCGTCATGGGCGGCATCTACGGCGGCGTCTTCACCGCCACCGAGGGGGCCGGCATCGGTGCCTTTGGCGCCTTCTGCTTCGCCCTCGCCCGGCGCACGCTCTCGCCGCGCGCGCTCCTCGAGGTGCTGGTCGACAGCGCGCGCACGACGGCGATGCTCTTCATGATCCTGGTCGGCGCGCTCATCTTCGCCAACTTCGTCAACTACACGTCGATGCCCGCCGACCTGAAAGCCTTCGTCTCGAACTACCGGATCCATCCGACGACGGTGATGGTCGCGATCTGCGTCATCTACGTCGTTCTCGGCACGGCGATGGAAGAGCTCTCGATGATCCTGCTCACGGTGCCGGTCTTCTTCCCCCTCGTCGTCAGCCTCGGCTTCGACCCGGTCTGGTTCGGCATCATCATCGTCGTCGTGGTCCAGATCGGCCTGATCAGCCCGCCGGTGGGAATGAACATGTTCGTCGTCAAGAGCATGCTGCCGCGCATCTCGACGGCCACGATCTTTCGCGGCGTGACGCCGTTCGTCTTCGCCGAGGTCGTCCTGCTCGGCATCCTCGTGTTCTTCCCTGCGATCAGCCTCGTCCTACCGAGGATGCTGAAGCTTTAGGAGCGATCGCCATGCAGAGAACGCTCATCAGCTCGGGATCGACGTTCGAAGCCGAGATCGGCTATTCGCGCGCCGTCGTCGCCGGCCCGTGGGTGTTCGTGTCCGGCACCACCGGCTTCGACTATTCGAGGATGACGATCGCCGATGGCGTCGTCGAGCAGGCCGAGCAATGCCTGCGCAACATCGCCGCCGCCCTCGCGGAGGCCGGATCGAGCCTCGTCGATGTCGTCCGGGTGACCTACGTGCTGCCGAGCGTCGCCGACTTCGAGCCGTGCTGGCCGGTCCTGCGCCGCGCCTTCGGCGGCTCGCGGCCGGCGGCGATGATGATCTCCGCCGGCCTCGCCGACCCGCGCATGAAGATCGAGATCGAGGTCACCGCCTTGAAGCGCGAAGTCTCGGCGCCATGAACGCGGTGCCTGGCGAGCCCCCTGCTGCTCAGCGAAAGCGCAGCCAAGCCCAGCAAAAGACGGTGACGAGCTCGAACGGCAACGTCAGCACGGCCGGGACATAGATCGCAGCCGCGACCTTCGGGCTCGCGAGCCGCTCTTCGCAAAAGACCGCGGCGGCGAACAGCACGGCGCCCGCGATCAGCCAGCGCAGCATGTAGGTCGGCAGCCAGCGCGCCTGCTCGCGGTTGTGCCGCAACGAGGCGAAACGCTCCGCCGAGGTTCCGCTGCGCGCGTCGCGGAACAGCCATCCGTACAGGAAGTAGCGGTGCAGGCTCGAGCGGGGACGTTCCGCCATGTCGCTCCACCTTACCAGCGTCGCTTGCGTGCTGCACGTTGATCATCGCCGGGATCGCGGGCTCGTCAGCTTTTCGGTCATTCGAACGGCCCCTGGACGACGAACGCACCGCCCTGGAAAGCGGCCGCCGGGTCGCCTGGCTCGGCGGGCGGCTGGCGTGCTTCGACCGCGGCGCGAAACGGTTCCGAGCTGTCCTCCGGGCGAAAGCCGAGATGGCGCGCCGACGTGTTGTCCCACCAGGTGCGCGCGTTGTCGGACACGCCGTAGACGACGCTGTGGCCGACGACGGGCGCAGTGAGGCTGGCGGTGACGAGGCGCTCGAGGTCGTCGTAGCTGAGGAAGGTGGCGAGCATGCGCCGGTCCTTCGGCGCCGGGAACGACGAGCCGATGCGCAGGCAGACGGTTTCGATGCCGTAGCGGTCGAAGTAGAAGCGCGACAGGTTCTCGCCGAACGCCTTGCTGAGGCCGTAGTGGCCGTCGGGTCGCATCGGGTCGCGCGGCCCGACCACCTCGTCCTGCCGGTAGAAGCCGGTGACGTGGTTCGAGCTCGCGAAGACGATCCGCCGCACGCGCTGGCGACGCGCGGCTTCGTAGAGATTCCAGGTGCCGACGATGTTCGCCTGCACGATCGGCAGGAAGGGCCCTTCGACCGAGATGCCGCCGAGGTGGACGATCGCGTCGCAGCCGGCGACCATCGCCTCGACCGCCGCGGCCTCCTCAAGCGCCGCGACGACGACTTCCTCGCCGTGCCCGGCCGCCGCCATCGGCTGGATGTCGCTGACGCGCAGGACGCGGGCGAGCGCACGCAGGCGCGGGCGCAGTTCGCGGCCGAGCCCGCCGGCGGCGCCGGTCAGGAGGAGGCGGCCGAAGGCGGGTGCGGCCGGTGATGGCGAAGCGATGCTGGACGACACGGCGCAATCGTCATGGAGCGGCGGCGCGCCCGCCATCGGCGGATGTCCTCTTGCGCAATGTCATCAGTCGTCGTACAACTCTGCACCGCTGGGCTGCGCTCCGACCATGAACGAACCCGACTCGACGTTCGCGCTGCCGCTGATCCGACGCCCTCGCAACCTGGCGCTGACCGTCGTCGACGTTCTCGCCGAGCGAATCCGCGACGGCCGGCTCGCGCCCGGCGCCAAGCTGGCGACCGAATCGGCGCTGATGGCCGAGTTCGGCGTCAGCCGCACCGTCATCCGCGAAGCGCTGTCGAAGCTGCAGGCCGCCGCCCTGGTGCAGACGCGCCACGGCGTCGGCACGTTCGTGAGCCACGCGGGCACCGACTCGGCGGTCTTTCGCATCCGCGCCGATCAGCTCGAGACGCTGCACGACGTCGTCGCCATGCTCGAGCTCAGGATCGGCATCGAGACCGAAGCGGCGAGCCTCGCGGCGCAGCGCCGCAGCGACGCCAACCTGGGCGCGATGCAGCACGCGCTGCTCGCGTTCACCCAGGCGGTCGAGGCCGGTCGGGACGCAGTGGGCCCTGACTTCCAGTTTCACCTCGAGATCATGCGGGCGACCCAGAACGACCACTTCTCGACGCTGCTGCAGAGCCTGGGCGCGCTGGCGATCCCGCGCGCCCGACTCGACCCGTCGGCGGCGTCGGCCGACGAGCGGCAGTCGTACCTGCGCCGCGTCAACGCCGAGCACGGCTCCATCCTCGACGCGATCGAGAACCGCGACAGCGAAGCGGCGCGCGCGGCGATGCGGACCCACCTCGCGAACAGCCGCGAGCGACGCCGCCGCGCCGCACAGCTCGCCAAGAGCTGACCCCGAGTCGTACGATGACTCGCTGAACAGACACCCTCCACTCCAGGACCGACCATGCACGCCTTCCCCCGCGCTCTCCTCCGCGCTCTCCTCCCGATCGCCGCGCTCGTGCTCGCGCCGGCTGCCGTGCTCGCGCAGTCGACCGCCGGCAAGACGATCCGGATCGTCGTGCCGTACACGCCGGGTGGCTCGTCCGACATCATCGCCCGCGCGATCGCGCAGCCGCTCTCCGAAGCGCTCAGGCAGACGGTGATCGTCGAGAACAAGCCGGGCGCCAACGGCAACACCGGCACCGACCTCGTCGCCAAGGCGCCTGCCGACGGCACGACGCTCTTGCTCTGCGACGTCGGCGCGCTCGCGATCACCTCGTCCGTCTACACGAAGCTGCCATTCGATCCGAAGAAGGATCTGCGCGGCGTCACCATGCTCGCGTACTCGCCGCACCTGCTCGTCGTCCATCCGTCGGTGCCGGCGAAGAACCTGAAGGAGCTGGTCGCGCTGTCGCAGAACGGCAAGCTCGACTTCGCAGTCACGGCGATCGGCAGCGCGCCGCATCTCGCCGGCGTCGCGGTCGAGAAGGCGACCAAGGCGAAGTGGCAGTACATCCCGTACAAGGGCGGCTCGCAGGCGATCGGCGACACCGTCGCGGGCCAGACGCAAGTGCTCATGAACGGCATGCTCGCGACGCTGCCGTTCGTGCAGTCCGGCAAGCTGAAGGTGCTCGGCGTCTCGAAGTCGACGCGCGTGCCGCTGCTGCCCGACGTGCCGACGATCGCCGAGCAGGGCGTCCCCGGCTTCGAGTCCGGAACGTGGCAGGGCCTGCTGGTGCCGGCGGGAACGCCGAACGACGTCGTCGCGCGCCTCTCGGCCGAGCTGACGAAGATCATCCGCTCGCCCGAGGTCCGCTCGCGCCTGACGGCACAAGGCGCCGAGGTCCACACGATGACGCCGGCCGAGTTCGCGACCTTCTTCGAGCGCGAGCAGAAGCGCTGGGCCGACGTCGTCGCCGCCGGCGGCGTCAGGATCGAGTGACGGGCGAGGAGAGACGATGACCGCCCCCGATCCTTACCGCTCGTTTCCGAACGGCTTCAAGCGGCGCCTCCTCGCCGGCGAGACGCTGATCGGCTGCTGGTGCTCGCTCGCCAACCCGATCACGACCGAGGTGCTCGGCGTCGCCGGCTTCGACTGGCTGCTGCTCGACGGCGAGCACTCGCCGAACGACGTGACGACCTTCATCCCGCAGCTGATGGCGCTGAAGGACAGCGTCAGCGCGCCGTTCGTGCGGCCGTCGTGGAACGAAGCGGTCGAGATCAAGCGGCTGCTCGACGCCGGCTTCTACAACTTCCTCGTCCCGTTCGTGCAGAGCGCCGACGACGCCCGCCGCGCGGTGGCGGCGACGCGCTATCCGCCGGCGGGAATCCGCGGCGTCTCGGTCTCGCAGCGGAGCAACCGCTTCGGCACCGTCCCCGACTACTTCGCCGGCATCAACGCGCAGATCTGCGTGCTGGTGCAGATCGAGAGCCGCGCCGGGCTCGCCGCGGCGGCCGAGATCGCCGCGGTCGACGGCGTCGACGGCGTCTTCGTCGGCCCCTCGGACCTCGCCGCCGGCCTCGGCCAGCTCGGCAACCCCAACCACGCGAGCGTCCAGGCGGCCATCGCCGACGTCTTCGCCGTGGCGAAGAGCGCCGGCAAGGCGATCGGCATCCTGGCACCGGTCGAGGCCGACGCGCGCCGCTATCTCTCGATGGGCGCCACCTTCGTCGGCGTCGGCAGCGACCTCGGCGTCTTCAGAGGTGCGACGCAGCAGCTCCGCGATCGCTTCGTGCAAACCGGTTGAGCCAGCCGAGCATCTCGTCGAGCTCGTTCGACTTGTCGAACACCTTGGCGGCCCCGAGCTGCTGGCACTTGGCGCGGATCTCGGGCGTCGCGTGGTTGCTGAGGACGATCCGCATCGGCGCTCCGGGCATGTCGCCCATCGCCTTCAGCACGCCGAGCCCCGAGCCGCTCTTCAGGAAGATGTCGACGATCGCCAGGTCGCAGGCGTGGCTGCGGTCGCGCAGCCAGCCGAGCGCCGAGCGCTCGTCCTCGGCCGTGCCGACGACCTCGATCGGCGCGTTCTCTTGCAGCGCGTCGATCAGGTTCTCGCGGATGATCGAACTGTCCTCGACGATGTAGATCTTGATGTTGTCCATCCGGAGCCTCGCGCGCGGGACGTCGCACGGATTCTGTTCGCTGAGGAGCGACGCCCCCATCGGTGACGACGCGGCAGCGGCGTCGGGCAGGCGTCCCCTTCAGGGTCGGACAGCTCCGACGGCAGGAGCTCAGGGGCGCCGACCTTCGTAGAGGTCGCGCCCGCGCGCCAGCGCGCGAATCTTGGCGTCGGCGATCGGGCGCTTGAGCATCCAGAAGCCGCAATCGGGGTGGATGTAGCGGACGCGACCCGCGCCGAGAGTCTGCTCGGCGCGCTCGATCGCGCGCGCGACGGCGTCGGCCGATTCGACCTCGGTCGCCTTGATGTCGACGACGCCCAGACCGAAGCCGATGTCCGGCTTCAGACCCTTGAAGACCGCGAGCTCGTCCGGCGGCCGGTGCGCGCACTCGAGGACGACGTGGTCGGCGCGCAGCGCGTTGAGGTAGCGCAGCAGCTGGTCCCACGTGCCATGCTGGACGCTCTGGCCGCCGTAGTTGCCGAAGCACAGGTGCACCGCCGGCGTGCCCCGGACCGCGTCGAGGATGCGGTTGATCGCCGACGCCGCCCATTCCCACTCCTCCGGATGGCCCGGCAGATTCGCCTCGTCGAGCTGGACGACGTCGGCATCGAGGTGGCGGACCTGCTCGGCGAGGACGTCGGCGATCGCGTGCGCGAGCTCGGGGGTGTCGCCGTAATGGCGGTTGAGCAGCGTCTTGGCCAGCATGTGCGGCCCGGTGACCGTGAACTTGAAGGTGTGCGTCGCCAACGCCTTGGCGCGCTGGCAGGCGAGCGGCAGGTCGAGCGTTCCGCTCGAGATCTCGCCGTCGACGACGCCGGGCGGCCGGCTGCGAAAGCGCATTCCCTGCAGCGAGCGGTACGCCATCACCTCGTCGAACGTCATCTGCAAGCGGACGCCCTGCATCGGCCGCACGAAGTACTCGATCATCCCGTTCGTCTCGGGATGGTTGATGTCGAAGCGGTACAGCTCGCCGTCGCAGACGACGTCGACGCCGGCCGACTCCTGCGTCGCGATGACGACCCGGGTCGCGTCGAGCAGCGCCTGCTCCGACGGCGCGGCGACCAGCCACTCGGGGATCGGGTACGAGCCGACGACGGTGGTCTTGATGCGCGGAGCTGTCATGGGAGCACTTGCTCGCGAAGGCGAGCAAGTCACTTCGTCATCTTGATCGAGCGATCGAGGAACTCGTTCGTGTACGCGGTCTTGACGTCGTACGGCGCGTCGAGACCGATGTAGGTCTTGACGAGCTCGTAGTCGGCCGCCATCCGCGCATCGTCGAGGACGCCGAGGGCGACGCTCTTGGAGAACTTGTCGCTCATCAGCACCTCGACCAGCCGCCAGTTCTGCAGCTCGTTGTCGAACTGGAGCGCGCCGTTGGCCTCGACCAGCGCCTGCACGCACGGATTCGGGTTGGCGACGCAGGCGGCGAACGCCTTCTGCGTCACCTTGACGAACGCGGCGACGACCGGCTTGTTCTTCTTCAGGTAGTCGCCGTTGACGATCACCGTGTTGCCGTAGGTGTTGAGGCCGGCGTCCTTCCAGGCGACGAAGCCCATGTCGTCGCCGAGCTCCTTCTGGAAGATGTGGTGGATGTTGTAGAACGACGTCGTCGCGTCGATCGACTTCGCCTTCAGCGCCGCGAGCTTCGAGTTGGCGTCGATGTTGACCCAGGTCACCGAGTTGGCGTCCATGCCGTTCGCCTTCGCGAGCGCCGGCCAGATCGTCCGCGCGCCGTCGCCGGCCGGGTTGCCGATCTTCTTGCCGGCGAGGTCCTTGACCGTCTTGATCCCGGAGCTCTTCAGCCAGTAGAGCCCTTGCGGCGAGTTGGCGTAGACGTTGAAGACGCCGACGGTGTCGGCGCCCTTGCCGCGCAGCGTCAGCGCGTTCGGCATGTCGGCGAGGCCGATCTGGTTGGCACCGGCGGCGACCTTCTGCACCGCGACCGCCGAGCCCTTGCCGGGCTCGAGGTTGAGGTCGATGCCGGCGTCCTTGTACCAGCCCATCTTCTTGGCGTGGTAGTACGGCGCGTGGTCGCCGCCCGGCACCCAGTTGAGGATGAAGTCGATCTTCTGCTGGGCGAACGCGGGCGCTGCCGCGAAGGCGGTCGCGGCGATGCCGGCGAACAGGGCGATGCGTCGGATCATCTGCATGTCGTCTCCTGGAGGGTCGCTTCTCTGGGTCGCGGGCAGTCTAGCAATCGGCCTTCCCGGCCGAGGAGAGCATTGACCCCGAGACCCGGGCCCTATCATCGGCGCGCCCCTCCGCCCGACCCACCGATGCCGCCGCTCGACGATCGCTCGACTCGCACGCTGATGGCGGTGGCGTCGCACCTGGCGCTGCTTCTCGTCTGGTATCTGTTCGTCAAGTTCGGCAACGTGCCGAAGTTCGTCATGCCGGCGCCCGACGACACCGTGCGAACGCTGCTCTCGGGCAATTACAACTGGTGGACGAACACCGCGGTCACCGCGACCGAGATCTTCGGCGGCTACGCGTTCGCGCTCGTCACGGGCGTCCTGCTCGCGCTCGCCTTCACGTGGTCGAAGCCGCTCGAGGCGCTGATGATGCCGCTGCTCGTCAGCCTCAACATGATTCCGAAGGTCGCGCTCGGGCCGCTGATCATCGTCTGGTTCAAGTACGGCATCGTGCCGAACATGCTGATCGCGTTCTCGATCTGCGTCTTCCCGATCCTGCTGACGACGGTGCGCGGCCTGCGCGAGGTCGAGCCCGACCTGCTCGACCTGGTCCGGACGCTGCGCGGCTCGCGCTGGC
>Ga0307415_100000539_pt1 | contig 16521 bp, 13 predicted proteins | sample DK1Cmetagenome_FD_204524 | JGI IMG/M metagenome (GOLD analysis project Ga0307415, IMG submission 204524) | Maize rhizosphere microbial communities from greenhouse at UC Davis, California, United States - DK15-C-2 | ecosystem: Host-associated > Plants > Roots > Rhizosphere > Soil | place: USA...
CGGCGGAGTGTATGGTCGCGCCCCGCACGCGCCAGGAGATCGCCGCGCTCCTCGCCGATCCGAGCACGGCCACTCCAGCCGCGACCACCGCCGGTAAGACCCTGCCCGCCGGGGAGCCAGTGGCAGCCGAGACCGCGGCGGCGATGGAGCAGATCGTCCGGATGTGGCTCGCCTGCCAGAACGCCGGCGAGCCACTCCGCGCTTGGTCACTATTCAGCGATGGTTATCTCTTTCGTCTGCTATCACGACAAGGAGGACTGCCGGGGGAAGCCTTCCGAGAGCTGGCGACACCAGCGCCAGTGGTCGCCGAAGCCACGCTCATGCTGGCGATCGAAGGAGAACGACTGCTGCCGGATGGTCGCTTCGGAGCAACGGTCACGATGAGCTATCCGTCCGTGCCGATGCCAAAACGATTCTTCTTCTATTTCACTCAGGTCGGCGGCCGCCTGCTGATCGACGGCATCCTCGGCGAGATCTCGTTCTCGGTACCGTGACGGGGGTGTTAGGGTGATGGGTGATTACTCGCTGCGCTCGTGGTGATGGGATGATTATTTGCTGTGCTCACGGTGATAGGTCCGGCACCCGTCGTTCTCCCTATCACCCTATGACCCCATCACCCCATCACCCTCGCCTAGTCCCAGCGAACTCCGCAGACCAGGACCTGCCCCTGGTCATTCGTCCACCGCAGCAATTCGGCGAGCTCGTCGTCGTCGACGACAAACTGCGTCGCGCAGGCCGGGCAGACCACGGCCTGACAGCAGTCGCCGCGAGCCTCGCACCACTCCAGCACGCCGCCGATCGTGTGGCAGTCCCCTTCGCAGAGGTGCTGGAGAACGGCCAGAACCGCGGGGCTAAGTGCGTCGGTCGGTAGGGTTTCGACGCGCCGGGCATCAGGCATGCGCCACCTCCTCGGATGAGAAATCGTCCCCGGCCTCAAAAGACAGCACGAATTGGGCCAGGGAGATGACTCGAGCCTACATGAGGTGAGCGAAATGTCAAGCAGCGATCGGGCTGATCGACTCGATCTGCGCTGGATCAACAATCCCTAGCGCCACCCAGTAGGCCGCGCGGTGCTTGCAGACCGGGTCGTCGTGCAGCGCGGCCGGGCAGGCGCAGCCGTGGACGACGCCGCCCGTGACGTCGAGCTCGTAGGCGGCTCGCTGGTTCGTGCCGCTCGTCGCGATCCACCCCCCGGAACCAACGAGTTGCCGTACTTCGACGCCTTCTTTGCGCGCTCGAGCGAGCGCCGCCTGCCACCGCTCCGGCGTCGATTCGCGGCGGGGCATCCTGAGAACCATGATTTCACGACTCCATTCCAGGTTCGGCAAGAATGCGGAATCACCTGATCAAACATCCGTATTATACCAGAAGACTCGGATCGAATCGTCGCTGGAGTCGCTGTTGTGCCTTGGAACGTGAGGCGTGGTCCTCCTCACCTTTTGCGGGAAAAGGGTGCCTGGAGCGTCGTACGAAGGTGATGTCATGCTGAGCCGGCAGGCGAAGAATCTCGTCGTCCGAAACGTCCGCGACGTCAAGCCGGGATCCTTCGTGCCTCAGGATGACACGACGAGTGAAGGACGCTCATGGCTGGGAGCCGGTGAGCTCGGTGACGATCTCGGCCAGAGACTCGGCTTCGCCGACGTTCCCGGGAAAGACGATGTACGGCATGGTCGGAAATCGACTTTCCGACCCCAATCGCCAGACCGGTACGCCTGGCCGCACTTGGCCGAGCACGGTCGCCCGCTCGGCCCCTAGTCCGCGCGTGCCCACATCGCTCGAGGTGATGCCGCCCTTGCCGACGACGAAATCCGGACGCCCGGCAATGCCACGCACGACGGCGACCAGCGCGTCCGACACGACGCGGGCAACGACCAGCTCCTCCATGCCGACCGGTCGCTCGACCTGACGCGAGGTGTAGACAACGGGTGTCTGGCCAGCTTCCAGGGCCTCATCCACCTGACGGCGCACCTGAGCAATCTCTCGGGCGCGATCGTCGTCGCCGTGTAGGAGCTCAGGCACCGCGACTTCGATGCCCGTCGTTTCCGGGGCGAGCAGCACCCGCTGCAATTGCTCGGTCGTGCGACGTACATGCGAGCCGACGACGACCAATCCTCGCGCCGGACGCCGCGCGTTTGGTCCTAGCAGCTCGTCTCGCCCCAAGAGTGGCCGCGCATCAATGCCGGCCCGAGCCCGCACAAACGAGGCTCCCGTGCGATAGAGATACCGCTTCCCCTCCGCTTCCGCCTGCAGGAGACCGAGAACGACGGTCCAGAGATCCGGATAGTCCAGGGCATTGACCACGATTGGCTGGCCGTGGCGTGCGGCCCGCAATCGCGCGGCGACCCGCTCTGGTCCTCCGCGGCGGATCTCCTCCAATGTCAGCGAAGCGACGTCCGCCGTCTTGACCCGCTGCTGTGTCTTCTCCTCGACCCAGCCGGGCAACGTGCGGGCGCTGTAGCCGAAGGTCGCGTCGCGGGCGAACTCCGTCTCCGCAGCCGGAACAAAGTGATCCCCGTCACGCACAAAATGAATGTCGCCGGCTGTGATCCGGCCGCCCTCGAAGAATGCCGGGCAGATGAGCACTCCGTCCATCCCACCCAGTGCATCCGCCAGTGCGTCCGTCTCCGCCGGAAAGTGACCACGCAATGTCGAATCGCTGCGGCTGGCGATTACGAACGGCACGCGTGACTTCCGGCTTGCATCGAGCAGATCCCCGGCGATCTCCCGGTTGAGCGCCGCGGCACGGTCCTCAGGGAGAGCACGTGAATTCGTCAGGATGAAGAAGAGGGACGCGGGTTCGGCAAGCTCCGCGGCCAGCCGCTCTGCATCCCAGCCCGCCAGCACGGCGACGTCGTGAACAGTCTGAACTCCGGTCGGGTCGTCATCGAGCGCGACGACTTTGCGCCCGGAGTCCGCCACCGCCGCCTGGACCCGCTTTTCCAAAGCGGAATCCTCGATCGGTGGCGGCAGCGATTGTCCCAGTGCCTGTCCGACCCGCGCTTCGATCACTTGGCGATCGGCTTCGCGGCGAAGCCCCACACCCGCGGTGAGGCTCTCCTTCGCGGTTGCACGCTGCGGAACCCCTTGCTCATAGCCGGGAAGCCGTCATTGCCTCGCTTTACTCATTACATCGGGCGCGTCAGGCGATCTAACCCCACAATGCTGATGCCCAACACCGCCAGGATGACCGCCACGATGACAAACATCGCCAGGAACGCCACGACCACAACCGCGACCGCGCGGCCGGTGCTTACCTCGAGCGATTGTCGCAACGCGATGACGCTGGCGACCAGCGACCAGATTGCGGCGATGAATGTGAACAGGAACCCGATCCCAGGTATCAGGCCCAGGATCGCCACGAACGACGGAGCGTAGGAGAAGCCGAGGGTTCGCAACACCTCGCCGAACGTCGCCGACGTTTGCGGCCCTCTCAGGACATACGCGCCGACGAGATAGGCGAACAGGGCGAAGATCGCCCAGAAGACGATGCTTACCAGCACCCCACCCAGGAGACCCGTGAGTTTGCCACCAGACGATCCCACCCCGGAGAAGATGGCCGCCAGCGCGACAACGAGGGCCGCCTGCCAGGTCGCGTCAGTATCATGCTCGACCGCCTCGTAGGTCGCCGGGTCGAGCCTGATGGCGCCGATGACCCGGTCGACGAAGGATGACGACGATGACAATTGCATTGCTCACTCCTCCACCCTCCGCCGAGGGCCACGGTTGCGGGTGCGTCGAAACTGCACTCTACGGCTACTACGACCTCCTGTCGATACTATCGATTGTGAAGAGGCCGTTTCTCGTTACCGGCGGCCGCGTCAATCGCCGTTGGCCGTGACATCGCTGTAGCGGCGCATGAGCGGCGTCACGGAAACTCCGTGCACGACCACCGAGGTGGCGACGACCGCGAGTGTCAGCCCCGTCAGCAGCCTGGCGGTCTCCTCGGAAACTCCGTGCGCGATCGCGTACATGAGGTAGTAGATCGAACCGATCCCGCGGATACCGAACCAGGCGATGAACGCTCGCTGCAGCCAGGTCGTGGTCGACCCGATCATCCCCATCGCCGCCGCACCCGGACGGATCACCAACAACAGCAGCGGCACGAACCAGAGCACGTCGCCGGGGATGGCGGTCACCGAGATCATGACCCCGACCAGGAGCATCACCGCCACTTCGCCGATTCGCTCTAACTGCTCGGTGAAACCGAGCACGGCCTGCGCCATGTACGCCGGCGCCGTCTCAGGGTGGGTGGCGATCTCTTCTCCTCGTCTCTCGGCCGTGGCCGCCGCGACAATCTCGTCCGGCGCCGTTTCCTCACCGAGCGACGACACTTCGATTTTCCGTAGCGCCAGTCCCGCCGCGAAGACGGCCAGGAACCCGTAGGTGTGCACCAAAAGTGCCGTTCCGTAGGAAAGGGCAATCAATCCCAGGGCGAGAAAGTCGTCGAGACCGACCGCTTCCTGGTGTTCGCGTCGCAGGAAGAGGATCACGCGGCCGGTCGCGGTGCCGAGCAGCGCTCCCACCAGGAGCCCTCCGGGAATGGCCCAGAGAACATCACCGACCAGCCAGCGCCAGCCACCCTCCCCGGTCTCGTGCAATCCCAGGAGACCGAGCCCGAGCATGACGAAGGGGAATGCAGTGCCATCGTTGAGTCCGGCCTCTCCGGTGAGGGTAAAGCGCAGCCGGTCTCGGTCTCGCGGTCCGCTGACCTGGACGTCGGAGGCCAGCACGGGGTCGGTCGGCGCCAGCACCGCCCCGAGCAGGATCGCGGCGCCCAACGACAACTCGAGCGCGACGACCCCGACAAGGGCTATCAGACCGACGGTGAGCGCCATCGACCACGAGGCGAGGATGACCGGGAGTCTCCATAGAGGGTCGCGCAGCGGCACACGCAGCTTGAGTCCGGCGGTAAAGAGGGAGACGATCACCGCGACTTCGGTGATCCGTTCCACAATCGCCGCCTGCATGATGGGGTCGAAGTGAATAAGGTTGAGGGCGTGGGGACCGATCAGGACGCCGGCGGCGAGATAGAGCATGGAGGTCGACAGCGGCAGTCGCTTGAGCACGGAGCCGCTCAACGCCATGACGATGAGCACCGCGCCGACGACGATGTACGAGAGCGTGAATTGCAACCTGTGACCGCTCCCGGCTACGCGAATACCGAAACGTTGGAGGGAGCAGCGTGCTGCTCCCTCCAATTCCACTCGACGCGAGGTCGCCCCGACCTAGCGGCCGGCGACGAGGAGATTGTTGATCGGCTCAGTCAAACTCAGACACAGCTCCCGTAGTCGCCGCAGTATCCGGAGCAGCACTCCGGGCAGGTGTCACCCCAGTTGCAGGAATCGGAGCAATAGCCTCCCGGACCAGCACACCCCCCGTAGCAGTCACCGGGGTTCGAGCAGACCCCCGCGCCTCCCGGCATGCCGGGGGTGGAGGCGCAGCAGACGAGCCCGCCACTGCAGGGATGGAGCGTCCCGGTAGAGCAGCCGCAGCCGATGTAGTCGCAGTTGAATCCGGCTTTGCTTCGCCCCGGAAGCCCGACTGCGATCAGCGCACCGGCGGTGGCGGCTAGGCGGCGCAACGTGCCACGTCGTGTTTGCCGTGTCGCCAGCGAACGAGTCACCGCGTCGAACCGCTGTCCATCCAAGGCCGTGTCTCCTATCTCGTGTCGATTGGCTGTTTGCCCCGCGGGTGACCGCACGGTATCGCGGCTTCATCAAAGATGCAATACCCGACCGGGAGCGTTGCCTGAAGGACCACTCGCTAACCCACCGAGCCCCCTCATCCCCTGCCCCTCTTTCCCCCGTCCCCTCAGAAGGGAGAACGCTCGACGGCGTGGAGAGCTTCCTCTCCCGTCTTCGACGGCCCGGGGACCGGGTGCCTTCTGGGCGTGGTGGCGGTTGGGGGTGAGGGTTAGCCCTGCCCTACTTCTCGTTCAAATACCGCAGACCGGGGATTGGCGACGTCAGCAACGGCACAAACCCGAGCAGCATGCCGAACGCGCCGACGACCAGAGTGGCCGGGAGACCGATCTGGCTCCCGAGATATCCACCGAGTAGCGACCCAATCGGTCGCGATCCCCAGACGATGAACCGCATCGTCCCATTCACCCGGCCCAGCAAGCGATCGGGCGTGATTGCCTGACGCAGGCTGACTGCGTTGACCGAGAAGACGAGCACCATCACCCACTGCAGAAACTCCGCCGCAACCACCAACGGCAGAGCCACATCGGGAAACAGCACCGCGAGCGGCACCAGCATGCCGAAGAGCCCGAACAGGATCTGCGACCCGAGCAGCACGCGCCCCACACCCCAGCGACCGCGCGCGCGACCGGCGCTCACGCTGCCCAGTAGCGCCCCAACACCCCCAGCGGCAAAGACCAACCCGACGGCCTCCGCGCCGAGGCCAAGGTCCCGCGTCATGTACAGCACGTAGATCGAGAGGAACAGGAATCCCGCCACGTTCATCACGGTCGAGGAGAGCGCCAGCGCCCGCAGCACGGGTGACTGCCAGACCGCTCGCAAACCTTGACCGATTTCGCCGCGCAGGTTCATCTGCGGGCCGCTGCGCTCTGGCAGCGCTTCATGGGCGCGGATGCGCCAGATCAATGTGGCCGAGACGAGGTAGGAGAGCGCGTCGACTACCAGCGCCAGTGGCGCGCCAAGGACGCGCACCAGGCTCCCTCCCAACGCGGGACCGATCACCTGCGCGCCGGACGCGGTCGCTTCCAGCCGGCTGTTGGCCTCGATGAGCGCTTCCCGAGAGACGAGGGACGGGATGTAGGTGAGATAGGCGATGTCGAAGAAGACCGTGAACGACTCGACCAGAAAAGCGACCGCCACCAGAAACTCGATCCGCAGCGCCCCCAGCGCGGCAGCCACTGGGATCGTGACCAGCAGGATCGCCCGCGCGATGTCCGCGGCGATCATCACCGGTCGTCGCCGCAATCGATCGACCCACGCCCCGGCAAATAGGCCAAAGAGAAGATGCGGCAGACCGGCAGCCGTCGCCAGCACGCCAAAGGCCATCGGCGATGCGCCGAGACTCAAGGCGGCCAGGAGCGGCAGCGCCACCGCCGTGAACTGCGATCCAATGGCCGACGTCGATTGCGCGGCCCAAAACCGGGCAAAGTCGCCGTCACGGGCGACACCGAGGGCGCGGTCGATCCTTTGTCGAAACGCGATCGGGTCGGATGCTCCCGGAGGAGCGGATTCAAACGGCCCGCGATCGGCGGGCAAAGAGGAGCCTGGGGGCGTGCGGGCCCCATAACCGTCCGTGATCGATTCCATACTGATGCTCGCTCCCGGTGTTGCGCGGGCGCGCGCCACGTGGCGCTGATTACCGCTGACCTGTTCGCCGTTCTGTTAGGTCAGCGGGACATCGAGCATCAGAATGAGCACCGAAAGCACCTCTCCACATGTGACCAGAGGCCATGGATCGTCGGTCGGCACCGGCGGACAGCAGCATAGGGATCGTCGGCGCCAGACGCAAGGGTATGTCAGGCGGATTCGGCGGACCAGTAAACTTGCAGTGTGTCTGAGCACTCCTCTGCGGCTTCTGAATCCCCGGTGACGATCGCCGACGTTGCCGTCGCGGGTACGCGGGCCAGCGGAGATGGCTTGCTCAGCTACGCTGTGCCGCCCCACGTGCACGATTCCGTCGAGATTGGCCAGGTCGTGTGGGTTCCCCTGCGGGGCAAACCCGCCCTCGGCGTGATCGTCCGCGTGCACGAAGACGCGCCGGCGTTCGCGGTGAAACCGCTGCTCGCCACTGTCGACCCACCGATGCGAGTCTCGGTCGACCAACTCGAAACCGCGCGCTGGTTGGCGCGGCAGAGCGCCAGCAGCCTCTACGACGCCCTCTCCCTTTTCCTACCACCTGGCGCCTCCCATCGCGCGCAGCCGTATCTTCGACTGACTGACCCGGGCTTCGCGCTCAGCCAGTTCACACCGGCCCAGGGGCGGCTCCTGAAGCTGCTCGCCGAGCGTGGCGAGACGAGTCTCGAGGCGGCACGATCCGCGCTCGGGAGCCGTCTCACCTCCATCGTGCCCGCGCTGGAAGAGGCCGGCGTGATAGCAACGGTCTATCGCGTCAGCGATCGCTTGCCGAAGCCGCGCAAAGAGCGCTGGATTCGTCTCCGCGACGATCCCCGTGTGGCCGCGCTAGCCGGCGCTCCCGCGCAAGAAGCGATCGTCACCGCGCTGCGGCGACGCAGTCGCGTCGCGGCCGGGTATGCCGATGGATTCGTTCCCGAGGCGGACATTCTGGGGCAGTCTGGATCGAACCGCACCTCGCTCGCCGCGCTCATCCGCAAGGGTATGGTCGAGGAAGTCGAGCGAATCGAGGGTCTGCATCTGCCCGTGGCGAATGGGAGCCATGACCGAGTTCCCGAGTTGACTCCGGCGCAGTCCGTCGCCTGGTCCGCCATCGAACGCGCCCTACAGGCCGGGGACAGCACTCCTTTTCTGCTCTACGGCGTCACCGGCAGCGGAAAAACCGAGCTCTACCTGCGCGCCGCGGCATGGTGCCTTCGCCACGGCAAATCAGCACTCGTGCTCGTGCCAGAGATTGCCTTGTCTTCGCAGGTTGCGGACCGGTTCTCTGCCCGCTTCGGCGACCGCGTGGCCGTACTCCACTCCGGCCTCTCCGACGCGGAGCGCTATGCCGCCTGGCAGGGTATCGCCGCCGGTCGCTACCCGGTGGTGGTCGGGCCTCGCTCCGCGCTGTTCGCCCCGGCGCCGCACGTGGGACTGATCGTCCTCGACGAGGAGCACGACCCGGCGTACAAACAGGATTCCGTGCCTCGCTACCATGCGCGATCGGTTGCCGAGCACCTGGCCGAATCGACGGGCTCGGTGCTGATCCTGGGCAGCGCGACGCCCTCCGTCGAGACCTTCTGGCGAGCCCAGCAGGGTGACGTCCGCCTGCTCGCCCTGCCGGAGCGCGTCGGACCGGAACTGCTGTCAACCGATGGGTCGCGCGAAAGCACCGCCCTGGAGCTACCGCGGGTCGACGTCGTCGATATGCGGCTGGAGTTGCATCGGGGGAACACCTCGCTGCTGAGCGTACCGCTACAGGAGCTGTTGGCAGGCACGTTGCGGCGCAAAGAGCAGGCGATTCTCCTCCTCAACCGGCGCGGGCTGGCGACCGTCGTTCTCTGCCGTGCCTGTGGCACGATCCGACAATGCCCCTATTGCGATATCCCGCTCGTCTATCATCAGGATCGGGAGCGGCTGGTCTGTCATCGCTGCGACTACCGGGAGTCGCCGCGGCGCACCTGTCCCACCTGCAACGGACCACTCGATTATTTCGGGGCGGGGACGCAACGCGTCGTGGGTGAGGTGCGCCGCCTCTTCCCAGCGGCGCGAGTCCTGCGCTGGGATCAGGACGCCGTTCGCCGTGCTGGCGGTTCGGAAGGATTGCTCCGCCAGGTGGAGCGCGGCGAGAGCGACGTCGTGGTCGGCACCCAGATGGTCTCCAAGGGATTCGATCTCCCTCGCGTCACCGCCATCGGGGTCGTCAATGCGGACACCGGTCTCCATCTCCCGGATTTCCGCTCCGGCGAACGTACCTTCAGTCTGCTGACCCAGGTTGCCGGTCGGGCTGGCCGGCGAGGTCCTGGGTCACGCGTCGTCGTGCAGAGCTACACGCCGGAGCACTACGCGATCCAGGCCGCCTCGCGGCATGATTACGACGGATTCTTCATCGAGGAGATCGATTTCCGCCGCCAGCATCGCTATCCGCCATTCGTCCGGCTGGCGCGCTATCTCTATCGCAACCGCAATGACGCCGCGTGCGCCAAGGCCGCTGACCAGATGGCCCGCAAACTCGCTCGTCACGCCCGGGAGCGGGGTGTGGCAATGGATTTGCTCGGTCCCTCACCAGCCTTCGCGTCGCGGGTACGGGGCGACTACCAATGGCAAGTCATTCTCCGTTCGCCAGATCTCGAGTCGCTGCTCGATGGAATCCCGGTCGACCCGGGCTGGACCGTCGATATCGACCCGCAGAGCCTGCTCTGACCGGGTGGCACGAAATCCGCGTGATGAAGAGCGTCAGTTGTGCAGTTGACGGGGAGGTCGGCTCATGCCGGCGAACGGGCAGGCGATGACGGGGGACTTGGTGACTATGGCGCGATGCCGTGTAGCGTGGACATTCAGCCGTGGAGCAACGGTCGTGCTCATCGCCCTCGGCTTGGTGGCCTGCGGGGAAACCGCGTCTCCAGTCGATCCCGGCACGGCAATCACTCCACCGGTGCCGCTTTCGCCCACCGCTGGAGAGATCCCGGAAGAAACGTTCCAGGCGACAGCGACCATCACTGGCGAGGGCCTGGATCCCGACCAGTTCGCCGCTGTGACCGGTACGGCATTCCAGCTCGTGGTACAAGGCGACGGCAAAGAGCATACCTTGGAGATCAAAGAACTGGTCGCTCCGACGAAGATCGCGGCGCAAGGACAGACGACGATCGACTTCACGGTCGTCGGGGAGCCAGCTGAGCTGGACATCCTGCTTGACGGCAAATCTGTCGGGACTTTCGAGCGGCAAGCCGCAAGCGGCGCCACTGATAGTTAGCACGGTTGCGTCACGACGGCGATGGGCTGCCGCCGATCGGGCGCGATCTGGAGTTGAGACGCTGGCCCCCACTGGCCGATACTCTCTCTCACTGCTCGATGCCGTCTTAACTCACGAAGTGGAGCTCATTCGATTCATGGCGCTTCTCGAAATATTGCTCGAAGGTGACCCGCGGCTGCGGCAGAAGGCGCTACGGATCCGAAATGTGGACGACAGCCTGCGCCGCCTCGCCGAGGACATGTACGAGACGATGCTGGCCGCGCCCGGAGTGGGGTTGGCAGCGCCGCAGGTCGGGATATTGCGCCGATTGATTTGGGTCCACGTGCCGGAGAACTTCCACGACGAAGGCGGTCCGGAGCTCTCGATCCCGCTGGTCAACCCTGAGATCGTCAAGGCGAACGGTCGCATTCTTGGTTACGAAGGCTGCCTCAGTATCCCCGGTTGGACGGGCGAGGTGCCGCGCGCCGAAGTGGTGACGGTCAAGGGAATGGGACTCGACAATCGGCCGGTACGTGTCAAGGCCCGCGGCTGGGGGGCGCGGGTCCTCCAGCACGAGATTGACCATCTCGACGGAATCCTGTTCATCGACCGCGTCGAAGACAAATCGACCATCGTGCAGGTTCCCGACGAAGAGCCAGTGGAGGGCCCGGTCGAAGCGGCCGACTGAGCGGCGTCTAAAGGTGAATCTCTTCCTGGTTCGTGCGGCAGGATTCGGCACGGACCACGGCGGCGATCTCATTCAAGGCGTCTGCCAGCCGATCCTGCTTGTTGAACACGACGTAGTCGAAGCTGCGCGCGGCGGCAAGCTCGCGCGTGGCGGTCGCAAACCGGGTCATCAGCTCCGTCGGGTCGTCCGTCTTGCGATGCTTGAGTCGCTGCAGCAGCGTCGAGGCTGATTCGGGCGACAGGAAGATGGACACCGCGCCCGGCACGATCCGCTCGATCTCGGCCGCGCCCTGCACATCGACCTTGACAAAGACGTCCTGGCCTCGCGCTAACGCCGAGCGTACGGGTCCCTTCAACACGCCGTAGAGATTGCCATAAACGTTGGCCGACTCGAGAAATTCCCCCTCTGCCAGCCGGTCCCGGAAGTCGTCCTCGGCTAGAAAAAAGTAGTGAACGCCGTCGATCTCCCCAGGTCGGCGCTCCCGGGTCGTCGCGGTGACCGCGAAGAAGGCCTCCGGGAAGCGCTCCCGCAGTTGCTCGATGACGGCGTCCTTGCCGACTCCGGATGGCCCGGAGATGATAAAAACCCGCGGGCGACGCATTGCCCGCAGGTCACCGATCAGATCGTCGGCGTCCTCGCCAAGATGATCGCCCGCGATCGCCTTGACGCTCGCAACCTGTCGATCTGGCCGCGAGTCGCCGGCTCGCTCATCCGGCTCCAGTTCGACGACGGCGCTGCCTTCAGACCCGGTCTTCGTCACGCGCGTCCACTTTCCGGGCCACGAGGGCCGATTTGCGAAAGGTTTTTCTGTGCCCGATCCCTACGATGTCCTCACCATCGCCGCCATCACCGACGAGTTGAGCGCCACGATCGGCAACGGCCGCATGCAGCGCGTCGGTTTGCTCGATCCACGTACGATCGGCGCGGAGATCTATGCGGGCGGGCAGCGTCATTACCTGATTGCCAGCGCAAACGACCGCCAACCGCGACTTCGGCTCGCGCCCGAGATACCATCGCTTGACTCAGCACTGATCACCCCGTTTGGACTCCTCCTCCGCAAGCATATCCGCGGCGGAATCATCCTCGGCGTCGACCAGCCGCCGCTGGAACGGCTGGTGCGCCTCAGTATAGCCAAGCGTCAGGCGCCTCTCAAAACGCGGCGGGACGCCCTCGAGCCGGATGTGACCGAAGTCGACGTTGACGACCATGAACTTGCAGATGAGGAGCTCGAAGTTCACGAAGCCCGCGAGGGCGTGGCGCTGAACCACGTCGCCCTCTACGTCGAGCTGATGGGGCGACACTCAAACCTGATCCTGGTCGATGACGACGGCCGCATCATGGAGAGCGCCAAGCGAGTGACTCCGGACATGAGCCGCGTGCGACCGGTACTCCCTCGCCAGCTCTATGTTCCGCCGCCGCCGCCCGATCGACTCGACCCGCGAAGCATCACTCCAGCCGCCGTCGCCCGGCTCCTCGACGCGTTACCGCCAGATGCGGAGCTTGCCCGCGCGGTTGTCAGCTCCTATCGCGGCCTCAGTCCGGTCATGGCCCACGAGATCGTGTTCCGAGCCACGGGATCGAGCGAGACCCGCGCCGGCGAAGTGAACGTCGAGAGCGCCGAGCCCCTAGCCCGTGAGACCTTGGCGCTGCTGGAGCCGTTGCGGACAACGGCCTGGAGTCCGCAGATCTATCGCCAGCGCGGTCACCCCGATCCGGGTGAAGTCATCGCGTGCTCGCCGATCCTGATGACCCACCTTGCCGCGGAGCACGACGTCAGCCCGGCCGAGAGCATGTCGCAGGCACTGGCACTGGCGGAGAGCGCCGCCGATCGTCCGGGTCCGGTGCGCCACGCCCAGCGGCGGCAGCGTCTGCTCGATTCGGTGGCCGCGGCGCGGGAAAAGGCGGAGCGGCGGCTGGCGGCGCTGGCAACCGAGGCGGCGCGAGCAGCCGAGGTTGAGCAACTCAAGACGGCCGGCGAGCTGATCTACGCCTATCTCTGGCAGATCGAGCCCGGTCAGGTCTTGCTGGACGTCGACGGAGCGTCGATCCCGCTCGATCCAGGTCTGACCGCGAACGAGAACGCCCAGGCCTACTTCGAGCGCTACCGCAAGGCGCAGAGTGCGGAGGCGCAACTGCCAGGGTTGTTAGAGGAGAGTCGCGCGAAAATCGCCTATCTCGATCAGCTGGCGATATTGATCGCGCAGGCGCCTGGATTTTCGGAGTTGGAGGCCCTGGCAGCAGAATGGGCGGAGCAAGCGCCGCCGGATCATGCATCACGGCCAAAGAAGACGACCGCCCCACGCCGGCCGCGGGCACTCGTCGACGCCAATGGGAACAGCGTCTACGTTGGCCGCAGCGGCCACCAAAACGAGCTCGTCACCTTCGACATCGCCGGTCCGGACGACACCTGGCTGCATGCACGGGGCGTCCCTGGCTCACACGTCGTGATCCGGTGGCGATCCCCTGACAGCCACGAGTCCTCCGATACGATCGCAGCGGCTGCCGCGCTCGCCGCCTGGTACAGCGCGGCACGAGAGAGCGGCCGTGTCGAGGTCGATGTCGCGCCGCGGCGCCACGTGCGCAAGATCAAAGGCGCTGGTCCCGGAATGGTCACTTACCGCAACGAGCGGACTATTCGCGTCCAACCCGCGTCCGAAGAGCGCCTGCGACACATCCTGTCAGACCGCTAACTCAGAGCCGGTTGGCGACCCCGCCGTGTCCGAAGTCACCAGCACCCGATCGACCCGGCGACCGTCCATATCGACGACCTCGAAACGATGTCCATTCCAATCGGTCGTGTCGCCGACGTCCGGGATGCGCTCCAGACGCGACATCAGGAAACCGCCCAGGGTTTCAAAGTCGCCGTTCTCCTCCCCCGGGAGCGGGTCGTCGATCTCGAGCACGTCCCGCACTTCGTGCACCGGCAGCGCGCCATCGAGCAGCCACGAGCCGTCGTCCCGGCGCACGACTTCGCCGCTCCGTTCCTGCGAGACCGCCAGGTCGCCGGTGATGGCTTCCATGAGGTCATGCAGAGAGATCAGCCCCTGAACACCGCCGTACTCGTCCACGACTATCGCCGCGTTGCTGGTGCGGTCACGGAACCGCTGCAGCACCTCCAGGGCCGGCATCGATTCAGGGACGATCAGGGCTGGCTCGGCCAACGCGCGAAGATCGATGGGCTCACCGCTGAGCGACGCGGCCCACAGTGATTTGACCGGCGCCATGCCGAGCAGTTGGTCGAGATCGCCCTCATAGACAGGGAACACCTGATGTGGCGATGCGGCCATTTTGCGGAAGCTCTCGTCGAGAGGATCGTCGACGTCGAGGGCGACAAGTCGATACCGCGGTGTCATCAGCTCGCGAGCTTCGCGATCCCCAAGGTCGAAGATTCCTTCAACCATCTCGTGCTCGGCCGGGTCGAACACGCCGGCAGCCGCACCCTCCTGAAGCAGGATCTCGATCTCCTCTTCGGTAATGGGAGGGTCACCGGCGTGTCGCACACCGAGAAGCCGCAGGATGAGTTCCGACGAAGCCCCGAGAAACGTGACGAGAGGAGCCGCGACTCTGGAGAGGAGGTTCATGGGTTGGGCGATCGCCATGGCGATCCGTTCCGGGTTTTGCAGCGCCAGGCGCTTCGGGACCAGCTCGCCGATAAGCAGCGAGAGGTAGGTGACGAGGCCGACGACAAGGACCACTGCAATCGACTCACTGTACGGGACGAGGGCTGGAACACGTGCCAGATACCGCGCCACTGGCTCGGACAGCGTCGCGCCACCGTAGAACCCTGTCACGATACCGATCAGGGTGATGCCGATTTGAACGGTCGCCAGAAATCGATTGGGGTGCTCGGCCAACCGTAGCGCCACCGCGGCGCGTTCGTCGCCTTCTTCCGCCCACTGCTGCAGACGCGTCTTGCGGGACGAGGCGATCGCCAACTCGGACATGGCGAAGACGCCGTTGAGCAGAAACAGGATGAAGAGCAGGATGATTTCCAGTGCCACCTAAGGTTCCCTACCCGGGCCCGAATGCACGTCCGGCGCGCCAGGACTTGGCGCGCCGGGATTCATGCACAATCGATGCGAGCGGTTTCAACTGGTAGCCGGACTCTCCACCGGTTTGCGGGCAAAGATCCGCGCAATGATGATGCCCGCTTCATAGAGGAGATAGAGCGGCACGAAGACGATCATCATGTTGAATGGGTCCGTAGACGGCGTAATCACCGCGGCGAGAACCATGAGAATGAGCACGGTGTACTTGCGAAAGCTGCTCATCCGCTTGGGAGTAACCACACCCAGCTTGGCCAGGATGAACATCACCACCGGCAACTGGAAGGCCAGGCCCAGCCCGAGCATAAGTGTCAGGAAGAACGTGATCACCTCGCCGCCTTCCGGTGACCATTCGAAGAGATCCTTCATGAAGCCAGAGAGAAACGTCAACGCCCGCGGTGCGGCAAAGAAGAACCCGTAGGCCACCCCGAGCAAAAACAACAGGACCACGAATGGCATCGAAAGGTAGAGAAGCCGCTTCTCCTTCTTCGTCAATCCCGGAACCAGGAAACCGACCAACTGCCACATCAACACCGGCAGCGCAATGCCAATGGCGATGTAGAGGGCGATCTTGAAATAGAGCGTGATCGGGTCAGTCGGGCTGACGACGTCAAAGCCGCCGACAGCGTTGGCTTCGACCTGGAGACGCTTGAGGAGGGGACCCGCCAGAAAGACCCCGGCGATAAAGGCAACGCCGATGGCGATCACGCTCTTGACGATCCGGTCGCGCAACTCCTCCATGTGCTCGAGAAGCGTCATCTCCTCGAACACGTCGGGCTCGTTGGGATCCGGCAGCCGCGGCCGTGATGGCAGTCTGGCCGGAAGCTTGAGCGGAATATTCTTCAGTTTCGGTGGTTTCAGTGCACGGGCCATCAGTGGCTCTCCAGTCTGTGTGCGGGCGCCGGGGATGCGGAACGGATTGCAACCACTCCCCAAGAGTAGCCGAGCACAGCGGCTACTGGCGCCTCACCACGGACCGCGCGCTACCCGCTGTGCTCGTCGATATATTGCACCGCATCAGAGACAGTGCGGATATTCTCAGCATCCTCGTCCTTGATCTCGAGGTCGAACTCCTGCTCCATCGCCATGATGACTTCGACCAGGTCCAGCGAATCGGCGTTCAGATCGCCGATGAACTCGGAGTCCATCGCTACTTTGTCTTCGTCGACGCCGAGTCTGTCGGCGACGATCACGCGAACCCGCTCAAACGTCGTTGCCACCCTCGATCCTCCCCACCAT
>Ga0307415_100000540_pt1 | contig 16517 bp, 15 predicted proteins | sample DK1Cmetagenome_FD_204524 | JGI IMG/M metagenome (GOLD analysis project Ga0307415, IMG submission 204524) | Maize rhizosphere microbial communities from greenhouse at UC Davis, California, United States - DK15-C-2 | ecosystem: Host-associated > Plants > Roots > Rhizosphere > Soil | place: USA...
CGGCGTCCCCACCGCCGCCGCCAGATGCGCCGGCCCGGTGTTGCCCACCACCACCGCCTCGGCCCCGGCCAGCACCTCGGCCAGCCCGGCCAGCTCGACCCGCCCCCCGAGATCGACGACCCCATCCCGCGGCCCCCCGGCGACCAGCGAGGTCAGCGACCGCTCGTCGTCGCCGCCGGTCACCACCACCCGCCGCCCGCCCTCGACTAGGGCGTCGACCAGCGCCGCATGCCGCTCCGGAGTCCACGCCCGCGCCGGCGCCGACGCCCCCGGATGAACGACCACGTACCGTCCCTCCAGCTCTGGCGTGTCGGCCACCCGGTCCCGCCGGACGCGCAGCCGCCCGTCGTCCCCCTCCGGCAGCCGGTAGCCGAGGGTCGCGGCCAGCGACAGTCCCCGCTCGACCTCGTGGAGGTCCTCGTCCACCCGGTGACGGATGTCCAGCAGCGATCCCGGGTAGTCGACGCTGACCGCGGCGATGGTCGCCACCCCGGCCATCCGCAGCAGGAGGGCCAACGGCAGCGGGCTCTGGTGGAAGGAGGTGAGCACCAGCGCCTGGTCGACCTCGAGATCCGTCAGCCGGTCCACCAGCGCGTCCATCCCCGCCCTGGTGACCCGGCGCGGCTCGGCGTCGATCCACGCCGCATGGGCGACCACCACCTCGTCCACCCCCGGCAGCAGCTCCGCCGCCGCCTGCCCCCGAGGCCCACACAGCAGCGTCACCCGCCCCGCCCCGGCCGCGACCGCCCGCACCGTCGGCCCCGCCAGCAGCACGTCGCCCACGCTGTCCTGCCGCGCCACCAGCACGTGCCTGGTCATCGCCGCCCCTCACCATCGGACGGCCTCAGCACCAGCTCCACGGCGGCCAGCAGATCGGGCGCGACCTCCGGAGCCGCCGCCACCTCCTCGTCCCGGGTCCCGGCCGTCGGCACGAGCACCGCCCGCGCCCCCGCCGCCCTGGCGGCCTCCACGTCGGCCCCGATATCCCCGATGACCATGCAGTCGGCGGGCTCGACCCCCAGCGCCCCCGCCGCCGCCACGATCAACCCCGGAGCCGGCTTCCGGCACCGACACCCCTCCCACGGCCCATGCGGACAGACCATCCAGGGCCCCAGCGGCCCCAGCAGCTCCTCGACCCGCCGGTTGACCGCCTCCACCTGCTCGACCCGCACGTACCCCCGAGCCACCCCACTCTGGTTGCTCACCACCGCCGTCGGCACCCCGGCCGCCCGCAGCCGCCCCACCGCCTCCCGAGCCCCCGGCATCACCACCACCCGCTCCGGGTCCCCGTTGTAGGGCACGTCCACGACCAGGGTCCCGTCCCGGTCGAGCAGCACCGCCTTGGGCGCGGGTCGGGAGGGACCGACGGGTCGGGGCGCCCGGTCACGGTCGGCGAGCAGCTTCGGCAGCCGGACCCACCCCGAAAGCCAGCGCCAGGTCGCCACCGGCGGCAGCAGCACGCTGGTCGCGGCCATGGTGGCCACCTCACCGGGCGTCCGCGGCCCCGGAAGGATCCGGGCGAGGGCCAGCTCCACGGTCCCCACCAGCCACCCCAGTCCCGACACGACCGCGGCCCGCCGAGCCCATGGCCCACCCCGGCGACCCGACAGCCCCGCCCCGACCCCCACCAGCCCCAGGGCCGTCACCACCAGATGCCGGGGCCGCCGCCCTCCGGGGATCCCGGCCCGGTGCCGCCACCCCCGCCCATGCAGGGCCAGCATCAGCACGTCGTCGGCGTTGCCGGCCTGCAGCCGGACGCTGACGAACCGCCCCGCCGCCCGCACCGGGTGGGCGACCTCACGCCGACCGGAGGCGATCCGGTACCCGGCCCCAACCACCCGCAGCCCGAGGTCCGCGTCCTCCCGGTACGCCCGCGGGAACCGCTCGTCGAACCCGCCGACCTCCTCAAGGGCCTCCCGCCGGTAGGCCATGTCGGCGGTGGCCCAGCGCGCCGTCTCCAGCCCACGGACGTTCCGCTCCCAGTCGGTCGGCCGCCGCCCGCCCGGCATCGGCACCACGATCCTCCCCTGGCTGCCGCCGACGTCCGGCCCCAGCCCCTCCAGGTCGGCGGCCAGATCGGCCAGCCAGGTCGCCGACGGGACCACGTCGTCGTCCAGGAACGCGACCCACTCCGCCGTGGCCGCCCGCCACCCGAGGTTCCGCGCCGCCGCCGGCCCCAGCGCCCGTCCGGCGACGACCTCGACCCGGTCGGGCAGGTCCGCGCCCAGCAGCGGTGAGGACCGGTCGCGCCGGTCGTCGACCAGCAGCACCCGCCCCGGCAGCGGCCCCGTGCCCGACCCGAGGGCGTCCAGCAGCCGCCAGAGGCTGTCCCGCCCGAGTGTCGGCACGACCACGTCGAAGCTCATGGCCGGGTGAAGGCGGCCCGCCGGACCAGGAACGGCCCCAGGGCGAGGACGTCCACCGGCGCCGACCCGAAGCACTCCAGGGCGTCGCGCGGGTCGTCGACCATCGGCCGGCCGGCGGTGTTGAGGCTGGTGTTGACCACCACCGGGACCCCGGTGCGGCGCTCGACGGCCTCCAGCAGCCGGGCGACCAGCGGCTCGGAGTCCCGGTCGACGGTCTGGATGCGGGCGCTGCCGTCGACGTGGACCACGGCCGGGATGCGCTCGCGCCAGGCCGGCCGCACCCGGTGGGTGAACAGCATGTAGGGGCTGGGCAGGGGGCCGTCGAAGATCTCGCCGGCCCGCTCGGCCAGGACCATGGGCGCCACCGGGCGGAACTGCTCGCGGCCCTTGACGTCGTTGAGCCGCTCCAGGTTGGCCGACCGGGTGGCGTTGGCCAGCAGGCTGCGGTGCCCGAGGGCGCGGGGCCCGTATTCGCTGCGGCCCTGGAACCAGGCGACCACCCCGTCGGCCGCGATGACCTCGGCGACCGCCCCGGCCAGGTCGGGCGGGCGCTCGTAGGCGACCTTGGCCGTGGCCAGCCAGGCGGCCAGCTCGTCGTCGGTCCAACCCCGCCCCAGGGCGGCGGTGGGCATGGGGGCGACCCGGTCGCCGAGGGCGTGGGCCACGTGCAGGGCGGCGCCGAGGGCGGTCCCGGCGTCGCCGGCGGCCGGCTGCACCCAGATGCGCTCGAACGGCCCGTGGGCGGCCAGGACCGAGTTGGCCACGCAGTTGAGGGCGACCCCCCCGGCCATGGTGAGGTCGCGGTCGCCGGTCTGGGCGTGCAGCCAGCGGACCAGCTCCAGCAGGACCTCCTCGAGCCGCAGTTGGACGCTGGCGGCCAGGTCGGCGTGCTCGCCGGTCCACTCCTCGGCCTTGCCGCGTCGCTTGGCCAGGGTGTCGAGCTCGATCGGGGCGACCGTGAAGCCGCCGTCGCCGGTGGTCCTGACCGCCTCGCGCAGCTCGCGCATGAAGGCCGGCTTGCCGTAGGCGGCCAGGGCCATGACCTTGTACTCGTCCGAGGAGCGCCGGAACCCGAGGTGGTCGGTGACCTCCTCGTACAGCAGCCCGAGCGAGTGGGGGAGCCGCTGGGCGGCCAGGATCTCGAGGTCGCCGTCGACCGAGCGGCCGGCCAGGTGGGAGGCGGCCTCGCCGCGGCCGTCCAGCACCAGCACGCTGGAGCTGGGGTAGGGGGCGGCCAGGTGGGCCGAGGCGGCGTGGGCGACGTGGTGGGGGACGTAGCGGACGCAGGCCGGGTCGAGGCCGGGCAGGACGCTGCGCAGGAACAGCGGGGCCCGCTCGGCGTACAGGGTGCGCAGGCCCTCCCAGCCGTCGGCGGTCACGTCCGGGCCGGCCGGCGGGGCCAGCGCCGGGTCGTAGGAGTAGGCGACCGCGTCCAGCTCGTCGGGGCCGAGGCCGGCCTCGGCCAGGCACCAGGCGGCCGAGCGCTCGGGCAGCTCCCAGGTGGCGAACGGCACCGGCAGCTTGCCGTGCTTGCGCCGGGTGAACCGCTCCTCCTCGGCCGCGGCCACCACCTGGCCGTCGACTACCAGAGCGGCGGCGGGATCATGGAACACGGCGTTCACGCCGAGGACACGCATCTCGTGATCCTTTGCACAATTCGGCCGGGCAACGGTCCCGGTGGGACCTGCTTGCATTGCCGTTTCTCTACGGGAGGGAATGGATAACCCGGCGTCGGAGAACCAAACCACCGACGTGGAATTTGCTTCTCCGTCCTGTCGTCCCGCTGACCCTGGGTAGCTGGACGACCACCTACAATGGGTGGATGCCGGCCCGACCCGATCCTGCGCAGTTGGCCGCCTGGCGGCGGCTGCTGGAAGCGCACGCAACCGTCACCGAGCTGCTGGAGCGCGAGCTGGTGGCCGAGCGCGGGCTGCCCCTGAGCCGCTACGACGTGCTCCTCAACCTGGCCGAGGCGCCCGGCGGGCGGCTGCGCATGCAGGAGCTGTCGGCGTCGGTGCTGCTGTCCAAGAGCGGGCTGTCGCGGCTGGTCGACCGCATGGTGGAGGCGGGCCTGGTCCGCCGCGAGCGCTGCGAGGACGACCGCCGCGGGTGGTTCGCGGTCCTCACCGACCAGGGTCGCAGCGCCCTGCGCCGGGCCGCCCCCATCCACCTGCGCGGCATCCACGAGCACTTCGCCCGCCACCTGGATCCCGAGGAGGTCCAGGTGATGGCCACCGCCCTCTCCAGGGTGGTCGCCGCGGCCCGAGCCTCGGCCGGGGACCAGCCGGTGGAGGCCGAGCCTCTGGCCAGCGCCGGGTCGGCCGCCAGCCCGTAGGTGACGCCGGGGGGAGCGTCGGGGCGGGGCCCGTCGGAGGCGGAGCGGGGGCGGGCCGTGCTGTCGCTGGGGATCCTGGCGTTCCGGTGGGTGAGCCTGGCCTGGATGGTGGTGCTGGCCCTGACCGCGGGGGAGCTGCGGCGTCCCGTCCTGGCGGTGGCCACGATCGCCGGGCTGGTCGGCTGGACGGGCTGGCTGACCGTGGCCCGGCCGGCGCCCTCCTGGCCGGTGCTGATCGCCGACCTGGCCCTGGCGGCCGGCCTCAACCTGGTCGCCGGCCTGGTCATGCCGGCCGGCAGCGTCGGCGAGCGGCCGTACTTCGCCGCCGGCTACCCGGTGGCGGCCGCGGTCACCTGGGGCGCCGCCCGGGGCGTGGGCGGAGGCGTGGCCGCCGGGCTGGCGCTCGGCGTCTCCCTGGTCGCCGGCCAGCTGGCCAACGGCATCGACCTGGCCGGCGAGCCGCCGGCGGTACTGCTCGACCTGGCCGGCGGGAGCCTCAACTTCGTCCTCGCCGGCGGGGCCGTCGGCCTGGTGGCGCGGTTGCTGGAGCGGTCGGCGGGCCAGCTCCGGGAGGCCACCGAGGAGACCATCCGGGCCCGCGAGCGGGCGGCCCGGCTGGCCGAGCGCGAGTCGCTGGCCCGCCAGATCCACGACTCGGTGCTCCAGGCCCTGGCCCTGGTCCACAAGCGGGGCCGGGAGCTGGCCGCCGGCGGGCAGGTCCCGCCCGGCGAGGTCGCCGGGCTGGCCGAGATGGCGGCCGGCCAGGAGCGGGCCCTGCGCTCGCTGATCCTGCGCGACCCCGACCAGGAGGCGACGCCGGCCGGGGCGGCCTCGCTCCGGGCCGCCCTGGAGGAGCTGGCCGCCGCCGAGCGGTCGCTGCCGGTGACCGTCGGCGCCACCGGCGCCCTGTGGCTGCCCGCGGGCCAGGTCGAGGAGCTGGTCGCGGCCGCCCGCCAGGCCCTCGACAACGTGGTCGAGCACGCCGGCGCCTCCCGGGTGGCCCTGTTCGCCGAGGAGGACCGGGGCGCGGTCGTGCTCACCGTGCGCGACGACGGTCGCGGCTTCACCTACGATGAGCGCCGGCTGCTCGCCGAGGGCAAGATCGGCCTGGCCAAGAGCATCAAGGGCCGGGTCGAGCAGCTCGGCGGCAGCATGGCGGTGACCAGCCGGCCCGGCGCCGGCACCGAGGTCGAGCTGCGGGTCCCGTTCCTGACCCACCGGGGGGCTAGGCTTGAGCCCCCCGGACCCCCCATGGAGGACCAGGGTGGCTGAGAAGATCAGAGTCATGGTCGTCGACGACCACCCCATGTGGCGGGACGGGGTCCGGGCCGACCTGGAGGCGTCGGGGCGGGTCGAGGTGGTGGCCGAGGCCGCCGACGGCGGCGACGCCATCGAGCGAGCCCGCGAGGCCATGCCCGAGCTGGTCCTGATGGACCTGAACCTGCCAACGGTCCCCGGGGTGGAGGCGACCCGGCGCATCGTCGAGGAGTCGCCGCACATCAAGGTGCTGGTCCTGTCGGCCTCGGCCGAGGAGCCCGACGTGCTCGAGGCGGTCAAGGTCGGGGCCAGCGGCTACCTGCTCAAGAGCGCCACCGCGGCCGAGCTGGTGGACGCGGTGGCCCGGGTGCGGGACGGGGAGCCGACCTTCTCGCCGTCCCTGGCCGCCCTGGTCCTGGGCGAGTTCCGGCGCATGAGCGGCGGCGCCGAGCCCGGCCTGACCGCCCGCGAGACCGAGGTCCTGCGCCTGGTGGCCAAGGGCTACACCTACAAGGAGATCGCCGACCAGCTGTTCCTCAGCGTCAAGACGGTCCAGAACCACGTCCAGAACATCCTCACCAAGCTGCAGCTGTCCAAGCGCTACGAGCTGATGCGCTACGCCATCCGCCGCGGTCTCGACCGGACCTGAGCCCGCGGGGCTGGTAGCGTCTCCGGGACCCAGACGACGCAGCGCGGAGGACGACATGAACAAGGCCACGGCCCGCAAGCGGCTCGAGGAGGAGCGCGAGCGGCTCCAGGGGATCGCCGACGACCTCCAGCGCGAGCGCGACGAGTCGGTCTCCGACACCGGCGGTGAGCTGTCCAGCTTCGACCAGCACCCCGGCGACAGCGGCACCGAGACCTTCGAGATGGAGAAGAACGTCTCCCTGCAGGAGCAGGTCGACGACGAGCTCCAGGAGATCGAGGCCGCCTTCCAGCGCCTGGAGCGCGGCACCTACGGGACCTGCCAGGCCTGCGGCCGGCCGATCGGCGACGAGCGGCTGGAGGCGATGCCGGCCACCCGCTTCTGCGTCGAGGACCAGGCGAAGGCCGAGCGGCAGGCCGGCTATCCCGGCTCGCGCCAGTGACCACGGGCCTTCGGCACGGCCGGCGCCGGCGCCGACGCCCCCGCCCGGCTGGTTCTGGTGGCCCGGTTAGAACTCCCGCATGCGGGAGTTGATCGGCGAGCCGACCCGCTGGCGCTGCTTGATGACCTTCTGCCAGTCGTTGGGGCGGGCCTCGACGTGGAAGGCGGCCCCCGGCGGGGAGCCGCCGATGCGCAGCAGCCGCAGCTCGATGCCGAAGAAGCGGACCTCGTCGTCGCCGTGCCGGTTGAGCCAGTCGAGCACCGCCCGGTGCTCCTCGCCGATGCGGGTGGTGATCCAGACCACGGCCGAGACGTCGAGACCGGCCGCGAAGGTGATCATCTGGCCCAGGTGCGGGTGGTCGCTCGGCTCCAGGTGGCTCATGATCGCGACCCGCCGCCCGCGGTCGGTCTGGGCGAGCAGGTCGGCGGTGAAGGAGCCGACCCCGACGTCGCGCCCGACCTCGCGCAGGCCGCTGACGCCGAGCTCCTTGGCCAGCCGGTCCAGGTTGGTCGACAGCCAGTCGGGGAAGCCGCCCCCCTGGAACACGGTGCCCGGGTCGACCTCCTCGATCTCGGCCAGCTGCACGGCCGAGGCCGGGGTGGCCGCGAAGCTGCCCCTGGAGCGGTCGAGGTCGGCGGCGGCGGCGTTGCGCTCGGCCCGGCTGGAGCGGGTGGAGGTGGCCGTCTCCGACCCACCGGTGGACGCGGTGACGTCTGACTGGGTCACGCCGGATCCTTTCCCTTGACGCAGCATGACCGGCAAAGCCTGGTGCAACGGCGCAACGCGGGTCAAATCGCCTTCGCCCCTACCGGCGGCGGGGGAGGGCGATGATGCCGCGCTCCAGGGCGACGACCACGGCCGCGGTGCGGCCGTCGACGCCCAGCTTGGCGAAGGCGTGCAGCAGGTGGGTCTTGACCGTGGCCTCGCGATGAACAGGGTGGCGGCGATGTCGGCGTTGCTGGAGCCCCCTGGCCACCAGCTCCAGGACCTCGACCTCGCGGCCGGTGAGGGCCTCCTCGGCCGGGCCGCGCATGCGGCTGACCAGCCGGGTGGCCACCGTCGGGGCCAGCACCGTCTCGCCCCGGGCGGCGGCCCGGACGGCCGGATAGAGCCGCTCCCGCGGGGTGTCCTTGAGCAGGTAGCCGGTGGCCCCCGCCTCCACGGCGCGGAGGATGTCGGCGTCGGCGTCGTAGGTGGTCAGGACCAGCACCCGGGTCCCGGGGAAGCGGGCCGCGATCTCGGCGGCCGCCGTGGCCCCGTCCATCTCCGGCATCTGGAGGTCCATCAGGACCACGTCGGGCCGCTCGCGCTCGGTCAGCCGCACCGCCTCGACCCCGGAGGCGGCCTCGCCGACCACCTCGAAGTCGGGCTCGCCGGCCAGCATGCCCCGCAGCCCGTCCCGCACGACGGGGTGGTCGTCGGCCAGCAGGATTCTGATCATCACGGCACCGGCACCGTCGCGGCGACGGTGGTGCCGCGGCCGGGGGCGCTCTCCACGGCCAGCCGGCCGCCCAGGGCCTCGACCCGCTCGCGCATGCCGCGCAGCCAGAGGCCGCCGTTGGGGCCGTGGCCGTCGGCGGTGGGGCGAAGCCGCTGCCGTCGTCGCGCACGTCAAGGGCGGCCTCGCCGTCCATGTAGGACAGGGTCACGGCCACCCGGGCGGCACCCGCGTGCCTGGTCACGTTAGCCAGGGCCTCCTGGGTGACCCGGAGCAGGGTGACCTCGGTGTCGGCGCTGAGCGGCCGGGGCGTCCCGGTGACGGTGGCGGTGGCGGCCAGGCCGGTCTCGTCGGCCACCCTGTCGGCCAGCCGGCCCAGGGCCTCGCCCAGCGGCGCCGAGGCCAGCGCCTCCGGCCGCAGGTCCCAGACCAGCCGCCGGGCCTCGGCCAGGTTGTCCCGGGCCGTCCGCCGGGCCCGCTCCAGGTGGCCGCGGGCCGAGGTGGCGCCCTCGGGTAGCTCGGCCTCGGCCGCCTGGAGCTGGAGGACGATGCTGACGAAGCCCTGGGCCAGGGTGTCGTGGATGTCGCGGGCCAGCCGCTGGCGCTCGGCCAGCCGACCGCTGGCCCGCTCGGCCTCGGCCAGCTCGCTGCGGGTCGCCTCCAGCTGCTCGATCAGCTGCCGGCGCTCGTAGCTCTGGTCGATGATGCGGGTGAGCCAGAGCGCGAACAGGCTCCCGAAGGCCACCGAGATCAGGCCGCCGACGATCGCCCCCCAGTTCTCCGACAGCGGCCGACCGGACGCCAGCACCTCCACCCAGACGACCGCGATGCTGAGGGCGACCGCCGCCGGGATGGCCAGGGGCAGGGCCAGGTAGCGGAAGACCTGGGGGTACACGACCAGCAGGAGCGAGAAGAAGACGGGATGGAGTCCGGCCAGCGCGACCCAGACCGCGATCAGCCCGACCAGGTAGACGACGACCAGCCGTGGCCGCCGCTCGCGCATCCTCAGCCGCCGGAAGCCGAAATGCCAGGCCGCGGCCAGTGCGGTCAGCCCGGCCAGCACCCAGCGGTCGCCGGCGCTGGCCGGGTCGAGCAGGGCCGCGACCAGGGTCAGCCCGAGCAGGCCGTAGAGGGCGGCATCCCAGGCCCAGGCGTACTGGTCCCAGGCGTCGACCCCGCGCTCGCAGCGCTCGCCGTCCAGCCGGCCCTCCTCTCGTCCCTGCTCAGGGACGATGGTACGAGAGGCCGGGGTCCGTGGGGAGCGCCGGTCGGTGGATCGGCCGGTCAGCCGTTCGGCTGATGCCGGGCGCCGACGGCCGCCGGCTCGGGGTCGGGGTCGGCCGGCCGGGCCGGGGCGGTCGCCACCGTCGGGATGTTGACCGTGAAGGTGACCACGCCGTCGGTCGAGTCCACGTCCACCGTGCCGCCGTAGGAGTCGACCAGCCGCCGGACGATGTGGAGCCCGAGGCCGACCCCGGAGGCGCTGCGGGTCAGCGAGGAGTCCAGCTGCACGAACGGCTCGAAGATGCGCTTGCGGTCGGCCGGGGTGATGGGTGGGCCGGCGTTGGCCACCGACACCGCGACCAGCGACGGGCCGGCCTGGCGGGCGCCCACCCGCACGGTGGTCAGCGGGGTGGCGTACTTGAGGGCGTTGCCGAGCAGGTTGACCATCACCAGCCGCAGGGCCTCGGCCGGCATGGCCACCTCGCGGTCGGTGCTCTGGAGGTCGACCTCCAGGTCGAGCCGCTCGCGCTCGGGCACGTCGTCCAGGTCCTCGATGACCTGGCCGAGGACGCCGCGGAGGTCGGCGGCGGCGCTGCCGTCCTGCTGGATGACCTTGGAGGAGTACACGAGGTTGTCGACCACCCGCTGGAGCCGGCGGGCCTCGCGCAGGATGCGGCCCAGGTGCTCCTTGCGCTGGTCCGGGGTGAGGCGGTCGTCGCGGGTGAGCAGCAGCTCGCCGAACCCGAGGATGCCGGTGAGCGGGGTCCGCAGCTCGTGGGAGACGACGTTGTAGAGCTCGTCCTTGAGCCGCTGGGACTGTTGCAGCTCCCGGACCACGGCCCGCTGGCCCTCGTACAGCTGGCGGAAGGAGCGCTCGGCCTCGGCCCGGCTGTCCTCGTTGAGGCGCCAGTTGGCCAGGTTGGCGGTGGCCGTGGCCAGGATCAGCAGCTCGCCCACGCCGGCCCGCAGCCACGGGTTGGACCAGGCCTCGGCGGCCGGCCAGACGCCGAACCACTCCAGGGTCGCCGACACCAGCGCGTACACGGCCACGAAGCCGACCGCGATCAGGAACGGGAAGCCGTCCTGGTAGAGCATGACCAGGGCGATGGTGACGAAGAAGTGGAAGGCCAGCTCGACCGGGGCGCCGTCGATGCCGACCAGCACGCACGAGGCCGCCAGGAGCCCCACGGTGGCCACGGCCGAGCGCCAGCGCCGGCCCCCCCAGGACAGGGTGGCCAGGGCGGCCGCGGTGGCCACCATGATCACGCCGGCGGCGTCGCCCGGGCCGTCGCCGAACAGCATGGCCAGCACGGCCAGGGCGGGCACGTGCAGCCAGAGGATCAGCAGGATGGCGCGGTGACGACCCCGCCAGACGTCGTCGGGAAGGGAGCGGCCTTGGGGGAGGGTGCCACGGACCCGGCTGAGCAACCGCAACGCCACCTAGAACTCTCTCCTCACCAGGGCGACGCCAAGCCGGGGGAGCCTACGTCTCGTGGCGCGGTCCATCACGCGCAGTCTTTTGCAGCTTCCCTACGCAAATGTACCCGGGCGGGGCGGGCGAATGGTGGCGACCGGCGATTGGCGCGGACCGGGAAATCTCAATTACATTTTTCGCTGGCGACGAGGCGGAGCGGAACGTGATCCTGAAGACGGCAGTGGTTCGGAAATTCCGGAGCATCGAGAATTCGGGGAGCGTCCGTTTCGAGCCAGACGTCACCTGCCTGGTGGGCAAGAACGAGAGCGGCAAGACCGCCTTCCTGGAGGCGCTGCACCAGTGCAACCCGTTCGGGGGCCAGGGCCGGGGGTTCGACGAGCTGCGCGACTACCCGCGCCGGCTGCGCGGCCGGGACCGGGCCCAGATCGCCGGCACCACCCCGATCTCGGCCACCTTCGAGCTGGACGAGGCCGACCTGGAGGCGGTGGCCGGCCACGCCGGGGCCGACGCGCTCGGCAAGGAGGTCACCATCGAGCGCGCCTACTCGGGCCAGCGGCGCCTGCTGGCCGGCGACGAGGAGGTCACCGGCGAGCTGGCCACCCTGCTGGCCGGCCGGCTGCCCCGCCTCCTGTACTTCGACGACTACAGCGCGCTCCCCGGCCGGGTGTCCATCCCCCGCCTCCAGGCCACCGCCGAGGAGGACCTGCAGCCGGGCGAGCGGACCGCCCTGGCCCTGCTGCGGCTGGCCGGGGTCGCGGCCGACGAGTTCGTGGAGTCCGAGTAGGAGGTCCGCAAGGCCGCCCTGGAGAGCGCGGCCACCACCGTCAGCGAGGAGGTCTTCCGCTACTGGAGCCAGAACCCGGAGCTGACCGTCGAGCTGGACCTGGACTTCCGCGAGGCCGGCCACAACGGCCAGGGCGGCCCGCCCTACCTGGACGTCCGCATCCGCAACGCCCGCCACCGGGTGACCACCAACTTCGGCGAGCGCTCGGGCGGGTTCGTCTGGTTCTTCTCGTTCGTGGCGGCCTTCTCGGAGCTGCGCGAGGACGAGGGCCTCATCCTGCTGCTGGACGAGCCGGGCCTGGGGCTGCACGCCGCCGGCCAGGCCGACCTGCTCCGCTACCTGGACGAGCAGCTGGCCGGCGGCCACCAGGTCGTCTACACCACCCACTCGCCGTACATGATCGACGCCGCCCGGCCCCACCGGGTCCGCGCCGTCGAGGACGTCGAGGGGGAGGGCACCCGGGTCGCCGAGAGCGCCGGCGCGGCCAGCCGCGACACCGTCCTGCCCCTGTCCGGGGCCCTGGCCGTCTCGCTGCTGGAGGGCCTGGGGGCCGGCCCCCGGACCCTGCTCGTGGGCGGCGTCTCCGACCTGGTCTACCTGGAGGTGATGAGCGGCTACCTGCGCGAGGGGGGCCGCCGGGGCCTCGACCCGGCCTGGCGGGTCCTGCCCACGGGCGGGCTCAGCGGGCTGCGGCTGCTGGCCACCCTGCTGGGGGCGCCGCTGGAGGGGGCGGTGCTGCTGGAGGTCGGGGCCGGCCACCCGGCCGTCCGCGCCCTGGCCGAGCAGGGGGTGGTCCTCCCGGAGCGGCTGCTGGCCCTGACCGAGCTGACCGGCGAGAGCCAGGCCGGCCTCGAGGACCTCTTCGACGACGCCTTCTACCTGCACCTGCTGACCGCCACCGGGGTCGAGGGCCTGGACCCCGAGGAGCTGGCCGGCGAGGGCTCGATCATCCGCCGGGTCGAGCGGGCCACCGGCGCGGCCGTGGACCGCTACCGGCCGGCCCGGTATCTCCTCACCCAGCAGCAGCGGCTGCTGCCGGCCATCGGCCGCGAGCCCCTGCACCGCTTCGCCAGGCTGTTCGCCACCCTGGACGAGCTGTAGCCTGGGGTTCGTGCCGCCCACCCACGAGGTGCTGAACCAGCCGCCACCGCTGGTCGGCTACGACCTCTACGACGCCGACCCGGCGCTGGCCTCGGCGCTGCACCGGGAGGGCGCCGGCTGGGCCGAGGACCGGGTGCGGGCCCTGGGCGCCCTGGCCGGCTCCCCGGAGGCGATCGGCTGGGGCGAGGCGGCCGACACCCACCCGCCGAAGCTGCGCACCCACGACCGCTACGGGCGTCGGGTGGACGAGGTCGAGTTCCACCCGGCCTGGCACCGGCTGCTGGGCACGGCCGTGCGGCACGGCCTGCACGCCGCCCCCTGGCGCGACCCGCGGCCGGGGGCGCAGGTGGCCCGGGCGGCCGGGTTCTACCTCTGGTCCCAGGTCGAGGCCGGGCACGGCTGCCCGGTGAGCATGACCTTCGCGGCCGTGCCGGCCCTGCGGGCCGCCGGCGGCCTGGCGGCCGAGTGGGAGCCCAAGCTGACCGCCCTGGCCTACGAGCCCGGCCTGGCCCCGCTGGCGGCCAAGGCGGGGGCGCTGTGCGGCATGGCCATGACCGAGAAGCAGGGCGGCAGCGACGTGCGCGCCAACACCACCGCCGCCGTCCCCGCCGGGGACGACCTGTGGCGGCTCACCGGGCACAAGTGGTTCTGCTCGGCCCCGATGAGCGACGCCTTCCTGGTCCTGGCCCAGGCGCCGGCCGGGCTGAGCTGCTTCCTGGTCCCGCGGGTCCTGCCCGACGGCGCCCGCAACGGCTTCCACCTCCAGCGGCTCAAGGACAAGCTCGGCAACCGGGCCAACGCCTCGGCCGAGGTCGAGCTGGACGGGGCGGCCGCCCGGCTGGTGGGGGAGGCGGGCCGGGGCCTGGCGGCCATCCTGGAGATGGTCAACCACACCCGCCTGGACTGCGTGGTCGGGTCGGCGGCGCTGATGCGCCAGGCGGCCGCCCAGGCCACCCACCACGCCGCCCACCGCAGCGCCTTCGGCCGCCGCCTGGCCGACCAGCCGCTGATGACCAACGTCCTGGCCGACCTGGCGGTGGAGTCGGAGGCGGCCACGTTGCTCGCCATGCGGGTGGCGGGCGCGTTCGACCGGGCCGCCGGCGACCCCGCCGAGGCCTCCCTGCGCCGGCTGGCCACCGCGGTGGCCAAGTACTGGGTGTGCAAGCGGGCCCCGGCGGTGGCCGCCGAGGCGCTGGAGTGCCTGGGCGGCAACGGGTACGTGGAGGACAGCGGCCTGCCCCGGCTGTACCGGGAGGCGCCGCTCAACTCCCTCTGGGAGGGCGCCGGCAACATCAACAGCCTGGACGTGCTGCGGGTGCTGGCCCGGCAGCCGGAGAGCCTGGAGGTGCTGCTGGCCGAGGTCGCGCCGGCCCGGGCGGCCGAGCCGCGGCTGGACCGGGCCGCGGTCGCGGTCGAGCGGGAGCTGGCCGCCGCCCCCGACCCGGTCGGCCTCCAGGCCGGCGCCCGGCGGCTGGTCGAGCGGCTGGGGGCGCTGCTCCAGGGGGCGCTGCTGGTCCGCTTCGGGCACCCTGCGGTGGCCGACGCCTTCTGCGCCTCCCGGCTGGCCGGCGACCACGGGGCCGCGCTCGGCACCCTGCCGCCCGGCCTCGACCTGGCCGCGATCGTGGAGCGGGCCACCCCCAAGGTGGGCTGAGGCAAACCGTTACGTGGCCGAGACGGCGCGGGAACGGTCGCTCTGGTACGACTGGTAGGGACGGCAGCACCCGACAGGGCGGAGGTGGGAGCGTGGTCCGCAGCAGGCGCGGCGCGGTCGGGATGGTCGCGGTCGGGCTGACCGCGGCGCTGGTCCTGGGCGCCTGCTCGACCGGCGGCGACGGCCAGGCGCAGGCCGAGGAGGCGACCTCGACCAGCCCGCCGACCACGGCGGCGCCGACGACCGAGGCCCCGACCACTACCGAGGCCCCGCCGACCACGGCCACGCCGACCACGGCCACGCCGACCACCAAGGCCCCGACCACCACCACCAAGCCGAAGCCGAAGGCCCCGGCCAGGCTCCGCTCCGGCTCCGAGGGCGCGACCGTCAAGGCCCTCCAGCGCCGGCTGCGTGAGCTCGGCTACCAGGTCCAGGCGGCCGACGGCCACTTCGGCCCCGAGACCCACCACTCGGTGGTCGCCTTCCAGAAGCTCAACCGCCTGGGCCGCGACGGCGTGGTCGGCCCGATCACCCGCCGCGCCCTGGAGCGACCGCGGGTCCCCAAGCCCCGCTCGACCAGGGCCGGCTTCCACGTCGAGGCCGACCTGACCCTCCAGGTCGTCTACATGGTCCGCGACGGCAAGGTCGTGGAGATCCAGGACGCCTCCTCGGCCTCCGGCCAGACCTACACCGTGGACGGCGACGTCCGCGTGGCCGTGACCCCCCAGGGCAGCTTCGCCATCCAGCGCAAGATCGACGCCTGGCGCCGCAGCAAGCTCGGCCTCCTCTACCGCCCCGCCTACTTCATCGGCGGCTACGCCCTCCACGGCGCCTACTCGGTGCCGCCGTTCCCGGCCAGCCACGGCTGCATCCGCATCACCACCACGGCGATGGACCGCTGGTACGCCAAGCTCCCGGTCGGCACCCCCATGCTGGTGTACCGCACATAACGCGGGGGCTCTGCCCCCGCGCGCCCCCGAAACCGGTGGGAACCAGGTCGGCGCGGCCGGTGTAGAGCAGGCGAGCTACCGGTCACCGGGAAGGAGCCCATCATGCAGCGGCGCGCTCTGGCCATGCTCGTCCTCGCCCTCCTGCTGGCCGCGGTCCCGACGGCCGCCCAGGCCAAGGGGGCGTCGGCGGCCACCATCTCGGGCGGCGGGCCGGGTGGCCTGCCCGGCGGCCCGATCGACCTGAGGGGCGACGGCGAGCCGGGCACCGGCACCGACCTGTCCAAGCTGGCCGAGGCGGCCGGGGTGTTCGCGCTGCTGTGGGAGGACGGCCAGCCCGGGGCGCTGGGCTCCGCCCCCCTTCCGCCCGCCCAGCGTGGGGCCCGCTACACGATCACCTGGACCTTCCCCAACGGCGACGGCGGCGAGGACAGGGTCCGCCAGACCGTCTGGCCGTACGCGGCCGGCAGCCCCCTGACCTTCATGGCCAGCGGCCAGAAGGTCCTCGACGGCACCACCAAGGGCGGCTGGTACCGCGCCGGCGACAATCTGCGCCAGCTCCTCGTCACCCTCGGCCTCCCCGACCGCGCGCCCCTGGCCACCCCGACTCCGGCGCCGCCGGCCGCGTCCCCGGCCCCGGCCGCCGACCCCTCGCCCGCGCTGTGGCCCAAGGTCGCCGGCGGGATCGTTCTCCTCCTGGCCCTCGCCGGCGCGGTCGCGCTGGTCCTCCGCCGCCGCTCCAGCCCGGGCCCGGCGCCCACCCACTAGATGTTTGCTTCCGAACCCGGTTGAGGGTGTCGGGCCGTGACAACGGAGGCGAGGGTGCCGAGAGTCGGCGTTGCGTCTGCAACGTCGACCTTGGAGGCCTCGTGCACGCCGACCTCGACA
>Ga0307415_100000541_pt1 | contig 16503 bp, 21 predicted proteins | sample DK1Cmetagenome_FD_204524 | JGI IMG/M metagenome (GOLD analysis project Ga0307415, IMG submission 204524) | Maize rhizosphere microbial communities from greenhouse at UC Davis, California, United States - DK15-C-2 | ecosystem: Host-associated > Plants > Roots > Rhizosphere > Soil | place: USA...
CTTGATTCAGGGGTCGGGCGCGGCCCTGTGGGGCCGCAAAACGTCGCACTAAGCGCCGATCCGCTGCGGAGTGCGACGTTTTGCCCCGCATAGGGGCAAAACGTCGCATCACCGCGGACCCTGGCGCCCCGTGCGACGTTTTGCACCCGTCGCCGACCGCCCATCCCCCACCTCCTCAAAGCGGGCCGTTGACGTGAACGCCGATCCCGCCTCCCACCTGCGCGCCCACCCGCGCGCCCGGGCTAGGATCGACCCCATGGCCGTCGACATCAGCCGCGTCGCCCAACTCGACGTCGAGCCGGGCGAGCTGCCCGACTCGATGGCCGCTTGGGTGATACGAGAGGAGCGCCAGGGCGAGCCGCTCGAGGCGTTCCAGCTCGAGGAGATGGCGGTCCCCGAGCCCGGCGCGTTCGAGGTCGTCGTCCGCGTGATGGCGGCCGGCGTCAACTTCAACAACGTCTGGGCCGCGCTGGGCCAGCCCGTCTCCGTCTTCCGCTATCACGACGAGGATCACCACATCGGCGGCTCCGACGCCTCCGGGATCGTGTGGAAGGTCGGCGAGGGCGTGACGCGCTTGAAGCCCGGCGACGAGGTCGTGCTGCACTGCAACCAGGCCTCCTACGAGGACGTCGAGGTCCACGGACTCGACCCGCTCGCCGCGCCGTCCCAGAGGATCTGGGGCTACGAGACGACCTGGGGCTCGTTCGCCCAGTTCTGCAAGGTGCAGGCGCAGCAGTGCCTCCCCAAGCCGGCGCACCTCTCGTGGGAGGAGTCGGCGTCGTACGGGCTGACCTACTTCACCGCCTACCGGATGCTGATCGACCAGGCGAGGATCCAGAGCGGCGACCGCGTCCTCATCTGGGGCGCGGCCGGCGGCCTCGGCGTGTTCGCCGTCCAGCTCTGCCGGCTCAGCGGCGCCGACTGCGTCGGCGTCGTCTCCTCGGCCGAGAAGGGCGAGCTGTGCACGTCGCTCGGCGCGCGCGCGTTCATCGACCGCAACGAGTTCGCCGGGATGATGCGCCGCGGCGGCGAGTCGGACGCGGAGGAGGCGGCGCGCGGAAAGGAGTCGCGCCGCTTCGCGAAGCGCGTCAGGGAGCTGCTCGGCGCGCCACCCGACGTCGTCTTCGAGCACGTCGGCCGAGCGACGTTCCCGACCTCCGTCCTGACGGTCAAGCCGTTCGGCAAGATCGTGATCTGCGGCGCGACGTCCGGCTACCAGCTCGACTTCGACGTCCGCTACCTGTGGATGCGCCAGAAGCAGATCATCGGCAGCCACTTCGCGAACGCCTACGAGGCGACGAGGGCGAACGAGCTGATCGAATCAGGCAAGATCCAGCCCGTGCTGTGGAAGACGATGACGTTCGACGGTGTCGCCGAGGCGCACCAGTCGATGTACAAGAACGAGCACCAGGGCAAGATCGCGATCCTCGTCGGCGCCGAGGCCGAGGGCCTCGGCCGCAGCGCCAAGGGCCCCGGTGCGATCCGCGCGGAGGTGGGCGCCTGATGGCTGCCGGAGTGGCACACATCCCGTGGTACGCGACGCTGTTCCGCGGCAACGCGTTCGAGCAGGCGATCCAGGAGATCGCCCCGCTCGCGCTGCGCTTCGGGGCGAGCGAGTACTGCGTCTACCGGTCGCGCGACGACACGTACAAGTTCCTGCAGATGGCGACGTTCGAGCACAAGTCCGACTTCGAGCGCTACTGGAACGGCGAGGACTTCTCGCTCTGGCGCGCCGACTACTCGAGCTGGTACCAGGTGCCGGTGCTCTACACGTGGACGGACCTGATCGTGCGCGGCGGGATCGGCGAGCTGGCCGTTGTCAGCCCTGCTCGAGCGGAGCCATCGTGAGGCCCGAGTCGTTCAAGAGCTCCCAGTAGAGCTCCGCCTGCTCCTTGATCCCGGACCACACGACCGCCTGGCCCTGGTTGTGGATCAGGTCTGCGATCGCGTAGCCCTTGTCGACCGACACGCCGGGAACGTGGCGCGCGAGCGTGTGCGCCACGTGGTCGAACGTGTTGTGGTTGTCGTTGCGGACGATCACGCGCCAGTGACCGCCCAGGTCGGAGTCCGGCCCCGCCGGACGGGGAAGCTCGACCGTCTGCGACATGCTGCTGAGGTTAGCGCCGCTACGCCGCCGCGCGCTTGTCCAGATAGCGCCGCGCGCCGAGGTAGAGATGCTCGGGCGGAGCCGCCTGCGTGTAGCGGTCGGCGAGGTCGCCGGCGTTGCGCTCGACGCGCTCCATGATGCCGGCGGAGAACGCCTCGAGCCCGTGCTGGCTCGCCAGGGCGACGACCTCGTGGACGCGCTCGCGGATCGCCGCGAGGTGCGGTGCGACGTCGTCGACGCGCCCGAAGTGGGTCAGCGCGAGCGCCTGCGGGCCCCAGCCCTCGACCACGTCGAGCGAGCGATCCCACGCCTCGACGTCGACGTCGGGCGGCGGCGTCGGCGCCATCACGTAGCGCGCCGGCGGGATCCGGACGCCGGCGACGTCGCCGACGAACGCGGTGCCGGTCGGCTCGTGCAGGTAGCTCACGTGATGCCAGGCGTGGCCCGGCGTGTACTCGACGCGGAAGTCGTCGAGCACGGTCTCGCCGCCGCGCAGCACGTGCATGTTCGCCTCCGGCACCGGCACCACCTCGCCCCACAGCCGCGCGAGCCCCTGCTCGCCGCCGTACAGCCGCGCGGCGCTGGCGACGAGCCGCTCCGGCGCGGCCATGTGCGGCGCCCCGCGCTCGTGCACGTAGACGGGCACGTCGGGCCAGCGCCGCACCAGCGCGCCGGTCGCGCCGGCATGGTCGAAGTGGATGTGGGTGAGCAGGATCGCGCGCGGCCGCTCGTCGCCGAGCGCCTCCAGCAGGGTCTCCTCCGTCGACTGCGGGCCGGGGTCGACGAGCACCCCTTCGACGTCCCAGCAGCAGATGACCTTCTCGTTGCCCAGGTGCCGGGTGTCGATCGCGCGCATGGCGCGGAGTCATACCCGATGCGGGACAATCCCCACATGAGCCACCGCCTGCCCGAGCGCGACAAGCCGTGGATGATGCGGACCTACGCCGGCCACTCGACGGCCGCCAGGTCCAACGCGCTCTACCGCGGCAACATCGCCAAGGGGCAGACCGGGCTGTCGATCGCGTTCGACCTGCCGACGCAGACCGGCTACGACGCCGATCACGAGCTCGCGCGCGGCGAGGTCGGCAAGGTCGGGGTGCCGGTGGCGCACAAGGGCGACATGCACACGCTGCTGGACGGGATCCCGCTGGACCAGATGAACACGTCGATGACGATCAACGCGACGGCGGCGTGGCTGCTGGCGCTCTACATCGTCTGTGCGGAGGAGAACGGCATCGACGCGGCGGTGCTCCAGGGCACGACGCAGAACGACATCATCAAGGAGTACCTCTCGCGCGGCACCTACGCGTTCCCGCCCGCCCCGTCGATGCGGCTGATCGCGGACACCGTCGCCTACACGGTCGAGCACGTGCCGCGCTGGAACCCGGTGAACATCTCCTCCTACCACCTGCAGGAGGCCGGCGCGACGCCGGTGCAGGAGATCGCCTACGCGATGTCGACCGCGATCGCGGTGCTCGACGAGGTGCGCCCGCGCGTCGGCGAGGACCGGATGGGAGCGGTGTTCGGGCGGATCTCGTTCTTCGTCAACGCCGGCGTGCGGTTCGTCGAGGAGCACGCGAAGCTGCGCGCGATGGCCGCCCTGTGGGAGCAGCTCGGGCGCGAGCGCTACGGCGTGCGGGACGAGAAGCAGCTGCGCTTCCGCTACGGCGTGCAGGTCAACTCGCTCGGGCTGACCGAGTCGCAGCCGGAGAACAACGTGCAGCGGATCGTGCTCGAGGCGCTCGGCGTGACCCTCGGGCGCAACGCGCGGGCGCGCGCGATCCAGCTCCCGGCGTGGAACGAGGCGCTCGGGCTGCCGCGGCCGTGGGACCAGCAGTGGTCGCTGCGGATCCAGCAGGTGCTCGCGTACGAGACCGACCTGCTCGAGTACCCTGACCTGTTCGAGGGATCGAAGGTTATGGACGGCCTGGTGGCCCAGCTGCTGGAAGGCGCGCGCGCCGAGATGGCGCGCGTCGAGGAGCACGGCGGCGCGGTCGACGCGGTGCCGTACATGAAGGCGTCGCTGGTCGAGTCGCACCGGGAGCGGATCGCGCGGATCGAGTCGGGCGAGCAGGTGCTCGTCGGCGTCAACCGCTTCACCGAGACCGAGCCGTCGCCGCTGACCGAGGACGGCGGGATCCTGGTCGTCGACCCCGCCGTCGAGGCGGAGCAGATCGCCGCGCTGGAGCAGTGGCGGGAGGCGCGCGACGCGGACGCGGTGCGGGCGGCGCTCGACGAGCTCGCGCGCGTCGCCGGCTCGGACGAGAACATCATGCCGGCGACGATCGCCGCAGCGCGCGCCGCCGTCACGACCGGCGAGTGGGCCCAGTGCCTGCGCGACGCGTTCGGCTCCTACCGCGCGCCGACCGGCGTCGGCGCGGCGGCCGCGGGTGGGCGGGCCGAATCCGAGGACGTCATGGCGCTGCGCGAGGAGGTCGGCCGCGTCGCCGACCAGCTCGGGCGCGGGCTGAAGATCCTCGTCGGCAAGCCCGGGCTCGACGGGCACTCCAATGGCGCCGAGCAGATCGCCGTACGCGCGCGCGACGCCGGCATGGAGGTCGTCTACGAGGGCATCCGCCTGACGCCGGCGCAGATCGCGCGCTCGGCCGTCGACGAGGGCGTGCACGTGATCGGCCTCTCGATCCTGTCGGGCTCGCACCGCAAGCTGATTCCGGACGTGCTCGACGCGCTGCGCGCAGCGGGCGCCGGCGAGATCCCGGTGGTCGTCGGCGGCATAATCCCCGAGGCCGATGCCGAGCCGCTGCGCGCCGCCGGCGTCGCGGCCGTCTACACGCCGAAGGACTTCGAGCTGACCCGGATCCTGCGCGACGTCGTCGCCCTCGTCGCCGAGCGCAACGGGATCGCCGCGACGGCGTGAGCGGCGCGGAGCTCGGGGCGCGGCTGCGCGAGCGCGATCTCGGCGCGGCGCCGGCGGCGCTCAACCTGCTCGAGAACCGGGCGCCGGCACGGCGCGGCGAGATAGCGGCGCTGCTCGCCGAGGTCGCCCCGCGCCGGCTCGGCGGGGAGGCGCCCGCGCACGTCGTCGGCGTAACGGGCCCGCCCGGCGCGGGCAAGTCGACGCTGCTCAGCGCACTCGTACGGGTCTGGCGCGAGCGCGGGCGGACCGTCGGCGTGCTGGCGGTCGACCCGTCGTCGAAGCGCTCGGGCGGAGCGCTGCTCGGCGACCGGGCGCGGATCGACGCCGACCCGGCCGACCGCGGCCTGTTCATCCGCTCGATGGCGGCCGGAGAGCGGCTCGGCGGGCTGGCGCCGGCCACGCGCGTCGCCGCGCAGGCGCTCGCGGCGGCGTTCGACGTCGTCGTCGTCGAGACGGTCGGCGTCGGCCAGTCCGAGACCGAGGTGGCCGAGGCCGCCGACACGGTCGCGGTCGTCGTGCAGCCGGGCTCGGGCGACGTGCTTCAGTTCCTCAAGGCCGGGATCATGGAGGTGCCGGACGTGCTCGTCGTCACGAAGGCGGACCTCGGCGCCATCGCCGAGCGCGCGGTCCGCGACCTGCGCGCCGCGCTGCGCTCGCTCGGCGATCCGGCGCCGGTCGTCGCGGTCTCGTCCGTGCCCCCCGTAGCGGGGATCGAGGAGCTCGCCGACGCGCTCGACGAGCGCCGCGCGCGGCTCGACCTCCGCGCGGCGCGGACCCGCTCACGCCGGCTCGGCGCGCTCGCCGACTACGTCGCGGAGCACGGCGAGCGCGGCCTGCGCGCGCTCGGCGGCCGCCGCGCCGCCGAGCGCTTCCTCGCCGAGCAGGACGCCGCGCTCGAGGGTCCGGCGCTCGTGCGGGCGCTCGAGGCGCGCGCGGCGGGCTGAGCACTGGCGCTCGCGTTCTCCTGACGCCGAGTCCACGCAACGTCCCGCAAGCCGATCCCGGATCCGGCACTCCGCCTGCCGTGCCGCGCGGTGCGGCAGACCTACTCGAGCACATTCGGTCGGTCGACCGCCCATCGCCAGGAGCCGTCCGGCTGCCGGCGGGCAATCTCGGCCGTTGCGCCTCCGCCCACCAGCCTCGTCGACGTCAGCGCCAGGTCACCGACCCGAAGCGCTGCGAGCTGGTCGCCCGGCTCGAACGTCGGCTTCGAGGCCAGCAGATTGGCGTAAAACCGGCGGATGGCGTCGTGTCCGGTGGCGAGTCCCTCGCCGGGCAGGGCGAGGATAGCCTCCGCCTCGTACAGCGCGACGACGCCCTCGAGATCTCCGGCATTGACGCGCTTGACGAGCAGCCGGGCGAGATCCTCCGGTTCCGCGGCCACTGGATGATCGTCCACCGATCAAGGATCGCAGCATGCACCCAGCACGGCGCCAGAACCGATTGCGAGAGGCCCAACTGCGAGAAGGCGCTCCAGCGCCTGCGACGCGAAGCGACTCTGCGTCGCTCCGTCGTCCCGCAGGCCGATCCCTCTGCGGGACGGTGGTCGCCGCCACCGCTCCATCTCGGTCCCAGGCGACAGTCGTGGCCTCCGCTCACGCCGCGCAGTCGTGTGCGCTGACGAGCTTCCAACCCGCCTGCTTGTTGACCGTGGACGTGGACCTCGTAGTCGACGAACCGCATCTGCCGGTAGCCATAGGCGCCGGCGCGCAGCTGCGCCACCCACTCGGCCTTGGAGCTGATGTGGCCGGTCAGGTATACGAAGGCCAGGTTGTCGTCGAGCAGATCGGCGAAGCGGTCGATCTCGCCGTCGGCCGCCCAGCGGAGCTTCTGCTCGCAGAGCGCGCGGTCTCGTCCGCGACCGCGTTCACCGCGGCTGGCGTCATGCGGTCAGGCCCCAGCGGCCGGCGCGCAGGGCCGCGATCACGCCGCCGTCCATGAGCAGATCGCTGCCCGTGATGAACGCGGCCTCGGGGCCGAGCAGGAAGGCGGCGGCCGCCGCGACCTCGTCGGGCGTGCCGACACGTCCGGTGGCGGAGGTCTCGATCATTTTTTGGTAGTTCTCGGCGCCGGGGCCGGACATCTCGTCGCGGGCCAGCGGGGTGATGATGATGCCGGGGCTGATGGCGTTGATGCGCGCGCCGCGCTCGCCCCAGGCGAGGCTTTCGGCCTGTACGCGCAGGTGGTTGCCGCGCTTGGCGTAGCCGTAGGCGGCGCCGCCCATGCCCTCGGGGTTCAGAAACGGCAGGTCGAGAAGGTCGTCGGTCGGCGTGTGCGCCAGTGCCTGCTCTTGCTCCGGGTCGAGGCGCGGGAACATGTGGCCGGCCATCGAGGAGATGACGATCCCGGCGCCGCCGGGTGCGATCACGCGGCCGAACTCTTCGAGCACGAGCGCGGTGCCGAGCAGGTCGACGGCGAGGATCGTCGCCGCGGGCGCCTGGACCGGTGAGACGCCGGCGGTGTGGACGACCTGGGTGACGTTGCCCAGCTCGGCGGCCTTTTCGGCGAGGGCGTGCACCGACTCGCGCGAGGAGACGTCGACGCGCTGGGTGCTGACGCGGTGGCCGAGGTCCTCCAGCGCGGCGGCGGCCGCTGCCTGGTTGTCCTGGCTGATGTCGGCGAAGAGGATGTGCTTGCCGGGGCCCTGGCGGCGGGCGATGGCCTGGCCGATGCCTCCGGCGCCGGTGATGACGAGGACGTCGTTGGTGGTGCTCATGTCAGCTTCTTTCGGGTTGAGGTCGTGAGGTCGGAGGTCAGTGCGCCATGACCGGCTGCGCGGTCGTGGCGTCGTCGGCGGTCGCGGGCCGGGCGCTGCTGGGCCATGACCAGGTCAGGCAGGCACGCGAGCGGATCGCGCCGCTGGTTGAGGCGATCATCGAGCGCGCGCGAGCGTCAGGTCAACTGCGGCCCGAGTTCGCGGCCACCGACGCGATCTTCATCCAGCTGGCGCTCGGCGCGCTGATGGACCGCACGCGCGACATTGCCCCCGCGCTCTACCGCCGCTACCTGACCATGTTCCTGGACGGCGTGCGCGCCGACGGCCCTTGCTCCGAACTGCCGGTCGCGCCGCTGAGCGTCGAGCAGACACACCGTGATGACGTCGCCGTCGGAGGTGCCGTCACCCGAAGCAGCGTCCCCAGGCTGATCCCGAACGCAACCGGTGCAGAGGCGCGGCGTGGACGTGACCGGTCTCAGATCTCCAGGCGCCGATCTTCGAGGTCCAGCTCGCGCGTGAGCGAGTGCAGGACCTCGTCGGGGATCTCGCCGGCATCGCGAAGGCGCACGAGCTCGCGCCGCTGGGTGTCGAGCAGGTCGCGCACGGTGCGCTGGTAGGCCTGCGAGCGCTCGTTCAGGTCCTCGCCGCCGTCTTGGTGGCCTGCGCGCTGCGCGGCGCGCCGCAAACGGAACTCGTGCAGCGCTTCCAGCCGGTCGAGGCTGTCTTCGCGCGTCCAGTCTTCGCTGCGCAGCTCATCGATGCGGTCTATCGCGGCGCGCGCGGCGGCCTTGCGGGCGCGCAGCTCGTGCAGCGCTTCGGAGTCGTCCTGGCGGATGCCGAGCACGCGGATCAGCGCCGGCAGCGTGAGCCCCTGGACGACGAGCGTGGCGAAGATGACGCAGAGCGTCAGCCAGACGAGCAGGTCGCGTTCGGGGAAGTTCAGTGGCAGCGCCAGCGCCGCCGCGAGCGAGACGGCGCCGCGTAGTCCGGCCCAAGCCATCACGGTGCGCGGGCGCCAGCCGAGGCGCCGGCGAACCTGCTCCGGCCGGCGGTCGAGCGCGCGGATGACGTAGGGCATGGTGTGGAACCAGGCGAGCCGCACGGCGATGACGATCGCGCCGACCAGAGCGCCGAGACCGAGCAGCGTGGCGGCGGAGCGGTCTTGCTCTTCGAGGATGCCGGGCAGCTGGAGGCCGACGAGGATGAACAGCAGAGCGTTGAGCAGGAAGACGAGCACGTCCCAGAAGGCGGCGCTGCGTAGCCGTGAGCTGGCGGTCGTGTGCTCGCTCCCGCGGTGCCCGATGAGCAGCCCGGCGGTCACCGCGGCGATGACGCCGGAGACGTGCAGTTCCTCGGCGGGGACGTAAGCGGCGTACCCGGCGACGAGCGAGACGGTGATGGCGAGCAGATCGTCATCGACGACACGACGGAACACCCATCGCAGCACGATCGCGGCGACCAGACCGACGGCGATCCCGCCGGCGACGTTGAGCAGGAAGTCGCCGCTGGCGTGCAGGAGGCTGAACGAGCCACCGAGTGCGGCGACCGCCGTCCGGTAGGCAACGAGGGCAGTGCCGTCGTTGATCAGCGATTCGCCCTCGATCGGCACGGTCAGCCGCCGCGGGACGCCGAGCCGTTGGGCGATGGCGATCGCCGCGAGTGGGTCGGTCGGCGAGACGATCGCGCCGAGCGCGAACGCCGCCCACGGCAGCCCCGGAACCACGGCACGGACGACGACGGCAACCGCGGCCATCGTCAGCAGCACGAGTCCGAACGCGTTGAGGGAGATCGCGCGGGCGTTGGCGCGAAGCTCGCCGAGCGAGGCGAAGACGGCGGCCTGGAATAGCAGCGGCGGAAGCACGATCAGCAGCACGAGGTCCGGGTCGAGCTCCACCTCTGGCACGCCCGGTACGAAGCCGATGACGCTCGCCGAGCACGAGCAGGATCGGATACGGCACGTCGAGCGCTCGCGCCAGCCAACTGAGCGCCGCGACCGCGACGAGCAGGAACAACAGGACGAGCTCGACGTGCTCCATGTGGCGCCCTACCGCGTGTCCGGGCCGCGATCGGGTCGCTCGACGGAGAGGACGGGCGTGCCGGTTGCCGCCAACCGTTCAGCGTGGTGTGCCGCGGGCGAGAAGTCCAAGTCGTCGCGGATGCTGGGAAGCGCCGTGATCGTGATGGAGAGGTCCAGCACGATCATCAGCTCACCCGCACCTGCTTCTTGCGAATCGTGACGACGCCGGGCATCAGGCGCCGTCTTGGGGGACGAGACGCAGCGTCGTGGCACGGTGCTCGGCGTCGGTGATGGAGTCCACGATGCTCGCGTAGCGGCTTCCGTACTTGGAGCGGTAGCCGGCATCCACCTGGTCGAGCACCGCGTCATCGGCGTCTTCGATCGCAACATCGCGCTCGACGCCGCCCGCGGAGATCCGGGCCTGCCCGCTGGTCCGCGCCACGCCATGCCAGCCCTTGTTCGCGCCGTACGCCGCGCGGACGTACAGGTCGTCGCCCACGCGCACGACCCAGATCGGCGTCGCGGAGCGCAGCTCGCCGTTGCGGCGCACCGGCGCGATGTCGAGCTCCTCAGCGTCGGCGATGCGACGCAGCTCGTCGTCAGACCAGGCGCTCATCAGACGCTCCCGACCCGAACGAGCGATTTGATCGCGCGCCGCTCGTCCATCGCGGCGTAGGCGTCGGCGATGCCGTTGAGGTCGGTCTCGTAGTCGAGGACCTTGCCGGGGTCGATGCTCCCGTCGAGCACGTCGTCGAGCAGCTCGGGGAGGTAGACGCGAACCGGTGCGCCGCCGCCGCGGACGCCGACGTTGCGGGAGAACATCTGCCCGATCGGCAGCTCGACGCCGTGCGGCACGCCGACGAAGCCGACCATCGAGCCGGCCCGTGCGATGTCGAGCGCCGTCTGCATCGACTGCCCGGTGCCGACGCACTCCAGCGTGGCATCAACGCCGACGCCGCCGGTCATCTCCTTGATCGTCTCGACCGCCTCGTCGCCGCGCTCGGCGACGATGTCGGTGGCACCGAAGTCCGTGGCGAGCTGCTGGCGGTCGGCGTGGCGCGACAGGGCGATGATCCGCTCGGCGCCGAGACGCTTGGCGGCGAGCACGCCGGAGAGGCCGACGGCGCCGTCACCGACGACGGCGATGGTCTGGCCGGCCTGGACGTTCGCGCAGACGGCGGCGTGGTGGCCGGTCGCCATCACGTCCGAGAGCGTCAGCAGCGAGCGCATCGTCTCGTCGGAGTGCCCCGAGCCCGGGACGGTCACCAGCGTGGTGTCGGCCAGCGGGACGCGGACGGCCTCGCCCTGGCCGCCGTCGCCGTTCATCGGGAAGAAGCCGCCGTTGGTGCAGGCGGTGGTGATCCCGTGCCGGCAGTTGGGGCAGGTTCCGTCGCTGAAGGCGAACGGCGCGATGACGAGATCGCCCTTCTTGAGGTTCGAGACCTGGGCGCCGACGTCTTCGACGACGCCGATGAACTCGTGGCCGATGGGGCCAGGGGCGAACTCGGAGTCGCCGCGGTAGTACCAGAGGTCCGAGCCGCAGACGCAGGCAAGGACGACGCGGACGATGGCGTCGGTCCGTTCGTGGAGGGTGGGATGGGGCCGCTCGCCGGCTTCGATCTGGCGGGGTTCATGGAAGATGGCTGCACGCATGGCCTCCACCTAAGCGCGCGTCCTGCGGTTTTGAGGGGCCCTGTGAGAGGGGTACTGGCAAGGCACCCCAACGAGGTCGAGCGCGGTCTACCGTCGGTTGCGAGCCGATCGAGGGAAGACCAAGACCGTGGACGCCGCCAACGACATCGCCGAGTTCCTGACCACCCGCCGGGCAAAGATCACGCCCGAGCAGGCCGGGCTTCCGTCCTACGGCAAGCGGCGCGTGCCAGGACTGCGCCGCGAGGAGGTCGCCTCGCTGGCGGGCATGAGCGTCGAGTACTACAAGCGCCTGGAGCGCGGGAACGTCAGCGGCGCCTCGGAGCTCGTGCTCGAAGGGCTCGCTCGGGCGCTTCAGCTCGACGACGCCGAGCGTGCGCACCTGTTCGATCTCGCGCGGGCGGCCAGCCCGGTCACGCCCAGGCGCTCTCGGCCGGCCAAGCAGCACATCCGCCCGGTCGTGCAGCGCATCCTCGACCAGATCGCCGCGCCCGCGACCGTGCGCAACGCCCGCCTCGACTACGTCGGTGCAAACGCCTTGGGTCGCGCGCTGTACGCGCCCGTCTTCGAGAGCCGCGAGCAGCCCGTCAACAGCGCCCGCTTCACGTTTCTGGACCCGGCCGCCGCCGACTTCTATCCCGAGTGGGACCGGGTGGCGACCGAGCTCGTCGCGCACCTGCGCTCCGAGGCGGGCCGCAACCCCTACGACCGCCAGCTGTCGGACCTCGTCGGCGAGCTCTCGACGCGCAGCGACGAATTCCGCGTCCGCTGGGCCGCCCATAACGTGCGCTTTCACCGCACCGGCACCAAGCAGATCCACCATCCCGTCGTGGGAAAGCTGGACCTCGTCTACGAGTCGATGGAGCTCAGCGCCGACGACGGGCTCAGCATCGCCGTGTTCACCGCCGAGCCTGGCTCGGCTTCCCAGCAGGCGCTCGACCTGCTCGCCAGCTGGACCGCCACGCCGGCCCCGGCCGACGCGCTCCCCGTGGTCAGCGAGCCCGGCGAGCAGTAGCCGCATCCGGCGGCCGACAGCACGCAACTCCGACAAGTTCGACACGAGAGGACCGCGACCGATGGCCGCAACGACCGTCCCTGCCCTGAAGCTGAACAACGACGTGGAGATGCTTGCCCTCGGCCTGGGCGTCTTCCAGACGCCACCTGACGAGACGCGCGACGCCGTCCGCGCCGCGCTGGACACCGGCTACCGCCACATCGACACCGCCGCCGCCTACGGCAACGAGCGCGAGGTCGGCGAGGCGGTCCGCGCGTCGGGCCTCGACCGCTCCGACGTGTTCCTGGAGACGAAGATCTGGATCTCCGACTACGGCTACGACGAGACGCTGCACGGGTTCGAGAAGAGCGCCGGCAAGCTCGGCGTCGAGCAGATCGACCTGCTGATCCTCCACCAGGCGCTGCCCTCGGCGTTCGACCGCACCCTGGAGGCCTACCGCGCCCTGGAGACGCTCCTTGCCGACGGCAAGGTCCGCGCGATCGGCGTCAGCAACTTCATGGTCGACCACCTCGCGCGGCTGTTCGACCGCGCCTCGGTCGTCCCGGCGGTCAACCAGATCGAACAGCACCCCTACTTCAGCCAGGCCGACGTGCAGGCGTTCGGTGAAAAGCACGGCATCCTCGCCCAGGCGTGGTCGCCGATCGGCGGCATCACCGTCTACCGCGACAGTGGCCACCCCTCGGCGCTCCAGGACCCGGTGATCGGCCAGATCGCGCGGGCGCACGGCAAGAGCCCGGCGCAGGTCATGCTCCGTTGGGGCATCCAGCACGGGCGCTCGGTCATCCCGAAGTCCACCAAGCCCGAGCCGAGAACATCGACGTCTTCGACCTCGAGCTCTCCGCCGACGAGATGACCGCGATCGACGCCCTGGAAACCGGCCGCCGCGGCGGGCCCGAGCCCGAGGACATCACGCTGGAAACCTTCGGCATGGCGATCCCCGAGGCCTGACCCATGGAATACCGCCCGCTCGGACGCACCGGCGTCCAGGTCTCAAAGCTCTGCCTCGGCACGATGATGTTCGGCGCCTGGGGCAACCCCGACCACGACGACTCGATCCGCATCATCCACCGGGCGCTCGACGCGGGGATCAACTTCGTCGACACCGCCGACGTCTACTCGGCTGGCGAGTCCGAGGAAATCGTCGGCAAAGCGCTCAAGGGCCGCCGTGACGACGTCGTCCTGGCCACGAAGTTCTTCATGCCGATGGGCGAGGACCCCAACCGGCGCGGCGGCTCCCGGCGCTGGATCGTCCGGGCGGTCGAGTGCTCGCTGCGGCGGCTCGGCACCGACTACATCGACCTCTACCAGGTCCACCGGCCCTCACCGGACATCGACGTCGAGGAGACCCTCGGCGCGCTAACCGACCTTGTCCGGCAGGGCAAGGTGCGCTACATCGGCTCCTCGTCGTACTCGGGGTCGGAGATCGTCGAGGCGCAGTGGACGGCGCGCGAGCGCGGACTAGAGCGCTTCCGCACTGAGCAGCCGCCGTACTCGATCCTGACGCGGCTTATCGAGCTCGACGTGCTGCCGACCGCCCAGCGCCACGGCATGGGCATCCTGACCTACAGCCCCCTGGCCGGTGGCTGGCTGTCGGGCCGCTACGGCAAGGACGCCATCGCCAGTCCGGCCTCCAGCGCCCGAGCGCGGGGCGCGCTGGCCGCCCGGTTCGACATGTCGCTGCCCGAGAACCAGCGCAAGCTCGAAGTCGTGCAGCAACTCACGCAGGTCGCCGCCGACGCCGGCATCTCGCTCATCGAGCTCGCGATCGCCTTCGTCGTCAACCACCCGGGCGTCACCTCGGCGATCATCGGCCCGCGCACGATCGAGCAGCTCGACAGCCAGCTCCCCGCCGCCGACGTCGTGCTTGACGACGCCGTCCTCGACCGCATCGACCAAGTGGTGCAGCCCGGCGTCGTCCTCAACCCCGCCGACACCAGCTACGGCGCGCAGGTCCTCCAGCCGACGCTGCGACGCCGCTAGCAAAGGAGCCGTCATGCAGATCACCCGTTCAAGCATCGACACCCAGAGAGGGCCGGCCGACTGGTTCACCGGCGACGTCTACATCGACGCCGTCGCCGCCCCCGCCGGCAGCTCGACGTTCGCCGCCGCGGCCGTGCACTTCACCCCCGGCGCGCGCACCGCCTGGCACACCCACCCGCACGGCCAGACGATCTTCGTCACCGAAGGCGTCGGCCGCTGCCAGCGCGAGGGCGGCCCGATCGAGACCATCCGGCCCGGCGATCGCGTCTTCTTCGAGCCGAACGAGAACCACTGGCACGGCGCCGCCCCCAACCGCTTCATGGTCCACATCGCTATGCAGCAGAACGACGAGACCGGCAGCCCGGTCACATGGGGCGAGCACGTCAGCGACGAGGAATACAGCGCAGCGGCGACGAGCGTCGGCTGACCGGCGCCGCTGTCGGCTTTCCATGCAAGGCGGCAGCGCATGGCGTGGCGGCTGGAGGCTGAGCGGCGTCCCGTAAGCCGAACCCCACCGGGACACCGCTTCTCGTGGCGCGTGCTGAGCGCGAGCGCGGCGACCGCGTGTCCCGTAAGACTCGCCCGCTGAAGTGCCCGGTGACCCGACCGACGTGACGTCGTACGGCGGGATCTCCGGCATCGTGGACCGTCGCAACGGCATGTTCCTGACCGGCGTCTTCCGCACCGACGACGAGCCCGCGAAGCAGGCGCCGCCGCGCCTCGACTTCACGAAGCGCGAGCGGTTCAAGTCCCTTTCGCCGCGCATCGGCCAGACGTTCTTCGTCGGCAGCGGACGAGGGCGCTCCTTCCGCGTCCCAGCGCGCGCGACGCGGCTCTTCCTCGGCTTCGCCGACGGCTACCTGTACGTGGGCGCTCCGGGCTGGTACGGAAACAACGGCGGCGAGTTGACCGTCACGGCGGAGCTGGCGAGCCGCTGACTCAGGGCGTCGCGGCGCCGCCCCCTGCCAGCGATGCGATCCGCCAGCCGTCGCCGATCCGCACGAGCTCGACGGTGTCCTGGCTGGGCGACTCCCCCGCCGCGCTCGAGCGCACCTCGGCGGTCGCGGTGTCGTCGTGCACCTCGACCGCCCCGACCGTCAGCCGCGGATCCTCCACGTTCCCGATGCCCTTCTCCAGCGCCGCCTCGCATGGGAGCCCGATCTGCTTGACCGTCTCGATCAGCTTCGGCGCGAGGATCCGGTCGCAAAGCGCCCGGTAGTCGCGCGCCGCGGTGGCGCGCTGGAAGTCGGACAGCGTCGTGCGGATCCGCTGCTCGTCGGTCGGTCCCGAGTCGCCGCAGCCCGCCAGCGCGCACGCGGCGACGAGCACCAGCAGGGGGCGAGTTGCCACGGGCCGGAGCATAGAATGGGTTCAGATGGAAGGTTCACGAGAGCCGATCGGCTCGTGGCTGCGCTGCTACCGCTGCTGGTCGCAGGAGCTCGAGGTCCAGGTCCACTACGAGGGGATCCACCGCATCGACCCGGTCTCCGGCGAGCGCGCGGAGGTCGTCGACGAGATCCAGGAGGCGGTCGTGCAGTGCCTCGACTGCATGCACGACCAGCCGCACCTCGGCTTCCAGAACGGCCGCATCGAGCCGATCGAGGACCGCTGGGAGCGGATGGTCGCCGGCACGCCGTGGGTGGCGTCGTGTGCGGTCTCCGTCGACGCCGACGCGGTCGAGACGTGCTCGGGCCCCGAGGCCGCCGAGGCGCTGGCCTTCGCCGCGTTCGGCGACAACGGCACGCGCGAGTTCTTCACCCACGTCCGCTACCACAAGCACGACGAGGACCAGATCGTCGTCCACCTGCTGGTCGAGCTCTACGCGCGCTCGTCCGAGGAGGCGACGCAGGTGCTCGAGGAGGCCGCGCGCGGGGCGCTCACGATCACTTCGCTGGCGGAGGAGTCGCGCCCGCCGGCGGCGACCGGCGGCGAGCACCCGCACTAGCGCCCGCCGCGACGTCGGCGCCGAGCAGCGGTGCGAGCTTGAACAGGTTGTGGCCGGCCAGCACCGTGAGCCGCTCGCCGCGATGGAGCACGTAGCGGTCCTCGTCGCCGCCGGGCAGCACGGTGAGGAGCCGGACGACCTCTTCGAGCGGCGCTCCGAGGCCGGGGAACGCGGCGCGCGCGTAGCCGTGCAGGC
>Ga0307415_100000543_pt1 | contig 16491 bp, 15 predicted proteins | sample DK1Cmetagenome_FD_204524 | JGI IMG/M metagenome (GOLD analysis project Ga0307415, IMG submission 204524) | Maize rhizosphere microbial communities from greenhouse at UC Davis, California, United States - DK15-C-2 | ecosystem: Host-associated > Plants > Roots > Rhizosphere > Soil | place: USA...
GGGAGATCCTGGCCCTGCTGGCCGAGGGCCTGACCTCGCGCCAGATCGCCAGCCAGCTGGTCATCTCCGAGCGGACGGTCAACACCCACATCGGCAACATCTACCGCAAGCTCCACGTCAACAACCGGGTGGACGCGGTGCGGGAGGCCATGCGCATCCGGCTGGTCGAGCCGCCTCGGTAGTCCTCACCGCCTAGTGGGTCCGATTTCGACGCGGTGCCGAGCATCTGCGCAGAATTAGGTATCCGCGCCCAGCAGATCGGGGCATGGGGACGCCGAACCTGAGGCCGTAGCATCTTGCTGAACGCTGTTCAGTAGAGCAGCCGATCTGGGAGCTTCCGGTGCCGGCCCACGTGCTCGTCCTCGACGCCGCTGAAGGGATCGGGCCCTGGGCGAGGGATGCCCTGGCCCAGGCCGGGCTCGCCTGCGCGCTGGTCAAGGAGAACATCGAGGCGCTGCGGAGCGTCGACGCCCAGTGGCCCGCGCTGGTGGTCGTGCCCCTCGACGAGGTGGAGCGCTGGGCGCCGGTGCTCGGCCGCCTGGGCGACGGCCCGACCACGGTCCCGGTGCTCGGCATGGCCAGCCGGGACGCCTCGGTCGACGTGACCCCGGCTCTGGCCCTGGGCGTCACCGACCTGCTCACCTACCCGTGCAACGGCGACGACCTGGTCGAGCGGGTCACCTCGTCGATGCGGGGCCGCCGGTCGGGCCGCGGGCCCGACCGCACCGAGCCCGCCTCGCCGCTGGCCCAGCTCCGCGCCGTGGCCGAGGCCGCCGAGGAGGCACTGCTGCGCACCGAGACGGCGGCGGCCCGGGTCAGCCGCTCCGAGGAGCGCGAGCACCTGCGCCAGGCGCGGGACTCGCTGTCCCACTCCCTGCAGGTGATCCTCGGCACCATGATCGGCAGCGCCGAGGCCGCCGGGCCGGGCCGCGAGGGCCACTCCCGCCGGGTCGCCTCGATCACCCGCGACCTGACCGACGCCCTCGGCTGGCCGCCGCTGCGGGTGCGGGGCATGGAGCTGGCCGGCCTGTTCCTCGACATCGGCATGCTGGCCCTGCCGGCCGACCTGCTGGCCCCACGGGGCCCGCTGGCCCCGGAGGCGGTCGAGCTGCTGCACGGGCACGCCGACATCTCCGGCGACATCCTGGAGCCGCTGGCCCGGGTGGGGCTGCCGGTGGCGGCCGTCCGCGCCCACCACGAGCGTCTCGACGGCTCCGGCTACCCGCGGGGCCTGCGCGGCCGCCAGGTGCCCTTCGGCGCCCAGTTGCTCGGGGTGGTCGACACCTGGGCGGCTCTGACCCGGCCCCGGCCCCACCGCCCGGCCCTGTCCGACCGGGACGCCATGGCCGTGCTGCGGCAGGAGGCCGGCCTCGGTCGCCTGCCGGCCAAGCTGGTCGATGCCCTCGAGTCGCTGGTGCTCTCCAGCCGGCCGGGCAAGCACTCGGCCCAAGGGCGGTTCGAGGAGGGCGCGGGCGGCGCGCGGCCGGGGGATGAGCCCGACGAGCAGGAGGACCCATCGTCACGGATGGAGCGGCGCCTGACCGTCGTGGCCGCGCAGCCGGCCAGTGGTCTGGCCCTCTCGCTGTAGCTGAGGTTGAGGATGCGGGAACCCCGTTGGCGAGAGCGCGGCGTCACCTCGGTCGAGTACGCCCTGATGGCCACCATCATCGCGCTCCTGCTCATCTCCGGCGTCGTCGCGCTGTTCAACGCGGTCCAGGACCGCTTCGAGGACGACGCCGACTGCGCCCAGCAGGCGTATGAGAGCACGGTGAGGTGTTGAGTGGGCAGGATCGGGTGGGTAATTCTGCGCAGGTCCGATCTGCACCAGACCCGATGGGCATGTGCCCCTTGGGCGACTAGGTTCCCCTGCAATGCGTTGGCGAGGCACGCCCGCAATTGGACGGGTTCCCCGAGTGCCGCCGGCGCTGTGAGTACGAGCGGGACATGTCGTTGGGCCGCCGCGCCGCCGGCCGGCCCCTACGGGGGGAAGGGAGGTGCAGACGAATGCTCCTGCTGAGCACGACGGTCAACTTCATCCGCGCGAAGGTCGCGGAGCTGCGGACGCGTGAGGACGGTGTGACCGCGGTTGAGTATGCGCTCATGGTTGCGATCATCGCCTTGCTCATGGTGGCTGGGTTCTTCTTTCTGTTCAACAACGTCTCTGGGGCGTTCACCGAGACGGCCACGTGTGTCTCGAGCCCGACGAAAAACTGTCCAGGGCCGTAACTGGTTTGTCATGCCGGCGGGGCAGGCCCTCAGAGCCCCCCGCCGGCATGGCTTCCAACCATGTCGAGAAGCACTGACCTGTAGGGGAACCTAAGGGGGCCGGTCCTGGTGCTGACGTATTTCTCCGCGACGCTCGTCTATACGCGAGCTCGCCTTGGCGAGTTGCTGGCGCGCCAGGACGGTGTCACCGCGGTTGAGTACGCGCTCATGGTTGCCATCATCGCGTTGTTGCTGGTTGGAGGCTTCTACGCGCTGTTCAACACGGTCAGTGGCACGTACAACGACGTCGGCAACTGTGTCGCCACCGAGTCGGCGCCCCGGGACTGTACGCCTTTGGGGCCCTGATCCCAGCGTGATGACCGACAGGGGAGAGGATGGCGCGGCCGCGGTCGAGTTCGCCTTGCTCCTCCCCCTGCTGGTCCTCCTGCTGTTCGGGATCATCCAGTTCGGGATCGCCTTCAACGCCCGCATCCAGGCGACCAACGCCGCCCGCGAGGCGGCCAGGGTGGCCGTGATCGGCATCGACAACTGGGCCGACCTCGGCGGCGGCGTCTCGTTCTGGAACGTCGTCGAGACGAAGGCAGGGCTGGGCGACCTGACCAACTGCAGCCTGACCACCGACAACGTGGTCGGAGGGAACCTCACCGTCTCCTTCGACTTCCCGACCCATCTCGTCATCCCGTTCATGCCCAACCCGCCGTCGTGGCAGACGGGCACGGCGCGGGCGTCCATGCGGATCGAGCAGATCTCCGCCGCCGGAGGCCCGGGCGGCTGCTAGGTAGCGAGGAACCGGTATGCAGAGCAGAGTTCTGGCCATCCTCATCGCCGTCATGCTCGCCCTGGTGGCGACGGCGGCCATGGTGGTCTACGTCAACAGCGCCGACCGGCGGGCGCAGGACGGCCTGCAGCCGAGGCGGGTCCTGGTGGCCGCGCAGACCATCCCGGCCGGCACGAGCGGCGAGGACGCCCAGAACCGCAAGCTGATCACCGTGGTGGAGCTGCCAAAGAAGGGCGTGGTCACCGGGGCGGTCACCTCGCTGACACAGCTGGAGCAGCGGTACGCCGCGGTCGACATCGTGAAGGGCGAGCAGCTTCTGCAGCAGCGCTGGGTCGGGGCCGAGGACGTCGCCGGGCGGCGCCTGCTCCAGATCCCCGAGGACTCCCAGGCGCTGTCCATCGGGCTCGACCTGACCAAGCAGGTGGCCGGCTTCGTGACCCCCGGGGACAAGGTGGGCCTCGTCCTCTCCTACAAGGAGAAGGAGGGCAGCGACTCGGTCGACAGGACCCACTTCCTGCTCCAGAACATCCAGGTGCTGGCCGTCGGGGCCACCGCCCTGCCCAACGGGAGCTCGCAGAGCGACGGCGGTCGCGTCAACCAGGGGCGGGGGAGCCAGAGCCTGACCGCGGTCACCCTGGCCATCCCCAAGAAGCACGTCGAGCGGGTGGTGTTCGCGGTCGAGAACGGCTCGATCTACCTCACCTTGCTGCCCCCGAACGCCGAGCCCCAGGCCAACACCCCGGGCATCACCGTCAGCAACGTCATCCCCCCCAACCAGGAGGGATGATGGCCGTCCTCATCGTCGAGCCCTACGAGAAGTACGCCACCTGGCTGGCCAACGCCCTCTCGGGGCTAACCGACCGGGTGGTCCGCGCCGCCGACCCCGACGAGGCCATGGCCGCCGTGGCCGCCGAGGGCAAGGACGTGCTGGCGGCCATCTTCGGGCCGAGCCTGGCCGACCGCGACGCCCTCGCCCTGGCCGACGCCCTCCAGCAGGGCACCCCCGACGTGTCGGTGCTGCTGATCCGCCGCCAGGAGTCGGGCGAGCTGATCCGCCAGGCCCTGCGGGTCGGGGTCAAGGACGTCCTGTCCTCGGCCAGCGACGAGACCGCCATCCGGACCGCCGCGGCCAGGGCGATCGAGATCGCCAGGACCCTGCGCGGGCGGCTCAGCGGCGGGGCGCCCACCGACGCCGGCGAGGGGCGGGCCCCCGGCAAGGTGGCCACCGTCTTCAGCTCCAAGGGCGGCTGCGGCAAGACGTTCCTGTCCACCAACCTGGCCGTCGCCCTCAGCCGCGGGGGTGCCGAGGTCGCCCTGGTCGACCTCGACTTCCACTTCGGCGACGTCGCCATCATGCTGCACCTGTTCCCGTCCCACACCATCCACGACGCCGCCCAGAACCCGGGGCTCGACGCGCTGACGCTGAAGTCGTTCCTGACCCACCACGACTCCGGGATCTGGGCGCTGGTCGCGCCCACCGAGCCGACCGCCGCCGACACCATCAACCCGGGCGCCATCGGCAACATCCTCAAGCTGCTGCGCAGCGCCTTCGACTACGTGGTGATCGACACCCCACCGGCGTTCTCGGAGCCGGTGCTGTCCGCCTTCGACGAGTCGGACTGGCTGGTCATGCTGGGCTCCCTGGACGTGCCCAGCATCAAGAACCTGAAGCTGACGCTGCAGACCATGGAGCTGCTCCACTTCCCCAAGCACCGCATCCGGGTGGTGGTCAACCGGGCCGACTCCAAGGTCGGCCTGCGCCTGCCCGACGTGGAGAAGCTGCTCAGCTCCCCGGTGGACGCGACCATCCCCTCCTCGCGGTCGGTCCCGCTGTCGGTCAACAAGGGCAGCCCGATCATGCTCGAGGAGCCCAAGGGGCCGGTGGCCGACTCCATCCGCCGGGTGGCCGCGCAGCTCGTCGACCGGGAGGCGACGGGCCGGACCAAGCAGAAGCAGCGCCGGTCGCTGTTCGCCCGATCCTAGGAGCCGCCGATGTCCTCGCTCCACGAGCGGATCGCCCGGGCCAGGACGGCCGGGGTGCTGCCCCAGTCCGCGCCCCGCGAGCCCGACCAGCGCCAGCTGCACCGGGCCCGGCCCGACCCCCTGGCCGAGCTGCGCCAGAAGGTCCACCGGGCCCTGGTGGAGGCGCTCGGCCCCCGGCTGTACGACTCCGAGCTGACGGCCGAGCAGCTCCACACCAAGGTCCGCGAGATGCTGCAGCGGGCCCTGGAGGAGGAGGAGACGCCGCTCACCCGGGACGAGCGCCGGCGCCTGGTCGAGGAGATCGCCGACGACGTGCTCGGCTTCGGGCCGATCGAGCCGATGCTGCGTGACCCGACCGTCACCGAGATCATGGTCAACGCGCCCGACGTGATCTACGTGGAGCGGGAGGGCCGCATCTACCCGGCCGACGGCCGCTTCGTCGACGAGACCCATCTTCGCCGGGTGATCGACAAGATGGTCGGCCAGGTCGGGCGGCGCATCGACGAGAGCTCCCCCTACGTCGACGCCCGGCTGCCCGACGGCTCCCGGATCAACGCGGTGATCTCGCCGCTGTGCGTCAACGGCGGCCCCTACCTGACCGTGCGGAAGTTCTCGCCCGACCCCTACCAGGTCGACGACCTGGTCACCTTCGGCACCATGTCCGCCAGGCTGGCCAAGTTCCTGGCCCGGGCGGTCTCCGGCCGGCTGAACATCCTGGTCTCGGGTGGGGCCGGGGCCGGCAAGACGACCACCCTGAACGTCCTGTCGTCCTGGCTGCCGTCCGACGAGCGCATCGTCACCATCGAGGACGCCGCCGAGCTGCAGCTGCGCCAGCCGCACTGGCTGCGGCTCGAGTACCGGCCGCCCAACATCGAGGGCCGGGGCGAGGTCTCCATCCGCGACCTGGTCCGCAACGCCCTGCGGATGCGGCCCGACCGGATCGTGGTCGGCGAGGTCCGGGGCGGCGAGGCCCTCGACATGCTCCAGGCCATGAACACCGGCCACGACGGCTCGCTCACCACCGTCCACGCCAACTCGCCCCGCGACGTGCTGTCGCGGCTGGAGACGATGGTCCTGATGGCCGGGGTCGACATCCCGCTGCGGGCCATCCGCGAGCAGATTTCCTCGGCCATCAACCTGATCGTGCACCAGGCGCGGCTCAAGGACGGCACCCGCCGGCTCACCCACGTGACCGAGATCGTCGGCATGGAGGGCGACGTCATCACCCTCCAGAACATCTACGAGTTCGACTATGGGGCCGGCATCGACGAGAACGGCCGCTTCCGCGGCATCATCCAGCCGACCGGCCTGCGCCCGCGGTTCCTGGAGCGGCTCAGCGACCACGGCGTCTACTTCGAGCCCGACCTGTTCCTGCACGAGAGCGGCTCGGTCCCGATGGCGAGGCGTCGATGAGTCGCCGTGTCGCCAGGATCGGGGTCGTTGCGGCCCTGCTCCTGCTCGGGTCGGTCGCCGCCACCGGCGTCGCCGCCGGCCAGACGCAGCAGGAGCGCAAGCCGCTGGAGGTCGCCTACCGGCGCAGCGAGCTGTCAGCAGGCAACCTGAAGGCCACGGTGGCCATGTCCGGGACCGCCTGGACCGGCAGCCAGCGGCTCGGTCGGGGCAACTTCACGGCGACCATCAACGGGCGGCCGGTCGAGGTCACCGAAGCCACCCCGCTGCAGGAGCAGCAGGGCGAGCGCGGCAAGGTCGCGGTGGTGATGGCCGTGGACACCAGCGGCAGCATGCAGGTCAACAACAACATCGCCCGCGCCCGTGCCGCCGCCACCGCCCTCGTCCAGCGGATGCCGCAGGGCACCCGGCTGGGGCTGGTGGCGTTCTCGACCGAGCCGCAGGTCGTGCAGCCGCTCACCGAGGACCACAACCAGGTCCGGCAGGCCATCGGCACGCTCGAGGCGGACGGCGACACCGCGCTGTACGACGCCGTGTTCCTCGGCTCCCAGCTGCTGGCGAAGGAGCAGGCGCAGCGCAACCTGGTGGTGCTGTCCGACGGCCGCGACGAGGGCTCCAGCGCCAGCCTCCAGGGCGCGATCGCGGCCGCCAAGCGGCAGGGCGTGACCGTCTACACCGTCGGTCTGAACGTCCCCGGCAACGACCAGGACCAGGCGGCCCTCAAGCAGCTGGCCGCCGGGACCGGCGGGCGGGCGTTCGAGGTCAACGACGCCAACAGCCTGGTGGCCCTGTTCGGCAGCATCGGGCAGGCGCTGGCCTCCCAGTACGTGGTGACGATGAAGCCGCCGCCCGACCTGGAGAAGCGGGTCGACTTCCGGCTCCAGGTGAGCGCCGAGGGCACGGTCGGGGCCTACGAGAACCCGAACTTCCTGCTTCCCATCGGGGCCAGCCCCGCGACCACGCCGGGCGGCCCGACCGAGTTGTCGCCGGCGCCGGGGCTGTCGCGGCTGGAGAGCCCCCAGGGGCGGTACGTGTTCGCTCTCGCCGGGTTCGCCGCCGTCCTGATCGTCTGCCTGCTGCTGCTGCGGCCGGGGTCGAGCCGCCGGCCCTACCGGGCGCTGCGCCAGCGGCTGTCGCCCTACTCGCTCACCCCGGCCATCGCCGACGACCAGATCCGTCTGACCGCGTTCGGCTCCAGCGAGTGGGCCGGGAAGGCCACCGCCATGGCGGAGACGCTGGTGCGCCGGGGCAACCTGGAGGAGACGTTCCTCGACCGCCTGGAGGCGGCCGGGCTCAACATGCGGGTGGCCGAGTTCGTGCTCATCTCGCTCGGGTCGGCGTTCATCCCGCCGCTGCTGGCCCTCATCATCACCCGGAACCTGCTCATCGCCGGGCTGGTGGTGCTGCTCGGCACCGTCGCCCCGTTCCTGTACCTGTCGGTCAGGGCGTCGCGGCGCCAGGCCAAGTTCGAGGAGCAGCTCCCGAGCACCCTTCAGCTGCTGTCCGGCGCCCTGCAGGCTGGCCACAGCCTCCAGCAGGCCGTGGACACGGTGGTCCACGAGGCCGGCGACCCGATCGCCGGTGAGTTCCAGCGGGTCCTGACCGAGGCCCGCCTGGGCCGGCCGCTGGAAGAGGCGTTCGAGTCCATGGCCAAGCGCACCAGCAGTATCGACTTCAAGTGGACGGTTATGGCTATCCGGCTCCAACGGCAGGTCGGCGGGAACCTGGCCGAGGTGCTGAGCACCGTCTCCCAGACCATCCGCGACCGCTACGCGCTGAAACGACAGATCAAGGCCCTCTCCGCCGAGGGCCGGCTCTCCAGCCTGATCCTCACTATCCTGCCGGTGGTGATGTTCGTCGCCCTGCTCCTGCTGAACCCCGTGTTCCTCCGGCCCCTGTTCACCTCCACCATCGGGATCGGAATGCTGGTCTCGGCGGCGGTCCTGATGGTCCTGGGCGTGTTCTGGCTCAAGAAGATCACCGAGATCAAGGTCTGAATCACATGTCGACCTCCATCCTCGCCATCGGCGCGCTGGCCACCTTCCTGGCCGTGTTCGCGATCGCCTTCTCCGTCCAGTCAATCGTGGCCGAGCGCCGCCAGGCCTACCGGACCATCCAGGCCATCCGCGCGGTCGAGCTGCGGCCGACCGACCTGCGCAACCGCGAGCTGGCCCGCCCGGCCCGGGAGCGCCTGATCAAGCCCTTCTACACCACCGCCCTGGGCCTGGCCCATCGCTTCACCCCGGCGGGGGCGAGGGAGGCCATCCGGCGCAAGCTGACCATGGCCGGCAGCCCGTTCGGCTGGGATCCCGACCGGGTCCTGGTCGCCAAGGTGGGCTGCCTCACCGTCGGGGTGCTCCTCGGCCTGCTGTTCGTGGGCGTGTTCAGCTTCGCCTGGCCACTGCGCATCCTCGGGTTCCTGGCCATCGCCGCGCTCGGCTACTGGCTGCCGAACATCGTCCTGACCAACACGGTGCAGCGCCGTCAGGCCGAGCTCCGCTCGTCCCTGGCCGACTCCATCGACCTGCTCACCATCTGCGTCGAGGCCGGCCTGGGCTTCGACGCGGCCATGGCCCACGTCTCCAAGAACACCACCGGCCCCCTGGCCGACGAGTTCTACCGGACGCTGCAGGAGGTCCAGCTGGGCCGCAGCCGCAACGAGGCCATGCGCAACCTGGCCGAGCGCTCCAACGTCCCCGAGCTGCGGGCCTTCGTGCTCGCCATGGTCCAGGCCGACGTCTTCGGCGTATCCGTCGCCAACGTGCTCCGCGTCCAAGCCAAGGACATGCGCATGAAACGCCGCCAGTTGGCCGAGGAACGGGCGATGAAGGTTCCCATCAAGGTCCTGTTCCCCGTACTCTTCTGTATCTTCCCAGCCTTGTTCGTCGTGATCCTGGGTCCGGCCATCATGCGCATCGCCGAAGTCTTCGCCAGGTAGGAACAACCAGATGTCTCGCCATGTCGTGCTCCTCCGACGCGACCCCTCCCTGGGTCTCGCCCTCCGAGCGCTGCTCCACGGGACCGGCCGGGTCACCGAGCTCGCCACCCTCCAGTCCTGGTCAACCCTGCCCGCCGAGCCCATCGACGCCGTCGTCATCGACATTCCCGCCCGCCGGCGGAAGAAGGCGATCGAGCTGGTGAGGTCGCGGTTCACGGGGCGGCTGGTGGTCGTCCTCGACCCAACCGACGACCCGGGGACGGTCCCGGTGCACCACGCGTGTTCGGTGGTGCAGCGGCCGTTCGAGATCGTGGAGCTCTGGCACCTGGTCACCACCGATCCTGCCGCCCCCAGCCAGACTGGAGTGGAGCCGGTCGAGGAGTCGGCGGGAGAGCGACCGAGTGCGGTGGGTCGAGATCCCGCCTCCCCGGAGGCGAGTCGCACCGTCGGCGGGAGGATGGGGCCAGCAGCCGGGGCGAGTCGGCGCCCCGGCCCCGCCGGTCCGAGACCCGACGCACCGGCTGACAGCTCGCCCACCGGACCCGCGCCCGAACCGCCCCGTCCAGGTGTGGGCGACGCCTCCACCTGGAAATGGCGAGGCCAACGCTACGGCCCCGCGACCGCCATCCCGATCGGCGGCGACCCCGCCCGCACCGCAGGCGCCGGAGCCGCGTCCACCGGCATCCCGCCGGCCCCGCCCGGCTCCCCGGACCAGCCCCCAGCCGCACCGGCAGGCCAGTCGGGGTCGGGCCAGCCCCAGCCTCCCCCCAGCGGCCGCCGGTGGGGAGCGCTCCCGCGCCGCTCGGCCCCTGGGGCGCCCGGCTCGGCCCCTGGGGCGCCCAGCCCGGCCCCGCCAGCCTCGCCCACGGCCGCCGGTTCGCCGCCCAGCGGCCCGACCCGGTCCGCGGCCGAGACCGCTTCCTCAGGGGCCGGGTCGGAGTCACCGGCGACGCCGACGGCATCCCCGCCTGCTGGCTCCGATCGCGAGCGGTCGTCACTCCTCCGTCGCCTCGGCGGTCGCCTCGGCGGCCGCAGGCCTGCGACCGAGGTCGAGGCCCCACCACCTCCCACCGAGGTCCGCTCGCCCTCCAACCCGGCCTTCGAGCCCGCGCCGGTCCCGCCCGAGGCCGCCCAGCAGCCCCCACCCGACATCCCGGCTTGGCCGACCTCGTCGACCCAGGCCCGATCGGCCCCAGAGGAGGTTGGAGCCCGCCCCTCGAGCCCCGCAGAGCCTCCGTCCCCCTCGACTGGGCCCCCGCCCGCCCAGGCCGAAGAGGCCCAACCATCGCCGGCCGGGGGCACCTCCACCTCTCCATCGACGCCGTCCCCTCCAGCCGATGCCGCGTCCTCGGGTCCGGCCGCGCCAGCGCCCGCTGCCCCCGCGGAATCGCCGCCGGTGACTCCGGGTGGGACGAACGGCGATGCCGGGTCGCCGACGGCCGCATCGAGGAAATCCCGACCGGCTTCGCCCCGCCAGGCCCGTCCCCGTCGGCCCGCCCCATCTGACCGCCCGGCCCGACCCTTGCGGCCGGCCCGACCGGAGCGGGCCACCGTTGAACCGCCGACCCAACCCCGTACGACCCAGGGCCCGGAGGCTCAGCCGAGCCCCCAGCGAGAGCCCATCCAACCGGCCGCCTCCGCTGCCCCGGCGCCAGCCGAACCCGACGCCGAGGCGACCTCCCGCGCGGATGTCAGGGCAACGGCGCGGCGTGAAGCCGAGGCCTCTGCCGGCGCGCAACCGCCCCCAGCGGAGGACGCGGCGCGCGTAGACGACGCCGCGGCCGACCAGCCCGTTCCTTCGGAGCCGCCGGCTCGTCCCGAGGAGAAGGCCGCCCCAGCCGCCAGCCTCGGGCCTCCCGCCGCCGCATCGGCTTCGGCGGTACCCCAGGACGCCCCAACGGCCGGAAGCGGAGCCGACCCGGCCGCCGTTCCCGCGGCGGCCGCCGCCGGGACCCCGCGGGACCGGGCGACTCCGCCGCCCGGCAACGGGGAGGACCGGGGACGCAAGTCGGGCCGGCGCTCCCGTTCCCGCGGACTCCGGCCGACGCCCACCCCGCCTCCGCCCCCGACCGGCGGCACCCGGGTCGGGGAGCGCGACCTACCTGGCCGCCAGGAGCCCGCCGCCCAGCCGCCTCCGGCCGCCCCGCCACGCCCGACCTCGGAGCCGCGCCCCGAGGTCCCCCAATCGCGTCTCCCGGCAGCTGACCCACGGCCCGCCGCCACCCAAGCCGACCCGCCGGCTCCGCCCGCCTCGCCGCCAGCCGAGCGAGCGACCCAGCCGACCCCTCCACCTCCCCCCGCCCCCGAACCCGCGAAGGCGCCGCCCGCGAGTCCCCGCCAGCCCACCGGGCCCGTGGGCGTCCCGCCCGACGCCCCGGAGGTGATCCTCGCGGCCGCGGAGGTGGCCGAGGCCATACCCGGACCCACCCCCGGAACCCCGGCCCGGCCGCCGGGACCTCCGATCCCCGGGATGGACGACCCCGAAGCCGCGGACCAGGGCGCGCAGGACCGCAGGCAACGGGGCCGTCGCGCCCGCAACCTCCTGCGCTTCACCGCGCCCCGCCGACCCGAGAGCGCCGAGCGGGACCCCGCCTCCCCCGACGCCCCGCCGCCGCTGGCCGACTTCGACCGGCTCACCCAGTCGATCGAGAGCGTCACCGAGGCCCTCGGCGGCCAGCCGCTCGAGTTCTACGAGCGTGACCTGCCCCAGATCGCCGCCGCCGAGACGGCCCGGCGGGTCCGGGCCGACGTGGTCGTGCTTCTGCTCGACAACGGCGAGGGCCTGATGGAGGTCTCCGGCGGGGTCGGCCTCACCCCGGCCGAGCGCCGCCTGAGCGTCGAGTACAGCCGGGACGTCATGCGCGAGCTGTTCCGGGCCGGCGTCGGGCTGATCGAGGACACCGACCGCGTCCGGGGCGCCCTGGCCGGCATCCCCGGCAGCCGGGCCGAGACGCTGGTGATGGTGCCGCTGGTCCACGAGCGGCTCGGCTTCGGGGTCCTGATGGCCGGCCGCAACCGCACCCAGACCGGCGTCCCGACCGAGGTCTTCACCGACATCGAGATCGAGGTCCTGATGGGCTTCGCCGACGCCGCCGCGGCCTCGCTGCGCACCGCGGTCCTCCTGCGGCACCTCAAGGGCCAGCTCAGGGCTCTGGAGGAGGAGAGCTAAGCCCGGCCGCTCGCCATCCGGACGTAGACCCGCTCGTCGCCGCTTGAGAACGCCAGACGCCAGCGGCCCGACGCCTCCAGGAGCTCGACCAGGGCCGGCGTGCCCACCCGGCTGGTGACCACGTAGCTGACGCCCCACTCGTCCAGCTGTCGCTCGGCGTCCCATAGGCCGCTGAACACGGGCAGATAGCGGCTCCAGCGCTCGGCCGGGGGCAGCTCGATACGGGAGTCGAACGCGACCTGCGTCGCCGGGCCGAGCCGGAACTCCAGGTAGGAGCCCCAGGGCTGGTAGTTGAACATCCGCCCCGGCTGCGGGTTGGCGGCCAGCCAGTCGGCGGCGGCCCGCGGCGCCGAGGTCATCTCCGGGCGAGCACCGAACAGGTTCCGCCCCAGCGGTGGGGCGGCCGCCACCAGCGCCGCCGCCAGGACGGCGAGCACCAGGCCGCTGACCACCGGCGAGCCACGGTCGTCGCTGGCCGGTCGCGGCGGGCGCTCCCGGGCCAGCGCGCACAGGGCCACCGGCAGGGCCAGCCCGAACCAGGCGGTCGCCCGGATCGCCCAGACGGCCAGGACGGCCAGCAGCGCCATCCGCAGCAGCTGCTCGGGCGCCCGCTCGGGCTGGGGCGCCCGGGTCAGGGCGACCGCGAGCAGGCCGATCGCGGCCAGAGCCAGGATCCCGGCCAGGTGGCGCACGCTGGTCGGCCCCCATTCGGAGACGATCCCGGTGACGGTCCGGTTGGTCGGGAGCGAGATCGCGTAGTCCAGCACCTGAGCGCCCCAAGGGTTGACCAGCAGCCCGGCCACGCTGGCCACCGTGACCAGGAGCCAGCGGGCGACCCCGGCGCGGTCGCGCCGCCACGCTGCCGCCGCCGCCTCGATCACCAGCAGCCCGATCCCGACGATGAAGGCGCCGTGGAGGTTGGCCCACAAGGGCATCAGCAGCGGGATCGCCAGCGCGGCCCGGGGGCGGGTCCTGGCCACCTCCAGCAGGTACAGCTCGACCGTGAACAGCAGCAGCGAGAACATCTGCGGCCGCACCGAGAACGCGGCCGCCGACGCGGCGTAGCCGGCCAGGACCGCCCCCGCGATCAGGCGCAGGTTGGCCGTCCGCCGGCGGCAGGCCGCCGCCACCAGCGCCCACGTGGCCACGGCTAGGGCCCCGTTGACCACCGTCAGCAGCGGGAACCCGCCCAGCCGCCAGAGGCCGTACATCACCAGCTGGGCGCCCCAGTTCTGGTCCAGCCAGGGCCTGCCCGCGGTCGTCCAGGCGAGCACGTCGGTTCGCGGCAGCGCGTGCTCGGCCACCATCAGCTGGCCCACCTTGATGTGGTAGGCGAGGTCGATGGCGCTGGGCAGCTGGATGAGCTCCATGACCCCGATCGCGCCGAGGGCCACGATCAGCCACAGCCGCGGCATGGTCAGCCAGGGGCCGCGTCGGGTCCGCTCGTCGTCGACCGCCTCGAGGGGCGGGCGTCGGGTCACGGTGTCGGGCATCGCTCAGGTCGTGTAGATCCGGCCGTCCACCAGCTGCTCGCTCAGGAACCCGCCGGCCGGGTCGAAGCAGGCGTGGGCGAACCGCTTGCGGAGCTCGAAGTCGACGCCGTCGACCCCACCGCGGTTCTTCTCCAGCGAGAACACCACCCAGTTGCGGAAGCCCTCGGCCACGCCGGGGTGGTACACGACGTGGTGACGGGCGACCGCCCGGTGCTTGTCGTTCATGATCAGGACCACGTCCGCCTCGTACGCCAGCGCGGTGTCGCCGCGCAGGTGGTGGATCCGCATCCGCTGGGCCTTCACGCCCTCGGCGTCGGCGGCGACCACCGCCAGCACCGCCACCGACTGGCTCATGGCCAGCTCCTTGAGGCCCTCGACGCTCCGCCGGACCTGCTCCTCCTCGGTCTGCGGGTCGGGGAAGACCGACACCTTCTGCAGGTAGTCGACGATCACCACCAGCGGCCCCGACCCCGGGCAGGCGCGGGCCAGGCTGCCGATGGCCTCCACCGTGGTCAGCGCCCCCGCCTTGACCAGGAACAGCCGCTCCTCGTAGGCGGCCAGCCGCTGCAGCACCGGCTGGGCCTGGCCCAGCTCGGCCAGCACCTCGCCGATACCCCGCTCCCGACCCCCCGCCTCCGCCTCGGCCCTGGCCGCCAGCAGGTTCCGCAGGTCGCCCACGCCGATCGGGTCCTCCTCGCCGGCCAGCGCGCTCTCCATCGCGATCAACCGCTCGAGCAGGAACTCCTCCGGGTGCTCGTAGCACACGTACAGGGCCCGCCCCTGCCCCGCGGCCGCCACGTGCCGCGCCACCTGCAGGGCCCAGGTGCTCTTGCCAACCCCCTGGGCCCCCCCGACCAGGAACAGCTCGCCGACCCGGAGCCCCCCATGCAGGTACGAGTCCAGCGGACTGAACCCGGTCGGGATCCCGCGCAGCCCGTTGGCCCCGCCGGTCCGCACATCCCCGTCGAGCTGCTCCAGCACCCCACGCAGGCTGACTATCCGGTGCCCATGCACCCTCGACTGCCCAGGCGTCGCCACCAGACCCCCTTCAGGCCGCCTCCGCAGCCCCCGGCAGCCTAGGAACTCCCCGCCGCCTACGCATCCGCAGAACTGCCCACCCACAACGAACCGGTTCCCTGTTCCCTTCATTGCGAGCGCAGGGTCGCAACCGTAGACTCGCCCCCAAACCAAGGGCGTGTAGCTCAGCGGGAGAGCGCTGCCTTCACACGGCAGAAGTCACAGGTTCGATCCCTGTCACGCCCACCCATCATCAGCGCAGGTTAAGCCTGCTGTGGCGTTGGCTGCGCTTCCTCGTCAGAGTCCAATCCTCCGGTCTTGGGGCACACTTGGGGCATGCTCGCGAGCGCGGTTGCCATGTATTGCCCAATGACGGTCACGACGCGCGCCTGCATGGCGGGGGTCATGTGCCGGTAGCGCAGGCCGATCGTGCTGCCGCTCCGGTCCTGACCGCGGCTGGCGTGGTGGCCCATCAGCTTGTCAATAACGCGGGCGGGGATGCCGCCGTCCTCCAGCCAGGTCGCGAACGTGTGCCGCAGGTCGTGGGGGCCGTGTAGGTCGAGGCCAGCGAGGCCGGCGCGGGCGGCCGCCCGGTCGTAGATGCGCCGGTAGCCGCCGATCGATAGCTTGGTGCGGGTTCCTCGTGGCACCTTGTTGCCGCCACCTGGCCCGCACAACCAGCCCGTCCGGCGGGCAGCCGTCGAGCCGCCGTGCCAGGGCCTCGGCCACCGGGTCGGCGAGTGGCATCAGGCGGATGCTGGCGTCGCTCTTGGGGCGGTTCTTGTAGCCGGAGCCGAATTTGCCGGCGTCGTAGCGGACCTCGACGATCTCGATGCGCCGCCGCTCCAGGTCCACGCGGCGGGCCCGCAGGCCGAGCAGCTCGCCGCTGCGCAGCCCGCTCCCGACCTGGACGATGAAGTGGTCACGGTAGAACGGCGGGCAGGCGGCCAGGAGTCGGCCGAACTCCTGGGGGCTGAAGGTCCGTCGTTGCACGCGGCCGAAGACGACTTCAGGGTCGACCGCACGCCTGGGTGCTTTGACCTTGCGCAGCGGGTTGAAGGGGGATCAGCCGTTCGTCCTCGGCCGCCTGCAGGATGCGGTTGAGGATGGACCGGCAAGCCATCCCGCTCTCGTGGCCGAGGGTCGCCTCCAGCCTGTCTTGCCACTGCTGGACCTGCCGGACTGAGATCGCCCGAAGCGCATGGCGGCCGAACTCCGGGCGGACATGCCGGCGCAGCCGGTTCTCGGTCGCCTCCAGCGTCGTCGGGCTGCGCCGCGGGTTGGAGGACCAGACCGCCCACCACTCATCGGCCCAATCGTCGAATTGCTGCCGTGCCCGGCTGGGGTCGATCCAGGTGCCCTTGAGCTTGGATGCCTCCTCGTTGGTGAGCCAGCGCTGGGCGTCGTCCTTGCGGGCGAAGCTGCGGCTGTGCAGCTTGCCGTCCGGCCCCCAGTAGCGGGCGCGGTAGCGCTTGGG
>Ga0307415_100000545_pt1 | contig 16479 bp, 8 predicted proteins | sample DK1Cmetagenome_FD_204524 | JGI IMG/M metagenome (GOLD analysis project Ga0307415, IMG submission 204524) | Maize rhizosphere microbial communities from greenhouse at UC Davis, California, United States - DK15-C-2 | ecosystem: Host-associated > Plants > Roots > Rhizosphere > Soil | place: USA...
GGGCGGCACCTTCAACATGAATGACAGCACGATGAACGTCAGCGGCAACCTTACGATTGGTCCGGGACCATTGGTGGGCAGCACGTTCAACGGCAACACGGGCACAGTTAATATTCAAGGTAACTTTGTATTGAATGCCGGTGGCGCGCCGGCCACAACTTTGAACGCCGGCACGAGTACGTTTAACTTCAACGGCACCAGCGCGCAAAGCATCACCAACGGCACCGCGATTACGTTCTTCAATCTGACGGATTCGAACATCACGCAGCCGCTCACGCTCAACAACAGCCTTGCAGTCAACGGCACTCTCAACGTCAACGGCGCGAACGCCATTCTTTCACCCGCGGCAGGTGCAGTCATCAGCGGTACGGGAACACTTACCGGTACCGGCACGGCGCGCGTCTCGCGCATAGCCGCGACTGCGGATTTCTTAACTCAGTACAGCATTACTAATAAAACCCTGACGAATCTGACGATTGATTACAGCGGCGCCGGTAATCAAACGGTTAACAACACTCCGGCTTACAGCAGGCTCAGGATTTCGGGATCCGGCACAAAGACGTTGCAGGGCAACACCGTCATCACGAGCAATCTCGACATCATCGCGGGCTCGACCTTTGCCGCAAGCACCTTCAACTTCGCGCTCGGTGGCAATTGGACCAACGGCGGTACGTTCACGCCCGGCACTGGAACAGTAACTTTCCAGGGCACTACCGGAACTCAATTGCTGACCGGCAATACGACCTTCTTTAATCTCACGCTGAACAACCCCGGCGCGACGACGAGTTTTGGAAACACAACCACGACCATCGGCAACGACCTGATCGCGACTGCCGGAACTATGGACGGCAGCACGTCCACCATAATTTTCACGGGTGTCACCGATAACTTAGGCTCGATCAGCGGCGTGGCTGCGAAGAACTTCTTTAACCTGCAAATCAACGGTCCTGCCGTCATTAGTAATACCGCGGGCGCGAACATCACGATCGAGAACAACTACACCAACAGCGGCACGTTCAATCAGGCTGCGGCTCTTACTACAATCTTTGACGTCGATAACAGTAGCGATGGAGCACACACTCTAGCGGGCGCCGGAACGACCACGTTTGGCAATGTCACCATCAATAACTTGAATGCGGTTGACGGCGGCACGCACAACTTCAACGTAATTGGCTCAGCTTTCACCGTCACCGGAACGTTTACAGGCAATGCGGGCACCGTCAGTTTCAATGGCGCCGTGCCGCAGTCGATCACCGGTAACGGTACGAAGAATTTCGCCGGCTTGTTAATTAACAATATCAACGGCGTCCAGGTGGTTAATGGTACTGGCGCCGTGGATGCATTCGCCGGTGGACTATTGACGCTCAACACGGATCTGACAGTTGCAGCGGGAGCGATTCTCCAACAAGGCGGAACGTCAACCGGCGCATTCGATGTGCTCGGCACCGTCAGACGCACGGATCTCGGTGTAGTCGAAAGAGTTTTCGGCAACCTCAATAATTCAATAACGATCAACTCGGGAACGCCGCCAACACAGTTGGATTTCAATCTCGTTAAAGCTGCTCCCGGAACATTTCCGGCGAACGTCAAAGTCGTTCCACGTGACATCACGCTAACCCCGGTTGGCGGAGCCGGTATCTCAGCGACACTCAAACTGCGTTATATCGATCCCACCGAACTGACTCCGGCAGGCATAACTGAATCCAGATTGATTCTTTGGAAGAACATCAGCGGCACGTGGACGCCGCAGGGTGGCACTCCCGACGTCGCAGCAAATTTCGTCAGCCATACCGGTATCAGCTCGTTCTCCGAATGGGCCATTGCGGAAGGTTCTGACCTGACGCTGAGCAAGGCCAACAACGTTAGCGGCTCGGCTGTTGTGGGCCAGTCGTGGAATTGGACGCTCACGGCGACCAACACCGGCGCGCCGGCGACGTTCACAGCCGGTCAGACGATCATTAGCGACAATCTGCCGAACAGCAATATCAATTACGGCGCGGTTACGGTCCAAAACGCTGCGAACATCACGGGCAGTGCAAACATTAGCTGCTCCATTGTGAGTAACGATTTGACCTGCACAGCCAACGGCGGCAGTGTGACCTTTGATTCAAACATCGGAGCGAGCAGCTTCGATGTTGTATTCAGTGCGACGGCGCAGGCAGCTGGTACTTATCAAAATCCGCGGACCGGAGGTGGTGTCGCGCAGATCGATCCGAACAACGGGATCGCCGAAAGCAACGAAAGCAATAACTCGCCAACTGCGAATACCGTAACCGTCGGTAAAGCGAGCACGACCACCACAATCAACTCCGATCTTCCGGATCCATCCGTTGTGGGCCAACCGGTGACAGTGACATGGAGCGTTACGGTAAACGCGCCGGGTTCACTCGGTGCGCCGCTCACCGGCAACGTCACAGTCAGCGACGGGACAAACTCGTGCACTGCTCCGGTAGGTGATGGGCAGTGTGATGTCACATTCACTTCTGCCGGCGCCAAGAACCTGATCGCCACGTATGCGGGCGATACTAATTACAACGGCAGTGCTTCAACACCGGCCACAGCGCACACGGTGAACAAGGCCGATACGACAACGACGATTACGGAGGACAATCCGGATCCGTCTACGCCAGGTCAGGCCGTACTTGTTAAATGGACGGTCACAGTGAATGCTCCGGGAGCCGGAACGCCGACGGGTAATGTCACCGTGAGCGACGGTGTAGATAGTTGTAATGCTCCAGTCGCGACAGGCCAATGTTCAGTGACCCTGAACACCACGGGCCCGCGCACTCTCACCGCCACTTATCCGGGTGACAGTAACTTCAACACCAGTTCCGATACTGAGGAACACACGGTTTGCGGTTCCAGTATCGTTACTACAAATGCCGACAGTGGAGCCGGCAGCCTGCGTCAGGTAATTACCAATGCCTGCGATGGCGCGACCATCACGTTCGCCTCGCCGCTAACAATCGCGCTTACAAGCGGTGAAATCGTCATCAACAAGAACCTGACCATCAACGCAGGTTCAAATAAGGTGACCGTCAGCGGCGGTACCAGTCGCGTGTTCAATGTCAGTTCGGGCCAGAGCCTTAACATCATTGGTCTGACGCTGAGCGGCAGTACTTCAAGCGGCGACGGCGGCGCGGTTATCAACAACGGCGCGCTGACTGTTGTTAATTCGACCTTGTCGGGCAACACGGCAGCAGCAGATGGTGGCGCTATCAGCACCACCGCCTTGGCCACGACCTTGATGCTCATCAACACCACGATCAGCGGTAACTCGGCGGGTGGCAGTGGCGGCGGCGTGATTGTGCTGGGCGGAACTGCGACCAGCATTAATAGCACCATCACCAACAACTTCGCCGACTCCGACAACAACTCGCTTGGCGACGGTGGTGGTATTCGCGCAAACGCGGGTACAACCATACTTAAGAACACGCTAGTCTCGGGTAACTTCAACGAAGACGGCGCGACGGACGCTGCCGACGACATCAGCGGTACAATCGATCCGTCCAGTTCGTTCAACCTGATCGGCGGTAGCGCCGGCCTTGGACCACTAGCCGACAACGGTGGCACAACCCAAACACACGCGCTGTTGCCGGGAAGTGCGGCTATTGAGGCAGGCGACAATGCAAATCTGCCGGCGGATAGTTTCGACCTCGACGGCGACTTAAACACTGCCGAGACGTTACCGGTCGATCAGCGTGGTGCGAACTTCCCGCGCGTCGCTGATTCGGCGGACGCGGACATAATCCAGACGGTTGATATCGGCGCGTATGAGGCGCATCCGACTGTCGAGGACGTCGCCGACCAGACCACCAACGAAGACACGGTTAAGAACGTTACCCTTAATCTCGGTGACGATACCGGCTCGTTGATCAGTACGGTGACAGCGACCTCGTCGAATACGACGCTCGTGCCGAATGCCAGCCTGGTTATTACCGGATCAAATGGCTCACGTAACTTGCAAATCACTCCGGCGGCAGGCCTGAGCGGTACGACCACGATCACGATTACAGTGACGGCAACCAACGGCCGGACCGCGACGGATACGTTCGATCTGACCGTGAACGGAGTTAATGATCCTCCGTCGGGAACTAACAACACAGTAACAACTGCTGAGGACACTGCTTACACGTTTACAGCGGCGGACTTTGGCTTCACTGATCCAAACGATACGCCACCAAACACGTTCCTGGCGGTGAAGATCACAACGCTGCCAGCTGTTGGAACCCTGACGAATAACAACGTCGCGGTCAACGCCGGTGACTTTGTTCCAGTAGCCGACCTTAACGGCGGCCTGCTGAAATTCACGCCGGTGGCCAATGAGTTTGGCACTCCGTACACATCCTTCACCTTCCAGGTGCAGGACAACGGCGGCGGCACTGATCTCGATGCAACGCCGAACACGATAACCATCAACGTGACGGCCGTTAACGATCCGCCTTCGTTCACGATTGCGGCTAACCCGCCGCCAATTGCTCAAGACGCGGGACCGCAGACCGTGCTCAACTTCGCAACCAACATTTCCGCCGGGCCAAACGAGACTGGTCAGACATTGACCTTCAACGTCAGCCCGACAGGATCGACCGGCTCGCTGACGTTCTCGACCGCACCTGCGATCGATGCGATCACGGGCACGCTGACCTACACGGCTACTGCCGGCACCAACGGTACCGCCACCTTCAGCGTGACCTTGAGTGACAACGGCGGCGGCTCTGACACGTCAGCCCCGCAGTCGTTCACGATCACGGTGAACGCACCGAACGCATCTCCGGTAGTGACCACTACAGCCGGTAATCTCGCTTACACCGAGAACGCCGGAGCCGTAGTGATCGATTCAGGCCTGACAGTGACGGATGCCGATAACACGAACCTGACGGGTGCGACGGTAGCGATCACTGCCGGTTTCGTGAGTGCCCAGGACACCCTCGTGTTCACGAATCAACTGGGAATCACCGGTAACTACAACAGTGGCACTGGTGTGCTGACACTCACTGGTACAACAACAGTCGCTAACTACCAGACAGCGCTGCGTTCAGTGACCTACGCGAACAGCAGCGACGACCCGACCGCATCGCGAACGATTACGTTCACGGTGACGGATGGCATTAGTACTGCCGGGTCGGCGACTCGTGGCATCGCTATCACTGCCGTGAACGACGCGCCCGTGAACACCGTACCTGGTCCACAGACCATGAACGAAGACACGGTGAAGGTGTTCTCGAGCGGCAACGGAAATCAGATCTCCGTCGCCGACGTCGACCTCGGCGCAAATCAGATCAAGATCACGTTGACTTCAACAAACGGCACATTGACCCTGGCCAGTCTCGCTGGGCTATCGTTCACAACGGGCGACGGCACTGCGGATGCGACGATGGTCTTCACCGGCACACTGGCCAACGTGAATACCGCCCTCAACGGCCTGTCGTTTATCCCGATGGCAGACTTTACCGGTGCGGCATCGGTCCAGATCGTTTCCGACGATCAGGGCTTCACGGGAACCGGTGGCGCCTTGACTGATACAGACACCATCAACATCACGGTCACTGCTCAAAACGATGCTCCGGTCGTGACGACAACAGCCGGTAATCTCTCTTACACAGAGAATGCCGGCGCCGTAGTGATCGATCCGGGCCTGACCGTCACGGACCTCGACAGCACTAACCTGACCGGAGCAACGGTGGCGATTACCGCCGGTTTCGTCAGCGCTCAGGACACCCTGGCGTTCACGAACCAGCTTGGAATTACCGGCAACTACAACAGCGGCACGGGCGTGCTGACACTTACCGGTACGACCACGGTTGCGAACTACCAGACGGCGCTGCGTTCAGTGACTTATCAGAACAGCAGCGACAACCCGACCGCGTCACGGACGATTACGTTTACTGTCGATGACGGTACGAGTACCGGTTCGGCAACGCGCGGTATCACGATCAATGCTGTAAACGATGCGCCGGTCAACACTGTGCCGGGTTCGCAGGGCACGCCGCAAAACACGCCACTGACGTTCTCTACCGGCGGCGGCAACGCGATTTCGGTTGCCGATGTCGACGCTGGATCGAACAGCATTCAGGTAACGCTCACCGCCACCAACGGTACGCTGACACTCAGCGGCACGAGTGGATTGAGCTTTAGCTTCAGTGATGCCAACGGTACCGGCGCAGGTGACGGCACGGCCGACGCGACCATGACGTTCCGAGGCACGCTTACGAACGTCAACGCTGCTTTGAACGGCATGACGTTTACGCCAACTGCGGGCTTTACCGGCGCTGCGGTCTTGACGATCACGTCGAATGACCTTGGCAACACGGGTTCAGGAGGACCGCTCAGCGATACTGATACCGTGAGCATTCAGGTTGGAGTTACCAACGTCAGCATCGCGGATTCGCAGCTTGCTGAACCGCAGTCAGGTACGGCCAACATGGTGTTCACTGTCACACTGAGTGTGCCGGCTCCGGCTGGCGGCGCGTCAGTGAACTTCACCACCCAGGACGAGGCGCCAGCACTCAACCACGCGACTGCGGGCCAGGATTACACCACAACATCAGGTACGATTAACTTCGCACAAGGCGAACAGTTCAAGACGATCTCAGTACCTGTGTTGTCTGACAACGCACTGGCTGAAGGCAATGAGTCGTTCCTCGTCGTGCTATCGAATCCGGTGAACCTGACCATTACCGATGACACGGCCACTGGCACGATACTAATCACGAATCAGGCAGGCACTATCCTGATCAGCGAATTGCGAACGAGTGGACCAGGCGGTGCGGGCGACGACTTTGTTGAGATTTATAACAACACTGATTCGCCGCATACGGTTAACGACGCCTCCGGCGGCTATGGCTTGTTCAAGATGGGCGCCGACTGCGACGCAGGTCCGGTTCTCATCGGGATCATTCCGAATGGCACGGTCATCCCGGCTCGCGGACATTACCTGTTCACCGGCTCGGCCTACAGCCTCGCTAATTATGGAGGAACCAATGCAGCGGCCGGCGATCAGGTGCTGAGTCAGGATATTGAGAGTGACCGCAACGTCGCGATATTCAGCACGACGTCGCTGGTAAATCTCTCGACTCTGACGCGCCTGGATGCGGTCGGCTTCGGCGCCAATATCGGTGGAACCTGTGACCTGTTACGTGAAGGAATCACTTTGACACCGACGAACGGAAGTGTGTTTGAGTTCAGCTACTTCCGTGATGAGTGTGGCAAGAAGGGGAACCCGGCAATATTTGGTCCATGTCCGACTGGCGGCTTCGTGATGGATTCGAATAGTAATACTAACGACTTCATCTTTGTCGATACCACGGGCGCGCTTACTCCTGCGGGTCAGCGTTTGGGAGCTCCAGGTCCTCAGAATCTAGGTGCTCCGCGCTTGAATCTGTCGATCCCGGCGGTGTTCGTCGATACAACGATCGGGGCAACCGCGCCGCCAAACCGCGTCCGCAACTTTACGCCAGTCACCAACGGCGCAAATGGGACGATGTCGATTAGACGACGGTTTATTAACAACACGGGTGCAAACGTTACGCGGTTGCGCTTCCGCGTCGTTGATATTAGTACTCTCACGCCGCCGGGATTTATCGCTGACTTGAGAGTGCTGGATTCACTAGCGATCACGGTCAACGGCGTTAACGATTCAGCGACGTGTGCGGCAACGGGCACGCCGGCAACGGCGCCTTGTTCGGTGACGGTGTTTGGCACAACGGTCGAACAACCGCCCGCTCAATCGATGGGTGGTGCGCTCAATAGCAGCTTGAGTGCGGGAACTATAACGCTGCCTACGCCTTTGGCTCCGGGACAGAGCATTAACTTGCAGTTCCTCCTTGGAGTGCAGAACCCAGGCTCGTTCAAGTTCTTCTTCAACGTTGAAGCGCTGCCGTAACGAGTTGGCCGCGGATGAACGCAAAAACGCGGATCAGAATTATTTCTGATCCGCGTTTTTCTGCGTAATCTGCGGCTAAGATATTTTCTAACTCTTCACGGATAATGGTTCCGGTTCAGGTTGGCGTCCTCGTCCGGAATCAATCATTGCTGCCGGTGAGGGTGGCGGGTTAGCTACCAGCACTTCGAGCGCCGCATCAATCACTTCCGCGATTCCCGACACAAACACTATCTGCAAATCGTTTCGAACGTCTTCGGGAATGTCGTCAACGTCCGCCTCGTTCCGGCTTGGCAAAATAATGCGTCGAATACCGGCGCGGTGCGCTGCCAGCACCTTCTCCTTGACGCCGCCAATCGGAAACACCAGGCCTGATAACGTGATCTCTCCGGTCATCGCCGTGTCCGGTCGAACGCGACGGCCTGTGTAGAGTGACGCCAGCGCCGATGTGATCGTCACGCCCGCGCTCGGTCCATCCTTCGGAATCGCACCGGCAGGAACGTGCAGGTGAACGCCAAACTCCTTGAAGATCGCCGGCTCGATGCCAAACTCAGCCGCGTGTGACCACAAATACGACTGCGCCGCACGCGCCGACTCCTGCATCACTTCGCCGAGCTGACCGGTGATCGTTAACCCGCGTCCGCCGGGAAGCAGCGTCGCCTCGATAAACAGCACTTCGCCGCCCATCTCCGTCCACGCCATTCCGGTCGCGACGCCCGCCGGTAACTCCTTGCGCGCCTGTTCCGGGTAAAACCTTGGCGGTCCAAGATACTCGCGCAATTCGGTCGCTGTAACGGTGACGTTCTCGGCCTGCGCCTGCGCAATCTTGAACGCGACTTTACGAGCGATACTGCCGATCGTTCTTTCCAACTGCCGCACACCTGCTTCGCGTGTGTAGCGCGCTGCAATCAACTCAACCGCATCGTCAGTAATCTTCAACTGCCCGCTATTCAAACCATTCTCAGCGGTCTGTCTCGGAATCAGATAACGGCGCGCGATCTCAAGTTTTTCGCGGTCGCTGTAACCGGCCAACGGAATGATCTCCATGCGGTCACGCAACGGCGCCGGAATCGGACCAAGCTGGTTGGCGGTCGCGATGAAGAAGACCTTCGAGAGATCGAAAGGCAGGTCGAGATAGTGATCGCGAAACGAGTTGTTCTGTTGCGGATCGAGAATCTCGAGCAGAGCCGCAGCCGGATCGCCGCGATAGTCGTTGCCCAGTTTGTCGACCTCGTCGAGCATCAGTACGGGATTGTTCACACCCGCACGGCGAACCGATTGGATAATGCGACCGGGCATGGCGCCGATGTATGTGCGGCGGTGGCCGCGCAGCTCAGCTTCGTCGCGCACGCCACCGAGCGACATGCGCTCAAACTGCCGCCCCAACGAGCGTGCAATCGATCTGCCGAGCGAAGTCTTGCCGACTCCCGGCGGACCGACGAATAAGATTATCGGGCTCTTCGTGTCCGGCCGCAGTTTTATAACGGCCAGAAACTCGAGGATACGTTCCTTGACGTCTTCGAGCCCGTAGTGATCTTCATCCAGAATACGGCGAGCCTCGGCGAGCTCGAGTTTGTCTTCCGACGATTTCAGCCACGGCAATTCGAGAATAAATTCGAGATACGTACGAATGACGTGGTAATCGGGCGCGGCCGGCGGCAGGCGTTGCAAACGCTTCAACTCACGATCGGCTTCGGCGCGCACTTCTTCGGGGAGTTCGGCTTTGTCGAGACGCTCGCGCAGCAACTCAGTCTCGGCAGCCTCGCCGGTTTCGTCTTCGCCAAGCTCCTTCTGGATCGCGCGCATTTGCTGGCGCAGCACGTAATCGCGCTGGGCCTTGTCCATCTCGGTTTGCGCTTCAGAAGCGATCTTCGAACGCAGTTGCAGGATCTCGACTTCCCGTACAAGATTCGCGTGCGCCAGGCGAACGAGTTCGTCGGCAGTGTTCGCCTCGAGCATCTTCTGCTCTTCTTCAACGCCCAGATTCAGGATTGACGCGAGGAAATACGACAAACGCGTCGCCTCGACCGAACCGAGCACGGCGATTCGCACTTCGGGAGGCACGTTTGGCAACAACGCCAACGCCTCTGTGATCAATTCCTGAAGGTTGCGCTTGGTTGCTTCAACCTGTTCCGGGTCGACAGTGCGTGGTGGCGGTAAAATCTCAACGACGGCGCGCAAGAGCGGATCCTGCTGTTTCCATTCGTTGATGCGAATGCGTTCAGTTCCCTGGACGATGATCCGCATGCCTTCACCGGTGCGCTCCATGCGCTTGATCATCGTGAGCGTGCCGACTTCGTAAAGATCAGTGGAAGTCGCATCAGTGTCATCGGAGCGATCGGGACGAACGGTGATGCAGGCCAGCAGTTTTTCGGGAGTTGAAAGTGCGGATTCTACGGCTGCGATTGAACGTGGCCGTCCGATACCCAGCGGCACCACTGTTTCCGGAAAGAGGGTCAGGTTTTGCAGCGCGAGGACTGCGACTTCAAAAGGTTCCCCATTAGCTTGCGCTGAAAACCGCAGAGCTTCACTTGTTTCGGGGGCTGGCGGCGCGTTTTCAGAAGATTCCGGCATTGTTAATCCTGTTCCCTGCGCACGTTGATAATCAAAAATCCATCGGTGTAGTCATGTCGTATCGACGCTCCTTCAATCGGCGCGGGAAACTGGATGGACTTTTCGAAACGGCTGTAGGTGATTTCCATCTGATGGTAAACAAAACCATCGCGATAATGTGTGTCGCGTCGACAACCGCTGATACGTAGCATCGAGTCGTGTATTTCGATCTCCAACTCATCGGAACAAACGCCGGCCAGATCGACCTTCACGACCCAGCCATCATCACAACGATAGACGTCCGCCGCCGGGTTCCAGAGCCGGCCAGACGGTATCACCCGCCGATCCGTTCGGATCAGCGAGAACTCCTTTTCGATGTCTCGCATAGCAAGAGAATACGGGAAAAAGCGCTTGCGTTTCAATATAGGTCCTATATGTCCTATAGGACCTATATTGATCGCGCTTGCTAACCGAAGATTCGGTTCCAGAAGGACGTCCCCTTCGAAATATCCTCGATTGCGTCGGCGAGCTCACGGTCCTGACGTGTTTCAATCGCCACGTCAGCCATCGAAACCATGCCCACCAGATAGCCGTTGTCGTTGGTGATTGGAATGCGACGCACCTGTTTGTCGCCCATCTTTCGAATCGCGTCGACGACGCGATCGTTCGGATTCGCCGTGTGAATATCGACTGACATGATGTCTTCGGCGCGAACGCTTGCACAATCCTTGTTGTCGGCGACAGCACGCACGACGATGTCGCGGTCAGTGATTAAGCCGACCAGTTTGCCGCGCGTGTAATTGCGGCCTTCATATTTGCGTTCGTTGGGATTGAGGTCTGTTCTGCCGTTTCCCTGCGTGTCGTACTCAACTACCGGAATCACGCCGGTGTCTTCCTGTTTCATCATCAACGCGATTTCCGGCAACGTCGTGTCGCGCGTTGCGACCGCAAGGTCACGAGTCATGATGTCGCGGCAGCGTAGACGCGAACGTTCCGGGGCGTGCTGGTAATCGCGGTCTCGCCACATATTTGACGACGACCAATCGTCGCGACCCTCGGAAAGAGAACTGCGTCTGTTTTCATCACGATAACGGTCGCCACTGCCCCCATAATTCGCGTAACGTGGTTCGTCGTAGTTGTACTCGGCGCGTTCGCCGAATCTACCGCGGCTATAGTCCGGCCGCCGCTCAGTATCGAATTGACGACGGACACGGTAGCGGTCGTCGTAACCACCGCCGAAATTCTCGCGTCTGAGATTCTCGTCACGTCCGTAATAGTCCCTGTCGTCATCCATATCGTTTCTGTATCTGGCCATTGCTTCCCTCCTTATTTGCCGCGGCTCAACGCGGCATCATAAATTGCCTTCCACTTCCGCGATCACTTGCACTCGCGAAGTAATCTCCAATGATCCAACTTCAATCGGCGTCGCTACTTTGGCGCGCATGTCCGCCATAAGACCTTCGGTTTGATAGATCGGAACTGGGGGCCTTTGCTGAAAACCTTCCTCCTGCACTTCAACAATCCGCACCACTCGTCCACCCAGCGCAGTGGCAATCATTCGGGCCTTGCCGACGGCTTCCTGAGTTGCTTCACCCAGCGCGCGGTCGCGTGCCTGCCGGTCCTGGCGCAACGTGAACGCGATGCCGGAGATATCGTTGGAGCCGGCTTGCGCCGCCGCATCGATGATCGCTCCGAGTTTATTAAGGTCACTGGTAGTAACGGTAACGCTGTTGCGCACTTCGTAACCGGTGATCGTCGGTGGCTGATTTTCTTTGTAAACTCGTTGGGGTTGCACGCTGTAACCGCTCGTTTTCACCTCCGCGCCCGTGCCCGCTGCGGCTTTCAGCGCGCGCACGACTGCGTCAGTTTTCGTCGCGTTGTCCTGTTGCGCCTGGATTGCGCTGCGGTTTTGTGTGACTACTGAAACCGTCAGGATCGCAGTGTCAGGTTGCGCCTGAACAATCGAGTCGCCGGCAACCATCACGCGCGTCACACGCCTGTTGTCGCCGCCGCCCGGCGTGGCGACTGCCTGATCGACCGGCTGCATGGTTTTCACCTCGAACGGAGTGCCCTCCATGAAGGTGGTCATCACTTCCTTCACTTCGCCGACGGCTTCGACGTTAGTCGATTCCTTAAACCAGGCGTTGCTTTGGAAGTTGCGTGGGTTAAGAATCAGGTACTTGGTGTCGCCGCGGACGATTAACCAGCCGCCTGATTCGACAGTTTTCTGAAGTTTGCCGCGAACGGTGATCTCTTTGGCTTGCAGGATGGTGGCGGCTCCGAGCATGAGCGCCATGATGATAAGTAGTCGTTTCATAATCTCTCCTCTTCTGGTTCTAGAATCTCACAGCCGAGGGAGAGTTGAAACCGGATGCGAAGATAGAGAACGAGCGAGAGACGAAAACTTGCTGGAGCGTTGGTGTTCTGGTTCAGCAAAACGTGTTTTGTTACCATCCAGCCATGCAATCATTCGATACTAAGCAAACCTTTATCGTGGGCAGAATAGAGGACATTCCTCCAAGTGCCTGCGTTAGTTTTGAGCTGCCCGACGGCAGCGAGCTTGCTGTCTACAACGTGGATGGCGAATTCTATGCCACCGAAAACTTCTGCCCGCATAAGGGCGCGCTGCTGTCAGAGGGAACGATGTGCGGACATATTGTTGAGTGTGGCTGGCATGGGTGGCAGTTCGATGTGCGGAGTGGAGAATGTTTGACAGTGAAGGAGAGGATTAAGACTTACGAGGTCGTCGTGGAGGACGGTTTTTTAAAAGTGATTTTAAACGCGGATGACGCGGATTAACTCAACCGTCGTTGCCTATGGCCTCAACAGGACAACAGCACATCGCCTCATCACAAAGCGCCCGCTCCTCATCAGTCTCCGGCTGCTTGTAAACAAACGAATAGCTGTTCTCGTCGGAGCGCATGAAGTTCTCCGGCGCAGTGTCGCGGCAAACGTCGCAATCGATGCACGACGTATCCACGTAGAAAGAACCGCAGACGTTCTCTTTTACTTTGTCGTTTTTGTCAGGCACGCCAGTCAGGGATGCGTCATCTCTTCCGGGATCACCAACTTGTCAAACTCTTCCCCGGTTAAATAACCGAGTTCCACGGCTGATTGACGCAAACTGATGTTCTTCTTGTGAGCGTTCTTCGCAACCTGGGCAGCTTTGTCGTAACCGATATGAGGGTTCAACGCGGTCACGAGCATCAGGGAGTGTTTCAAGTGCTTGTCGATCTGTTCCCGATTGATCTGAATTCCCGAAATACAAAACTCAACGAAACTGTGTATCGCATCGCGCAGCAGACGCACCGAATGAAGAAAATTGTGAATCATCACCGGCTTGTAAACGTTCAACTCGAAATTGCCTTGCGAACCGCCGAAGCTGGTCGCCAGGTCGTTGCCAAACACCTGCACAGCGACCATCGTGAGCGCTTCGCTCTGCGTCGGATTTACTTTGCCGGGCATGATCGAAGAGCCGGGTTCGTTCTCCGGCAGGACCAACTCACCTAGGCCGGAACGTGGTCCGGAAGCAAGCCAGCGAACGTCGTTAGCGATCTTCATCAACGACGCGGCGAGAGTCTTCAGTGCGCCACTCGCATAAACGAGCTCGTCGTGTGCGGACAATGCGGCAAACTTGTTCGAATGCGATTGGAAAGATAAACCAGTCAACTCACCGATCTTCTTGGCGGCGCGCTCGCCGAATTCCGGATGCGAGTTGAGGCCGGTACCGACAGCCGTGCCGCCAATCGCGAGATCGAGCAATCCGGGCATTGCGAGTTTCAAACGTTCGACGTCGCGTTCGACGAGACTGGCCCAGCCGCCCATTTCCTGATCGACAGTCAGGGGCGTGGCGTCCTGAAGATGAGTTCGGCCGATCTTCACTACGCCCGCGAACTCCTTCGCTTTCGCGGCGATCGCGTCGTGCAACTCCTGAACGCGCGGAATCAGAGTGTTCAACTGCTCGGCCGCGGCGATATACATCGCTGTCGGAAAAGTATCGTTTGACGACTGCGACATGTTGACGTCGTCGTTTGGGTGAACCGGCTTCTTGCTTCCCATGACACCGCCGGCGATCTCGATCGCGCGGTTCGAGATGACTTCGTTGGCGTTCATGTTGGTTTGCGTGCCGCTGCCGGTTTGCCAGACGCGCAACGGGAAGTGAGCGTCCAACCGGCCTGCAATCACTTCATCACACGCTTGCACGATTAACTTCGCCTTATCCTGCGGCAGCTTGCCCAGCTCTTCGTTTACGAGCGCGGCGGCCTTCTTGAGAATGCCGAGCGCGCGAATCATCTCGCGCGGCATACGGTCGTCGCCGATGTTGAAGTGGTGTAAGGACCGTTCCGTCTGGGCTCCCCAGTAACGGTCGGCGGCTACCTCGATGGGACCCATCGAGTCGGTTTCGGTTCTGGTTTTTGGTGATTGTTCAGGAGATTGTTGAGCCATCGTCAAGTTGATCTTGCCACAAAAAGGCACAAAAAGCACAAAGGATCTTGACAACTATCGCTGCGAATTCCTACTCTGATTTGGACGCGTTACGCGCCTCAGCCCTGAACTCACCTGTAAAGCTCTCGTAAGTTCTTCAAGCACATGATTTGGGATAATACAAAACTCCTCCTTGGCCTCTTTTACCGTCCTGTTGCGTCGATGGGCAGGATTGTTGATGAAGGACACTGGCTTTATGCCGCGGTCGTTGTCGCTGCGCTGTCGATGGTTTTCCATGCGAGCGTCACGTCAGTTATCTATGACAACTACGAGGCTGTTTACCGGGAAATATCACAAGAAGAACGAGAGTCGTTGAGTGAACAGTATTACGAGGGCGAAGAAGCGCCGACGTTTTCCTATGACAAGCTGCCACTGCCGCTCGTCGGACAGCATGGCTGGTGGTTTGTTTCGTTTGAGTCACCCAGCTTCTTTACCGCCGTGCTCGGAATGGCAATCTTGTACGTCCCGTGTGTGATTTTGCTCGTTGCAATGGCAGGCGTAAACGCGAGCTTCGGCGTGCTGCTGCGCCGCGATTATGGACCATTACTCACTTGCGGCCTGATGGCGTGGGCCGCCGCGCACCTGCCGTTTGCACTCGCGGGATTTGCCCTCGAACCTCTGCACCTGAGTGAAAAGACTGCCCTCGGACTCTGGCTCGCAAGCGCGATCTGTTTTGGATTGCTGATGGCGCTCGGGCTGCGCATGTTGTTTGGCATCAACTACTCGAAAGGCCTGTTGCTCGTTTCAGTCGCGGCGCTTTCGTTCTCGGTGCAGGCGAAGTTGTTCTCGACTGTTTCGCCTTACCTGTTCTCGCCGTTTTTACTCTTCTACGCCTATAGCATGTTTCGCGGCGACATCGGCGACATCGGTTTCTCGTTCCGCCAGCGGCAGGGATTTCGCCGTTCGATGGAAGCGGCGACTATCAACCCGCGCGACGCGAGTGCTCATTATCAACTCGGTTTGATCTACCAGTATCGCCGCCAGTACGCAGAAGCGATCTCGCGTTTTCGGAAAGCCGTTGAGATTGCGCATGATGAGACTGACGCGCATTTTCAACTCGGTCGCATCGCGCGTGAACAAGGTCGACTGCAAGATGCTGTCAATCATTTCAGTGTCGTGTTAGAGCAGGACGACAAACACTCGCACAGCGAGATCTGGCGTGAGATTGGAGCCACTTACCTTGCGGCGTCGATGTTTGCGGAAGCGAAAGATGCTTTAGCGAAGTTTATCGATCGGCGACCTTACGATCCCGAAGGTCTCTATTACTACGGCAAAACGCTCGAACAACTCGAGCAGCGAGATGAAGCACGCGAAGTATTTGCTCGTTGTGTTGAAGCAGTGAAGACGATGCCCTCGTATCGATATCGCGAACAGCGCAAGTGGGACAAGCTGGCGCGCGACCGGTTGTCGGCCCGGCAAACAGCGTAAAAGCTTTCAGCGTCGCCCCTAACAAGTCAGGAAGGGTGGGGGTGGCCCCCCCCGGCCCACACCGGGGGGCGGGCCCCCCAGCGGCGGTTTTTGGGGGAAGCGGGTTAGGGGGATAAGGGGGCGCCACCGGAGGG
>Ga0307415_100000546_pt1 | contig 16469 bp, 13 predicted proteins | sample DK1Cmetagenome_FD_204524 | JGI IMG/M metagenome (GOLD analysis project Ga0307415, IMG submission 204524) | Maize rhizosphere microbial communities from greenhouse at UC Davis, California, United States - DK15-C-2 | ecosystem: Host-associated > Plants > Roots > Rhizosphere > Soil | place: USA...
AGTCGCAGGTCGAGGCTCGCCGGCTGGAACTGGTCGTCGGCGATCGGCGCGAGGGCGAAGATCTCCTTGCGCAGCACCATCGCGCGCAGATCCTGGCTCGGCACGATGCCGGTCGAGTGCGCCGGCGCCGGGGCGTCGCCGCCGAACGGGTCGAGGCCGGCCTCGTCGTCGTCGTCGGACGAAAGCCTCTCGTCGGCAAGGTCGCGGCCGGTGTCGCCGGCCAACGGCGGCTGCTCTGGGATCGTGGGCATGGGGCGTGCCGGCGGCAATCGCCGGTGGTCGACCAAAGTCTAGCCGTGAAGCCGCCGCGCGCCGGCGATCACGCGCCTTCGGGGCGAACGCCGGTGATGCCCCATTCGAGCTGCGCCATCGGCTCCGGATCGCTGAGACCGAAGTCGACATACGTCATCAGCCTGAGAAAGATCGGGAGCTCGGGCTTGACCGGAGCGCCCGGCAGCAGCACCGGAATGACCGGCGCGCGGCGCGACACGAACTCGCTCAGGAAGCCGTACAGCTCCTGCTCCTGCCAGGGGCCGACGCCGGCGCGGCCGACGCAGACCGCGGCAGCACGGATGTTGCCGATCTGTCGCTCCAGCAACGGCTGCCACGGCTGGCCCGGCGGCAGCTCCCATTGGTCGAGCCAGGGCAGGAGGCCGCGCGCCTTCAGCGCCTGGGCGATGTCCTTGACCGCCGGCTTGTCGAGGTGGTTGTGGCAGAGGAAGACGTCGAACTGCCCCGCGGCGCGCTTGGCGGCGAGCACCCGCTGGATCTCCTGCAGCCGCCGCTCGCGCTGCGCGTGTTCGCTGTCGACCGCCGACGGCGGCGCGGCGGCCGGCTGCGACACGGCGGCTGGCGCTGCGTTGGCGGCGACGGCGGGCGGGCTCGCGGCCGCCGGTCGCGCCGTCAGCACGTGGCCGGGTCGAGCGGTGGCCAGGCGGACCGCGCCGCTCAGCGCCGGTTCGCCGACGAGCGCTTCGCGGGCTGCGGCGCAGGCACGCTCCAGGGTCGCGCCCCCCGCCAGGGCGCCGTAGAGCCGGCTCGCGAACCCGGCCGCTCGCGTCGACACGGCCGGCGCGGCGAGCGCGGCAGGAACGCCGAGCTCGAAGAGGACGGTGTCGAGATCGGCAAGCTGCTCGCTCGGCGAGCTCGGCTGCACGACGACGAGCTGCAGCGACGGTTGCTGCGCGAAGAGGCCGGCGAGATGTCGCGCGTTCACCGTTCTCGTGCCGCCGCCGGAGGCGTCGAGCTCGACGACCGCATGGTTGGCCGCCGCCCGGACCTTGCCGCGGCCGACGAAGTGCAGCACGTGGACGTCGCCGCGCGCCAGCCGATCGCGCAGGCCGCTTTCGGTGCAGTCGGCAAGCCGCTCGAGGTCGATCGCCGTGGACGCGCTCGCCAGCGTCGCGAACGCCGCGTCGGACTCGCTCCGCGGCCCGGGCAGCAGCAACAGCACGCGCAGGCGAGGCGGCGCCGAGCTCATCGGCTCAGGCCAGCGCGGCGACGGATTGGCCGCAACCCGGACAGAACGCCTCGGGTCCGGCCAGGCCATAGCCGCAGCGCGAGCAGAAGCGCTTCACGCCTTCGGGCAGCAGCAGCGGCACGACGTCGGGCGCCTTCAGCACCTGCTCGTAGCCGCCGTCGTCGACCCAGCTCAGGAACTGGTTGGCGCGCAGCACGGTCCAGGGGTGCGACTGGCCGGCACTGCTCAACCACTTCGCGATCCAGTTCAGCTTGTCGTTGTCCATCGCCTCGAAGGCGCGCGCCTGCGCGATGAAGTCGTCGACGTTGACGCGGTCGTAGTACTTCTGCGGCAATCCGGCCAGCTTCATCATGGCGCCGAGCGACGTCGTCACGTCCTGCGTCGCCAGCAGGCCGGCGCGGTCGGCGGTGAATTCCGACTTGCGCTTCCAGTTGAGGAGCGCGATCTGCAGGCCGGCGCCGAGCAGCTCGCCGATGCCGAACGTCGCCGAGCCGATGATCTCGCCGACGATCGGCAGGAATTCGGCGATCTGGTAGTAGAGGACGTGGCCGCTCTTGATGTGGCCGAGCTCGTGGGCGATGACGAAGAACAGCTCGTCGTCCGACAACAGGTCGATCGCCCCCGACGTCAGGACGACGATCGGCTTGTCGACGCCGGCCGTGAAGGCGTTGATCTCGCCGCTGCCGCCGATGTAGAGCTCGGGCTCGAGCGGCAGGTCGAGGGCGCGGCAGGCGCGCCGCAGCAGCTGGTGGATCTCCGGGAAGCTGTCGGCGGTGACCTTGATGTTGCTGCCGGTGAGCTGCACCCTGAGCAGCCGCTCGAAGCCCCATTCGTTGCACTTGCGAACGACCGTCTCCAGCCCGCCCGTGCCCTGCAGGATATCGAGCGCCTCGCGGTCGCTCGGATGCTCGTAGGCCTGCGGCTTCAGGCCGGCGAGCTCGCGCCGAGTGCCGGCGCGCGCGCTCACCACATCGACCACTTGCCGCTGGCGACCTGGTACGCGTCGACCATCGACCAGACCCAGACGGCGAACGCGACCAGACCGCCGGTCGGAAGCCCGAGGACGAGCGTCGCCGCGGCCATCGCCAGGCCCTTCTTCCAGTCGCCGTTGTAGAACTGGCCGCCGCCGAATGCGCCGAGAAAGATCGACAGCACCAGCGCGACCGTCGGGTTCTTGCCGGCGACGGTTCGCGTCGGCGCCGCTGCGTGGCCGCGCATCGTCGTCGTCTCGGGGGTCGGCGTCGGGCCCGGAGTGCCGGCGGCGGCGCCGAGCGCGGCGCCGCACTTGGCGCAGAAGGCAGCCCCGTCGTTGTTCGGGCTGCCGCATTTCGAGCAGAACATGCGCCGTCTCCTCGGCCGCAAGGCACGGCCTGTTCGATGAATTCTCGACAGAGCGTCTGCGAAAGGCAAGCTAGGGCCTAGACCGGTGCGACGCCGGTACGCCGCAAGCCTCGAACACCGCGCAAGAGGAAGAACGCGATGCTCAGGTTGAGCAGATTCCAGGCGATGCCGTTGAGGAACGCGGCGTGGTACGAGCCGGTGAGGTCGAACACCTTGCCCGACATCCAGCCGCCGAGCGCCATGCCGAACAGCGTGCTCATCAGGACCGTTCCGGTGCGCCAGCCCGCCTCGGCGGCGGGGAAGTGCTCGCGCACGATGATCGCGTACGACGGCACGATGCCGCCCTGGAAAAGGCCGAACAGCGCCGAGACGACGAAGAGCGACGCGAGCGAGTCGAACGGCAGGAAGAGCAGCAGCGCGGTGCCCTGCAGGACCGAGCCGAGCAGCAGCGTGCGCAGGCCGCCGATGCGGTCGCAGATCGCGCCCGAGACGAGCCGGCTGACGACGCCGCAGGCGAGCATCAGCGACAGCATCTGGGCGCCGCGCGCCGCGCCGTAGCCGAGGTCGCCGCAATAGGCGACGATGTGGACCTGCGGCATCGACATCGCGACGCAGCAGGCGACGCCGGCGATGCAGAGCAGCGTCTGGGCGCTGTGCTTCGACAGGCCGAAGGGCCGCTCCGCCGCCGCCGCCGAGACGTGCGCCGCGGGAGCGACGGTCGCCGCCGCGACGGCGGGTGCGCGGCCGCGCATGAAGACTGCGAGCGCTGCCATCGTCAAGCCCGCGAAGACGCCGAGGCCGAGGTAGGTCTGGCGCCAACCGACGCTGGCGACGAAGTGCTGGACGATCGGCGGCCAGATCGCGCCGGCGACGTAGTTGCCGCTCGCGCAGATCGCGACCGCGATGCCGCGGCGGCGCTCGAACCAGAGCGCGGTGTCGGCGACCAGCGGCGCGAAGCTCGCCGAGCTGCCGACCAGGCCGAGCAGCAGGCCGTGCGCGACCGCGAATGTCCAGATGTTGCCGGCGAGCGCCGCGGCGACGAAGCCGAGGCCGAGCCCGGCGGCGCCGATCAGAAGCGGGACGACGACGCCGCGGCGGTCGGCGAGACGGCCCATGAAGACGCCGCCGATGCCGAAGCCGACCATCAACAGCGTGTACGGCAGCGAAGCGTCGGCGCGCGCGGTGCCGAACTCGGCCTGCACGCTCGGCAGGACGACGGCGACGACGTACATCGCGCTGCTGCCGATCGTCATCAGCACCAGCGCGACCGCCAGGCGCATCCACGCATAACGCGAGTCGACGAGCCGTTCGTTGCTGGTCATGGACGGAAAGGTTCCTCGGGCGGCGGCACAAAGCCCGCATTCTGGGCGAGTGCACGGAAAGACCGGCGGCCCAACGCGGCGCGGCAGGGCGCCGTCAGGTCGACGCGGTTTTCGCCCTCGGCGCCGCCAGCCTTTTCCGCAGGACCGGCCAGAACCAGACCGCGATCGTCAGCGCGCCGAGCGTCGCCGCGATCGGCCGCGAGAAGAAGGCGAGGACGTTGCCGTCGGCCTTGATCATCGACGAGACGAAGTTCTCCTCGAGCATGCCGCCGAGGACCACGCCGAGGATCAGCGGCGTGATCGGAAAGCCGTTCTCCTCGAGCAGCCAGGCGATGACGCCGGCGACCAGCATGATGCCGACGTCGAAGGCGGTGTTGTTGATCGCGAACGCGCCGACGATGCAGAACAGCAGGATCACCGGCATCAGGATGTCGCGCGGGACGCGCAGGATGCGCTTGGCGACCTTGATGCAGAACCAGCCGAGCGGCAGCATGATGAGATTGGCGACGATGAAGAGCAGGAACACCGCGTAGATGTTCTGCGGGTTGGTCGTGAACAGGGTCGGTCCCGGGTTCATGTTCTTCATGTAGAGCACGCCGATCACGATCGCGGTGATCGAGTCGCCGGGGATGCCGAAGACGAGCGCCGGGATCCAGGCGCCGGCGAGCGCGCTGTTGTTCGCCGCGCCGCTCTCGACGATGCCCTCGACGTGGCCGGTGCCGAACTTCTCCGGCTCCTTCGAGAGCTTCTTGCTCATCGCGTACGACATCCAGGCGGCGATGTCGGCGCCGGCGCCCGGCAGCGCACCGACCAGCGTGCCGAGGACGCTGCCGCGCAGGATCTGCTTCGGGTACTTGACGGCGAGCGCCCACATGCCCTTGAAGACGTTGCCGATCGGCTGGTCGACGATCAGCGCCTCGCCCTCGATCCTGACCATGTAGCGGAGGATCTCGGAGACGGCGAACATGCCGATCATGAGCGGGATCAGGCCGATGCCGCCGAGCAGGTTGCTGCTGCCGAACGTGAAGCGCGGAAACGCCGCCGGGTTGTTGAGGCCGACGCCGGCGACGAGCAGGCCGATGAAGAGCGTCGTCAGGCCCTTCAGCGGCCGGTCGGTCGAGATGAAGACGGCGCAGGTCAGCCCCATGACGACGAGCCAGAAGTACTCGAACGAGCTGAACTTCAGCGCGAACTCGGCGAGCGCCGGCGCCGAGACCATCAGCACCGCGGTGCCGAACAGGCCGCCGACCGCCGAGAAGACGAGGCCGGCGCCGAGGGCGAGCTCGGCCTGGCCCTTCTTCGTCATCGCGTACGCCTCGTCGGTGTACGCGGCCGACGCCGGCGTGCCCGGCATGCGCAAGAGGCAGCCCGGGATGTCGCCCGAGAAGATCGCCATCGCCGTCGCGGTGACGATCGCCGCGATCGCCGGGATCGGCGCCATGAAGAACGTGACCGGGACGAGCAGCGCGGTCGCCATCGTCGCCGTCAGGCCGGGGACGGCGCCGACGAAGAGGCCGAACAGCGACGCCGCGAACATCACGGCGACGTTGTAGGGGTCGAAGACGAGGCGAAACGCCTCTGCCCAGGCGGGGCTCATGCCCTCGGCGTCACCACGCCATGCCCTGCAGCACGCCCCACGGCAGCGGCACCCGCAGCAGCTTGTAGAACGCGTAGTGGATGCCGAGCGTCATCACGAGGGCGACCGGCACGACGAGCGCCACGCGCACGCGCAGCACCCACATCAGCGCCGCGAGATAGACGAACGCGGTGAGGAGGAAGCCGAGCCGGTCGACGACGAGCAGATAGAAGACGTTGCTCGCGACCAGGACGAAGAACGCGAGCAGCTGCCGCGGCGAGCGGAGCCACTCCGGCGCCGCCGCCCAGCGCAGCGCGGCGCCTCCCGGGCGGCGGCGCGCGCGCAGCCCGCTCGCGATCAGGATGCCGCCGCAGACGACGAGCGCCGTCGCGACGATCCCCGGGAACAGCGCCGGACCGACGTTCTGCCCGGGGATGCGCGGAAAGCCCTGGACGTGCCAGAGGATCGCGGCGCCGAGGAGGGCGAGCAGCGCGCCCCAGACGGCGTCGTCGAGCTTCATGCCGCGAGATCCTTCGCTGCGCTCAGGATGACATTGCGACCAAGCGCCACGCTGAGATCCTTCGCTGCGCTCAGGGTGACGTTCGCGGCTTCGCCGCGAAAGTCACTTCGCGATGCCGACCGCCTTCATCGTCGCGCCGAGGTCGGCGTCCGACTTGGCCATGAAGCGGCCGAACTCGTCGGGGCCGAGGTAGACGACGCCGAAGCCGCGACTCGACATGAACTCGGTGTACTCCTTGCTCGCCGCGATCTTCCTGATCGCGGCGACGAGCTTGTCGCGGACGTCGTTCGGAATGCCCTTGGGCGCGGCGATGCCGCGCCAGGCGCCGAGCTTCCAGTCGCTGCCGGTGGCCGCCTTCAGCGTCGGCACGTTCGGGTAGAGGCCCGCCGGCGCGTCGGCCATGATCGCCAGGCTCTTCACCTTGCCGGCGTCGATCAGCGAGCGCGCTTCCGGCAGCGAGCACGGCACGACCTCGACGCCGCCGGCGACGAGGTCCTGCAGGCCGGGCGCGGCGCCGTTCGACGGCACCCAGGGCACTGCCGCCGGGTCGACCTTGAGGTCCTTCAGCATGCCGGCGATCGCGAGATGCCAGATGCCGCCCTGGCCGGTGCCCGAGGCCTTCAACTTGCCCGGATTGGCCTTGATCGCGGCGACCAGGTCGGCGACGTTCTTGTACGGCGCATCGGCGCGCACCTGCAGGCCCGCCGGGTCCGAGTTGACGAGCCCGATCGGCGTGTACGACGTGCCCGAGATGTCGGTGAGCCCTTGCCAGTGCATCATGCCGATCTCGACCGTGATCAGGCCGATCGTGTAGCCGTCGGGCGGCGCGGTCGCGATCGCCTGGTGACCGACGACGCCGCTGCCGCCGGTGCGGTTGACGACCGTCACCGGCTGGCCGAGCTCCTTCTCGAGCAGCGAGCCGATGATGCGGGCGGTGGCATCGGTGCCGCCGCCGGCGCCCCAGGGCACGATCAGCGTCACCGGCCGTTCGGGCCATGCCGCCGCCGCGTTGCCGACCGCGAACGAAAGCCCGGCGGCGATCGCCGCGAGCGCCAATTTCCCGACGAAGATCCTGCGCAGATTCATGGCTTCTCCTTGCTGCGGCCGACTGTGCCGACCACGCGAAGCCGCTGCCACCGGAGTGACCCTAGGACATTCCTGCAGGTGATCTCTTCTAGGTGATCTCCTGCCTGCGCTCTTCCTGCCGCAGCTCGCGCGCCGCCTCGTCGAGCAGGTTCTCGAGCTGGTTCGGCTCGACCGGCTTCAGCAGGTGGTGGCGATAGCCCGCGTTCAGGCTGCGCTGGCGGTCCGACGACATGCCGAAGCCGCTCATCGCGATCGCGTAGCGCGGCCGCTGCTCGCCGAGCTTCGTCATCAGCTCCCAGCCGTTGCCGTCGGGCAGGCCGATGTCCGAGATGAGGACGTCGCAGCGCGCCTCGGGCAGCGCGGCGAGCGCGTGCTGCAGCGTCGCCGCCGACAGAACGGTGTGGCCGAGCTGCTCGAGCAACAGGCCGAGCAGGAAGCGGGTGTCCTCGTGGTTCTCGACGATGAAGACGCGCAGCGGCCGCAAGCCGCCTGGGTAAGCATCGGGAGCGCCGGCGGAGCCGGAAGGAGGCGAGGAGGACATGGCGCGTGCGATCAGTCGAGCGGCAATTCGATCGTGAAGGTCGCGCCCTGGTTGCGCCCGCCGCTCGCCGCGGTGAGCGTGCCCTGGTGCGCCTCCACCGTCGCTTTGGCAATCGCGAGTCCCAGGCCGAGGCCGCCGAACTCGCTCGTCACCCAGGGGCCTTCCTGCGCGAACGCGTCGAAGATCGTCGGCAGCGCATCGCCCGCGATGCCGATCCCGGTGTCGGCGACGACGACGACGAGCCGGTCGTTGACGTTGCTCGTCACGACCCGGATCTCGCCTTCGGCAGGGGTGAACTTCGAGGCATTCTTGAGCAGGTTCCAGACGACCTGCTGCAGCCTCGACGGGTCACCGGAAACGACATGGCGCGCCGCGTGCAGGGCGAGCCCGAGGCGCTGGCGCTTGCCATTGAAGTCGCCCGCGCAGACGTCGGCGGCGCTGTGGATGACCTCGTGCATGTCGGTCGTCTGGCGTGCCATCTCGAGCTTGCCGCTCGAGATGCGGGTGACGTCGAGCAGGTCGTCGATCAGCATCAGCTCGGCCTTGACGTTCCTGCGCAGCACCTCGACCGTGGGGCGCAGCGTCCCCGGCAGCTCGGGGTTGCGCTCGAGCGCGTGCAGCGCCATGACGACCGGCGTCAACGGCGTGCGCAGCTCGTGCGAGAGGATCGCGAGGAAACGGTCCTTGGCGTGGCTCGCCGCCTCGGCCTCGGCGCGCGCCTTGCGGTTGTCGACCAGCGCCTGGACCAGCTCGGCGCGGCTCGTCTCGAGCGCCTGCTCGGCGGCGCGCGCCTGCGTCTGGTCGCGGAAGATCTTGAGCAGGCCGACCGGGTGCGAGCCGTCGGCGTCGCGCATCGTCATCATCACGCCGCTGCCCCAGAAGCGGCTGCCGTTTTTCCTGCGGTGCCAGCGCTCGTCGGCCGCGCGACCTTCCTCGAGCGCCTGGCGCGCCTCGCGCTCGGGCACGTTGGCGATCCGGTCCTCCTCGACGAAGAGGATGTCGCCGCTCTCGCCGATGACCTCATCGGTGAGGTAGCCCGTCAGTGCCTCGGCGCCGCTGTTCCAGCCGCTGATGCGGCGCTTCAGGTCGAGCGTGACGATCGCGTACTCGCGCGCGTTGTCGACGATCAGACGCAGCCGCTCCTCCGATTCGCGCAGCAACTGCTCGGCGTGGCGCTTGTCGCTGATGTCGAGCAGGATCGCGACCGCCGCCGTCGGCCGCCGCTGCTCGTCGAGCACGGCGGTGACGGCGGTGCTGACCCAGACGATGCCGCCGTCGCCGCGCAGGTAGCGCTTCTCCATCTCGAACGGCGTGCCCTCGACGGTCAGCTCCCGGAACGCCGCGATGTTTCGCGCCTGGTCGTCCGGATGGACGAGCGCGAACACCGAGGTGCCGACCAGCGAGTCGGGATTGCGGCCGACGATCTGGCCGAAGCGCAGGTTGGCGAGCGTGATGCGGCCCTCGAGGTCGATGTGGGCGACGCCGGCCGCGGCCTGGTCGACGATGGTGCGAAACAGCGCCGCCGACTCGCGCAGCGCCTCGCTGACCTGCCGCCGGTCGCTGATGTCGACGAAGGTGAGGACGACGCCGCTGATCCGGTCGTCGCCGGTGCGGTACGGCCTGAGCCGCGCCAGCAGCCAGCGCTCGCCGAACCGGACCTCGCGCTCGACCGGCACCAGCCGCTCGAGGACGGCGAGCGCGTCGACGTTGAGCTCGGGGTAGTCGAGCCGGGTCGACAGGTCGCTGATCGGCCGCCCGACGTCGGCCGCGATCAGGTTGAACAGCTCGACCGCCGATGGCGTGAACAGCGAGATGCGCAGCTCGCGGTCGAGAAAGACCGTCGCGATCGCGGTCGCCGCCATCAGGTTCTGCAGGTCGCCGTTGGCGCGGCTCAGCTCGTCGACCTTGCTCTTCAGCTCCTGGTTGACGGTCGTCAGCTCCTCGTTGATCGACTGCAGCTCCTCGCGGCTCGTCTCGAGCTCCTCGGTCGCCGAGCGCAGCTCCTCGTTCATCGCCTGCAGCTCTTCGTTGCTCGCCTTCAGCTCCTGCGCCGCGACCGTGCCCTGCTCGGTGGCGTCGCGCAGATGCCACTTCAGCTCCTCGACCTGCTGCTGCAGGCGGCGGACGTAGGCGTCGTCGTCGGTCGGCGGCGGCGGCCGTTGGGCTGCCGTGTCGGCGGGCTCCGCGTCGAAGCTGACGAGCAGAAACCCGGGCGCGATCTCGTCGGCGCGGGCGACCCGGATCACGACGGTCGTCAGCGCGCCGTCCACTTCGTAGACGATCGGCGCCGACTCGACCAGGTCCTGAGAGTCGCGAGCGCGCAGCAGCGCCGTGCGCAGGTCGACGGCGAGCGCGGGATCGACGGCGAGCAGCACGTTGTGCGTCGGCTCGCCGGCGGCGTGGCGGAGGTAGCGGCCGGCACGCCCGGAGATGTGGACCATCTCGTGCTCGGCGCTGACGACGATCGACGCCGGCGCGAAGCGCTCGATCAGCTTCAAATGCAGCTCGCGCCAGGAGCCGACGCCGAGCGCGTCGGTGTTCGGCCGCGCCGTCAGGAACGGCTGGACCGCCCCGTTGCGCGCCGCGGCGCCCGCGTCGCCGCGCTCGGCGCCGTCGATCGCGAGCGAGCGCACGAATGCGCTGTCGCCGGTCGGCGGCGGCAGCCGCCGGTCGCGCGCCGCGCGCGGCTCGTAGATGCGCTGCTTCTTGTCCATCGCCTGGAAGAGATGCTCGCTGGTGTCGACCGTTTCTGACACGCCGAGGAAGAGCCGCCCGTGCGGCCGTAGCGCGAAGTGGATGATCTCGAGCGCGCGCTGCTGGGCGTCGCGGTTGAGGTAGATGAAGAGGTTGCGGCAGCTGACCAGGTCGAGGCGCGAGAACGGCGCGTCGCGCAGCAGGTCGTGGTTGGCGAAGACGATCGGCTCGCGGATCTCGGCGCGGATGCGAAAGCCCCGCGTCTCGCGCGAGAAGAAGCGGCGCAGCCGGTCCTCGGAGACGTCGGCGGCGATCGCCGGCGGGTAGAGCCCCTCGCGCGCCGCACGGATCGCATCGTCGTCGAGGTCGGTCGCGAACACCTGCAGCCGGGGCGGCGCGTCCATCCGCCGCAGGTGCTCGTGGAGGAGGATCGCGATCGAGTACGCCTCCTCGCCGCTCGCGCACGCCGGCACCCAGACGCGCACCTCGTCCCCGGCAGCCTTGCCGACGATGATCGAAGGAATCTGCGCCTCGAGCGCATCGAAGGCGTCGCGGTCGCGGAAGAAGTTGGTGACGCTGATCAGGAGGTCCTTGAGCAGCGCGCCGCTCTCGCCGGGATGGGTGCGCAGGAAGGCCAGGTACTCGTCGAGCTCGACGATGCCGTTGACGCTCATCCGTCGCGCCATCCGGCGCAGGATCGTCGCCCGCTTGTAGTAGCTGAAATCGCGGCCCGTCGCGCCGCGCAGGTAGCGCAGGATCTCGCGCAGCGTCGTCTCGAGCGGGTCGGCCGGAGTTTCGCTCGGCAGCGCCGGCTGCGGGCCTTCCTCGGGCGGCAGGCGGACGTTGTCGAAGGTGCGCGCGTAGGTTGTCAGCCGTTCCGGCATCTCGGCGACGCGCAGGACCCAGTCGACCATGCCGGTCGAGATCGCAGCGCGCGGCATCCCGGAATGCTCGGCCTCGTCGGGATCCTGGGCGATCGTCAGGCCGCCGCGCTCCTTGATGCGCTTGATGCCGATCGCGCCGTCGCCGTCGGCGCCCGAGAGGACGATCGCGGTCGCGCGCGCGCCGTGGGTGTCGGCCAGGGTGCGGAAGAACAGGTCGACGGCGACGCGGCGGCCGCGGTCGGGCGTGATGTCCGCGCAGCGCAGGAAGCCGTCGACCGACGCCAGCGCCTTGCCGGCCGGGATCACGTAGACGCGGTCGGCCTCGACCTTGACCGGCTCGACGACCTCGATGACCGGCATCGCGGTGGCGCGCTGCAGGATCTCGGCGAGCGCGCTCTTGTGGTCGACGGCGAGGTGCATGACGACCACGTAGGCCATGCCGCTGTCGGCCGGCGCGGCGGCGAAGAAGCCCTGCAGCGCGGGGATGCCGCCGGCCGAGCCGCCCAGGCCCACCATCGGCAGCATGCCGAGCGAGCGGCTCGGGACGGCGTCGTCGAAGCTCGAGGCGAGCGCTTCCTCGGCGTGGTCGGGGGGCGGCTGGACGCGCTCCTCCTCGGCTCTCGACGGCGAGGGCGAGCCGGGATCGGAACGCGACATCGGTTCATCCATCGTCAGGCGGCCGCCTGCCAAGGCGGCGCGCGACAGTGTGTCCTGCTCTCCGATTGTGCGCTCCGCGACCGAGTACCCATGTAGGGGGATGTCGCAGGTCGCGGTCGTCTGCCGCGCCGTCGCAAGCGCGCTACGATGGCAGCACACCCGAGCACGCCACCTCCCAGCACCATGAACCTCGTCGAGAAGATCTTCGCGGCCACGATGGTCGTGATCTGCGTGCTGCTCCTGCTGCGGATGGTGCTGCGGCCGCGCCGCCGCGCCCGCGTCGACGCTTCGCTGAAGAAGCGCGCCGCGCTCTGGCAGCGGCGCATCCAGCGCGCGATTCTCTGGCCGGCCGCCGAGCTGCGGGCGCGGCGCGAGACCCGCGAGGCGATCCGGCGCGCGCGCCGCTCGGCGATCGAGCGCGACGGCAACGTCATCAGCCCGAAGGCGTTCAAGGGGCGCCGGCGCGACCTGCACTGAGCGGCGGCGCGGCGCGGGCCGAGCAGCAGCGCCCGGCCCGGCCGGATCTCGGCCGCCGCGTCCTCGCGTGTGCTAGCGTGCCGCTGCATGCGCCTCGCCTTGCCCGACCTGCTCGCGACCCGCAAAGGTCGGCTCGCCGCGTTCTTCCTGCTCTACATCACCGAGGGGATCCCGCTCGGCTTCACGGCGACGGCGATCGCCACGCAGATGCGCCGCGGCGGGCTCGGCCCGGCGGAGATCGGCGTCTTCGTCGCTTCGCTCTACCTGCCGTGGGCGTTCAAGTGGGCGGTCGGCCCGTTCGTCGACACCTTCTCGTCGGAGCGCTTCGGCCGCCGCCGCACCTGGATCTTCCTGATGCAGCTCGGCATGATGGCGACGCTGCTGGTCTCGATGGGCGTCGACTTCGTCGGCCAGCTCAGCCTGTTCACGGCGATCATCTTCCTGCACAACGCGTTCGGCGCGACGATGGACGTCGCCATCGACGCGCTCGCAGTCAGCGTCCTGCCCGAGGAGGAGCGCGGCAGCGCGAACGGCTTCATGTTCGCCGGCGCCACCATCGGTCAGACGATCGGCGGCTCGGGCGTCCTCTTCCTCGCCGGTGCGGGGATGCCGTTCCAGTCGACCTACCTGTTCGTCGTCGCGACGATCCTCGCGATCACGTTGTTCGTCGTCCTGCCCTTGCGCGAGAAGGCGCGGCCCGCGCTCGACGCGCAGGCGCGCGCCGCCCGCAACGTCGGCCGCGAGCTCGCCACCTTCGTGCGCGATGCCTGGCGCGCCTTCACCGGCTCGCGCGCGGCGCTGCTCGGCGTGCTCTACGCGGTGCTGCCGGCAGGCGCGTACGCGCTCAGCCTGGCGCTGCAATCGAACCTCGCGGTCGAGCTCGGCCTCGACGACAACGAGGTCGCGCAGCTCAATCTCTACACGACGCTGATCTTCGCGCCGGCGTGCATCCTCGGCGGCTGGCTCTCCGACCGCTTCGGCCGCCGCTCGACGCTCGCCGTCTTCGTCTTCCTGACCGTCGTGCCGACGCTCTGGCTCGCCTGGACGATGTGGCAGGCGGGCTGGATCATGCCGGTCGACGTGAAGATGACGAACCGGCCGCAGCCATCGACGGTCCTGATCGTCACCTTCTGGACGGCGTGCATCGTCTACAACGTCTTCCAGGGCCTGTACTACGGCATCCGCAGCGCCCTCTTCATGGACATCACGACACCGGCGGTCGCGGCGACGCAGTTCACCGCCTACATGGCGCTGATGAACCTGTGCATCTCGTACACCGCGGCCTGGCAGGGCCACGTCGTCGAGCGCATCGGCTATCCGCAGACGCTCGTCCTCGATTCGGTCGTCGGCCTGCTCGGCCTCGCGCTGCTGCCGCTGATGCGGCCGCGACGGGCGGCGGCGGGGCTCGCTCCGGCATAAGCGACGGTCGTTGATCATGGTGGATTCCGGCGTCGATCTCCGGGCCTGGATCGGGCGCAGCGAAACGCGGACCGACCCGATCGCCGCCACGCCGCTCGCAGCGCTGGCGGCGACGCTCGACCGCGACGATCCGGCGCCCGTCGCGGGCACCGCGGTGCCGCCGCTCTGGCACTGGCTCTACTTCCTGCCGATCGCGCGGCAGAGCGAGCTCGGCCCCGACGGTCATCCGCGCCGTGGCGGCTTCCTGCCGCCGGTCGCGCTGCCGCGCCGCATGTGGGCTGGCGGACGGCTGCGCTTCGAGCGGCCGCTCCATGTCGGCGAGACGGCGACGCGGGTCTCGCGGATCGCCGAGGTGACGACCAAGGACGCCCGCTCGGGCCCGCTCGTCTTCGTCACCGTGCACCACGAGATCTCGACGCCGCTCGGCCTCGCCCTGCACGAGGATCACGACATCGTCTACCGCGGCCTGCCGCCGCCGGGCAGCGCCGCGCCGGACCCTGCCGCGGCGCCGCGCGACGAGACCTTCGCCCGCACGATCGTTCCCGACGACGTCTTCCTGTTCCGCTATTCCGCGCTGACGTTCAACGGCCATCGCATCCACTACGACCGCCGCTACGTCACCGAGGTCGAAGGCTATCCCGGGCTGATCGTGCACGGGCCGCTGATCGCGACGCTGCTGCTCGATTTGCTGCGCCGCGAGCGTCCCGAGGCGACCGTGTTGCGCTTCGAGTTCAAGGCGCTGAGCCCGCTCTTCGACCTCGATCCGTTCGACGTCTGTGGTCGCGCCGACGACGCCGAGGCGGGCCGCTACGCGCTCTGGGCCCGCAACCACGCGGGCGGCCTGGCGATGCAGGCGAGCGCGGAGGTCGCAACCTGACGCGTGGAGCATCCGGCATGGTCAAGAGCGCGCCCGACCGCTACCACGACATCCGCGACGCGGTGCGCGCGCTCTGCGCGCAGTTCCCCGACAGCTACCACCGCGAGGTCGACGCGCGCCGCGGCTATCCCGAGGCGTTCGTCGACGCGCTCACCAAGGCCGGCTGGCTCGCCGCGCTGATCCCGCAGGAGTACGGCGGCTCCGGGCTCGGGCTCGCCGAGGCGAGCGTGATCATGGAGGAGATCAACCGCAGCGGCGCCAACGCCGGCGCCTGCCACGGCCAGATGTACAACATGGGCACGCTGCTGCGCCACGGCAGCGACGCGCAGAAGCGCCTGTTCCTGCCGAAGATCGCGAGCGGCGAGTGGCGGCTGCAGTCGATGGGCGTCACCGAGCCGACCAGCGGCACCGACACCACGAAGATCCGCACCACCGCGGTCAGGCGCGGCGATGCCTACGTCGTCAACGGCCAGAAGGTCTGGATCTCGCGCGTCCAGCACAGCGAGTGGATGATCCTCTTGGCGCGGACGACGCCGCTCGCCGAAGTGCAGAAGAAGACCGACGGCATGTCGATCTTTCTCGTCGGCCTGCGCGCCGCCGAGAAGAGCGGCATGACGGTGCGGCCGATCGCCAACATGGTCAACCACGAGACCAACGAGCTGTTCTTCGAGAATCTCGAGATCCCGGCCGAGAACCTGATCGGCACCGAAGGCCACGGCTTCAAGTACATCCTCGACGGCCTCAACGCCGAGCGCACGCTGATCGCCGCCGAGTGCATCGGCGACGGCCGCTGGTTCATCGACCGCGTCACCGCGTACGCCGGCGAGCGCGTCGTCTTCGGCCGGCCGATCGGCCAGAACCAGGGCGTGCAGTTCCCGATCGCCGAGGCCCACATCGAGGTCGAGGCCGCCGACCTGATGCGCTTCAAGGCGTGCGCGCTGTTCGACGCGCACGCGCCGTGCGGCGCCGAGGCGAACATGGCCAAGTACCTCGCCGCGAAGGCGAGCTGGGAAGCCGCCAACGCGTGCCTGCAGTTCCACGGCGGCTTCGGCTTCGCGCACGAGTACGACGTCGAGCGCAAGTTCCGCGAGACGCGGCTGTACCAGGTCGCGCCGATCTCGACCAACCTGATCCTGAGCTACGTCGCCGAGCACCTGCTCGGCCTGCCGCGTTCGTTCTGAGCGCGACGCAGCGGATGCAGCCGCTCGCAGGCATCACCGTCGTCGCGCTCGAGCACGCGATCGCGGCGCCGTTCTGCACCCGCCAGCTCGCCGACCTCGGCGCCCGCGTGATCAAGGTCGAGCGGCCCGGCACCGGCGACTTCGCGCGCAGCTACGACGGCCGCGTCCGCGGCCTGTCGTCGCACTTCGTCTGGACCAATCGCAGCAAGGAAAGCCTGACGCTCGACTTGAAGCATCCCGAGGCGGCCGGCATCCTCCTCCGCCTGCTGGCGCGCGCCGACGTGCTGGTGCAGAACCTGGCGCCCGGCGCCGCGGCGCGGATGGGCCTGTCGCACGACGCGCTCGCCGCGGCGCACCCGCGGCTGATCGTCTGCGACATCTCCGGCTACGGCGACGACACGGCGCGGCCCGGGC
>Ga0307415_100000548_pt1 | contig 16447 bp, 15 predicted proteins | sample DK1Cmetagenome_FD_204524 | JGI IMG/M metagenome (GOLD analysis project Ga0307415, IMG submission 204524) | Maize rhizosphere microbial communities from greenhouse at UC Davis, California, United States - DK15-C-2 | ecosystem: Host-associated > Plants > Roots > Rhizosphere > Soil | place: USA...
AGCGCGGGCTGTCGACCGCCAGCAGGCCGGCGATTCGGACCCGCTGTCACACTGGGCCCATGACCGAGCTCCCGCGCAAGGCCGCCGCGCGCACCGCACGACTGGCCGCGCTGCCGCTCGGGTTCGCCGGCCGCAACGCCCTCGGCCTCGGCAAGCGGCTCGGCGGCAAGCCCGCCGAGGCGGTGATGCTGGAGATCCAGCAGCGCACGGCCGAGCAGCTGTTCCGCACCCTGGGCGAGCTCAAGGGCGGGGCGATGAAGTTCGGCCAGGCCATGTCCGTGCTCGAGGCGGCACTCCCCGACGAGCTGACTGGCCCCTACCGTGAGCAGCTCACCCGGCTGCAGGACTCGGCCCCGCCGATGCCGACCCAGGTCGTCCGGGACGCGCTGGAGCGGGACCTGGGCGGAGACTGGCGCGAGCGGCTCGTCTGGCTGGACGGCGGGCCGACCGCGGCCGCGTCGATCGGTCAGGTCCACAAGGGTCGCTGGCACGACGGACGCGACGTGGCCGTCAAGGTGCAGTACCCCGGGGCCGGCGACGCGCTGCGCTCGGACCTGCGCCAGCTGGCCCGCTTCGCCCGGTCGATCGGGCCGCTGGTGCCCGGCGTGGACATCAAGCCGCTCGTCGAGGAGCTCCAGGCCCGGGTCGAGGAGGAGCTCGACTACGAGCTCGAGGCGCAGGCGCAGCGCGCCTTCGCGGCGGCGTTCCGCGACGACCCCGAGATCGTCGTCCCCGACGTGGTCGCGGTCGGCGGGACCGTGCTCGTCACCGAGTGGCTGGAGAGCCCCACCTCGCTCGCCTCGGTGATCGCCGAGGGCACGCAGGAGGAGCGCGACCACTACGCCGACCTCTTCGTGCGCTTCCTGTTCGCCGGCCCGGCGCGCACCGGCATGCTGCACGCGGACCCGCACCCGGGGAACTTCCGCGTGGTCCCGGGTGCCGACGGCACCCCCGGCAGGATGGGCGTGCTCGACTTCGGGGCCGTCGCCCGGCTCCCCGACGGGGGGCTGCCCACCGCGATGGGCTCGCTGATCCGGATCGCGGGGATCGAGGACGACGAGGCGCTGCTGGCCGGCCTGCGGGCCGAGGGGTTTGTCAAGGACCGGGTCCAGGTCGACCCCGGGCAGCTGCTCGACTACCTCTCGCCGTTCGTGGAGCCGACGAGGGTGGAACGGTTCCGGTTCTCGCGGGAGTGGATGCGGACCCAGTTCCAGCGGATCAACGACCCGCGGTCGCCGTCGTACACGCTCGCGCTCAAGCTGAACCTGCCGCCGTCGTACCTGCTCATCCACCGCACCTGGCTCGGCGGGATCGGCGTGCTCAGCCAGCTCGAGGCCGAGGCGCCGTTCCGGCAGATCCTCACCGAGTCGCTGCCGGGGTTCGCCGAGCCCTCCTGACCCGGCCTCGGTCGTACGATCGGTGCGTGGGCTTCGAGGTCAGCGTCGACGCGTACGACCGGTTCATGGGCCGCTTCTCAGAGCCCCTGGCCGACCTCTTCGTCGACCGGGCCGGGGTTCGTCCCGGCCAGCGCGCGCTCGACGTCGGGTGTGGCCCGGGAGCGCTGACCGCCCGGCTCGTGGAGCGTCTGGGCGCCGGCGCCGTCGCGGCCCTCGACCCGTCCGACGCGTTCGTCGCCGCGGCCCGCGCCCGCTTTCCGGGCCTGGACGTCCGGCGGGGTGTGGCCGAGCACCTGCCCCACGCCGATGACACCTTCGACGCCGCACTCGCCCAGCTGGTCGTGCACTTCATGCGGGACCCGGTCGCCGGGCTGCGGGAAATGGCGCGCGTGACCCGGCCGGGTGGGGTGGTCGCGGCCTGCGTGTGGGACCACGGCGGCGGAACGGGTCCTTTGGCGACGTTCTGGGAGGCCGTCCGGGACCTCGACCCCGGGTCACCCGGGGAGGCCGACCTCCCCGGCACCGGGAAGGGCCAGCTGTCCGAGCTGGCCGGAGCCGCCGGGCTGGTCGAGGCCGAGGAGGACACGCTGACGGTCGCGCTCCGGTTCGCCTCGTTCCCGGACTGGTGGGAGCCGTTCACGCTCGGCGTCGGCCCGGCCGGTGACCACGTGGCCGGCCTCGACGAGGCGGCCCGCGCGGAGTTGGCGGCGGCGTGCGTACGACGGCTGCCGCCGGCGCCGTTCGAGATCACGGCCTCGGCCTGGTGCCTCCTCGCCCGAGCCTGAGGGCACTGGTCAGAGCGGCATGAACATCACGTGCAGGCCCACGTAGCCGTGGGTCGGCGAGCGGAAGGCCCCCGGGACGGTGCCGACGATCTCGAAGCCGAGCGAGCGCCACAGTCGCACGGCGGCGGTGTTGGTCTCGACGACGGCGTTGAACTGGATGCCGCGGAAGCCCCGGTCGCGGTGCCACTGCACGACGTACTCCCCCAGCGCCCGGCCGACGCCGCGGCCGCGTGCCTGCGGCGCCACCATGAACGACGCGGTGCCGATGTGCGCGCCGGGCCCGGGGCGGTTGGGCCCCATCCGGGCGCTGCCGAGCAGCTCGCCGTCGTGCTCGAGGACGACGGTCGCGCTCGGCGGGTACGCCATCCACAGCTCCCGACCGGCCTCGGGGGTGAGGTCGAGGGGGTAGGCGTAGGTCTCCCCTGCCCGGACCGTGGCGTCGAAGAACGGCCAGATCCGGGGCCAGTCCTCGTCGGTCGCCGCTCGGATCGTGCGGGTCGTCGACCCCTCGTCCCGCAGGCGGTCGCTCACTCCCCGGTCTGCCCGTCGATGGACTCGCGGATGAGGTCGGCGTGGCCGTTGTGCCGGGCGTACTCCTCGATCATGTGCAGCAGGATCCAGCGCAGGCTGAAGTGTCCCTCCTCGTGACGGCTCTCCCGGACCGAGAGCCGGTCCAGGCCGCCGTCGGCGAGCGCGGTGTCGATGCACCGGTCCGATGCGGCCACCGACTCGTCGAAGAGGCCGCGCAGCCAGGCGGGGTCGTCGTCGGCGGCGGTGTGCCACTCCCAGTCGCGGTCGGCGTCCCAGTCCACCGTGCGCCACGGCTCGGCGTCCTCGTTGCCGAGCAGCACGACGCTGAACCAGTTGTCCTCGACCAGCGCCAGGTGCTTGAGCGTCCCGCCGAGCGTCATCGTCGACGGCGGGTGCGTGGCGCACAGCTGCTCGGCCGTCAGTCCGGCGGTCTTCAGCCGCAGCGTGTCGCGGTGGTAGTCGAGGAAGGCGCGCAGCATCGCCATCTCGTCGGTCACGAGCGGGGGATCGACGCGGTCGATGCCGGAGAAGGTCATGCCGGTCACGCTAGTGGCGCCCGGCCCGGCGCCACCACCGAGATCTGCGGCTACGGGACAACCAGAAGTGACGGGTCGGCGCGAATCGGGCAACCAGAAGGGACAGGTCAGCGGCGGTGCAGCACGGCGCTCGTGGGGGTGACCCGCGCGTCCTCCCCCTCCAGCTCGGCGGTGCCGTCGACGAGCAGCGTGAAGCCGCCCGGCTCTCCGGGCGGGAACAGCAGCGTGACGGCCGGGTTGGCGGCGATGTTGGCGCTCGACCCGCGGCCGGCACCGCTGACGACCAGGCTCCCCGCGACCACCGACGGCTCGACGATGACGGCCTTCACCCGGCCGTCCGCACCGGCGGTCAGCAGGTAGCCCGACCCGAAGTCGGCCAGCGCCGTGGCGAGGCCCGCGACGTCGACGGGGATGCTCATGGGCCGAGGCTACGACGGACCGTCCACCCAGCGCTCGCCGCGCGGGACGGCCGCGGCGGTGCCGGCGGTCAGCTCCGCGACGAGCGCGTGCAACCGCTGCTCGTCCGCGGGCGGCACGCCGAGCCGCAGCTCCACCCGGGCGGCGTACGCCGTGTCGAGCACCGCGATCCCGCGGGCCCGCAGCTCGCTCTCGACCCGGCCCGCGTCGGCGTGGTCGACCTCCAGCGCCAGCTCGCGGAGCAGGTCGCGGCGCAGCGTGCCGGTGGCGGCGAGCCCGGCGCGGACGGCGTCGCCGTACGCCCGCACGAGTCCTCCCGCGCCCAACAGCGTGCCGCCGAACCACCGGGTGACGACGGCGACCACGTCGCCGACGCCCTGCCCGCGCAGCACCTCGAGCATCGGTGCTCCCGCGGTGCCGGCGGGCTCGCCGTCGTCGGAGGAGCGCTCCACCCTGGCCGGCCCCGGCGGCCCGAGGACGAACGCCGAGCAGTGGTGCCGGGCGTCCCAGTGCTGCCGGCGCAGCCGCTCGACCACCGCGCGCGCGGACGCCTCGTCCTCGACCCGCTCCAGCGTGCAGCGGAAGCGCGACCGCTTGACCTCGATCTCGGTGGCGCCGTCGCGGGCCAGCGTGCGGTACGCCGTGGCGGGCGAGGTCACCCGGCGCCCCAGAGCCCGAGCACGTCGCCGCCGATGCGGACGATGAAGCCCGAGACGATCACGATGAAGAACACCCGGACGAAGCGCGAGCCCCGGGCGACCGCCGTGCGCGCACCGACGTACCCGCCGACCAGGTTGGCGGCCCCCATCACGAGCCCGACCTGCCAGAGCACCGCGCCCTGCGGGACGAAAACGCAGAGGGCGGCGAGGTTCGTGGCCCAGTTGGCCATCCGCGCCTTGGCGGAGGCCTCGAGGAAGTTGTAGCCGAGCAGCCCGACCAGCGTGAACACGAAGAAGGACCCGGTGCCCGGTCCGAGCGCCCCGTCGTAGAAGCCGATCGCGAGCCCCGTCCCCATCGCCGCGATCGTGTGGTGGTGCCCGGCGAAGCGGAGCACGGTGGCGCCGCCCAGCGTCGGCCTGGCCACGACGTAGGCGCCGACCACGACCAGGGCGACCAGCACGATCGGGTCGAACGCCGAGCGCGGCAGCTGCGAGGCCACGAGCGCGCCCAGCGCCGACCCGACGAACGCCAGCAGCATCAGCGGACCGAACGTGCGCGGGTCCGGGCGGACCCGGCGGTAGTACGTCGCCGAGCTCATCGTGGTGCCGCAGATCGACGCCAGCTTGTTGGTCGCCAGCACCTGCACCGGGGCCGCACCGGGCAGCCCGAGCAGCAGCGCCGGCAGCTGGATCAGGCCGCCACCGCCCACGACCGCGTCGACGAAGCCGGCGGTCAGCCCGGCGAGGGCGAGGAGGGTGAGCACGGTCGCCGACGGGTCACCCATGCCCGCGATCGTAGGGTCACCCCATGCGCATCGTGTCCCTGCTCCCGTCGACCACCGAGATCCTGTTCGCCATCGGTGCCGGCTCCGAGGTCGTGGGCGTGACGTTCGAGTGCGACTACCCGCCGGAGGCGCGGTCCCGCACGATCGTGTCGACGTCCGCGATGCCGGAGGGGCTGACGCCCGCGGCGATCGACGCGTTCGTGGCGGCGGCGCTGGCGGCCGGCGAGGACCTGTACCACCTCGACGAGGGCGCCCTGGCCGGGCTCGACGCCGACCTCGTCGTGACCCAGGACCTCTGCGCCGTGTGCGCGGTCGACGTGTCCGTAGTCGACGACGCGCTCGCGCACCTCGGGTGCACGGCGGAGGTCCTCACCGTCGACCCGCACACCCTGGACGAGGTCTTCGAGTCCATCCTGACCTTGGGCCGCGCGACCGGTCGGCTCGACGCCGCGACCGCGCTGGTCGAGTCGCAGCAGGCCCGGCTGGAGGCCGTCCGCGCCCGCGTCGCGGGGCGCCCGCGCCCCCGGGTGATGCTGCTGGAGTGGACGGACCCGCCGTACGCGCCGGGGCACTGGATGCCCGAGATGATCGCGGCCGCGGGCGGGGAGCCCCTGCTCGGCACGCCCGGCGCCAAGTCCGAGCGGGTGACCTGGGAGGCGGTCCACGCGGCGCGGCCCGACCTGGTCGTCGCGGCACCGTGCGGCTTCGACCTGGCCGCGGCGTCCAGGCTCGGCGACGAGCTCGCGGCGAGCGGCATCCTGCCGCCCGGCGTACCCGTCCACGCCGTCGACGCCAACGCCGCCTGGGCGCGGCCCGGCACCCGCCTAGTCAACGGCGTGGAGGACCTGGCGGCCGTCCTGCACCCCGCCTGAGGCGCGTCCCGGACTCCAGCCCGAGGGCCGGGCCGGGGGGCGTAGAGTCCTGTCCTGTGCCGCACTCGTCCCCGCTGGTCCCGAGGCCTCACCAGCACGCGGTGAGCTTCTACGACCACGACCGCGAGCTCGTCGACGTCCTCGCGCGCTACGTGGGTGACGGGCTCGCCGTGGGTGAGCGAGTCGTCGTGGTCGCCACGGCGGCGCACCGCCTCGCGCTCGACGACGCCCTGGGCGTCCTCGGGCTCGACACCGACCTGGCCCGCCGGACCGGCTACTACGTGGCCCTGGACGCCGCCGCGATGCTGGAGACGTTCATGCGCGGCGACGTCCCCGACGCGGACCTCTTCGTCCGTCACGTGGGGAGGATCGTGGCCCACGCCGCCGCCGACGGGACGCCGGTGCGCGTCTTCGGCGAGATGGTCGCCCTGCTGTGGGACGAGCACAACGTGGCCGGCGCGATGCGGCTCGAGGAGCTCTGGAACGCCTTCGCCGAGCAGGCCGACTTCTCGCTGCTGTGCGCCTACCCGACCGCCGGCCTCAACGGTGCGCAGCTCGGCGACGTGCGGAGCATCTGTGCGGCGCACTCCTCGCTGCAGCCGCCGACCAGCTACTCGGTGGCCGACGCCTACGGCGACGGCCTGAGCGGTCACTTCACGCAGGTCTTCCTCCCCGTGCCCGAGGCCGTCATGGCCGTGCGCCACTTCGTCACCGGTGTCCTGCGGCTCTGGCAGGAGGACGCGATGGTGCCGGACGCCGAGCTCGTGGCCTCCGAGCTCGCCACCAACGCGGTCCAGCACGCCGACTCGCCGTTCCGCGTGTCCGTGGACCGCTCGATCGGGATCGTCTGCATCGCCATCCAGGACGCCGTGGAGGGCCTCGCCGAGCAGCAGCCGCCGACCCGCGACGAGATGAGCGGTCGAGGCATGGCGATCGTCAACGCGCTGTCGCGCCGCTGGGGCTGTGACGAGCTGCCGTCCGGCAAGGTCGTGTGGGCCGAGCTGGTCGCCGGCCGCGCCCCGCGCGCCACCGCCGACGGTCTGACGGCCTGAGCCCTCGGCGGGTCAGTCGGCCACCCAGAAGCCGCGGCCGCCGTACCAGTCCCCGAAGTGCTCGCCGGCCGGCCCGCCGCCGCGCGCGCCCAGGTAGGACCCGACGACGGCCGCGCCCAGGTCGTCCAGCTCCGGCGCGACGACCCGGCCGTCGACGCGCCGGGCCATCGAGTCGACGAAGCGGGCCAGGCCCGGGTCGTCGCCGAGCCGGAAGAACGTCGTCTGGGCTCCGAGGCGGCCGGAGTTGTCGAGCTCGCGGACGGCGTACGCCACGGTCAGCGGGTGCGGCGGGTAGGCGAAGTAGACCTCCCCGTCCGGCTCGAGGTGTGAGGTGGGCTCGCCGTCGGTGACGATCAGCAGCACCGGCTGGGCGGTCGGGTGCTTGCGGAAGTGCCGGTTGGCGAGCAGCAGCGCGTGGTGCAGGTTCGTGCCCTTGTCCCACATCGCGTCGAGGGCGGTCAGCTGCTCGATCTCCATCACCTCGGCGTGCCGGCCGAAGCCGATCAGCTGCAGCGCGTCGCCGCGGAAGCGGGACGTGATCAGCGTGTGCAGAGCAAGCGCGGTCCGCTTCATCGGCACCCAGCGGCCGTCCATCGCCATCGAGAACGACGTGTCGACGAGCAGCGCCACGGCCGCCTGGGTGCGGGCCTCGGTCTCGGTCACCTCGATGTCGTCGATCTGCAGGCGCACCCCGTGGCTGGCGTCGCCGCCCTCGGACACCGTGCGCAGCACCGCGTTGGTGACCGTGCGGGTGACGTCCCACGGCTCGGTGTCGCCGAACGCCCAGTCGCGGCTGGCGCCGGAGCGCTCCCCCGCGGCCCCGGCCTGACGCAGGTCACGCTGGCCCTGGCGCCCGGACATCCGCTGCGCGACGTCGCGCAGCAGCGCCTTGCCGAGCTGGCGCATCGCGCGCGGGCTGAGCCGCAGCTGGCCGTCGGAGCCGCGCTTCATGTAGCCGGTGTCGCGCAGGGCGCGCTCCAGCCGCTGCAGCGTACGCGCGTCCACCGCGGCCTCGTCGCCGAGCTGGCGGGCCAGGCGGTCGAGGTCGAGGTCGTCCATGCGGGCGCCGCCGTAGCTCTGCGAGAGCTGCTCGCCGAGCGCGTCGAGGTCGGCCAGGTCCTGGAGCACGCCGGTCCCGTCCCCGAGCCCCAGCCCCTCCTCGCCGTCGAAGCGCTCCGAGCCACCCCAGTCCTCGCCGGGCCGCAGCGCCTGGAGGTTGCTGTCGAGCTGGGCCAGCGACTGCATCAGCTCGGGGCTCCCGAAGGCCTGGCTGGCCAGCGCGTCCAGCTCGTCGCGCTGCTCCTGGGTCATCGAGTTGCGCATCCGCTGGGCCGCCGCGGCCCGCTGGGCGAGGGAGTCGAGGAGCTCGTCGACGTTCTGCGGGTTCTCGGGGAAGAAGTCGCCGTGCTTGTCCATGAACTCGTCGAACTGCTGCTGGGTGTCCTCGCCGCGGCGGTGCGCCTCGAGCAGGTCGTTGAGGTCCCGGAGCATCTCGTTGACGGCGGCGCGGTCCTCGTCGGTGGCGTTCTTGAGGGCGTTCTTGAGGCCGGCGAAGCGCTGGTCGAGCAGCTCCCGGCCGAGCAGGTCCTTGATCTTCTCGTAGTCCTCACGGGCCTCGCGGCTGCGCCAGGAGTAGTCGCTCAGCTCGCTGACCGCGGCAGCCGTGGAGGGCGGCAGGTTCTCGAGTCGCATCTCGGCGAACGCCCGCTCCGCGTCGTCGAGGTCGACGTCGCGGGCCAGCTGCTTGCGCTCCTCGAGGAGCGCGTGGTCGAGCAGCTCCCGGACCTCCTGCAGCGTGCCGTCGAGGTTGTGCCGCTGGAGCAGCTCCCGCCGTCGCTCCGCCACCCGGCGGGCCAGGTCGTCGAGGCCGGTCTGGTCGCGACCGCCCCGGCGGAGGAACTCCCGCATCGCCCGCTCGGGCGAGTAGCCGGCCATCACGTCCTGGCCGATCGCGTCGAGCGCCTCGGCGAGGTCGACCGGCGGTGCCAGCGGGTCCGGCCCGCCGTCGTACGGCCCGTAGCGGGAGCGGTGGCCTTTCATCCGTAGACCGTCTCCCCGGCCGCGCTGTCCTTGCTGATCTTGCGGGCCAGGTAGAGCCCCTCCAGCGCCAGCTCGATCGCGCCGGCCCGCTGCCCGTCGTTGGTGGCGCGCAGCCGCTCGCAGACGTCGTCGTACAGCTCGGACTCCCCCAGCACCGGCAGTCCGGTGAGGAAGTCGCGGGCGGTGACCTGCTCGCCGGTGATGACCAGCGAACCGGCCTCGATCACGTTGATGAGGACGGCGAAGTCGAGCCCGCGGAAGTGCTGGCGCACGGTCTCGGCGGTGGCGGTGCGCAGCAGGTGGTCGAGGATCTCGCGCTCGCGGCCCTCCTCGCCGGACTCGAACTCGATCTTGCCACCGAGCACGTCGACGGCGGTCTCGAGGTCGACCACCCGGGCCACCGCCTCGTCCTCGCCCTGCGAGGTCGCGCGGTGCAGGGCGGCCGCCGCGATGGTCTCGGCGCCGGCGATCGCGAACCGGGCGCTGACCCCGGAGCGCTGGTCGACGGCGTTCGAGGCGCGCAGCGCTCCGGTGAAGCGGGCCAGGATCTCGACGAGGTAGTCGGGGACGTCGGCGACGAGATGGGCCTCCTGCCGGATCACCGCGACCTCGTCGTGCAGCTCGGTCGGGTAGTGGGTGCGGATCTCGGCGCCGAAGCGGTCCTTGAGCGGCGTGATGATCCGGCCGCGGTTCGTGTAGTCCTCGGGATTGGCGCTGGCGACGACGAGGACGTCGAGCGGGAGGCGCAGCACGTAGCCTCGGATCTGGATGTCCCGCTCCTCCATCACGTTGAGCATCGCCACCTGGATGCGTTCGGCGAGGTCGGGCAGCTCGTTGATCGCGACGATGCCGCGGTGGCTGCGCGGGATCAGCCCGAAGTGGATCGTCTCGGGGTCGCCCAGGCTGCGGCCCTCGGCGACCTTCATCGGGTCGACGTCGCCGATGAGGTCGGCCACCGACGTGTCCGGGGTCGCGAGCTTCTCGGCGTACCGCTCGTCGCGGTGCCGCCACGTCACCCGCAGGTCGTCGCCGAGCTCGGCCGCGCGGCGGCGGCTGGTGTGGGTGATCGGGTCGTACGGGTGCTCGCCCAGCTCAGAGCCCTCGATGACCGGCGTCCACTCGTCGAGGAGGCCGGCGAGCGTGCGCAGGATGCGGGTCTTGCCCTGGCCACGCTCGCCGAGGAGCACGACGTCGTGCCCGGCGATCAGCGCACGCTCGAGCTGCGGGATCACCGTGTCCTCGAAGCCGTGCAGGCCCGGCCAGGGGTCGCGGCCGTCGCGGAGGGCCTCGAGGAGGTTGTCCCGGATCTCCTCGCGGAGCGTCTTCTGACGGTGTCCGGCTGCCTTGAGCTCGCCGACGGTGTGGAGCGTGGGGGCTGAAGTCACCACTTCACGCTACTCAAGCGGACAACCCGGGCCTGGGTTCGCGATGGGGCCTGACTCGGTACGGTGCCCCGATGAGCCCCACCGGACCGCTCCACCGGGCCGCCTGCCCCTGCGGCAGCGGCAAGCCGTATGACGCCTGCTGCGGGCGGCTGCACCGGGGCGCGGCGGCGGCCGTCACGGCGGAGGAGCTGATGCGGTCGCGGTACGCGGCGTACGCACTCGGCGACCTGGACCACCTCTTCCGGACCTGGCACCCGCGCACGCGACCCGACGAGCTCGCGGCGAACCGGGGGCTGACCTGGACCGGCCTGACCATCGTCTCCACCGCCGGTGGCGGCCCGGACGACGAGACCGGCGAGGTGGAGTTCCGGGCGGCGTACCGGACCGCCGACGGCGCCGGCGTGCTGCACGAGCGCAGCCGGTTCGCGCGCCGCGCCGGGCGGTGGGTGTACGTCGACGGGGACGTGGGGTGACGGCGGGAGAGAGTTTCACCGGGTACCCGGTGAAACTCATCGTCCCCGCATGAAGTTTCGTCGGGGAAGCGTGAGTTTCGTGGGGGGAGCCGGTCGTCAGCGCTGGCTGAGCTCAGGTGCGCCGGTGGGTGCGGCCCAGCCGTCCTGTCCAGGAGCGAGCGTCGACCAGCTCAGCCTTTCCCCACAAATCTCATGCTTCCCGCATGAACCTTCGTACGGGAAGCGTGAGATTCACCGGGTACCCGGTGAAACTCACTCCCCCTACGCCGGCTCAGGGCGCGCGTCCTCGACAGGGTCGGGTACGACGGCCACGACGCAGCCGGCGTGCTCGAGGACGCTGAAGGCGACGGAGCCGTAGACGATCGTCCCGAGCGCCCGCCGGCGGTGCGTCCCGACGACCATCAGGTCCATGGTCTTCGAGGCCTCGATCAAGCAGTCGTCCGCCCAGCCGTGGACCAGCTCGACCCGGACGTCGACCTCCGGGAACCGGTCCGCCAGCTCGGCCAGCGACTCGGCGACGAGCAGCCGCACCTCCTCGACGTCCGGTCCCGGGGACGCGTCGCCCCGGCGGGCCCGGGCCGCCTGGAAGGCGCTCCGCGCGTCCCAGTAGCAGTGCATGATCGTCAGCGGCAGGCCGCGCAGCGACGCCTGGCGATGGGCGAACTCCAGGGTGTGCCGGGACCGCTCGGTGCCGTCCGTCCCGACCAGCACGCCGCCCCGCGTCTCCTCGGTACGGCGGGGACGGACCACGACGACGGGGCAGGCTGCGTGCTTGGTGACCGCGACGCTCACCGAGCCCAGCAGGAGGCTGGTCACGGGGCCGCGCCCGTGGGAGCCGAGGACGAGCATGGCCGCGCGGGACGCCAGCGCGATCAGCAGCTCGCGCGGGTCCTGAGCGAGCAGCGCCTCGTGCACGACCAGGTCGGGCGCGCGCCCGGTCACCTGCGCCCGGGCGGCGTCCATCACCCGACGGGCCTCCTCACGCCGGGCCGCGAGCAGGGCCCGGTGGTCGAGCGCGGCGCTCTGGCCCATCCAGTGGCTCTCGACCGGACCCATCCCGTGGGCGAGGACGAGCGGCCGGTCCTCGGCCAGCGCCTGGTCCACGGCCCAGGCCACGGCCCGGGCCGAGGACGGCGAGCCGTCCACACCGGCGAGGATGCCGCCGGCCGGGATCTCCGGGTTCTCCATGCCTCCAGAATCCACCCGCGGGGCCGTCGGGGCCAGCGCCCCGGAGAACCGGGCTGCCGCCCCGCCCTCAGCCGCGGACGAGGAACGCCAGCAGGTCCTGCCGGGTGAGCACGCCGACCGGCTTGCCCTCCTCCTGCACGAGCACCGCGTCCGCGGCCTCGAGCAGCTTGACCGCGTCGCTGGCGGGCTCGATGGAGCCGATCGTCGGGAGCGCCGGCGACATGTGGTCCTCGACCGGGTCGGTGAGCCGGGCGGTGCCGGCGTACAGCGCGTCGAGCAGCGTCCGCTCCGAGACCGAGCCGGCCACCTCGGCCGCCACGATCGGCGGCTCGGCGCGGACCACGGGCATCTGCGAGACGCCGTACTCCTGCAGGATGTGCACCGCCTCGGCGATCGTCTCGCCGGGGTGCGTGTGCACGAGGTCGGGGAGGCGGCCGTCCTTGCCGCGCAGCACCTCGCCCACGGTCTGGGTGCTCCGGGCGGTGCCCGCGACCGGGAAGCCGTACTGCGCCAGCCACTCGTCGTTGAAGACCTTGGTCAGGTAGCCACGGCCGGAGTCCGGCAGCAGCACGACGATCACCGCGTTCTCGCCCTCCGGGGAGCCGGCCAGCTCGGTGGCCAGCTGCTTCGCGGCGTACGCCGCCATCCCCGACGAGCCGCCGACGAGCAGCGCCTCCTCACGGGCCAGCCGACGGGTGTAGGCGAACGAGTCGGCGTCGGAGACCTCGATGATCCGGTCCGCGATGTCGCGGTCGTAGGCGTCCGGCCAGAAATCCTCGCCGACCCCCTCGACGAGGTAGGGCCGCCCGCTGCCGCCGGAGTAGACCGACCCCGCCGGGTCGGCGCCGATGATCCTGACGTCCGGGTTCTGCTCCTTGAGGTAGCGGCCGATGCCGCTGATCGTGCCGCCGGTCCCGACGCCGCACACGAAGTGCGTGATCCTGCCGTCGGTCTGCCGCCAGATCTCGGGGCCGGTCGTCTCGTAGTGGGAGCGGGGGTTGTGCGGGTTGGAGTACTGGTCGGGCTTCCACGCGCCCGGCTGCGAGGACAGCCGGTCGGACACGTTGTAGTACGAGTCCGGGTGCTCGGGCGCGACCGCGGTCGGGCAGACGACGACCTCGGCGCCGTACGCCTTGAGCACGTTGCGCTTGTCCTCGCTGACCTTGTCGGGACACACGAAGATGCACTTGTAGCCCTTGGCCTGGGCCACCATCGCCAGGCCCACGCCGGTGTTGCCGGACGTCGGCTCGACGATCGTGCCGCCGGGCTGGAGCTCGCCGGACGCCTCCGCGGCCTCGATCATGCGGGTGGCGATGCGGTCCTTCACGGAGCCGCCGGGGTTGAGGTACTCGACCTTCGCGAGGACCATCGGCCCCGCCGCGGCGCCCGCGAGGTCGTCGAGGGAACGGGACAACCTCAGGAGCGGGGTGTTGCCGATGAGGTCCAGGAGCGAGTCGACGTACTGCATCCCGCCAATGTAGAGGTCAGCGTCCCCGACCTGCCAAACCCGGCGATCCGTACAGTGTCCCTGTGGGGAAAGCCGGTGCTGCACGCAAGCTCGCGTCCGCCGCCGCCCTCGGCGGCGGTGGGCTGTCGGCGCTGGGAGCGGGCCTCTACGGCCTGCTGACGCTCGAGGCCAGGCTCGCCCGCAAGAGCATCGGCCGGTTGCGCGACGACCCGCCCCCGGACTCGACCGGCTGGTACGGCCGCGGCCGCCGCGGCCCCGCCATCAAGATCGCGCTGCTCGGCGACTCCAGCGCCGCCGGGTACGGCGTGGACCGGGTCGAGGAGACGCCCGGCGCCCTGCTCGCCAGCGGCGTCGCGGAGCGGGCCGACCGGCGCGTCTACCTTCGCGACTTCGCGGTCGTCGGCGCCAAGTCCTCCGACCTCACCCGCCAGATCGACCGGACGCTGCCCATCGAGCCGGACGTCGCGGTGATCCTGATCGGCGCGAACGACGTCACGCACAGCGTGCTGCCGTCGCAGTCCGTGGCCCAGCTCTCCGAGGGAGTACGCCGCCTGCGCGAGGCCGGCATCCAGGTCGTCGTCGGCACGTGCCCCGACCTCGGCACGATCAAGCCGATCGCCCCGCCGCTGAAGCAGGTCGCGCGGGCCTGGTCGCGCCGGCTGGCCGCGGCCCAGACCATCGCGGTCGTGGAGAAGGGTGGGCGCACGGTCTCGCTGGGCTCGATCCTCGGGCCCGAGTTCGCGGCCGCCCCGGCGCTGCTGTTCGGCCCGGACCAGTTCCACCCCTCCGCCGACGGCTACCGCTCGCTGGTCACCGTGATGCTGCCGTCGGTCCTGGCCGCGCTCGACCTGGTCCCCGACGACGAGGCGCAGCCGGAGGCCTACCGCGGCGAGGGCGTGCTGCCGATCGTGGCGGCCGCGGTGCAGGCCGCGAACACCCCGGGAACCGAGGTCGACGGCACCGAGGTCGCGGGTTCCCGGCGCGGCGTGCGCGGCCTGTGGGTCGAGCTCCGGCACCGCCGGCGCCACCCCCAGCCCGCCGGCGAGGCGCCGCAGACCGCCGAGGGTGGCGCCGAGGCCGGCGAGCCCGCCGACTCGGCGTGACCCCCACCGAGCATGACGAGAGCCCCGGGTGGATGCCCGGGGCTCTCGGTCGATCAGCCGCCGAACGGTGCCGGCGCTTCGATCAGTCGCTGTTGCTGAAGATCGCGAGCAGCCGCAGCAGGTTCGTGTAGATCCAGACCAGGCTGACCGTCATCGCGAAGGCGGCCCGCCAGGACTCCCGCTCGGGGATCTGGTTGGCGATGCCCTGCTCGACGAAGTCGAAGTCGAGGATCAGCATGAACACGCCCAGCACGAGGCCGGCGATCGCGGTCAGCATGCCGAGCGTGCCGAAGCCGAACAGGCCGATGCTGGCCCCGAACATGCTGAGCACGAGCTCCATCAGGCTCAGGCCCACCATGCCGAAGACGGCGGCGATCACGAACATCCGGAACTTGGCGCCGACCTTGATGTCGAAGAACTTGTACGCCGCGAGCGTGCCCGCGAACGCCGCGAACGTGCCGAGCACCGCGCCGGACACGACGCCGTCGCCGAACCGCGCGTCGAACAGCTTGCTGAGGCCGCCGAGCGCGACGCCCTCGAGGGCGCAGAACGCCATCACGAGGCCGGGGCTGACGACCCGCTTGAACGAGTTCACCATCGACAGCGCGAAGGCGCCGAGGCTGCCGACCATCACGGCGAGGAGCAGATTGCCGCTGACGCCGGTCTCCGGCGTGATCGCGGGCGTCATGATCCACGTCGCGAGGGCCGCGACGATCACGATGGCGAGCGAGATTCCGGTCTTCTGGACGACCGAGTCGATCGTCATCCGACCTTCGGTGGTGGTGTGCGTGGGGCTGCCGGGCGTGCCCGTGCCCCAGGTGCTGGGGTCGGTCTGCTGGCCGTAGCCCGGGTACGCCCCGCCGTTGCCGGCGTACATCTGGTTGCCGTAGGGGTTCGCGCCGGAGCGGTGGAACTCCTCCGACCGGCGGAACACCGGGTTGTTGCTCTGCATGGTCTCCTCCTTGGAGGCCTGGGGCCGTCGACCTGACGGCTCCACGACGTGAACCCCATCCTAAGAGGGTTCACAGGATGCAACGCCGGACCGGGCCGGAACGTTCCCGTTCGAGCGCGTCGGCCGGTCGGGCGCCGCGCCCCGCCGGGGGGACGAACGATCGGTGCCCCCGGTGGGACTCGAACCCACACTCGGTCGCTTTTAAGGCGACTTCCTCTGCCGATTGGGATACGGGGGCGGGTGGGACGTCAGCGGCGCGGGCCGTCGCGACCCGTCAGCGGACGTCCGGTCATAAGTAGGTCTTGCGGGCGTGGATCGCGTGCGCGCCGGCGGCCCGGTCCAGGAACAGCAGGCCGTCGCAGTGGTCGATCTCGTGCTGGAGGGCGCGGGCCTCGAAGGCGTTCGCGGTCACCGTGACCTCCGCGCCGCTGCCGGGCAGCTGACCGCGTACGACGAGCCGGGTCGCGCGCTTCACGTCCCCGGTGAGGTCGGGCACGCTCATGCAGCCCTCCCGCGCCCTCTCGTTCCGGCTGGCCTCCACGACCTCAGCGTTGCACAGCACGAACGTGCCGTGGTGGTCCCGCGTCTTCGGGTGCCCGGACACGTCGACACAGAAGACCCGCGCGGCCACCCCCACCTGGGGGGCCGCCAGCCCCACGCACCCGGGGCTGACCCGCATCGTGGCCACCAGGTCCGCGGCGAGCTGCACCGTCCCGGGCGCCCCGGGGTCGACCCGGTCGCCCGCCGTGGACAGGACCGGCGCGGGCGCGCGCACCACGTCCAGCACCCTGCCCTCGACGCCCA
>Ga0307415_100000549_pt1 | contig 16439 bp, 14 predicted proteins | sample DK1Cmetagenome_FD_204524 | JGI IMG/M metagenome (GOLD analysis project Ga0307415, IMG submission 204524) | Maize rhizosphere microbial communities from greenhouse at UC Davis, California, United States - DK15-C-2 | ecosystem: Host-associated > Plants > Roots > Rhizosphere > Soil | place: USA...
AGGCCGATGAGGATCAGGTGCGGAACGGGATGGGCGTGCGCGTCAGCCAAGGCGGTCGCGAAGGTACGCGAGGTAGCCGTCGTAGTTGCGGCGCACCTCACCCAGCGAGTCCCCGCCGAACTTCTCCAGGAACGCGTCTCCCAGGACGAGGGCGGTCATCGCCTCCGCGATCACCCCCATCGCCGGCACCGCCGTGACGTCGCTGCGCTCCGCCGTCGCCGCGGCGGGGGCGCCGGAGACGATGTCCACCGTCCCGAGCGGGCGCATGAGGGTGCTGATCGGCTTCATCGCGACGCGAAGCACGAGCGGCTCCCCCGTCGTCATCCCTCCCTCGAGCCCCCCCGCCCGGTTCGTGCGCCGCCGCACGTTGCCGGCGAGCGGGCGCCCAGGCGCCCCCTCGATCTCGTCGTGCACCTCGGCGCCGGTAAGGCGGGCGGCCTCGAAGCCGATGCCGATCTCCACCCCCTTCACCGCCGGGATCGACATGATCGCCGCGCCGAGCCGGGCGTCGAGCTTGCGGTCCCATGAGACGTGGCTCCCGAGCCCCACCGGGAGCCCCGTGCACACCACCTCGCAGACGCCCCCGAGCGTGTTCCCTTCCCGCTTCGCCGCGTCGATGCGCTCGATCATCTCGCGCTCGGCTGCGGCGTCCAGCGTGCGGAGGGGGCTCGCGTCCGCGGCCGCGTTGAGGGAGCCGGGGAGCGGCTCCGGTGCGCGGGCGTCCACGCCGCCCAGGTGCACCAGGTGGCTGCCGATCGCGACGTCGAACTCGGCGAGCAGGCGACGGCACACCGCGCCGGCCGCCACCCGCGCCGTGGTCTCGCGGGCGGAGGCGCGCTCGAGGATGTCGCGCGCGTCGTCGCGGTCGTACTTGAGCAGCCCGGCCAGGTCGGCGTGCCCGGGGCGCGGGCGCGTGACCGCGCGCCGGCGGAGCGCGGGTCCGCCGCCCTCTCCCGCGGCCGCCCCCTCGCCGGCGCCCGGGGCCGGGTCCATGATCTCCTGCCAGTTCTTCCAGTCGCGGTTCCGGACGAGCATCGCGATCGGCGAGCCGAGCGTCTCGCCGGCGCGCACGCCGGAGAGGAACTCCACCGTGTCGCGCTCGATCTGCATGCGGCGCCCGCGCCCGTAGCCCTGCTGGCGGCGCGCGAGCTCGGCGTCCACGTGCTCGGCGAGCAGCGGGACGCCGGCCGGCATCCCCTCCAGCACGCTGACGAGCGCGGGGCCGTGGGACTCGCCGGCGGTAGTGAACCTGAGAGGCACGAGGAACGAAGGAAGAGGGAAGAGGTTGGCGGACATCCGCTGCTCCGCCGGCCAAGCTAATGAAGACGGGAGCGTCGAGCACCCGTACAAGGCGAACTGCCCGGCGACATGGTTCGTCGCCGGGCAGTTCGTGAAGCTCTTCCCTCTTCCCTCTTTCCTCTTCCCTCGCCGCTACGGGCAGCTCGTGACGAAGGTGTTGGGCAGGCTCACGATCGTGGCGCCGCGGGCCGTGGCGCCGATCAGGACGATCTGGCCGTTGGAGCGGACCGCGCTCTTGATCGGGCCGATGATCGGCTCGCGCAGCGGGACCACCGAGACGCGCTGGTAGCAGTGCGTGTCGTAGATCTCGATCTGCGGCTCCGAGGAGGCCGCGAACGCCAGCCGCGTGAGCAGGTCGGCCGACATCAGGCCGGTGTTCCGCGGGTGGAAGTCGAAGCCCGCGTTCCCGCCCGAGGTCTGCAGGAGCCCCTGCAGGCGGAGCGTCGGGTCGATCAGGTAGGTGGAGTCGGCGCGGATGGCCGCCAGGCTCCCGTCGAAGTTGATCCCCACCCCGCGCACCTGCGCGAACGTGTTGGCGATGTAGTCGCTCACGTCGGTGGCGGACGAGACGCCCAGGTCGAGGAAGGGGCGGCTCCAGGTCCAGGTCGTGCCGTCCTCCTCCGTGAAGCCCGTCTCGAGGCCCGGCACGGCGTCGTACATCACCGCCCGGCTGCCCAGGACGTCGCCGCCCTCGCCGATGACGGCGCGGCGGAAGGTGGACGAGTTGCGGACGTAGGTCGTGTCGCGGAAGCCGAGCAGCGGGACGCGGGCGACCACCGAGAAGGCGGCCGTCGCGCCGAGGCTGGAGGTCGCGAGCTCGCGCTCCCGGAGGAGCGGCTCGTTGATCCCCACGCCCTGCGCCGCGAAGCGGTCGATGGCGAGCGTGTCCGACCGCCCCTCGCTCTGCCCCATGGCGTGCTCGTAGAAGAAGTGCGACTTCTTCGTCGTCAGGTTCTCCCAGCGCAGCGTGCCCATGTTCGGGAACGGCTTGCTCTGCCCGCCGGTGGGCGTCGTGGAGTAGACGACCTTCACGTCGCCGCAGACGGTGGTCGGCAGCGAGTCGCCCGCGCAGGTGGCGGCGAGGAACTGCGGCCGGTCGCTGAAGTCGTAGACCGTCTTCTCGGTGATGATCTCGCCGGTGGTCTGCGAGCGCGTGGAGGTGACGCTGTAGACGATGATGTTCGGGAGCGGGTAGCGGTACGCCTCGCGACCCGAGCCGGTAGCGTTGAGGTTCACGTAGCTGATGTTCGTCCCGCCCGAGTTGGCGACGAGGAGCGTGTCGCCCACGTTGCCGGCGCGGTCGCGCGGCCAGGGGGTGATGCCCCAGGGGCGCGAGCCCACCACGATCGGCTCCTTGAAGCTGGAGTCGGCGAGACTGAAGACGTCGAGCACGTTGCGCTCGATGTTCGTGAGGTAGAGCCGGTCCTTGCCCGCGTGGTAGTACGCGTCGGCCACGCGGCCGCCGAGCGGGAGCGGGCGGGTGACGCCGGCGACGACGACCACGGTGTCGCGGCGCGCGCTGGTGCCGGCGAGCGCGTACTCGCGCACGCCGTTCGTGTTCGTCGCGAAGGCCGAGACGAGCACGCGGGCGGGGAACGTCGTGACCGGCAGGCGGAACTGGAACGTGGCCGGCAGCGACGTGAAGTTGCCGGTCGAGACCATCGAGTCGGCGGCGATCACCGCGTTCGGCGCGTCGAACGACCGGACCTCGTAGCCGAGGGTGCTGATCCCGGTCGGGTCGGAGGCCTCGACGTGGATGGTGTCGGTCACCTCGATGCGCGGCGTGACGCCGAAGCTCACCGTGGGGCGCGTGTTCGCCGTCGCCTGCGTCTGGACGTTGATCGTGATCGGGTCGCCGAGCGTGCGCTGCTCGCTCGCCGAGTCGACGACGAACGGCGTGACCGTCAGCGCGCCGGCGTCGGTCGTGTCGGGCACCGTGAGCGTGTCCACCACCGACATCGAGTCGCGCAGCGGGCTGGTGAAGGCGGCGGAGTCGGTGGTCGAGTAGACGCCCGACGTGATGTAGCCGATCGAGCGGACCTTGAGCGCGTGGCTGCCGGCGATCGAGAGCACCACCGACTTGCCGATCACCACCGCGGTGCCCGTGCGGGGGCTGGTGATGAAGACGGCCGGGTCGCGAAGGTTGCCGACCGAGACGCGCAGCGAGTCGGCCACCGACAGGTTGCCGGCGCCGTCCATGGCGGTCGCGACGACGAGCACCGACGTGCCCGGCGGGATGCTCGGCGAGACCGGGAACGAGTACTGCTTCGTGAACTCCGTCATCGCGGAGCGGATGGTGTCGACGGCGAGGCCGTTGACGCCGTTGCCGGAGAGGGCGACGGAGACGTACTTGATGCCGAGGTTGTCGCGGGCGACGACGTTGAAGGAGACGGTCGTGTCGTTCCCCTCGCCGTCGCTGCGCGTGGCGTCCACCGTCGGGCGCCCCTGGTCGGCGAAGGGGTCGGTGCCGGCGTCGTCCGCGCTGCCGCAGGCGGCGAGCGCCGCCACGAGCAGGGCGGCGAGCGCGGCCCGGCCGGCCGCGGGGGTCACCCGCGGCGTGAAGTGTCGGATTGTCAGCATGGGAGGAGCGGTGGGTTAGCGGCCGTTGCCGGGGGCGTCGGCGCGCTCGCCCTCGTCGATGATGTGCGGCGTGACCAGGATGAGCAGGTCGCGCTTGGCCTCGTTGCTCTTGGTCGTGGAGAAGAGGCGGCCGATGATCGGAAGGTTCATGAGCACCGGGATGCCGATCTTCTGCTTCGCGACCTGGGTGACGGTGAGTCCGCCGATGACCGCGGTCTCGCCGTCGCCGACGAGGAGCTGGTTGTCGGCGCGCTGCTTGGAGAAGATGTAGCCCACGTCGCTCGCGGCCGGCTCCGCCGAGGAGTTCTCGGCGTGGATGGACATGAGCACCTGGCGGTTGTTCGTGATGTGCGGCGTGACCGAGAGGATGATGCCCGCCTCCTTCAGCGTCACGGTCGCGCGCGGCACGCCGCCGTTGGGGCCGGAGCCGCCGCCGCCGCTGTTCGCGTCGAGGATGCGGAGCGGAATCTCCTCGCCCACCAGGATCTCGGCGCGGCGGTTGTCGAGCGTCACGATCGTCGGCTCGGCCTGCAGGTCGGCGAGGCGCGTCTCCTGGAGCGCGTCCAGGAAGGCGGTGAGCGAGTACTTCCCGATCGCCGCCGAGTACACGAGGTTGAGCGCCGGCGAGACCACCCGGTTGTTCGCGTTGGCGAGCGCCGAGAACACGCGGCCGCCGAGGTCGATGCGGTCGCCCTCGACCGGGCTGGTCTCCGGGATGAAGCGGTCCGGCACGCCGTCGCCGTCCGAGTCCACCGGATTCACGCCGGTGAGCTCGTTGCGCTGCACCAGCTTGCTGAAGAACTGCGTGCTCGTGCCGAGGTCGTACGAGAGGCCGAGCTCCTCGATGTCCGTGCGGTTGACGAAGATGATCTTCGCCTTGATCGCCACCTGCGGCGTCCGCACGTCGAGCTGCTTCGTGTAGCCGACGATGTCGTCCAGGCGCGAGGCGACCGAAGTGATGATGAGCGAGTTGGTGCTGCTGTCCGCGTTCACGGTGCCGCGAAGGGCGCAGCTCGTCTGGTCGCGGAACGTGTTGGACACCCCATTCGCCGCCGGCGCCGCCGGCGCCTCGGTCGAGGCGCACACGCTCTGCAGGAGCCCGCGGATCGTGGGGACCAGCGAGGTGGCGTTCCCGTAGTTGATCGGGACGATCTGCGTGACGAGCGGCTCGCTCGCCTGCTTCTTCAGGATGTTCTCGTAGCTGTCGACGGCGATGATGCCGCTGGCCTCCTCGGTGGCGGCCATGCCGTGCGCGGACAGGATGGAGCGGAGCGCCACGTCCCAGGGCTGGTCGCGGATCTCGGCCGTCACCGTGCCGGAGACGTCGCGCCCGGCGACGAGGGTGCGGCCGGAGAAGGCGGCGAAGGCGGCCACGACGTCGCGGATGTCGGCGTCCTGGTAGGTGACGGTGATGCGGGGCTGCGGGCGGGGCGCGGCGCGGCGGGCCGCCGGCCTGGCGGCGGGCGCGCGGCGCTGCTGCGCGACCGGCTTCACCATCGGCTCCTCGGCCTCCTCGGCCTCCTCGGCGGGCTCGGCGGCCGGCGCGGACACCGGGAGCGGCTCCGCCGGCGCGGCCTGCACGTCCGAGGCGTCGGGGAGGTCCATCACCGCCCCGGCCGCGAGCGCGACGGGCTTCGACGCCGGCGCGGCGTCGCCGCCGGACGACCAGGCGGCGAAGCTGGCCGGGCCGTCCACGGCGATGCGCACGTCGCCCTCGCCGCGCGTCACCGTGTAGCGGCGTGGCCCGTCGAGGTCGAGCACGATGCGGACGACGTCCGCCTTGTACTGCGAGACGCGCAAGTTCGCGATCGCCCCGCGCGCCACCTTGTCGTACGCCTTGCGCCCCTTGCCGACGCGGGCGCCGATCAGGTCGATCACGACGCGGTGAGGGTTGGCGAGGTTGAAGTCGCTCACCTCGACCGCGCCGTCCACGCCGACGACCACCTCCGCGGCGCCCGAGCCGGGCACCACGCTCAGCGACGTCACCGAACCCGCGAGGCGACCGAGTGCAGCGCGCGCGGCGTCAGCCGGCGCGGACTCGGCGACCGCGGCTACCACCGGCGCCGGGGCGCCGAGCGCCGCCGCGGCGATCGATCCGGCCGCGGCGATAGTCCATACTGCCCTCATTTCGTCCTCGCTGTAGTGGAATCGCCGAGCGCCAGGATCTCCTGGCGGCTGTACCCGAACTCCTCGATCGTGAACAGGACCTGCTTCTGCTGGATGCGGGCGACGCGCATGCGGCCGAGCGTCTGCCCCGGGCGCACGCGGTACTGCTCCTTCGTGTTGACGTCGCGCATGATCGCGACGGAGTTGCGCCCGCCCGCGTCGTAGGCGACGGCCACCAGGCGCAGGTCGGACATCATCGGCTTCAGCTCGCCGTTGGCGAGGAGCGACACGAACGGGTCGCGACGCCCCTGCCCCGCGTAGCTGAAGGTCTCGCGCACGAAGGTGAGCTCGGCGGCGTCCCCCTCGACGCCGCGCGGGCCCACGCTCACGGCGACGCTGCGGCCGGCCGTCTGCGCCGGCCGCGGGTCGTTGGCCGGCGCGGCCGGCGGCTCCGGCGCGGTGGACGCCGTCGTGGCCGGCGCGGGGGCGCCCGGCGTCGCGCCGGTGGCCGGCGCGGCCGCGGCGTCGCCGGCGGCCGGCGCCAGCGACGCGCTCTGCGCCACCGTCTGCGGCTGACCCGCGGCCGCCGGCGGGCGCTCCTCGTCGAACCCGCGGGTCGACGCGGTGGTGATCTGCTGCTGCGCCGCCGCCTCCTGGGCCGCGGCCGCCTCCCGCTCCGCGCGCGCGTTGATGCGCAGCGCGACCTTTCCGCCAACGACGACGACGGCGAGGAGCGCCGACGCGATGGCCTTCTTCATGCGGCCGGTCATCGTGCCTCCACTCGGCTGACGTCGCCGCCCTGCTCGACTCGCGTGGCGCCCATCCCCTGCCGCGCGACGTACGTCTGCAGCTCGAACTCCGAGAGCAGCACCGAGCGGTTCGGCCTCTGACGGTTCTTGATGGCCGCCGGGTTGAGCGCCGGCGTGAGCTTCATGTTCACCGGGGCGACGATGCGGGTGAGCGACCCGACGTTGCCCAGGAACTCGCCGAGCGCGTGGTAGTCGCCCACCACCGACACCTTGTAGCGGTAGGTGTCGAACGTCTCGCCGGCGATCACCGGCTCGGGGACGACGGTGCCGATGTCCAGGTTCACGCGCCGCGCGGCGGTCGAGACCTGCTCGAGCAGCGCCGGCACCTCGTTGCCCGTGGGGACGAGCTGGCGCATGAGCGTCAGGTTGGCGGCGTACTGCGCCGCCTTGGCGCGCAGCGCGTCGATGCTGCCGCGCGCCATCTCGTTCTTCGCCTTCTCGTTCGCCGCCTCGAGGCGGTCGACGCGCTCGCTCGTGAGCGCGAGCTCCTCGGCCTTCGGCGAGTGGATCTGCATGAAGTAGAGCACCGCGAGGAGAAGCGAGACGACGACCACCGCCGCCATCCCCTGCTCGCGCTGCGTCTGGGGCTTGAATCGCATGGGGCCTCGTTACCGGACGGAGAGGGAGACGGGGACGGTCTGGATCGCGGCCGAGTCGGGCGCTTGGTACTCGGCCTCGAGCCGGAACTCCGTCACCTCGCGGCTGTCCACCACCACCAGGTTCGACTTCGCGAGGTTGACGTTGGTGACGAAGGGCGACGCCTCGAGCACGCGCATGAAGCGCGTGAGCGCCTGGATGTCGACCGTGGTGCCGGTGAGCAGGAAGCGGAGCGCCTGCGGCTCGACGTCCTCCGCCGCCAGCTTCGACGCCGAGTCCGGCGCCGGCGCGCCGCCGGGCGTCGGCACGGCCGCCGGCGCGGCGGGCGCGTCGGCGGACGGCGGCGCGCTGATCTGCTCGATGGAGGTGAGCCAGGTGTAGGGCGGGAGCGCCCGGCTCACCTCGTCCATCACGTGCGGCCAGACGTAGCGGTTGTTGTCGATCTCGCGGATCACCGCGAGCTGCCGCGTCACGGAGTCCACCTGCGCCTGCGCCTTCACGCGCTCGGCGAGCACGGCGGCGTAGCGGGTGGAGTCCTGCACGGCGGCGCGCTCCCGGTCGGCGAGCTGCCCCGCCTGCCGCGTCTGCGCCAGGTAGAGCGCGCCCACCGCGCCGGCGGCCACCGCGACGCTCGCCACGGCGGCGAGCAGGAACGGGTCCTTCACCTGCGCGAACACGGCCGACAGCGAGGCCATTGCCGAGCTGCCGCTGCGCGACTTGGACTTCTTGCGCGTGCCCGGGAGGAGGTTGATCTGGATCATCGCGTGGGTCCGGGAAGGGTCAGGCGACCTGGCGGAGCGCCAGCCCGATGGGGAGCATGAGGAGCGGGGCGACGTCGTCGGTGGCGAGCGTGTCGAGCGCGCCGTCGCGCACCTTGATGTTCGCGAGCGCGTTCGCCTGGTGGACCGGGATGCGCAGGCGGTCCGCCAGCAGCGGCGCGAGGCCCGGGACGCGGGCGCCGCCGCCGCACAGGTACACCTCGCGCAGCGCGCTGCCGGAGCGCGACGACGACGCGAGGAAGGTCGAGGCGCGCTCGATGCCGAGCGCGATCTCCTCCGCGCGCGGCTGGAGCACGTGGTCCAGGTGCGGCGAGCGGTCGTAGCCGCGCAGCAGCGCGTCGCTCTCGTCGGCGCCGAGGCCGCGCTCGCGCTGCAGGTCCTCGCGCACGCGCCGCGTGCCGATCGTCAGGTCGCGCGTGAGGATCGGCACGCCGTCGTCGAGGATGTTGATGTTCGTGATCTCGTGCCCGACGTTCACCAGCCCCACCACGCCGCGCATGGCGTCCGGGTGGTTGAGCTCGAAGGCGTTGTGCAGCGCGAACGCGTCCACGTCCACCATGGCGGACTGGAGCCCCGCTTCGCCGAGCAGGCGCACGCGGTGCTCGACCAGCTCGCGCTTGGCGGCGACGAGCAGCACGCTCATGTCGAGGCCGTCGCCGTCCGGGTCGAGGATCTGGAAGTCCAGCTCCACCGACTCCATGTCGAACGGGACGTGCTGCTCCGCCTCCCAGCGCATCAGGTCGCGGACCTCGCTCTCCTTCACCCGGTCGATCTGGATCTTCTTCACGATCACGTCGCGACCGCCGACCGCGGTGACGACGGCCTTGCCCTTGACGCCGGCCGCGAGCATCGCGCTCTGCACCGCCTCGGCGACGATGCCCGGGTCCATGATCTCGCCCTCGACGATCGCGTCCGCGAGCAGCGGGACGATGGCGACGCGCGCGAGCTCCGGCTCCCCCTTCCCGTGGTCGATGACCGCGACCTTGACGAGACCGGAGCCGATGTCGAGGCCGACCGTTTGCCGCTTGCGACCGAAGAGCGCCATGGGAGTGCGGGGCGGTGAGGAGGGGAGATCGTCGCGGCGCTCGTCAACAGGCACCTTGACCGAACGGGCTGGGCAATTCTTCCTATCAAACGACCGCGGCGGCAAAGCGTAACAGGGTGTGGCGCGCCTTCCGCGTTGCGCTTTCGTGTTGTGCCAGCGCGCGCCTGCTGCGGCGCTGCACGCACACCGGCCAAACGCGTACGGGGCGCACGCACCGCGCGGTGCGTGCGCCCCGTACGCCTGCTCGCTAGTACATCTGCGCCCAGCTGCGGTCGCGCACCGGGGTCACCACCGCGACGCCGTTGGTCACGGCGGACACCGCGCACGACGAGTAGTTGACCGTGGAGCTGCCGGCGGCGGACGTGTTGTCCGTGAGGTCGATGTTCCGCGAGAGCATCGCGCCGGTCACTTTCATGTCGCCCTTCGCCGCCTTGATGTCGTTGCGGGCGATGATGACGCCGACGAAGTCGAAGGTACCGTTGACGATCAGGCTCCCCTCGACGAGCAGGATCCCCTGCCCGCGCGAGTTGGCGTTCATGTGCAGGTCGCCGTCCGCGTAGATGATCGGGAAGTAGTTCTGGCAGCCCGCCACCACACCCGTCCCGGCGCGGAACGGCTCGCCCCAGTTCGTGATCGCGAACGCGCCGGACCGGTCGCACGTGGTCGCCGTCCCCTGCGGCAGGGGGTTCGGGTCGCTCGAGATGCGGATGTTGGCGTTCGCCTTCAGCACGTCCCAGGTGAGCGAGCCGTAGTGCGAGTAGGTGGTCGTGTCTGCCGCGTTGGGGTCGTAGACGAGCGGCGGGTTGCCGGTGACGGCGGTGGTGCTCCCGGGCATGGTGACGCTCATCCCCGGCGCCACCGCGATGCCCGCCGTGTCGCTCTCCGCGCCCAGGTCGCAGTCCGTCCACCCCGACGGCGCGTTGTCCATGCCGCTGATCTTCGCCGCGCCCTGCACCTTCACGTTGCCGGCCGTGGTGATGGCGCCGGCGATGTCGATGTCGGGGCGGGTGACGTTCATGAGCAGGTTCGTGCGGCGCACCGACCGCGTGCCGCCGAGCGCCTGCCCGGCGCTTCCGGCGGAGCTGATCCAGATGGCGTTGTTCGTCAGGCGGGTGACGGTCACCTGCGCCGAGTCCCCCATCGGGGTGACGGTGACGAACTGGTTCGTGTCGCCCGGGTTGCCGAGCGTGACCGGGATGAGCGCGTTGCTCCCCGGGCCGTAGCGCAGCAGGGCGTTGTTCACCCCCATCTCGGCCGCCGCGAAGGCGCGCTGCTCGACGATCGAGTTGCGGCCGATGCGGTACTCCTGGCTGGACGAGAAGAAGGCACCGCCGATGAGCGCGCCGATCACGACGATGGCGACGATGGAGAGCACCAGCGCGATGCCGCGGCGCGGGCGCGTGGCGAGGCCGGCGCGCGCCCTGGAGCGAGGCGAGTGGGTTACCATCTGTTCCTCAGCGCGATGGAGAGTGAGTCGGAGTGCGAGCGGCGCCCGTCGGCGTCGGTCTTCATCCCCGAGATCTGGATCCGTTGGTTGGTGCGCGTGCGGACGGCCACGTCCACGCGCGCGACCTGGAACCGGTCGGTGGTGGGCGCGCCGGCGCCGTCGAAGTAGAAGAAGGCGAGGCCGCTGGTGTTGTCGGGCGCGTACGCCCGGTACGGCCCGCTCACCGGCTGGATGGCCGTGAGCACGGCCGCGTCGGCCGTCTGCTCGCGGTAGCCGAGGTACCACTGCCGGTCGGTGGGCGACTGGTAGAGGCTGTAGCGCACGCGGCGCGTGATGCGCACCGGCGCGCCGACGACGATGAAGGCGTCCGGCCCCGGCGCGAACTGGAGCCAGTAGCGCTGCTTCCCGGCGTCGGCGGCGCCGTCGATCACGGGGTCGGCGCCGCCGGGACAGTGGACGGTGTTGCTGTCCACCGAGACGATGCGGTGCGTGCGGAACGTGCCGGAGTCGTTGACGAAGATGTGGATCTGGTCCCCGACGCGCGGCGGCGAGGTCCACGACGTGAACTGGCCGCGCGCGGCGTTCATCGGCGGGAGCGACACGGACTGGAGGCCGACGCGGCAGGCCACGCCGGTGCCGACGGTCGCGTACATGTCGATCACCGAGTCGCGCATCTCGATGATGTCGCCGAGCCCGGACGAGAGCATGCGCAGGTCGCCGGGGAGCAGGTTGATGGCCTGCCGCGTCTGGCTGCGCGTGTCGATCACGTCGGTGGCGCCGCGGTAGAACCGCTGCTGCCGCACGATGACGTTGATCAGGCTGCCGAGCACGATGCCCACGAGCACGATGGCGACCATCAGCTCGACGAGCGTGAAGCCGGCGCGCCGGCTGGAGGGTCTGGTCATCGGGCGCACCTCACGTCGGACTGGAACACGTACCAGCGGGGCTTGGGCAGGATGCGGACGGAGTCGATGACGTTGGCCGTCAGCGACATGCCGCCCGCGCCGCGGACGGTCCACCGCTCGACGACGCCGCCGGTGGTCTCCGTCCCTGTGGTGGCGGTGGTGCCGGGGCAGGTGTTGAGCCCGGAAAGGCGCTCGAGGCGCGACGCGGCGCGCGACGCGGCGCGCGTCATGTCGGCGCTCCCGCCCATCTGGCGGGCGACGGCGGCGGAGGTGCCGGCGAGGCCGAGGACGCCCACCGAGAGGATCATCACCGCCACCACGACCTCGGTGACCGTGAACCCCTCGCGGGACCTGGCGATGCGCCGGCGCGCCGTGGCGCGGCCGGTGCGGCGCGTGGAGGCGATCATAGCGTGCACCCCTTCTTCATGATGACGCCCAGGCCGGTGACGCACACGGAGTCGCGCAGGTCGGCGCCGAGCTTGAGGACGAACTTCCGCTGCGTGGTGCTCGGGTTCGGCGAGAAGCCGCGAGGGTCGAAGCGAATCTGCGTCGTCGTGGACGTGACGTTGACGCCATACAACGCATAGAGGTCGATTGTATCGCGCACGAGCATGGTCGCTCCGGGCGCGACGGTCTCGATCCACAACTGGTTGCCCGTGCGCGCCATGCGCGCCGGCGTGGAGCGCTGGATGGCGATGTGGCGCGCCGTGGAGACATAGGACGCGACGTAGTCCTTCGCCGAGCGGAGGTCGGACTTCTTGTTGATCTTGCCGATCCTCGGCGACGCCATCGTGACCATGATCCCGACGATCACGATCGCGATCATGAGCTCGATGGTGGTGAAGGCCGGGCGTGTTCTGCGCATGGGGGCTCCCGTAAAGAATGCCGCTCCCCAATGCGCGCCCCGTGCCGGAGGCTAAGTCACTCCGTCGCACTCACTTGGGCGAACTGACCGGGCGCGTGAACCCCGCAAAGAGTTGCGACCTCGCAAACTTTGCGGGGTCAGACGCCGAGGCCGAACTCCTTGATCTTGTAGAGCAGCGCGCGGTGCGAGAGCTCGAGGAGCTGCGCGGCGCGGGTGCGGTTGCCGCTCGTGCGCTCGAGGGCGCGGCGGATCAGGTCGCGCTCCAGCCGCTCCGTCTGCCGCTTCACCGAGAGGTCGGCGTCCGCGGGGGGGAGCGGCGCGGCCGCCGGGGTGCGCAGCGCTGCCGGGAGCTGGTCCACGCCGAGCTCCGGCCCCTCGGCGAGCACCACCGCGCGCTCGATGGCGTTCTCCAGCTCGCGCACGTTCCCCGGCCAGGGGTACTCCATGAGCAGGCGCATGGCCGCCGGGGCGATGGCGCGCACGCTCGTGTTGAACCGCCGGTTGCACGCGGCCACGAAGTGCGTCGCCAGCTCCGCGACGTCGGCCCTCCGCTCGCGCAGCGGCGGCAGGTGCAGCCGCACGACGTTGATGCGGTAGTACAGGTCCGATCGGAAGCGCCCGGCGGCGACCTCCGCCTCCAGGTCGCGCGACGTCGCGGCGATCACGCGCACGTCCACCGCGCGCGACGCGTTGTCGCCCACGCGGCGCACCTCGCCCTCCTGCAGGGCGCGCAGCAGCTTGACCTGGAGCGCCGGCGGCAGCTCGCCGATCTCGTCGAGGAAGAGCGTGCCCCCGTGCGCCTCCTCGAACAGCCCGCGCCGCTCCGCGGTGGCGCCGGTGAAGGCGCCCTTCGCGTGGCCGAACAGCTCGCTCTCCAGCAGCGCCTCGGGGATCGCGCCGCAGTTGACGGCGACGAAGGGCGCGTCCGCGCGCGGGCTGCTCCGGTGCACGAGCCGCGCGACGAGCTCCTTCCCCGTGCCGCTCTCGCCGGTGACGAGCACCGTGGTGGGGTGGCGCGCCACCTTGCGCGCGACGGCGAGGAGCTGGAGCAGCGGCTCGCTCCGGCCGACGATGCCGCTCGCCTCGTCGCCGCGGTACGCCTCCAGCTCCCCCTCCAGCCGCTCCACCTGCTGCCGCAGCCGCTCCCGCTCCATCGCCTTGCGCACCACCAGCAGCACCTGGTCGGCGCGGAAGGGCTTGGGGATGTGGTCGTAGGCGCCGCGCCCCATCGCGTCGATGGCCGCGTCGTCGTCCAGGTAGGCGCTCATCATGATGACGAGCGCGCTGCCGCCGGTGGCCCGGTAGCGCTCCAGGAAGGTGAGCCCGTCCATGGCCGGCATGCGCAGGTCGCACAGCACCAGCTCGGCGGGGTCCGTGGCGAGCTGCGCGAGCGCCGCGGCGCCGTCGACGGCGGTGGAGACGTCGTGCCCTTCCCCGCCGAGGATCACGCTGAGCGTGTGGCGGAGCCCGGGCTCGTCGTCCACGACGAGGATCTTCATCGCGCCTCCGCGAGCACGGCGCGGGCGCGCGGCGCGGCTGGCGCGGGCGGCACCCCCGCCGCCGGCGCCGCCGGGAAGAGAATGTGGAACGCGGCGCCGCCCTCGCGCGCCCGCTGCACCCAGATGGTGCCGTGCAGGCTCTCGACGACGCGGGCGACGATGGCGAGCCCGAGCCCGGTGCCCTTCCCCGGCTCCTTGGTGGTGAAGAAGGGGTCGAAGATGCGCTCCTCGTCCGCCTCGGCCACGCCGGCGCCCGAGTCGCTCACCACCACCTTCACGATCGAGGCGGGGCGGCGGGCGCGGGCGAGCCACTCGTCCACGCGCGCCGAGGGGCGCCGCGGCACCACCGTGCGCGGCGCGTCGCCGGCGCGGCGCACGGCGCCGTCGCGGAGCAGCTCGGGCGACACGCGCGTGGTCGCCACGCACACCGAGCCGCCGGTGGGCGCGCGCTCGCGCACGGCGTCGGTGGCGTTCAGCAGCAGGTTCACGAACAGCTGCTCGAGGTCGTGCCGCTCGCCGAACATCGCCGGCGCGCCGTCGTCGAGCCTGAGGGAGACGGCGATGTCGCGCAGGCGACCCTGGTCGGCCAGGAGGCGCACGGCGAAGCGCGCCGTCTCGTTCACGTCGATGGGGGCCGGGCTGGAGCGGCGCGGGCGAGCGTAGTCGAGCAGCCCCCGCACGATGCGGTCGACGCGCGAGCTCTCGCGCTCGATCGCCTCCACGCTCTGCTCCGCCAGCGCGTCGCCGCGCACGCGCCCCTTGAGGATGTGCGTGTAGCCGTTGACGGCGCCGAGGGGGTTGCCGATCTCGTGGGCGATGCCGGCGGCCAGGCGGCCGACGCTCGCCAGCTTCTCGTCGCGCACGCGCTGCGCCTGCGCGGCGAGCAGGTGGTCGGTCATCCGGTTGAAGCTCGCGGAGAGCGCGGCGAACTCGCGGCTCTGGCCGTCGGGCACGCGGCGCTTGAGGTCCCCGGCGGCGATGGCCTCCGCGGCGGCCACGGCCTGGGCCAGCGGCACGGTGACCAGCCGCTGGAGCTCGCGCGCCACGAAGAGGACGAACACCGTCACGTCCCCGACGATGAGGGCGGTGAGCAGGAAGACGCCCTCCGGCCCCTCGGGGGCGGAGTAGAAGAGCAGCACGCTCGCCACCGCCACGAGCAGCGCCGCCGCCGCCAGGACGGCGAGGCGGACGAGCAGCTCGGTGCTGAGCGAGTGTGGCGCGGCGGCGGTCGGCGGGGGCGCGGCGGGGAGCATTCCGCCATAAAGACAGCCGGGCGGGCGTCAGGTCACAGAAGGGGGCTCTCGGCTCTCTGAACGGCGGCTCTCGGCTATGAGCTCTCGGCTCTCGGCTGGGGCGGTACGAGGCGAACGGCTCGGCTCTAGGCACGTCCGCCCGAGGCCGAGGGGTTCCTCACCCGGCCCCAGCCGAGCGCCGAGCGCCGAGCGCCGAGCGCCGAGAGCGGTAGTTCCAGCCCCGCTGCCGCTCTACCGCTCCCCCGCCAGCCACCGGTCCAGGAACGCCGCCGTCGTGCAGCGCACCGCGTCGTCCGCGCTCTCGGCCAGTCCCACGTAGGCGTGCGGCGTGCCGGGCAGCTCGAGCACCGTGGCGGGAGTGCCGGCGCGGCGGAGCGTGGCCGCCATGCGCCGCGAGTGCTCCACGGGCACGAGCTCGTCGGCCGTGCCGTGCACGAGCAGGAAGGGCGGGTCGCCCGCCGACACGTGCGCGACGGGCGAGGCGAGCTCCGCGCGCTCGGGCGCGTCGCCGGGGAAGGCGCCGAGGAAGTTGGTGACGATGCGCGCCTGCTCGCGCGTGTAGGGGCCGTTCACGCGCAGGTCCTGCGGGCCGGCGTAGCTCACCACCGCGCGCACGCGCGGCTCGTCGCCGCCCGCCGCGCACTCCTCCTCGAGCCCCGCCACGCCGGCCGCGGCGCCGAGCATCGAGGCGAGGTGCGCGCCCGCGCTGAACCCCGCCGCGGCGATGCGCTCGGGCGCGACGCCGTACGCGTCGGCGCGCGCGCGGAGGAAGCGCACGGCGCAGCGCACGTCGGCCACCGCCGCCGGGAAGAGGTTGCGCGGCGCCTGCGTGAGCCGGTACTCCACGCTCGCCGCCGCGTAGCCGCGCCGCGCGAGCGCCAGCATCTCGCCGTGCATGTGCGCGCGGCTGCCGCCCGACCAGCTCCCGCCGTGCAGGAGCACGACGAGCCCGCGCCCGCCGCCGCGCGGCCAGGCGGCGTCCAGCCGAAGCGGGCGCCCCTCGCGCGTGGCGTACGTCACGTCGTACTCGGTGCGCACGCTGTCGGCGCCGCCGTCCGGCGGGCAGCTCCTGGTGATCGCGACCGCCTCGCCGGCGCCCGGGGCCGCCTCCACCGCGCCGGCGTCGCGCCCCGTGTTGGAGCAGGCGGCCAGGGCGAGCGCGCCAAGGGCGGCGCGGGCGCCGCGCGCGATCGCGCCAGGGCTCGTGCCAGGGGTGATGTCCGCTCCGTCCAGCTCCATCCGTCGCTCCCGCTCC
>Ga0307415_100000550_pt1 | contig 16427 bp, 14 predicted proteins | sample DK1Cmetagenome_FD_204524 | JGI IMG/M metagenome (GOLD analysis project Ga0307415, IMG submission 204524) | Maize rhizosphere microbial communities from greenhouse at UC Davis, California, United States - DK15-C-2 | ecosystem: Host-associated > Plants > Roots > Rhizosphere > Soil | place: USA...
CGCGCAGGTCATCCATGTCGCCGTGCTTGTAGACGGCGGTGGTGCATTTCGTTATCGCCTTGGCGAGCCGCATCGAGTCGATGATCGAGGCGTGGTTGAGCGCGTCCGAGAGGACGAGGTCCCCCTCCCGCACGACGGTCGCCGTCAGTCCCTCGTTGGCATTCCACGCCGACACGTAGGACATTGACGCTTCGGTGCCGACGAATCGCGCGATCGCCGCCTCGAGGTCGCGGTGGACCGTGAACGTGCCGCAGATGAAGCGCACGCTCCCAGTGCCGGCACCGTACTCCCGCAGTCCCTCGATCCCCGCCTGCACCACCTCCGGCTGGTCGCAGAGCCCGAGATAGTTGTTCGACGAGAGGATGAGCACCTCGCCCCGCCCTTCCATCTGCACCCGCGCCGACTGTGGGGAGTCGAGGTAGTTGAGGCGCTTGTAGACCTTGTCTCGCTTGAGCTGCTCGAGCGTGCCTTGCAGCTCGCTCGTGAACGCTGCGTTGATCGCCACGGAATTCCTCGCTGGAGTTGCCCGGCAGGCCGAGGGGACGGCGCCGCCCGCCCGACCCCGCCGGAGCGCTCGTCCCTCGTCGCTCGCCCTTCGCCCCCGCCGCTCGCAGTTACCGCGCGCCCCGCGCCCGCAGCACGTCCGCCGCCTCGGCCCGGCCCGCCCGCTCCGCCAGTGAGAGCGCCGTCGCGCCGTCCTCCGTGCGCGCGTCGACGTCGGCGCCGCGCGCGAGCAGCAGCTCCATCAGCTCCCGCTGACCGGTCTGCGCGGCCGCGTGCAGTGCCGTGTATCCCCCGGCCTGCGTCGCGTTGACGTCGGCCCCCGCGTCGAGCAGGATCCGACACACCTCGGCGGCGCGGCCGGCGGCCGCGGCGTGGAGCGCTTGGTTTCGCATGGAGTTCTGCGAGCGCGCGTGCACGTCGGCGTTGTTCGCGAGCAGCATCTCCACGACGGCCGCGTGCCCGTAGTGGGCGGCGAGGTGGAGCGGCGTCCACCCATCCTTGTCCACGGCCCGGGTGACGCGGTTGTCGATCGACAGGATCGCCGCCACCTCGTCCACGTCGCCGCCCCGCGCGGCGATCACGATGTCGTCGTGGTCGTCGGGCTGTGTCTGCATCACGCCGGCCGGGTCGTGCTCAGTCGCCCCGCCCCGGCGCCGGCGGCGGCCGCCGCCGCGCACGACTGGGCGGCCTCGGACCGGACGAATACCCACTCGTGCTGCCCGAAGCGCGCTGCGTCGTCGCTGGTGATGAGCAGCAGCTCGACGTTCCCGTCGAACGTCCTGGGCGAGCCGCGGCCCACCCCGAAGAGCAGGGTACCGACCCCCTCGAGTCGGAAGTCCCGCCGCGACGTCATGCGGAGCGCGTTCCCGTCCGCGTGGGTGAGCACGAGGGCACTCAGGCCCTCGGGGTAAATCCACCCCGTGCACGTCCGCGCCTCGTAGTACGTCCCGAACTGGGTGTCGGAAAACGTCAGCAACACTCGCCCGATTACGAAGTCGTGCCCAAAGTTCGGACTCGCGGCGGCGGTGTCCCGTCCCAGGACGACGTCCGCCGGCGACTGCCCGTCGATCGAGACCAACTCGTAGCTCCCGACGATGGGCGTGTAATCGACGCTGGCGAAGATCGGCTCGGTCTCGTTGCCGCACGCCGCGAGGGCCGCTGCCCCGAGCAGCACCGCCGCCCATGCGCCGCGCATTACGCAATCTCGAAGATCACTTTACCGGCCTCGCCGGACTTGATCACCCGCATGGCCTCGTCCGCACACTCCAGCGGAAAGCGATGGGTGATCACTGGCGTCGGGTCGAACTCACCGGAGCGCAAGAAGCGCGTCATCTGGTGCCACGTGTCGTACATGCGACGCCCGACCACGCCGTAGATCGTGATCCCCTTGAAGATCACCTCGCTGGCGAAGTTCACCTCCATCGGCCTGGCGGGGATGCCCAGCATCTGCACCTTGCCGCCGACGCGGACGAGGGCGAACGCCTGATGGACCGCGCTCGGCACGCCGCTCATCTCCAGCACCACGTCGACGCCGTAGCCGCCCGTTGCGCCCTTCACCACCGCCTCGGCCTCGCTCGGGTGCACGACGTCGTGGGCGCCCATCTGCTTCGCGAGCTCCAGCCGCCGGGGGTTCACGTCCGAGGCGATGACCCGCGACGCGCCGGCGGCCCGGCAGATCCCGACGGCGAAGATCCCGATGGGGCCGCACCCGGTGACGAGCACCGTCGCCCCCGGAATCTCGGCCGTGAGTGCCGTATGAAAGGCGTTGCCCATCGGGTCGTGAATTCCGCCCACGTCAAACGAGATATTGTCGTCCAGGTGCCAGATGTTCGTCGCGGGCATGCTGATGTACTCGGCGAAGCAGCCGTCGCGGTCGACGCCGATGATCCGCGTGTGCGGGCACACGTGGGCGTTCCCCGTGCGGCAGAGCAGACACGTCCCGTCAACGATGTGCCCCTCGGCCGTCACGCGGTCCCCCGGCTTGACGTTCTCCACGAGCGCCCCCACGCGCTCCACGTCCCCGGCGAACTCGTGCCCGACGACGAACGGCGGCTTGCACCGGCCTTTCGCCCAGTCATCCCAGTCGTAGATGTGCACGTCGGTGCCGCACACCCCGGCGCGACGCACGCGGATCAGGACCTCGTCGTCGCGGATGGTGGGCTCGGGGACGTCCTTGAGCTTGAATCCGGAGCCGGCAGACTCTTTCACCAGCGCTCTCACGCGCGAACACTCCCGGGGCTAGAGAAGGACGTCGGGCCGCGCCCCGTGGGGCGCGGCCCGGAAAGCTGTCATCGGACCCGAGTGCGGGGAAGGGCGGTCCCTGAACACGGCAAACGTGGGGCCGCCGGCGGCCGGCCCGTGCTCCTGCCGCTCCGCGTCCGCGAATCGGAGCGGACTAGATCAGCGGACTAGATCAGCGGACTAGATCAGCGGACTAGATCAGAGGAGGCCGGCCAGCTGCCCGCCGTCCACCTGGATGGTGGTTCCCGTGACGAAGCTCGCACGCTCGGACGCGAGGAACGCGACCACGGCCGCGAACTCCCGCGGGTCGCCCACTCGGCCAAGGGGAATTCCCTTGGCCCGCTCCGACAGGAGCGTCTCCATCGAGCGCCCCTCGCGCTCCGCTCGCATTAGCGCCAGCTCCGCGGCGCGGGCCGTGTCGAAGTGGCCGGGCAGCACCGTGTTCACGAGCACGTTGTCGCGCGCGCATTCCGCGGCCAGGGTCTTGGCGAAGCCGAGCAGCCCGGCGCGCGCGGTGTTCGACAGCAAGAGGCCGGGCAGCGGCTGCTTCGCCGCCATGGAGGACACGAAGATCACGCGTCCCCAGCGACGCGCGCGCATCGCGGGCACGCAGGCGTGGGCCAGCCGGATGGAGCCGAGCAGGTTGAGTTCGAGCGCGGCGAGGTACTGCTCGTCCGTCGTCGTGTCGAACGTGGTGGATGGCGGACCTCCCGCATTCGCGACGACGATGTCGATCGGGCCCAGCGCGTCCGCGGCCGCGCTCGTGACGCGGTTGATGTCCTCCCGCGAACGAACATCACCGGGAATTGGGAGGACGCGGGTCCGGGAATGCGCCGTAATCTGGGCCGCGGCGCGGTCGAGCTGGTCCGGGCGGCGCGCCACGATCGCCACCGATGCCCCCTCGGCGGCCAGCTCCCGCGCGATCGCGAGCCCGAGCCCGCTCGACGCGCCCGTGACGAGGGCCACCTTGTCGCCAAGCCCGAGTTCCACTGGTGAAGTACCTCGCGAGGTCTCGTGCGCGCCCGACCGCGGCCGGGCCCGGGGGCGGACGTTAGGCCGCAGTCAGTCGCCGGCCAGCGCCGGCCGGGTGTCGAGCGCGTCCACCGCGGCGTCGGGCGCGGGGCCCAGCCCCGACCGCTCGGCCGGCTCCACGCGCACGGCGCAGACCTTGAATTCGGGGATGCCGGCGTACGGGTCGAGCGCCGGGTTGGTCAGCAGGTTCGCGGCGGCCTCCCGGTAGTGCATGGGCACGAAGACCTGCCGCCGTGCCACGCGCGGCGAGAGCCGCACCGCGATGCGGATCGCGCCGCGCCGCGACGAGACGATGACGTCCTCTCCGTCCGCCACGCCGAGCTCCCGCGCGTCATCGGGGGAGAGCTCCACCGTGGGCGTGCTCTCGCGAGCGTCCAGCGCGGTCGAGCGACGGCTCATCGTCCCGGTGTGCCAGTGATACATCTGCCGGCCGGTGTTCAGCACGAACGGGTACTCGTCGTCCGGCAACTCCGCCGGCGGCAGGAACTCGACCGGAACCAGTCGCGCTTTCCCGTCCGACGTCGGGAAAGTGCTCTCGAACAGGAACTCGGTGCCCGGGTGGGTCGCGTCTGGCACCGGGTACTGCAGCCCGCCGGTCGCCTCGAGCCGTGCGTGCGTGACGCCGCGCCAGCTCGGCGTCACGCGGGCGATCTCGTCCATCACCTCGGCGGCCGTCGTGAACGGGGTTCGCAGCCCGACGCGCCGCGACAGCTCGATCACGATGTCGAGGTCCGACCGCGCCCCGCCCGGCGGATCGACCGCCTTCTTCGCGAGCTGGATCCGGCGCTCCGTGTTGACATACGTGCCGTCCTTCTCGGCGAACGACGCCCCCGGCAGCACCACGTCCGCGTACCGGGCGGTCTCCGTGAGGAAGAGGTCGTGGACGGCCAAGAACTCCAGTTCCTGAAACCAATGCTCGGCGTGCGAGACGTCGGGGTCCGAGATGATCGGGTTCTCCCCCATGATGTACATCCCCCGCACCGGACTACCCTCGGCGACGATCTGTGTCACCTTGAGTCCAGGCTCGAGCGGGAGCCGGTCCTCGGGAACGCCCCACGCCTCGGCGAACACCTTCCGCACGGCGGGGTCGGTCACTGGCTGGTAGTCGGTGTACACCATCGGGATCGCACCGACGTCGCTCGCCCCCTGCACGTTGTTCTGCCCGCGAATGGGGATCATCGCCGCCCCCCACCGCCCGATCATCCCGCAGGCAAGCAACAAGTTGAGCAGTGCGGCGACGATGTCCGTCCCCGTCCGGTGCTGGGTGAGGCCCATCGCCCAGAGCGTGGCTGAATTCGGTCCCCGCGCGTAGAGCTCCGCCGCCTCCCGGATCAACGCCGCCGGCACCCCGGTGATCGTCTCGGCCCGCTCTGGCGTGTAGGGCGCCACTGCCGCCCGCACGGCCTCGAAGTCGTGCGTGCGGGCCGCGATGAATGCTCGGTCCTCGAGGCCCACCGCCAGCACGTGATTGAGCATTGCGTTCAGAAGCGCCACGTCGGTGCCGGGCAGCATCTGCAAGTGGACGTGCGCCCGCGTGGCGAGCTCGATCCGCCGCGGGTCGGCGACCACGAGCTTGGCCCCCCGCTTCACGGCCCGCTTGATGGCCGCGCCGAACACGGGGTGCGACTCGGTCGTGTTCGCCCCCAGGACGAAGATCACGTCGGAGACCTGCTCGACCTCCCGCATCGAGCCGGACGCGGCACTCGTGTTCAGCGCTCGCTGCATTGCGCTCACGCTCGACGAATGGCAGAGTCGCGTGCAGTGGTCGACGTTGTTGGTGCCGAAGGCTGCGCGGAACAGGCGCTGCAGGACGTAGTTCTCCTCGTTCGAGCACTTCGCGCTCTGGAAGACGGCCACGCCATGCGGCCCGTACTCCCGACGCAGCCGCATGAGCTGCTGCGCGGTCAGATCGAGCGCCTCGTCCCAGGTCGCCTCCCGGAACGGCCCGTACCACGCCGCGGGCGTCGCGACCCGGTCGCGCGGGTCGCCGAGCGGACCCTCGCCCGTGGGCAGCGCTTGCAGCGGATTGGTCTTGGGGCCGCGCTTTCGCGTGCGGCTCTCCCCTCGTACCTCCTGCCACGGCCCTCCGCGGCGGGACCACGGAGCGCCCTCGGGGCCCGAAGCCCCGTCGTGCTGCGTGTCGAACACCCACCGCCCGTCGATCTTGCGCCACCCGCGGCGGATCAGCGGCGTCGTGAGGCGGTCACGGTGCATCACGAAGTCCGTGCCGAAGCGGCCCTTCACGCAGGTGGAGCCCTGGTTCGGCGTGTCCTCCTCGATCCACGGGCTCCGCACGTGCACGACCGCGTCCCCAATCACCTCGAGGTCGATCTGGCACCCGACGCCGCAGTACGGGCACACGCTGCGGACGGTCCGATCGAGTGTGGGGAGCTCCCGGGATGTGATGGTCGCGGCACCAGGGGCGACGGACGCGTCAGCGCCGTCCCCGTCCCTCGACCCGCGTCCCGCGGCTCCGGAGTTCCACGCCGCCACCTTCGCCATCGGGATGATGTCGTGAATCGCGCCGGTGGGGCACACTCGCACGCACTCGCCACACCAGGTGCAACCGGCGTGTTCCGGGTTCCCGTCCGCCCCCACGGCGATCTCCGCGCGGTCGCCGCGGTGCGCCACCTCGAGCACGCCCACCACTTGAATGTCCTCGCATGCGCGGACGCAGCGCGTGCAGAGCACGCACGTCGACATGTCGTGCCGGATGATGGGATCGCCCGCGCGGTCGTCCCCGGTGCGGAGGGGCAGTGCCGAGCGGCGCACGGTCGGCACGCCGTACCGGTGGACGTAGCGCTCGAACTCGTTGCGCGGGCGACCAGTCGGGATCTCCTCGGCGGGGTACCGCTCGAGGAGCAGCGAGAGCACGGCCCGACGATTCTTGACCGCGGCGGCACTCTCGGTGGTGACGCGCATGCCGTCGGCGGCCGGCGTCGCACACGCCGGGAGAAGCTTCTGCGTCCCCTCGACGCTCACCAGGCAGATGCGGCAGTTCCCCACGATCGGCAGTCGGGGGTACCAGCACAGCGTCGGCACGTCGAGGGCGAGCTGCCGTGCCGCGTCGAGGATCGTCGCGCCCGGCGCGACTGAAACTGCCTGGCCATCGATCGTGAGCGTCAACATCTGGAGTGCTCCACGCGAGTGCGTTTCCTCGGCCCGGTCGCGAGTCTCGCAGCCAGTAGCGCGGGCCATTAGCAGTATAGTGACGCGCGCGTCGGCCAGCACAAGGGTCGTGTGACGGGCGTCCGGTGATGGCGGCGGCCGCGCTTCGGTACCGCCGCCTCGCGACTCCCGTGCTGCGCACAGTCGCGGCAACACTATTGCATGACGAATTTCACGTTCCTATATTCGCGCGAAATCGGGAGACCGTGCACGGAGCACCGCACGCGCATCGGAGCCGAGGGTACTGCGTGGATCGAGAGCGACGAGCATTAGAGTTTCAGAAGTCCACACCCGCTGCCGCCACGACCCTGGGAGCCGTAGCCTACACGCCGGCCCCCCTCCCGCCCGCGACACCCCCCGCACGATCCGCCGCATCACCCAGCGGCGATCCCTCCGCCACCGAACTCGCGACGAGCGCGCGCCACCGGACCACGAACCGGCTGCGCGCGCGCGCTCGTCCGTACGAGTCGGCGAAGGAACTCGAGCGTCCCACGCGGCGCGCCCGCTCCGGCGGTGCGCGACACGGAGCCGTGAGCGTGCGTGGCCGGGCCTTCGCCTACTGGGGCGACACAGTCTGAGTGGGGACGCCGGGGCCGGCGGCAGTACCGAATTCCAGGGTCGTGACTGCCCTCCGGCCCGCCGCCGGCCGGGCGTCCTCGGGTGCCGACGCCGCCACGGCTGGAAACAACTTCGGGAGCAGATCGTCGATATGCGAGTGGGTCTTTCCACTGGCGTGGCGTGCGGGCACGATCGCCCTCAGACGCTCGACGGCGAAGGAAGGATCTACAGCGTCACCGGCCTCGAGGAGGTCGCGTGATGTGGCCTCGACGAGGCCATCCGGTTTCGGCCGCGCGCCCGATCGGGCGCGGCCGTCCCACCCGCTGGTCCACCGGGGGACCCGTCGGGTGCTCAACTCCAGTTCTGGAGGTACGATCATGGCTGCAACGAAGAAGTCCGCCGCGAAGAAGTCCGGCGCCAGAAAGACGTCCGCGAGGAAGAGCTCCAGCAGCCGCAGCCGCGGCGGCGCGATGAAGCGCTCGGGCTCCAGCCGCTCGGCGTCGAAGAGCAGCGCGAAGCGCGGCACGAGCGCGCGGAAGAGCGCGGCGAAGAAGGGCGGGGCGCGCAAGGCGGCTGCCCGCAAGAGCACGGCTCGGAAGAGCACGGCCCGGCGGAGCGCTGCCCGGAAGTCGGCGGCGTAAGCCTGCCTGACGCGAGCAGTCGCAGTTCCTGCAGCAAGTAAAGAAGCCGGCGACGCGTCGCCGGCTTCTTTGTCTTCTACCCCCGGACGCCAGCAGGCTAGCGGGCGTACCGCGCCGCCGCCAGTTCCACGATCTGCGCGATCAGCGCCGCGTACTCGATCCCGTCCTTCGCCGCGGCCCGCGCGAACTCCCCGCTCGCCTCCAGGTAGCAGTTCGGGTTGACCTCGATCACGTACACCTCGCCGGCCTCGCTCACGCGGAGGTCGATGCGGGCGTAGTCGCGGAGGCGCAGGGCGTGAAAGGCGTCCACCGCCACCTCGTGCATCCGCTTCACCCACTCCTCCGGCACATCCGTGGGGAAGACCGACTGCGTGCCCTCGAATTCCACGCCCGTCCCACCGCCCTCCTCGCCCCACTTCGCCTCGTAGCTCGCGATGCGCGGGCGGTCCGGCGGATACTTCGAGAAGTCCAGCTCGACGATCGGGAGCGCTCGCGCGTTCACGTTTCCGAGGACCCCCACGTAGAACTCGCGCCCCTCCACGAATTGCTCGACGAGTGCGGGGGACTGATACTCGGCCTGGAGCGTGCCGATGGTCTCCAGTAGCTCGCGAACGTCGCGGACGATCGACTTCTGCGTGATCCCGAGCGACGCGTCCTCCTGCGGAGGCTTCACGATCAGTGGGAAGGAGATGTTGCCCGCCCAATCCACGGCCCCCCGGTAGACAGTCGCGAACTCCGGCGTGCGGATCCTGTGGAAGGTGAGCACCTTCTTCGTGAGGGTCTTGTCGCCGGCCTGGATGAGACCGGAGGGACTCGAGCCCGTGTACCGGAGCCCCAGGAGGTTGAGCAGGGCCGCCACGTTCGACTCGAGCGCGCTCTTGCCGCCGAACGCTTCCGCGAGGTTGAACACGAGGTCAGGCTGGGCGGCGCGCAGCGCCGCGATCACCGGCTCGACGTCGGCGTCGATCATCAGGCGTGACGCGTCGTGGCCAGACTCGCGGAGTGCTCCCTCGATCTGCCCCAGCACGGGGTCCTCCGGCGGCCCGGCGGCGTCGGGCGTGTGTAGGAGAACGATCTTCATTGCGCTCGCACGCGGCGGGTGAGTGGACGGGGCGGCGCGGAGCCGACGCGCGGCGACGCGTCACTCACCGTCGTCTCGCGGAGTGCCGTCCAGCGCGTTGGTGTAGCGGTAATTCATGATCACGGCCGTGCCGAAGGCGGTGAGCTCGATCAGCGTGGCGGCCTCGAGCCCCCGCACGGTGAGGCCGAGCGTGTCACTCCGCTCGGCGAGGAAGTCCACGAACGCGCGCACGACGCTCGTACTCTCGCCGGTCCAGTAGCTGATCCGCGTCACGATCTCGCGCCGGTGGCGGCGGATGAACCGGGATGCGGCTTCGCCCTCCGAGGCCTCCTCGGCCGACGCGAAGAGCGTTCGCAGATCGCCGTCGAAGTGGCGAACGTCCTCGATCGGGATTGCCTCCTCAGCCTCGCGATAGTGCTCCTCGATCGTGTAGTGCATGGCCTCCACGGGCAGGTCGTCCGGCGTCGGCCGTGCCACCTCCGGCGCCGTCTCGCCGACCTCACGCAGCACGCGGTCCACGTATTCGAGCTTGGCGAGCGCCGGCCAGCCGGCGTACTCGGCACGCCAGTCGCGGCCCGGCGTCAGCCACACGGCGAACGTCTCGGCGAAGTCCTCGTCCGGGTGCTTCTGCGCATACCAGCCGAGGATGTGGCGGACGTAGTCGCGCGAGAACGGATTGACGCGGTACCGCTCTCGATAGGGACGAGAGTACGGCCCGAAGGTCTGACGCCAATCCGCACGGTCGTAGAGTCGGTAGGCGTAGTTGAACGCGTGCCCCGCCTCGTGGCGAAGGTACCGCATCGCGTCGTGCTCGCCCTCCACCCCGATCGCCAGCTCCTCCTCCAACTCGGCCAGACGCGGGTCCGCCAGGTAGAAAGGCACGCCGATCAACGGCGTGCCGTCGGGGCACCCCCACTGGTCGCTGAGGTAGACCGGCGGACGGAACGCCAGGCCCCGGGCCCCGAGCTCCTCGTAGAGCTGGTCGACCAGACGCTCCACGAGCGAGCCGCGGATCGTCAGTCCTAGCTCCGAGATCCGTCGCGCGAGCAGCGCCTCGCGCTCGGCGTTCCTGGGTTGCAGCGATTCTTCCACGCCAGCGCCGAGCGCAAGCGGCATACCGGCGCTCAGAGACGACGGGCCGGCGAGTGCGCTCGCCGGCCCGTCTACTTAGTCGTGGACCCGTGTATTCGTTTCGCGCGCCACTCGGCGCGGTACCGCGTCATGCCGCGCGGGATTCCGTGGTGGAAGCCGTTTCCTCTGGAGCCGGGCCCCAGACGTACGCCCAGAATCTCGGCGCCGCCTCGTCGCGCGTGCCGCGCGAGATCACGATGCCCACCGGTTCCTGGTCCTTGGCCTTCTGACGAAGAGCGCTCATGGTCGTGTCGTAGAAGTGAGAGCCCCGACCCGGTGGCCGGGCGCCGCCGACGAGAACGGTTCGCCGACGACGTCCGACGACTGCAGTCCACTGCACCGGCTCGCGTCGGGGCGCCCACGGGTAGGGCACGACCAGTGCCATGCGGGGAGGATCGCGTAACGCGCCTAGCAGCAGAGACTTACAAAAAGAACGAGCCGGCCCGTCAGGGCCGGCTGTCGCAATCGGACACATGCTGGAGACACTGAGCGTGTCACTCTGCTACGCGCACCCCTTTCGCGCGAGGAACGCTCCGCCAGTCCCACCGCGCCCATCTATTGAGATCTCCCAGCCCAGGTAGCGGGACGTGAGCTCCTCGACACTCATCGCTGCCTGCCCCGCCGCGATCGTCTCGACGAGGTGCACGCCGCCATCCGCCGTCGCGCCTTGAAGGAGCGTGATCACGCGGGCCCGTTCCGGCGGGCCGAGCCCTTCGAACGCGGTGGGCGTGCAAATCACGGCGTGGAGCGGGAGGTCGGGCGACCACTGGCCGAGATCGCAGACGTGCGCATGAACACGCGTGGCGATCCCCGCCGCCGCGGCGGCGTCCATCACGCGGTCGAGCACCTCTTCTTGTTGATCCAGTGCGGTGACGTTGCACCCGTTCGCCGCGAGGTAGAGCGTCGTCTCCTTCGCCCGCTCCCCCGCGACGAGCACGTGTTTCTCCGCGATCGGGCTCAAGGCGCGCACGAGTTCGTCCATCGGACCGAGGTCGTGGTGCTCTAATCGACGATACTGCTCGAGAAACTTGAGCCGACGCCGCTGCCACGTTCGATACGCGGGGAGTCGGAGGCGCTTCTTGATGATGCGGTCGACCTCATCCCACAGCACCATCTCGTCGAGTGCGAGCTGTTCCTGCGCGCGGAGGGCCGCAACGGCCTCGTCCCCAATGCTGAGGATGACGCTGCGGGACACCGAGTTCTTGTAGCTCTCAATCTCTCGCTCGACGTACAGCTCGTACTCGTGCCGAAGGGAGCGAGGAAGTTCCGAAAGCATCGTGAGCGTAGCTGCCAAGAAGGGACCCGCGTAAGCTAGGGACTCGGGACCGCGATGCAACCCCTACGACGGCTCGACGTGAACCGTCACTTCCGAGGCGCCGAGCCGCTCGGTGATCAGCGCTTCGACGGCGTCCGCGAGCCGGTGCGCGTCAGCGACGCTCGTGCCAGCCGGCACACCGATCGTCAGCTCGGCGAACAGCACGCCCGACGGACTGAATCGCGACCGGACCGTGCGGACGTCCGAGATCTGCGGGATCTCACCAACTAACCGGCGAATCTCCCCCGCGTCGACGCCTCGTTGATCCACCAGTATTGGGACGATCTCCTTCAGGATTTGATACCCACTCCACGCGATCACGAGGGCGACGACGAGCGCGAGCGCGGGGTCGGCGGCCCCGAGGCCGACGCGCGTGAGCCCGAGCGAAGCGAGCGCGAGAATAGTCACGTAGAGGTCGCTGCTCGTGTGGGCCGCATCGGCGAGCAAGAAGGGGCTGTTGAGCTCTCGCCCCCGCTTCCGCTCGTACCGCACGACGAAGACGTTGATGAAGGCCGTGCCGCCAAGCAGTGCCAATTCCGTGGCGCTGGGCTGCACGGGGACTCGCCGGTGGAGGAGTTGACTCACCCCCTCGCGCAGCAGCTCGAAGCACGAGATCGACAGGAACACGACGATCCCGAGTGCGCCGAGGGTCTCGAACTTGTCGTGGCCGTAGGGGTGGTCTTCGTCGGGCGCGCGGGCGGCCACCGCCACGAGCACCATCCCGATTAGGTTGTTCAACGTGTCGAGCGTCGATTCGAGCGCCGCACCGAGCACGGAGAGAGAGCGGGTGCGTACTCCCACCCCCAGCTTCACGGCCACGACGAGCAGGTTGAGCGCGAGAATGACGAAGAGCGTGCGGCGCACCGCCGGCGAACGGACCGAGCGGGATTCGGGCGACGCCACCGGCAAAGGCGGAGGTGGTTGCACGGCCGCATACTGCCGCGCCCGGGACGTCGCTGTCAACCGCACCCGCGGCGCGATCTCGCGGGATTCGCGGCACGCCCGGGACCTCACTACGTCCGCAGCGGCACGTGCCTGAGCTGCCCGAGGTGGAGGCCGCCGCGCGCGCACTGGCACGGGCCGCAATCGGAAAGCGCATTGCCGACGTCCGACTCCTGCACCCCGCCTTGCGACGCAGGGTCGAGGACGCGGCCGTCGACGCGCTTCGCGGGCGCCGAGTCGATCGAGTCGAGCGCCGTGGAAAGCACCAGCTCCTGACGCTCGACGACCAATCGGTCGTGCACGTCCACTTCCGGATGACCGGCGACTGGATCGTGGGGCCCGCGGGCGCGCGCGCGCCTCGGCACGCGCGTGCCATCTTCGACTTCACCGACGGGACGCGAGTCACGCTCGCGGACCCGCGTGCGCTGGCAACTCTCGCGGTGTACCCGGCGGGCGTACGCCCCGCGCTGCCGGCGCTGGGGCCCGAGGCCACGGAGCCCGAGCTCACGCCGGAGCTCCTGGCACACGCGCTGCGCACGCGCCGAGTCGCCATCAAGGTCGCACTGCTGGATCAGCGGGTGGTCGCCGGCCTTGGAAACATCTACGCCGCCGAGGCTCTCTGGCAGGCAGGCATCGACCCGGCCGCTCCGGCCTCGGACCTGACGCTCGCGCAGCTCGGCCGGTTGATCGATGGGATGCGCCGCACGCTGCGCGACGCGGCCGACGACCCGGGCCGCTACGGTCGTGGCGAAGCGGAGCAGCGCCTCAATGTATACGGCCGCGCCGGCGAGCCGTGCCGTCGCTGCGACCGCCCGATTGTCCGCATCGTGCAGGGTGGGCGCTCCACGTATCACTGCGCGTACTGCCAACGGCGCTGAGTGGCGGGATTGCCGCGGCGGGCCGGCTCGTCGCGTCGTCTCAGTCCATCGCTTCGATCAGCGCGCCCTTGATGTAGCCGGTTTCGGGAACCGTCAGCAGCTCGGGATGGTCGAGCGGCTGGCCCCGGATCTCGCGCAGCGCGAGCCGGCGCCCGCTGTCGGCCGCTGCGCCCTGCAGCATCTCGAGGAACAGCGGCTTGGACAGATGGAAGCTGCAGCTCGCCGTGTAGAGCAGTCCGCCCGGAGCGAGCAGGCGCATGGCCCGGAGATTCACCTCCTTGTAGCCGCGCAGCGCGCTGGGCAGGGCCGCGCGAGTCTTGGCGAACGCCGGCGGGTCGAGCACGATCGTGTCGTAGCGGGCGCCGGCGCTCTCCTGAGCGCGGAGGAAGTCGAACGCATTCGCGGCAACGAGCTGCACGTTCGAAAAGCCGTTACGCTCCACGTTGGCGGCGGCCCGTTGCAGCGCGGCCTCCGAGATGTCGAGCGCCGTCACGTGGTCTGCCCCCCGAGCGAGGTGCAGGGCGAACGAGCCGTGATAGCTGAAACAATCGAGCGCGCGCCCCCGGGCGACGCTGCCCACGAGCGCGCGACTCTCGCGCTGGTCGAGGAACGCGCCGGTCTTCTGCCCGCGCCAAGGCGCCGCGAGGTAGCGGATGCCGTACTCCACGACCTCCACTTCCTCGGGCACGCTGCCGTGCAGCAGTACCGTTTCTCGCGCCAACCCCTCCTTGGAGCGGAGGGCGGCGTCGTTGCGGGCTAGAATGCCGTCGGGGGTCAGCAACTCGAGGAGTGCCCCGACGATCTGCTCGCGGCACGTCTCGACGCCTGCGCTCATTAACTGGACGACGAGCCACCGGTCGTAGCGGTCGCAGACCAGTGAGGGGCAGCCGTCTCCCTCGCCGTGCACGAGCCGGTAGGCCGTGGCGTCGCGGCGAAGCGGCTCACGACGCTCTACCGCGCCGGCCAAGCGAGTGCGCCACCAGCGAGCATCAATGCGGGCGGCGGGGTCGCGATCGAGGAGCCGGAGCGAGATCTCGGATCGGGGGCTCCAGAGGGCCCATCCGAGCGTCCGCCCGGCGCTGTCCCGCGTGAGCACCACGCCCGCTGGGATGTCGTCGGCCTCGGCGATATCGCTGCGATAGATCCAAGGGTGGCCGGCGGCCCAACGCCGTGCGCCTTTAGGAGTTACGGTCACGTGCGACATGCGTGAAGCTACACCGGAGCGCGGGTGTCGAGGCGAGAAAAAAAGTGCGAGTCGGGGGTTGATCTCAGGCCCTAGGGACTATATCCTTAGCGCCCCTCGGAAGGCCGTCGGGCGGTGCCGCGTCGCGAGGCGCGACCCCTTGACGAGAGGCCGGCGGGGCGATAAAATGTAAACTCTGTCCGCGAAACGCTGGTCGGATCGCGGCCGCTGTTTGAAAAGCGAAGGATTGAGGTAGATCGTGGGATATCGATCCTCATCGAGTCTTGCGACGACTGGTCTTCGGGCCGGTCGGCGGAAGTACGATGACGAGAGATTGCATATCGATTAATGAGGTGAGCCGCTCCACTCGAGCGGACTCACTGCGCGTGCTCTGCTTGCCATGATTGTCTTCGGATGATGTGGTCAAGTGAGCGAAGGCGTGTGGGGGATGCCTGGGCACACAGAGGCGAGGAAGGCCGCGGTAAGCTGCGAAAAGCTCGGGGGAGGGGCACACACCCGGTGAGCCCGAGGTGGCCGAATGGGGGAACCCGGCCGTGAGCGATCACGGTCATCAGTCGTTCGCGACTGAGGCGAACCCGGGGAACTGAAACATCTCAGTACCCGGAGGAAGAGAAATCAACCGAGATGCCCGGAGTAGCGGCGAGCGAAACGGGCGGAGCCCAAACCGGGGCCTTGACGGCCCCGGGGTTGTAGGACCCGCGGACGCGGGGCGTGAAGTCAGCCGAAGTCCCCTGGAACGGGGCGCCAGAGACGGTGAGAGCCCGGTAGCGCGACGGCGAGGCACGCCCGGCAGCGGAGGTCCTGAGTAGCGCCCGACCCGAGAAATCGGGCGTGAAGCCGGGGGGACCACCCTCCAAGGCTAAAGACTCCTGTGTGACCGATAGTGGACGAGTACCGTGAGGGACAGGTGAAAAGCACCCCGGTGAGGGGAGTGAAAGAGAGCCTGAAACCACATGCCTACAAGCGGTGGGAGGGAGCCCCGGGGTTCGCCCCGGGCGCGTCCTGACCGCGTGCCTTTTGCATTATGATCCGGCGAGTTACTCCTCGGGAGCGAGGCTAAGCTGCTCTGCAGCGGAGCCGCAGCGAAAGCGAGTCCTGTCACGAGGGCGTGCCGCAAGGCAGGGAGTTCCCGGGGGTAGACCCGAAACCAGGGCGATCTACCCACGAGCAGGGTGAAGCTCGGGTAACGCCGAGTGGAGGCCCGAACCGGTGTGGGTTGAAAACCGCTCGGATGACTTGTGGGTAGGGGTGAAAGGCCAATCAAGCCTGGAGATAGCTGGTTCTCCCCGAAATCTATTGAGGTAGGGCCTCGGGAGCGGTCCGGTTCGCCGGGCCGCGCGGTGTCGGCAGGGGGTAGAGCGACTGGATGGGCGCGGGGGGGCGAAGCCCCTACCAACCCCAACCAAACTCCGAATACCTGGCCGATGGACCCCGGGAGGCAGTCGCCGGGCGATAATGTCCGGCGGCGAGAGGGAAAGAACCCGGAGCCACAGCTAAGGCCCCGAAGTGGCCGCTGAGTATAGCGAAGGATGTGATCGTGCCGCGACAACCGGGAGGTTGGCTTAGAAGCAGCCACCCCTTTAAAGAGTGCGTAATAGCTCACCGGTCCAGCGCGGTCGCGCCGAGAATGGTCGGGATTAAGCGGCCCGCCGAAGCTTGGCCTTGATGTCGTCTTGCACGAGATCAGGGGTAGGGGAGCGTTCCCCGTGCTGCGAAGCCCCGGCGGGAGCCA
>Ga0307415_100000553_pt1 | contig 16385 bp, 14 predicted proteins | sample DK1Cmetagenome_FD_204524 | JGI IMG/M metagenome (GOLD analysis project Ga0307415, IMG submission 204524) | Maize rhizosphere microbial communities from greenhouse at UC Davis, California, United States - DK15-C-2 | ecosystem: Host-associated > Plants > Roots > Rhizosphere > Soil | place: USA...
CGGATGCGACCAAACGGTAAATCCAACTCATCGTAGATGACCACCAGGTTTTCGGGTGCAGATCGAGTCTCTTTGAGCAGCGCTTTGACCGCACGGCCACTTAGATTCATGTACGTCTGAGGCTTGGCGAGTAATACCGGTTGACCCATGATGATCAACTCCCCTACCAGAGACTCACAAGCTTTATTCTTGATCGCGACACTATTCCGTCCAGCAATATCATCGACAACGCGAAATCCTATATTATGCCGAGTACGATCGTACTTCCGACCCGGATTTCCCAACCCTATTATCAACTTCACACGTCGATTCTAATCGAGTGAAAATTCCCCAGATACAAATCACTCCTCTTCCTTCTTTTCTTTCTCCTCCGGAGATGCTACCGCTGCGGCTTCCGGTGTAGCAGCAGTCGCCGCGGTCGGCTCCTCCTCCACCGTGGGTGTCGCAACCGTTACCAATGCAAAATTTGAATCGTAAATAGCCGTGACCCCTTCCGGCATCGGCAAATCTTCTATGTGAACGGAGTCTCCGATATCCAACCCACTGACGTCTACATTGAAGAATTGAGGAATATCCAGCGGCAAACACTCCACCTGAATCTCGCGAACGATAGGCTGAAGGATCCCTCCTCGGACAACCCCGGCGCCTTTGCCGATGAAGTGAAGCGGCACACTCACTTCAATTCTGGCTGTGAGATCGACCTCGTAGAAATCAGCGTGAATCACATCCCCCGTAATCGGGTGATATTGCATTTCCTTCACCAGAGCGACCTTATCAGCAAGTCCGGTGGAAGCCGATTTCATTCGGACCAAGTGCGAGCCTTCCAATCCCGCAACTCGACTGGAAAAGTCCTTCCGGTTTAGCTCAAGAGCAAGCGGTTGGACCTTCGGCCCATAAAGAACAGCAGGAATCTTTCCTTCCCGGCGCAGCCGTCGAGCTTGGTGCTTACTTCCCGGTTGGCGAGCGTTAACTTCAATCTCTAAAGTTTCCAAAAAACTGACCTCCTGTTAAATCCGCCTACACAAATAACGAACTAATGGATTCTTCTTCGTGCGTGCGCCGGATAGCTTCTCCAATGAGATGCGCGACAGAAAGAACCTTGATTTTGCCGCAATGGGTCGCTTCAGATTGCAACGGGATAGTATTGGTTACGATTAGTTCTTCCAAGGGTGAGTCCTCAATACGTTGGATCGCCGGCCCGGAAAGAACCGGATGAGTGCAACAACCAATGATTTTCTTAGCACCCTCTTTTTTCAAAGCGTCTGCCGCCATGGTCAAAGTCCCCGCGGTATCCACCATGTCGTCGACTAAGATCGCCACCTGATCCTGGACTTCGCCAATAATTTTCATCTCGGCGACTACGTTGGGACCGACACGCCGCTTATCGATAATCGCCAACGATGCATCGAGTCGGGTTGCGATAGCCCGAGCCCGCTCAACGCCACCCGCATCAGGAGAAATAATCGTCACCTCGTTGTGGTTTAGCTGCTTTTTCAAATGCTGCAGTAACACCGGCGTGGCATACAGATTGTCCACCGGAATATCGAAAAAACCCTGAATCTGTCCCGAGTGAAGTTCCAAAGTCAGCATCCGTGATGCGCCCGCTGTTGTAATCAAGTCAGCAACCAATTTGGCGCTGATCGGAACTCGGGGGAGCACTTTCCGATCTTGACGCGCATAACCGTAGTAAGGGACTACCGCGGTGATGCGCTTGGCTGAAGCTCTCTTGAAAGCATCTAACATCAACAAGAGCTCCATCAAATGATTATTTCCGGGCGCCGAAGTAGATTGCAAAACAAAAACATCGGCGCCGCGCACATTCTCCTTAATCTCGACCTTGCTTTCGCCGTCGCTGAAGGTTTCGACGGTCGCCTTTCCTAACGGCACTGCAAGGTAGTCACTGATTTCCCGAGCAAGTGGAGGATTGGAGTTCCCGGCAAAGATCTTTACGTCGATTTTCTGCTGGCTCATGGTGATGATTCCCATTCCGCGTTTACATACTCCCCCTACAACATCGATGGCAATACAGCACCCGGCACATCGGCGCGACGATTAAATGGAATCATCTACTCTTAAAACGAGTTGCGCCGTTCGGCTAGAACGGCGCAACCTAAGCTATGACAATCTGTCGATGATTACAAGATTAACACTGGCTGGGCGGGAAGGATTCGAACCTTCGATACCGGATCCAAAGTCCGGGGCCTTACCGCTTGGCGACCGCCCAATCTCCAAGCTTCTCGATAGAAGCTCATTCGGCCCTGGGCAGAGGATTAATTAGCCATTTCCTAGAGCACGCTGGCTCCCACCCTCCGCAGCAACTCTCTCGTATTCGGCGATCACTTTCTCCTCTAACATCCTACGCGTTTCATTATTGATGGGATGCGCAATATCTTTATAGGTGCCATCTTTTCGCTTCTTGCTCGGCATCGACACGAAATATCCGGTGGTTCCTTTGATGATCTTTAAGTCTCTGATCACAAAACAATGATCGAGAGTGATAGTTACGTAAGCCCTAAGCTTATCTTCGTCGACAGGAAAGACTCTTACTTCTGTAACCTGCATCGAGACCTCCTCTTGTCACAGGTTAACCGACTTCCTGACTTGTGCTCTAATTGGGCTTGCCTATGTCGATCTTAGGTTAACAAACGAACTAAAAACGTTTCTACCCCGTCCTCCTTCTGCAATCGGGACAAAGCCCGTGCAGCGTTTCCTCTGGAATCAAATAGGCCAAAAACCGCAGAGCCACTGCCCGACATTAGAGCTCCGGCTGCACCCGCCGCAATCAATTTTTCTTTTAAGAATCTGATTCGGGGATATCGCGCCACAGTGACACTCTCCAAGTCATTAACAAGCAATCTTTGTTGATCAAATGACTTCCTGAGCGGTGAAATAATGCTAGTATTTGCCATAGCTTTTGTCAACTTAGGCTCGAAATTTCGGTACACCCAACTGGTCGCTATAGGAAATCCCGGATAAACGATGACTGCCCATTCCCACGCTAGAGAGTTGATTGGCGTGAGACGTTCGCCGATACCTCTGGCCCGAGCAGGCCTACGATCAATAAAGAACGGCACATCAGCGCCCAGCCTATAGGCGCGTTTCTTAAGCCGCCGCGGCGAGTAGTTGAGCCGAAACAGAGAATTCATTGCCATCAGCGTCGCCGCCGCATCGGAACTGCCGCCGCCCAATCCGGCACCGATGGGAATTCGCTTTTTTATGTGAATTGCCACCGGCGCTCGAATCGATTTTTCTTTTATAATGAGATCCGCCGCACGGAAGACGATGTTTCCTTCATCCCTCGGCAGCGCAGGATTATCGCAGGTGACAGTCAATGTCGAACTGCTACTGCGACCCTGCCCCATTTTTTTAAGGTGTATCTCGTCATACAAGGAAACCGGAACCATAATCGTGTCCAGCAGATGATATCCATCTGCTCTTCGGCCTACGACGTGTAATCCCAGATTGATTTTGGCCGGAGCTCGAATCTTCACGCTTACCGGTAACATGGGGATTTTCGTTTGCCAATCCTATTCAGTTGATTACGCGAACGCTAACGCAGAGAAAGGATGGGATAAAGCGACTAAGCCAGAGAGACTTCAATGGGTTCATGTTTTCGCATCTCAATCAAATTAATCAGCCGGCGGCGGGAATCCGGCAAAGAGAAGCGGGAGATTATAGGCTTCGGGAGAGGATTATGTTGAACGGCTACGAGGGAGCAGTGTATCTTAAATCGAGACGGCATTCCGCCAGCCATCTTCTTCACATTGACTCGGAAGAGGTGCGGATGTAAGAGAACTGAAGGCGCCCGTAGTGAAAAGGACATCACGAGGGTCTCCGGAACCCTAAGTACAGGTTCGATTCCTGTCGGGCGCACCAGCCACGGCGTGGTAATCGAAATAACGTTACAGGTCGGTGCGATTGGTGTAAACGGACGGTTCATCGCCGCCGCGGGTATAAACTCAGTTCCTGATCGTGAAGAGTCGCGCTAATTGGGGATTCAGTTCAGCCCCGGGGTCAGATTTCTATAGAGCTCCTGAAGTCCATCCAACTGAGTTTTGATTTTGTCGCGAAGTGACGACTGCAGTCCTGTGATTTCGCCCAGGAGCCGGCGATTTTCTGCGCCCAGGCTCGCCAGTTTTTCTTCATACTCGGATTGCTTAGCTTCCAAATCTCGTAGCGCGAGAGTTGCTCGAGCATTGGCAGCGTTCTCGATTTGCAACTTTTCCAGATGTTGCGTCAGCTCGGCTTTTTCTTTCTGAAGAATTTCAACTTGTTGTTCGATCGCGCCGAGTTTCGCCACTTGGTCTTCGAGGGATGCCAGTTGACTCTGTCGATCGCTCTGTTGGCTGTCCAGTTCAGCCAATCGGCGCTGCAAAAGTGAATTGTCTGCTTCCAACTCAACAACTCTTTGCGAATTATGAGCGGCACTTGCCTGGGCCTGGTGTAGCTCCGACTTGTAAGCCGTAGCTTTCTCCTCAAGAGCCTTGAGTGATTCAGCCTGCTCGCGGTTTACGGGCTCGATTTTTGGCTCAAGCGCCACCACGCGTTCGGATTCGGTGGTGGACAGAGTTAATGAACGTGGGCTTGGTTCTGCGGTTTGCTCCGGCAATCGGGATTCTTCTTCTATTACTTCGTGTTTGCCTTGCTTCGAAGCACCATCGGTGTTCCAGAGATAGACGATCAGTGCCAGAAAAGCCGCGCCACTGAAGACAGCGATCAATATTTCCATTGCACTCGCCGATCTAGCTAGACAAGGTCTTGCCTTCCGATTTCAAAACTGCGACTCGCGCCAAGATCAGGTCATCAGGACTCTGGGAATCGACATGCGATCGAAGTTCAACCGGATCGTCTCTCAAATTTGCAAGTCTCTCGTTCAACCCGACTAGAATCGAATATATTTTTTTGTAGTCATCGATTCGATTACGACAGCGTAGCAAATGCTCGTCGAGGCGATCGATACAGTGAAGCAAGGCCTCTTCATGCCGCCTGAACTCGATCTCGAGATGTCTCACTTTAGCCCGCGTTGTAAGTCTTCTCATGCCAGTCCAATTGCCGCATCTCTTAGAACCCTGCTGCCAACTGGGACTTTTGTACAACAGAGCTCGAATTCATCTACCCAAGCGCCACAATACTCACTGATTAGAGCAAACTGTATGACTTAGGATGATCTCTGCTTACTTCACCGCAGCTAGTCTGCTAACCTGATCGTCGGTGTCACTGTCCGACAGATTGATTGGTTTACTCGAGACTAATTCGAGTACGTCACTCCGGCTGAATCTCCAACTTCTCCCGATACGATTGCCGGGAATAACTCCCTTCTCCGCTAGCTTGTAAACAGTCTTCAGGTGGATCTTCAGTAAATTTGCAACCTCAGAGGGGGTCATTATCTCTTCCATCCGTAGTTCTCCTTCCGAATTTTTTTGCGAGTTCAGTAATGCCATGGAGCACAAGACATGCCAGAGAAGTCGAGTAGCAGGCACACGGGCGTAACGACTGATAATTCCAAATAATTCCTTTGGTAGGCGGGGAACGCTAGGCACAGCCAAGAGGCGCTGAGAATCTCTGGCCATGGACAATATTGGCCAAATATTACAATTTTCGTCTACTCGGAATCGAACGGGGAGCATGAGCACGCACCGTCAAGCGGCAGGAGATTTCAAAAGTCTCTTGCACTCGGCGGGCCCGATCAAACCTGGTGCGCAGGTGGTCGCCTTTGGCGACCCTCGATAGCACCAAGCTCTTTTGCCCATTTGGTCGAGTACTCATTGCGGGTTTCATCACTAATCGCGCTGGTCGCCGGAAAACGGTCACGCCACTCATACGGTCGAACAGCTTCGATGATCATACGCGAGTTATGCCCCTTTTGACCTGGCTGAATGATCGGGTCCAACGGGCCGCTCCATGTGCGGCGAAGAATATCGACCGAAGTTGCCGGATCTGAGCGAGTAGCTATTGCCCAGACAACCTCATTGATATTTGTGATGTCGATGTCTTCATCAACAACGATGACGTAACGACCCAAATAGGCGCCCGCATGACATTGCGAAGCCATCAGAGCAGCTTGTTTTGCATGACCGGGGTAACGTTGCTTGATTGCTACAACAATCATGAAGCGCTGAGCCGGCGGCGGTAAATAAACGCCACGAATATCCGGCACGCCGGCTTGCTCGATCCCGTTCCACACGGTAGCGGCGCGCAAACAAGAACGATACATACCGTGAATCGTCGGCTTAAAAGGAGCGGCGCCGCAAATGATCGGATCATTTCGATAATACAACGCCTTAACGCGCACAAACGGCTCGGCGCGGCGAGCGCTGGCGTAATATCCAGGCCATTCGCCGAAGGGACCTTCGGGGAGCATTTCCCCTGGGACGATCTCGCCTTCGATCGCAATTTCCGCCGAGGCCGGGAAATGGAGTCCCGTGAGCGGCCCTTTGATAACGTCGATAGGTTGACCCAGAATTCCCCCTGTCCAGTCATACTCATTAACACCGAAAGGTACAGCCTGAGACGATGCAATGAACAGGAGCGGATGTTGGCCAAACACCATCGCCACCGGAAATGGCTTACCTGCTTTCATGGCTTTTTCGTAATGCATTCTTCCGTGTTTACCCGGCGAAATATAAAGACCGAGCTTATCTCTATCCTGAAGCATGACTCGGTAACATCCGACGTTTTCCACGCCAGTCTCGGGATCACGGGTAATTACAAGATGCGCTGTTCCCAGATAACGCCCCCCGTCACCCTCGTGCCACCGAGGCACAGGAAATTTGAACAAATCAACCTGGTCGCCGCGCTCGATATTTTCCATTATCGGGCCGGTGGAAACGACATTCGGCTTGATCGGTTGAAGCGCTCTAAGCTTGGCGCGCAGCGCGTCAATCAATGGAATCGTCTTGAGATCGAGCGGAAGATTTAGTGTCAGCGCGGTCCGGTCCAAGGTCTCGAGCATGTTGGCAAGAACCCGACGGTTTGGCTCGTAACCAGGAACAGAATCGAACATAACCGCGGGCGGGGTCGACATCCGTTCGAGTATAATCTCTGTGAGCGCGCCAAGTTCCAGATCCCAGTGGGCCCCGGAAATATTTGCCAATTGTCCAGTGGCTTCCACTTGTCTGAGCCAATCGCGCAAATCGCAAGCGGCGACTTTCTCAGTTTTGCTTGCCAGTGCAGTAGACATCGAGGACTCCTTTTCGTTCAGGTGCTAAAACTCAATCGACAAGTTTCAAAGTACTAGGATCAAACAACTCATCAGGGGCAATTTTTTTAGCACTGACTCCTTGCCCATAACAGTAGGCGAGAAACTTATCGAGCACGTGTCGATTCGCCTCCAAACCGTAAGCCCACGGATCCGTATTAAAGATCCTTTGTTCTTCAGATAAGTAATGATTCGGCCAAGCCTCGACCAAACTGGGGATCGCGCGGCGCCATTGCTGTGCCCACCGTTTGGCCTCGCAGTAAAGGTGAAAAAGTTTCCCCGGTAGTTCCGGGTGTTGATCAACCAATTTTTTTTGGATCGCGACAACATGCATGATTGGCAAGATTCTCGTCTTGTGAAAATAGCTGGCCTCCACCTGGCGTGGGTCAGCGAATAGCCGGCCTACCTCATCGTTCGCCAGCAAAGTCGGTAGCTGCGATTCAGTTACTCCAAGGGCGTCAACTTCGCCGTCAAACAGGGCCCGGCAGGCGCGCTCGGATGCATTTTTCCCGGCACTTTCGATCTGGTGAATCATCGAACCGTTACGCGGCTCGACACTAGCACTCGGATCCGCACCATCCCAATGATGCATCGAAGCGATGTACCATCGCGTAGCGGAGGGCGAAACGCCATATTCATCGACAAGCATGCCGCGCATCCATATTGCTGCGGTTTGCACCCAGCGCAAGAATCCTACGCTTTTGCCACTTAAGTCGCCCGGTTTATCAATGCCCGACGAGCGGCGGCGAAAGATAAACCCGTGCCTAAACATTCTGGAGGGAAAAACCGGAATCCCAACAAAATCGGCTCTGGTTCTCGAGGTATAGTAGACCAGTTCGCCCAAGGACATTTCGCCCACGTCATAGCGCCCTGCAAACATCCCGGCAAACATGCCGGCGACATCGCTGGTTTCGGCAATCTCAAGGTGAAAGCCTGGAATTTGCATTTGGCCGCGCAAAATGGGCAGAGTCCCATCGTAAGTGCGAGTAGCGAGCCTTATCGTTGTGTTAGCCATAGCGCTACGGCAGGGGTCGGTACACTATAACTCTCTTTTCTGGCGACTATCGCGGCGCAACAATCTCGGACACTCTCACCAAGGCCGCTGAAATTCAGCCCCCTGGAGTAGCTATAGATATCTTCATTCACCATTCTTGTTGCCGTTACTGAACTCTTCCCGATAAAGTTGCAATGTTTCCATCACCGGCCGATCATTAATCGAGAAAAGAATCGCTTCTTCCTCGAATGGATTCTCATGCGAATGCCACTGCCAAAGCGGAATTACGAAAGAATCGCCCTTATTCCATTCCAGGCAACTTTCTTCTAGGACGGTCCGGCCACGACCTTTGAACACATGATAAATCGCCGTGCTGGTGTGCCTATGTACACGAGTGATTTGCTTAGGCTCTAAAAGCTGAATCTCGCAAGACATCGTCGGATAGGTATACCCGCCGGTGGCTGGATTGATGTAACGCAGCAACGCGCCGTCGTATGGATCCTGGTCGTTTCTGCTCATGAGCTTGAGCGTTCTATAGGTGTCCTGCCAGGCATATCGGAACGGAACTCCGCGCAGTTGCGCCTCACCCGGTTTTTTCGGCACGCGGGCAAAGCCTAAACGACTCAGCGATTCGCCCGTGGTGCGTGTGATCGGTTGTTCCGGTTTTTCAGACTGCTCAAAAAACAGAACATTCAGCGCCTGGATCAATGGACCGTCCAGACCATCGAGCCAGATGATTGGATCTTCTGACTCATTGTGATGCTCGTGCCAGGTCCAGTTGGGTGTCAAAACCAAATCACCCTCTTCCATAGAAAACTTTTCACCGTCAACCGCTGTATAAGCGCCTCTGCCTTGGACAATGAAACGGATCGCAGCCATGTTATGGCGGTGCGCTCTTGCCACCTCTCCCGGATTGACGATCGAAAAGGTCAACTGAACCGTGTGAGAGGTCGATTTGTTCGGTACGTGCGGGCTTATCAGCCGAATGGCGCGACGCTCGGCCTGCTCGATCCCAATCGTCTCACTTGCCTTTAATAAGCCATCCAACAGCGGTTCCCATTTCCACAGATAGGGCGCTTCCGCAGCATGACCCGGAACACGGGTGCTCCAGAACCCGGCCAGTTGGTTTTTCGCTAACTGGCTGTCCAATTCGGCAAGTTTCATAAGCGTCTCCTGGCGGTTACATCGCTTTTGACATGGCTTGAGCCATTCCGCCAAAGTAGGCCCGATGGATATCCATGGATTCTTTAGCGGTGCTCAACACGTCTTGCTCACGTCCCGGAGCGACGTATTTCTCCAGTACGTCTATAAACATGTCGGAATGTTTAACATCAGCCTTGCTGTGAGCCGTAAAGTTGGGCATTTGCCCCTCGCTAAGATTTAAGTCCGTCTTCCAGATTGTATATAACCGGCTGCAGTTGCCGCCGCCAAGGTCCCCCAATAGCCGATCATCGTTGGTCCATTCGGCAATGGTCGATGCCGCAATTGCCTCTTGCCACGGCCGATTGCGGGCAATCCAAAACCAGGCGTAAATCGCCGCTGTCGTAGTCGGCAGCGGTTCCGCATTTATAATCTCATCTAAACTCAGGCCCACCTCCTTGCCTTGCCGAAAAATCAAATCGAGATGGCCATGCTTGGAATGCTCATCCTCAATTAACTCTTCGTACTCATGAGACATGATTCGCTGTTTCACCTCAAATTCAGGGCAATTCGCAGCCACTTGGGGCCAGAAGTTACGGCGCTGCCGCACGTACAGGCTGAGTTGCAAGAGATAAATCCGTGCACGTTGCGTCGTCATCTTAATAGAATAGAAGTGTTCCATTTCAGAAGAGCGAAAGAGGTAACGGACACATTCACCTAATTCTTGTCGCCATTCGTGTGATTTCACGGAAGCCCCTCCTTAGAAGCGCATCAAATAGGCTATCGTCGTATCTGCGGCTTATAGCCGCGACTCGGCGGCCAGTGGTAAGCACTAGCCGATCCCTAAAAGGCTTGTCAAGCATACGTCCTCGAGAGGAGGTCACAGGCGGAATGATCGATCGTGCGCAAGCGGCGCATTTGTTTGAAAGGTAATCCGCGCCCGTGATCCAATCCGAGTTTCGCCGACCTCTTCCTCGGTGCTCCCCTTCTTTCGGACCGACCGCCTAGCGTCGTAAACCAGAACTTCTATTGAAGATTGCAGCACCTTCAGCATCCCGGGCGCAAGTATGTCATGGCGGAAGGCTTATGACGTTCAAGGGTCACTCCTGATTTGGGTATTAGAGTTGCCCGCGGCGCGGAGGATTATTAGAAGAGGGTCCTCCGAAACAGACCGATCAATATAACGTGGTATTGGTTAATCCCGTTCCATGTAACCAGCGGTCTTCAAATTAAGGTCCGAATACACCTGTTTCGCTTGACATGGAGCACCACGGTCCTTAGATTTAGTGATGCGCGCGAACCGATCGAGTAAGCCGCCAGAACACTCCAATACCTCGAGCCAAAGTTCCTTCAGCTACGTGATTCTCACTTCGATGTGGACCAGGAGTGGTCGCGGTGTCTCAGATATGGGAATTAGTCTACCGAATCCCGGCGAAATAATTGACAAGGCAAATGGCACCGAATTCGCTTCGATTTTTCACTAAGATCTGAGGCGTATTCACCCCGTCGACTGACAAATGACGAGCGTTTTCGTCTAATCGTTTGAGGAGAAACCATGCGGACAGATAGCGATACCAATCGACCTAATGATGAATTGTTGGACATCGAAAAAGATGAATCAGAAGAGCTAGAGGCGGATGAAGGCGAGTTGGAACTCGAATCCGATGTCGCTACCGCGGAAGAACATGCCGGCGACGGCGAAGTTCAGCCTGAAGAAAAAGGACTGACGGTCGATCCAATCACAACCTACTTACATGAAATTGGCTCGATTCCACTACTTAGCCGAGAACGGGAAGTCGAACTCGCCAGGAAAATGGATTTGGGCAAGAATGCGATCATCGAGGCCTTGTTCAATGCTCCTATGTGCCTACACTATACGATTGGCTTGGGCGAGGCGGTGGCCAGTGGCGAACTCGATATCCGAGAAGTTTTGGAAAAATCGGACGCAGAGGAAGACGAGAACCGAGTAAGCTTTGATCCCAAGCCTTTTCTTAGAGCCATCAGCAAACTCAAACGTCTCAGGCAGGAACAGGACAAGGTTCGCCGACAGCTGAATCAAAAGCGTGTATCCGAACAGCGTCGCAATGCTCTGAACAAAGCTCACGCCACTTTGTTGAACAAAATAGTTGGTCTGCTCCGGGATGTTGGGCTTTCTGCGTCTCGTCTCGAATCGATGGTGCAGAAGCTAAAACAATCGTCGAACACCATCGCTGAACTCGAGGAACGCGCGCTCGTAGTGAGCAAGGCAAAACGCGCCGCGATTGTATCACAGATCGAACAAATCGAATCCGGCGTTGGGCTTCGAGCGGGGGAGATCCATGCCCTAGTCTCCCAGATAACGGCAACCGAGGGTCAGGTCAATGTGGCCAAGACTGAATTCACCGAGGCCAATCTGCGGCTGGTTGTCAGCATCGCGAAGAAGTATACAAATCGCGGCCTGAGCCTACTCGATCTAATTCAGGAGGGTAACCTTGGGTTAATGAGAGCGGTGGAGAAATTTGACTACCGTTTAGGGTATCGATTCTCTACCTATGCAAGCTGGTGGATTCGACAAGGGATCACGCGCGGTTTGATCGACACGGGACGCATGATTCGCATCCCGGTCCACAGAGTCGAACTCAGGAATAAAGTTATTCAGACCGCTCATCATCTACAACGCACCCTCGGGCGTGAGCCTAAGCCCGAAGAGCTGGCAAAAGAGATGGACATGTCTGTTCCGGAAATGCTTAGGGTCATGCAAACCCAGGGAGAGCCTGTCTCGCTGCAAACGCCCGTTTGGGAGGATGGCGATCAACTTGCCGATTTTGTCGAGGACCGGATCAATCCTCAACCCGACAAAGAAGCCATGGAAGGAGTCCTGCGAACTGACGTGAGAAAAGCCTTGGCGGTATTGACGCCCCGACAAGAAACAGTCTTGAGAATGCGCTTCGGTATAGAGGAAGAACGAGATTACACGTTAGAGGAACTAGGCGAGATCTTCGCTGTCACACGCGAGCGTATCCGGCAGATCGAACAGAAATCACTCCAGATCCTGCGCAATCCAAATCGGCGGAAACCGATACCGCCAACGAGCGACGCGGCGTAACCATCAGTCGCTGCAACCGCCTCTGTCGCTATTCATCTGAATCGATATGCAGCGCAGCCACCGGCTGCGCTGCATTATTTTTGATAACCGCCCAGCCGCGAATTATGAATGGGTGGAGGCAGTGCAACACTGTAAAGAACAGACTCTACGGCTCTGGTCAATTGCCTTTTTTCGCACTCGAGCTTTACCTCTTTGAATTGGAAGTACCAGATCGACTGGTTGGCCAGTTGCAGCCTTGATCCTTCCCTGTTCAGGTCAACCTCGGTTTCATAGCTTGAAGCTTCGCAAGCGGCGGTTCTAAACCGGTTAGAATGCAACGATTTATTCGATTGCATATCCGCTGGCTTCAGCCGGGGATTTTTCCAATACCTGGCATTACGTTCACTTAGATCGTTCCGCACCTCAAGGCAGTTTTAAAGCTCGCGCTCGCTTCAGACAGGATCGAACGCTTTCTCTTGAAAGTGCCCATCTCTCGTCCTAATACTTTGGCGGTGACCACCGTTCATCCACGATTCTTGCCGGTGCCCTATCAGGACTCCGCTGAATCAGGTCGGTTGATCCTGCGCGATGGCAACGCCGCGGAGATCCGGCTGGCTCAGCCCGAAGATTGCCAGGCCATGATGAACTTCTTCACCAGCCTCTCCGGAGAGTCCAGAAGGCGGCGGTTCTTTGGCGTGAGCGCTCCTAGTGACAAGTTGGTGACCGCATTTTGCGATCCTTCAGACTTACGCAAGCAGCTGAGCCTGATTGTCACTCGAACCGGCGCCGCCGGGCAACAGATAATTGCCACAGGGAATTACATTGCGCTTGATGACAACACGGCGGAAGTGGCCTTGGCCGTGGCCGATTCATTCCACGGTAAAGGCATCGGCACATTGCTCCTGGAGCGGCTCACGTTGCTCGCGGTGAGAAACGGCTTTCGCCGTTTCCGAGCCCTCACCTTGAGCGAAAACAAGCCGATGCTGGATGTCTTTCTGAACTCCGGCTTCGAATGCCGCCGCAAGCACTCGGATGGGTATGTCGAGATCGATCTTTCGGTTATTCCCAACGAACTTAGCGTCACACGCGCCGAACTGCGCGACCGAGCTTCGACGATTGCGTCGCTGCGAGCTTTTTTTCGACCAACGTCGGTGGCTTTGGTCGGCGCCTCGCGTGATCCAACAAGCATCGGCGGGCGGATTCTAAATGCACTACTCGGGGCTGGATTTTCGGGACCGATATATCCCGTAAACCCACACAGGGTCTCGATCAGCGGCCTCACGGTTTATCCGACCGTTGCCGCCATACCGCAGCCGATTGATCTGGCGATTATCGCCGTGCCAAGCGATGCAGTTCTCCGCGTCATTGATGATTGCGCCAAGCGCCAAGTCAGGGCTTTAGTTGTTATTACCGCCGGTTTCGCGGAAGTAGGGAATGACGGCGTTGCTTTGCAGCACCAGCTCATTGCAAAGGTCCGTGGCCATGGCATGCGCATGGTGGGACCCAACTGTCTGGGGATTATGAATGCAGACCCGGCGGTGGGATTGAATGCCACTTTTTCTCCACTGTTTCCAGCACCAGGTCGCATCGCATTTTCATCCCAGAGCGGCGCGCTGGGCCTTGCTGTGCTCGGTTTGACGCGTGAACGGCAGATTGGAATCTCGAATTTTGTAAGTGTCGGCAACAAAGCCGATGTTTCGGGAAATGATCTGCTGCAATACTGGGAAGAAGACAAGCAAACGCAAGTCATTCTGCTCTACCTCGAATCATTCGGAAACCCGAGACGCTTCGCCCGCATCGCCAAGCGAGTCGGGCGCCGTAAGCCTATTGTCACTGTAAAGGCCGGAAGAACCAGCGCCGGACACCGCGCGGCTGGCTCGCATACCGCTGCCCTGGCAGCAAGCGACGTCGCTGTGGATTCGCTTTTTCACCAGACCGGCGTCATTCGCGCCGACACATTGCAGGAGTTGTTCGATTTAGCGACTGCGCTCAGCACTCAACCCTTACCGGCCGGCCGCCGTGTCGGAATCCTAACCAATGCAGGCGGCCTAGGAATTCTTTGCGCCGATAGCTGTGAAGCCAACGGCCTGATTGTTCCTGAGCTCCCGGTCGAGACTAGAACTCAGCTGAAAGCCTTTTTGCCTGCATCTGCGAGTGTTACCAATCCCGTCGACATGATCGCATCCGCGAGTGCCGAGCACTTCAGCAAGGCGCTGGAGATTCTGTTGCCGAGCGCGGAACTCGACGCGATCATCGTACTCTACATAGATGTAGGTCTGGCGGATATAGGTTCCATGGCGAAGAGCATTGCATCCGCGGTCGCCGGTTCAAGGACCGGGGCTGAAGCGCAAAAGCCGGTTTTAGCGTGCGTGATGTCCGCTGAAGAGACCCGGATGCCGATCAAAGTTGATGACGAGAACATTCCTAACTTTGCCTTTCCGGAAAGTCCCGCGCGCGTTTTGAGCAAACTCGTTAACTACAGCGATTGGAAAAACCAACCGCTAGGAATTATTCCGGACTTTGATGATATCGAACCCGCGGTTGCGCGCTCGCTGTGCCGGAAAATCCTTCACGAGCGCGGCGCCGGCTGGCTCTCCGCAGAAGAGAACCGCAAAGTGCTCACCGCAATGGCGCTGCCTTTGCCGGCTGGCGGCTTCTGTCGCACAGCGGAGGAGGCGGCTTACGCCGCGCGCGAGGTTGGGTTTCCGGTTGCGCTTAAACTGGCCTCGCGCGAAATCATTCATAAAACTGAATTCGGCGGCGTTCAATTAAATCTCCAAGATGAGGACGCAGTACGCCGCGCCTTCGAATACGTTAGTGATCAACTGGCGAAGCGACAAATGTCCAAAGCTATGGATGGGATGGTCGTGCAAACGATGATTTCAAGCGGTGTTGAGTTGATGGTTGGAGTCACACAAGATCGGTCTTTCGGCCCTCTGATTGCCTTTGGCTTGGGCGGTATTCACGTAGAAATTCTCAAAGACGTTTCATTCCGCGTAACGCCAATCACTGACCTCGACGCGGCGGAGATGGTGCGAAGTATTCGCGGCTACCGCCTGCTCCAGGGCTACCGCGGCCATCCGCCGGCCGACATACCTGCGATCGAGAATCTGCTGTTGCGTGTGGCGCGATTGGTTGAAGACGTTCCGGAAATCGGCGAGCTGGATTTAAATCCGGTCATCGCATTACCACCAGGCGGTGGATGTCAGGTGGTTGATGCACGCATTCGGGTCAACCCAGAAAGCACCAGATAGGTATACGCACCGTTGAATGCCATCACGCCAGCCGCACTACCCCGCCTCAATCCACCTGCGACCGCCGGCAATCCACGCTCAGTACAAGACGACGGTCTGGCCGATGCTGGGGATTTCCGTATTCCACTTCAACTCGTCCCGTAGAACGGCATCCAGAGCCTTACTCGCCGGCGGTTCGCCATGGATGACAAAAGTTTTTTTCGGCGGCTTTTTGAAAGATCCCAGCCAGCGCAGAATTTCGCCTTGGTCGGCATGGGCGGAGAAACCGTCGATGGTTTTCACTTCGGCTCTGACTGGGATGATTTCACCCAGCATTTTCACTTCCTTCATCCCGCTCTGAAGTGTTCTACCGCGGGTTCCTTCCGCCTGAAAACCAACCAGCAACACGGTTGTTTTGGGATCGGGCAGCCGGCGCTTCAAATGATGGAGGATACGGCCGCCGGTGACCATCCCGCTTGCGGAAATGATTATTAACGGTCCGGCCATGTCGTTGATGGCTTTCGACTCTTCGGCAGTTCTGTGGATGTAAAACTTCTTGGAAAAGAGAGGCCAGAGCTTCGCCTCGTTCAGGAGCTTCATATCGAGATCGTGCTCTTCAGAATGAGCGCAGTAAATATCCGTTGCGCTTATCGCCATCGGGCTGTCCATGTGCACGGGAATCGCCGGTATTTTCCCTTGGTCCTCTAGTGTACGGATGCTATAAATAACCTCCTGGGTCCTTCCCACGGCAAATGA
>Ga0307415_100000554_pt1 | contig 16374 bp, 17 predicted proteins | sample DK1Cmetagenome_FD_204524 | JGI IMG/M metagenome (GOLD analysis project Ga0307415, IMG submission 204524) | Maize rhizosphere microbial communities from greenhouse at UC Davis, California, United States - DK15-C-2 | ecosystem: Host-associated > Plants > Roots > Rhizosphere > Soil | place: USA...
GCTCGTCGGCGACGATCCGCCGGGTCGCCTCCAGCCCGTCCAGGACCGGCATGCGGATGTCCATCAGGACCACGTCGGGCCGGGCCGAGCGGGCCAGCTCGACCGCCTCCCGCCCGTTCCCGGCCTCCCCCACCACCTCGATGTCGTCGGCGTCGTCCAGCAGTGCCCGGAACCCGGCCCGGACCAGGTGCTGGTCGTCGGCGAGCAGCACCCTGATGGGGCTCACGGGGTGCCCACCGGGAGGGTGGCCAGGACCCGGAAGCCGCCGCCGGGCCGGGGGCCGGCCTCCAGGCTGCCGCCCAGGGCCCGGGCCCGCTCCCGCATCCCCAGGATCCCCTGGCCGCTGCCGGTGCCGTGGCCGTTGCGGCCGGCGCGGCCGTCGTCGGTGACCTCGACCGTGACCCGGCCGTCGGCGTGGGTGACGGTGATCTCGGCCCGGCTGGCCCGGGCGTGGCGGACCACGTTGGTCAGCGACTCCTGGACCACCCGGTAGCAGGCCAGGTCGACGGCCGGCGGCAGCCGCCGCGGCTCGCCCTTCACGGACACCCGGACCTCCACCCCGGCCCCGGCCGCCTGGGCGACCAGGGCGTCCAGCTCGCCAAGGCCGGGCGCCGGGCTGAGCGGGGCCCGGCCGCCGTCGCCGCCGCCGTCGCCGTCGCGGAGCACCCCCAGCATGGCGTGCAGCTCGCCCAGGGCCTCGTCGCTGGCCTGGCGGATGGCGGCCAGCGACTCGGCCGCCTTGTCGGGCCTGCGCTCCAGCAGGTGGGACGCCACCCCGGCCTGGACGCTGATCACCCCGATGGTGTGGGAGACGACGTCGTGCAGCTCCCTGGCGATCCGCATCCGCTCCTCGTCGACCCGGCGGCGGGCCTCCTCCTCCCGGGTCCGCTCGGCCCGCTCGGCCCGGTCCCGCAGCTCGGCCACGTACGCCCGCCGGGCCCGGACCGCCTCGCCCCACCACATGGCCGCGAACACGGTCACGGCCGCGTACAGCGGCTCGCCGTCGAACATGGTGCTGCCGTACAGGAACAGCTCGGCCCCGGCGGCGGCCACGGCCGTCCCGCTCGCCGCCACCCAGGCCGTCCGCCGCGGCAGGGTCAGCGCGACCGTCCACAGGGCCGGGTAGATGCCCAGCTGGGACGGCCCCTCGGGATAGGTCCGGGCGGCGTAGACCAGCCCGCAGGCCAGGGTCGCGGTCAGCACCCGCGCCGGCCACCGCCGCCGCAGCAGCAGGAACAGCGGCCCGGCGACCAGCAGGGCGTAGCCGAGCGGGTCCAGCGGCCGCCAGTCCGGCGTGCGGCCGAGGCCGATGCGCTCCGACGCCCAGCACCCGAGCACCTGCACGGCGGCGATGCCGACGACGAGCAGCACGTCGGCGACCAGGGCCCGCCCCCGGGCCAGCGGCGCACCCCTGCTCGGCTCCATGCCGGCCACGATAGGCGAGCCGCCCGAGGGGGGCATCCGTTCCCGGGCGTAGCCCCCGGGGCGGCGGGTACGCAGGCGCGCGTATTCGGTGGTCATCGGAGGGCCGCCCGCCTACTGTCGGGCGATGGACGGCTACGACCCGGTCGAGGTCCAGGCGCGCTGGCAGGCCCGCTGGGCGCGGGACCGGCTGGGCGAGCTGGACCTGGACCGGGTCGGGCGGCCGGAGAAGCTCTACAACCTGGTCGAGTTCCCCTACCCGTCGGCCGAGGGGCTGCACGTCGGGCACACCTACACCTACGCCGGGGCCGACACCTGGGGGCGCTACCAGCGGATGCGGGGGCGGGCGGTGTTCCAGCCGATCGGCTTCGACGCCTTCGGCATCCACACCGAGAACTACGCCCTCAGGGTGGGCGAGGACCCGACCACCCTCACGACCAGGACCGTGGACCGCTACCGGGGCCAGCTGCGGCGGCTCGGGGCGGCCTGGGACTGGAGCCACGAGGTGGTGACCAGCGACCCCGCCTACTACCGCTGGACCCAGTGGCTGTTCCTGCGCCTCCACGAGGCCGGGCTGGCCGTCTGGCGGGAGGCGCCGGTCGTGTGGTGCCCGTCGTGCCTGACCGTGCTGGCCAACGAGCAGCTGGAGGGTGACCGCTGCGAGCGTTGCGGCACCCAGGTGACCGAGCGGGTCATGCGCCAGTGGTTCCTGCGCATGACCGCCTACGCCGACCGGCTGCTGGAGGGCCTGGACGGCCTCGACTGGGCCGAGTCGGCCAAGCGGCAGCAGCGGGCCTGGATCGGCCGCTCGGCCGGGGTCGAGATCGACTTCGACACCGGGGACGGCGGCCACCTGGCCGCCTTCACCACCCGCCCCGGCACCCTCGGCGGGGCGACGTTCCTGGCCGTGCCCAGCCCCGAGGCCACCCTGGCCGGCCAGGGCCGCGGCATGGGGACCGAAGGCCGCTTCACCGGCCGCCACGCCCTGCACCCGGTGACCGGCCGTCGCCTGCCCGTCTGGGAGGCCGCCTACGTGGTCGCCGGCTACGGCGCCGAGGCGGTGATGGGCGTCCCGGCCCACGACGAGCGCGACCACGCCTTCGCCGCCGCCCACGGGCTGCCGGTGCTGGCCATGCCCGAGGAGCCGGCCGAGGCGGTGACCGACTGGCTGGAGGCGCGGGGACGGGGCCGGCGGGCGACCCGCTACCGGCTGCGCGACTGGCTGATCTCACGCCAGCGCTACTGGGGACCGCCCATCCCGATCGTGCACTGCGAGGACTGCGGACCGGTGGCCGTGCCCGACCGGGACCTGCCGGTGCGGTTGCCACCGGTGGCCGACTTCCGCCCCACCGGCACCGGCCGCTCGCCGCTGGCGTCGGTGCCGGAGTTCGTGCACACCGCCTGCCCGGCCTGTGGCGGCCCCGGCCGGCGGGAGACCGACGTGTCGGACACCTTCTTCGACTCGGCCTGGTACTTCCTGCGCTACCCCTCGGCCGGCCGCGACGACGTCGCCTGGGACCCGGAGCTGACGGCCCGGCTGCTGCCGGTCGACACCTACAGCGGCGGGCCCGAGCACGTCGCCCGTCACCACCTGTACGCCCGCTTCGTGACCATGGCCCTGCACGACCTGGGCCTTGTGCCGTTCGACGAGCCCTTCCCGAGGATCCGGCTGCACGGCTTCCTGCGCAAGGACGGGGCCAAGATGTCCAAGAGCCGGGGCAACGTGGTCGTCCCCGACGACTACATCGCCAGGGTCGGGGCCGACACCCTGCGCATGTACCTGCTGTTCATGGCCCCGTTCGAGGAGGGGGGCGACTGGAGCGACGCCGGCCTGGCCGGCATCGAGCGGTTCGCCGCCCGCGCCTGGCGGCTGCTGACCATCCCGGAGCCCCCGGGCCCGGGCGGGGTCGACCTGCGCCCCCTGGACCGGGCCGTCGCCGGCATCGGCGACGACATCGAGCGCCTCAAGCTCAACACCGCCATCGCGACCCTGATGGAGCTGCTGCGCTGGGCCCGCCGGCACAAGGCGGCCATGGACGCCGGCCAGTGGGACCGGACCTCGGGCACCTTCACCCTGCTGCTGGCGCCGTTCGCCCCCCACCTGGCCGAGGAGCTGTGGGCCCGGCTCGGCCGCCGCTATTCGGTCCACGCCCAGCCCTGGCCGGCCGCCGACCCGGCCGCCCTCGCCGCCCACGAGGTCACCCTGGTCGTGCAGGTGGACGGCCGGCGCCGGGACGCCGTGGCCGCCCCGCCCGGCCTCGACCGCGACCAGGCGCTGGCGCTAGCCCTGGGGAGCGGCAACGTTCGCCGCCACCTGGGCGGCCGGGAGCCGGTGAAGGTCGTCCACGTCCCCGACCGGCTGATCAACCTGGTCACGTCGGGGCGGTGAGCCAGACCGCCTGGTAGGGATCCAGCACGACCTGCCCGTGCTCGACCCGGGCCGGGCGGCCGGTGATGCGGTCGACCGGCCGGTCGTGGCCGACCAGGTACAGGGCCATGGGGCTGACCTGCTGGGCTGCTCGGTGACGTTGTGGACGGCGACCAGGGTGCCGAGGGGGTGGCGGCGCAGGAACGCGAGCAGCTGCGGCTGCTGGAGGTCGGCGATCTCGACCGGGGTGGCGGCGTGCAGCTGGGGGGTGGCGCGGCGGGCGGCGGCCAGGGCGGCCAGGGCTGAGAAGATGCGCCGCTCGACGGTGCCGTCCTCGGAGCGGCGCCCGGCCAGCTCCCAGTCCATGGCCGGGCGGTGCAGCCAGCGGTTGTCGGCGGCCAGGGCCGGGTCGTCGAGGTAGCCGTGGTCGTTGCGCTGGCCCAGCTCGTCGCCCATGTAGAGGAGCGGGATGCCGTCGTAGCCGAAGATCAGGGCGTGGCCGAGCAGGATCCGCCGGATGGCCAGGTCGACCAGGGCAGGGTCGCCCGAGGCCAGGGCGTCCTCCAGCCCGGCCAGGCTGGCCAGGCTGCCGCTGGTGCGCCGGTCGCCGGTGACCGGGTTGTCCTGGAACACCTCGCCGCGGGCGAAGCTGCCCGGGAACCTGCCGGCGTAGAAGTCGGCCAGGAACCGCCGGTGGGCGAACCCGCTCCAGCCGATGGCGGCCGCGTCCTCGTCCAGGACGGCCCAGCCGATGTCGTCGTGGCAGCGCAGGTAGGTGGCCCAGGCGGTGGAGGCGGGCTTGGACGGCAGCCGTCCCAGGACCAGGGTGGCCAGCCGGGCGTCGCGGGTCGCCACCGCCGACCAGTACTGGACCATCAGGCTGTTGTGGTAGGCGAGGTCGGAGATGCGTCCGTGGTGGCGGCCGACCCCCAGGTAGGCGGCCAGCTCGATGGGGCTGACGATCGCCTCGGCCTTGAAGATCACCGCCGGGGCGACGATCCGGGCGCAGGCCCGCAGGGCCAGCAGCAGGTCGTGGACCTCGGGCTGGTTCTGGCAGCTGGTGCCGAGCCGCTTCCAGATGAACCCGACCGCGTCCAGGCGCAGCACCTCGACCCCGCGGTTGGCCAGGTTCAGCAGGACGTCGGCCATCTCGGTGAAGACCCGCGGGTTGGACCAATTCAGATCCCACTGGAAGCTGTTGAAGCTGGTCCAGACCCACGTGCCGGTCTCGGGGACGAAGCTGAAGTTGCCGGGGGCGAAGTCGGGGAAGACCTCGGGCAGGGTCCGCTCGTAGGCGTCGGGCAGCTCCCGGTCACCGAAGAACCAGAACATCGCCTCGGCCTCGGGGTCGCCGGCGCGGGCCGCCACCGCCCAGTCGTGCTCGGCCGCGCAGTGGTTGAGGACCAGGTCGACGCAGACGCTCATGCCCCGGGCGCGGGCCTGCCCGCACAGCCGCTCCAGGTCGTCCATGGTCCCGAGCCGGGGGTCGACGGCGCGGTAGTCGCGTACCGCGTAGCCGCCGTCGGAGTCCCCCTCGCGGGGCCAGCAGCGGCATCAGGTGCAGGTACCGGACGCCCAGCTCGTCCAGGTAGTCGAGATGCCCGGAGACCCCCTGGAGGGTGCCGCCGAAGCGGTCGGCGTAGCAGACGTAGCCGATCATCGACGGGTCCTGGAACCAGTCCGGGCGGATGCTGCGCTCCAGGTCGAGCAGCTTCAGCGGCTCGGCCCGCTCCCGGTACCGCTCGGCCAGCAGCACCGCCACCCGCTCCAGCAGCCCGTCCAGGTCGTGCGCCTGGGCATAGGGTGCGGTCAGTCCCTCGACCAGGTCGTGCCACCACCGCCGCAGCCGCACCACGAACAGGTCGACGTCGCGGCCGGCCACCCCGTCCAGCACCTTGCGGACCCGCCCCTCGACCCCCTCGGGCACCCCGCCGCCCATCCCGGCTCCTCCGCTCATCGGCAGCCCGCCCAGCGCCCGACCCGCTTGAACCGCTGGACGCGGAGGAAGGCCTCGCGGACCCGGTCCCGGGAGAGGCGGCCGGCGGCCACGGCCCCGGCGAGATGGTCGAGGACGGCCGGGACCCCGGTGTGGCCGGAGAGGGTGAGCTGGTCGACCCCGGCGGCCAGCGAGCGCTCGGCGGCGACCGGGACCGACAGGGTGCCGGCGATGGCGCCCATCTCCAGGGCGTCGGAGACGACCAGGCCGTCGAAGCCCAGGCGGCCGCGCAGCAGCCGGCCGACCACCGCCGGGGACAGGCTGGCCGGGTTCCGAGGGTCGACGGCCTTGACGAGCAGGTGGCCGACCATGACCGCGTCCAGGCCGGCGCGGATGGCGGCCCGGAACGGGGCCAGGTCGCGGCCCTCCAGCCGGGCCATGGAGGCGTCGACCACCGGGAGCAGCTGGTGGGAGTCGACGGTGGACGCGCCGTGGCCGGGGAAGTGCTTGCCAACGGCCGCGACCCCGCCGGCGGCCAGGCCGCGCCGCCAGGCCACGGCGGCCCGGCTCACCGTCGCCGGGTCGGCCCCGAACGAGCGGTCGCCGATCACCCCGTCCCGTGGCGCCCCGGTGACGTCGAGCACCGGGGCCAGGTCGGCGGTGACCCCGAGGGCGGCCAGGTCCCGCCCGGTGGCCAGGCCGTAGCCCTCGACCCGGTCGGCCGGCAGGCGGCCGAGGTCGCGGGCCGCCGGGCTGGTCCGGACGATCCCGCGCAGGCGCGCCACCCGGGTCCCGGGCTCCTGGTCAACGGCCACCTCCAGCGGGATCGCGGCCCGCCGCTTGAGGGCCGCCACCAGCGCCTTGACCTGGCCGGCGGAGGAGACGTTCTGGCGGAACAGCAGCAGCCCCCCGATCCCCCGGTCGACCAGCCCCCGGCTGACCGCCCCGGCCGTGGTCCCCGGGAACCCGACCAGCAGCAGCTGGGCCAGCTGGGTGTCGAGCGGCGGCAGCTCCGCGCATGGGGCCGGGGGGGTTGTGGACAACCTCGGCCCCCCGTTCCCCGGGTCGGCTACCCTCCCGGTTCGGGGACCCGCGGATCCGGGGGCGGGCGGGTCCCCGCGCGCCTCGGCGCCCGCCGCCTCGGCGCCGGCCGGGCCGCCCGACCCTCCACCGGCCTCGCAGCCGGCCATCACCAGGACCAGCAGGAGCCCGGCCGCCAGGAACTGGCGCCGGGTCAGGCCTCGACCTCCTGGCCGTCTTCGGACCAGCGGGTGTGGAAGGTGCCCGGGCGGTCGAGGCGGCGGTAGGTGTGGGCGCCGAAGAAGTCGCGCTGGGCCTGGAGGAGGTTGGCCGGGCCGCGCTCGCGGCGGAAGCCGTCGTAGTAGGCGAGCGAGGAGGCGAACGCGGGCACGGCGATCCCGAGCTCGGCCGCGGTCGCGATCACCCGCCGCCAGGCGTCCTGGGCCTGGCCGACGGCGTCGCGGAAGTACCCGGCGAACAACAGATTCCGCAGGCCGGTGTCGGCCTCGTAGGCCTCGCGGATGCGGTCCAGGAACCGGGCCCGGATGATGCAGCCGCCCCGCCAGATGGTGGCCAGCCCGCCCAGCTCGACCCCCCACCCGTAGGCCTCGGAGGCGGCCGCGATCTGCTCGAACCCCTGGGCGTAGGCGACCACCTTGGAGGCGTACAGGGCGTCGCGGACGTCGTCGACGAAGGCGTCGGCCCGGGCCGCGTCCAGGCGGCCGGCCGGCCCGGGGAGGACCTTGGCCGCGGCCGTGCGCTGGTCCTTCTGGGACGACAGGACCCGGGCGAACACCGCCTCGGTGATCCCGGTCACGGGCACCCCCAGCTCCAGGGCCGACTGGACGGTCCAGCGGCCGGTGCCCTTCTGCTCGGCCTGGTCGAGGATCACGTCGACCAGCGGCCGGCCGGTGGCCTGGTCGACCTGGCGCAGCACCTTGGCGGTGATCTCGATCAGGAACGAGTCCAGCTCGCCGGCGTTCCAGCCCTCGAACACCTCGGCCAGGTCGGCCGCGCCCATCCCGGCACCGTGGCCCAGCAGGTCGTAGGCCTCGGCGATGAGCTGCATGTCGGCGTACTCGATGCCGTTGTGGACCATCTTGACGTAGTGGCCGGCCGCGCCGGGCCCGACCAGCCGGCAGCAGGGCACGCCGTCGACCTGGGCGGCGATGGTGGTCAGGACCTGCTCGACCAGCCCGTAGGCCTCGGGGCTGCCGCCGGGCATGATGCTGGGGCCCCACAGCGCCCCCTCCTCGCCCCCGGACACCCCGGTGCCGAGGAACCGCAGCCCCCGGGCGGCCATGGCCTGCTCGCGGCGGACGGTGTCCTCGAAGTAGCTGTTGCCGCCGTCGATCAGCAGATCGCCCACCTCCAGGTGCCCGGCCAGCTCCTCGAGGACAGCGTCGACGGGACGCCCGGCCTTGACCATGACCAGGATCCGCCGGGGCGGGGCCAGGGCGGCCACGAACTCCTCGGTCGAGAAGGTGCCGACCAGCTCGCCCTCGTCGCCGTGGCGCTCCAGCAGCTCCCGGGTCCGGCTCTCGGTCCGGTTGTGGACGGCGACCGGGAACCCGTTGCGGGCGACGTTGCGGGCCAGGTTCGCCCCCATGGTGGCCAGGCCGGTGACGCCCAGCTCGCAGTGTCCGGCCATCCGGGGCCTCCTCCAGCGTCGGCGCGCGCTTGCCGTGGAGGCAAGCTACAGGACGGTGGCCGTCGATGCAGTGCGGACCTAGGGGTTGGCCGTGGCCGTGCTGAGCCAGGCCAGGTAGCCGGGGCTGCCGTGGTCGACCGGGACGGCGGTCAGCTCGGGGGTCTCGTAGCCGTGGTTGGTGTCGATGTGGGCGGCCAGGGCGTCGAAGCGGGCGGCGGTGGTCTTGATGACGCACAGCCACTCCTCGGCGGTCTCGATGGCCCCCTTCCACCGGTAGGTGCTGGAGATCGGGCCGAGCACCTGCACGCAGGCGGCCAGGCGCCGCTCGACCAGGTCGCGGGCGAGGCGTTCGGCGTCCTCGCGGGCGTCGGTGGTGGTCATCGCCATCAGATACCGGTCGGGCACGGCACGCTCCTCGTCGAGGTGGGTCGGGGTCAGGGTCGCTCCGGCCTGGGGATCGTACGGCTGGGGATGCCCCGGGCCAGCATCACCGCGGCAAGGGCGACGGCGGCGGTGAGGGCGAACGCGCCGGCGAGGCCGGCGCTCGGCGGCCAGCCGGCGGCGGCCCCGGCCGCGACCAGCACCCCGCCGAGCCCGGCGCCCATGGCCACCCCGAGGTTCTCGCCCAGCTGCAGCGACGCGCTGGCCACCCCCTCCTGGCCGCTCCGGGCCTCACCCAGCACCAGCAGCGACATCGGCGAGTAGGCGAGCCCGATCCCGAACCCGCCCACCGCCCAGCCGGCCAGGGCAGCGGCCACCGGCACCTCCGGCCGCAGGGCGGCCGCCTCGCAGGCGATCCCGGCGGCGACGATCAGGAACCCGGTTCGGATCAGCCGCCGCCCGGGCCAGGCGGCCGCCATGCGCTCCTGGGTCCAGGACCCGGCCGTCCAGGCCAGGGTCGCGGCGGTCACGGCCACGCTGGCCACGGCCATGCTCTCGCCCCGGACCGAGGTGATGGCCAGGGGCACGTAGGTGTCGGCGCCGAAGAAGGCGAAGGTGAGCAGAGCCCGGCACAGCACCGTGACCGGCAGGCCGGGCCGGGCGGTGAGCGTCCCCGGCGGCAGCAGCCCCCGCAGCGGCACCACCCCGACGGCCAGGCCGGCCGCGACCAGCAGGGCCCCGGGCACGGGCGAGCGGCTGGTCAGGCCGGCCAGGACCAGGCCGGCCCCGGCGGCCACGCCGACCGCCCTGGGCAGCCGGCCCCGCTGGACCAGCGGCTCGGCCGGCGGGCCCAGCCGGCGCAGCGACGGCCAGGCCAGGGTCCCGGAGGCGATCACCAGGGGCAGCAGGCCGAGGAACACCCAGCGCCAGCCCAGGCGGGCCGCGACCAGGGCCGACACCGCCGGCCCGATCAGGCCGGGCACGACCCAGGCGGTCGACAGCACGGCGAACACCCGCGGCCGCAGGGACTCGGGGTAGGTGCGGCCGATGGCGGCGTAGGCGACCGCCGGGACGGCCCCGGCCCCCAGCCCCTGGAGGCCGCGGGCCAGCACCAGCACCAGCATGCTGGGGGCGAGGCCGCCGAGGGTCAGCCCGGTCACGAACACCAGCACCCCGGCCACGAACGGCGGGGCCGGGCCGCGCCGGTCGGCCTGGCCCCCGGCGACCACGATGCCGACCAGCACCCCGAGCTGGAAGGCGCTGGTCACCCAGCCGTACAGGCGGATGCCCTGCAGGTCGTCCTTGATGGCGGGCAGGATGGTGATGACGGCCAGGGCCTCGAAGGCGACCAGGGTGATGGTCAGGACCAGGCCGATGGTGAGCCCGCGCCGGGCCGGCGTCATCAGGCCCGCCGGCCGCCTCGACCCCTTCATGGCTGGCCCACGCGGCCATGCTACCGGCCGCCCACCGGCCGTCCCGCCCGGCTTGACAGGCAACGGCCAGGTTTGGAAGGGTACGGCCGTCGTCGGCCACCCCCCCAAACCCCCATTGGGCCAACGGCAGGCCAAGCGGCACGCGCGCGGACCTCGCGCCCGTGGGTTTGCTGCATTGGTACGCCTTGGCCCGCTTCCCCCTCGGGAGGCTCGCCAGCTTGCGCAACCAACCGGCTCCACGCGGCACCAGGGCCCGCCCGCGCCACGCCCGGGCCATCTCGCCGTGGCGCCGCAACCTCAAGATGGGGTTCCTGATCGTCCTCCCCCTGCTGCTGGCCTGGGCCCTGCTGCCCGCCAGCGCCAAGCCGGGCGTGGGGCCGCTCGGCCAGGACCCGGCCGCCGCGGCCGCCGCCGAGCGGGCGGCCGGACAGCCGGCCAAGGTCGCGGGGGCCACCACCGCGGAAGCGAGGCGGCGGCCGCGGCGCACGACCACCACCACCGGCGCCCCCACGACCACCACCCGGGCGGCCACCACCACCTCGAGGGCGCCGCGGACCACCGCCCCGCCGACCACGGCCGACGCTCCGGCCGGCGGCGGGTCGACCGCCCAGACGCTGACCAACGACCTGTTCGACCGCCTCAACGCCGAGCGCCGGGCCAGGGGCCTGGCCAACCTCGAGTGGGACCCCGACCTGGCCCGGGTGGCCGGCGACTGGTCCGAGCACATGGCCTCCACCGGCAGCTTCGCCCACCGCGACCTGGGCGCGGCCGGCGGCCTGCCCGGCATGTCGAAGTTCTCGGCCCTCGGCGAGAACATCGCCTGGGTCGAGGGCTACCCGAGCATGGGCAACCAGCTCCACGTCGGCTGGATGAAGTCCGAGGGGCACCGGGCCAACATGCTCCAGCGGGGCTTCGACTCGGTCGGGATCGGGGTCGTCTGCTCCGGCGGCCGGGCCTGGGCGACCCAGAACTTCGGCCGCCTGGACAACTCCAGCGCCCCCTCGATGAGCTCCAGCACCCCGGCCGAGCAGCCGATCGTCGCCACCCGCGACGACGGCGTGCGCTGCTGAGCCCGGCCGACCGGAACGAGGTTTCGCGGCCGAGGGCACTCGTGGTCAGATGAGCTGGCCAACGGTGGCCGCGGCCACCCCTGACGATCGGATGTGACTGAGGCGGTGCTGGGATGCTCAAGGCGTGGGTGCTGATCCAGACGGAGGTGGGACGGGCCGGTGAGGTGGCGGCGGCGGTGACCGCCATCGACGGGGTCGAGCTGTCCGAGGTGACCGCCGGCCCGTTCGACGTCATCGCCAAGGTGGAGGCGGCCAACCTGGACGCCCTCGGCAGGCTGATCGTCAGCCGCGTGCAGGGCGTCCCCGGCACCCTGCGCACCCTCACCTGCCCCCGGCCCGGCCCCGACCCGGACCGCCCAGGCGCCTAGGCGACGGCCATGAGCGGGCAGGCCGCGCCGCCGCTGCACCCCGAGGTCCAGCCGCTGGCCGGGCTGCTCGGGACCTGGCAGGGCACCGGCGCCGGCGAGTATCCGACCATCTCGCCGTTCCGCTACGGCGAGGAGCTGCGCTTCTGGCACGTCGGCAAGCCGTTCCTGGCCTATGCCCAGCGGACCTGGAGCCTGGACGACGGCCGGCCCCTGCACGCCGAGAGCGGCTACTGGCGGGCCAAGCCGGGCGGGGCCGTCGAGCTGGTGCTGGCCCACCCCACCGGCATCGTCGAGGTCCAGGAGGGCCGGATGGACGGCGACCGGATCGAGCTGCGGAGCACCACCATGGCCGGAACCGCCACCGCCAAGGAGGTCACCGCCCTCCACCGCCGCCTCTCCCTGGACGGCGACCGCCTCAGCTACACCCTGGCCATGGCCGCCGTCGGCCAGCCCCTCCAGCACCACCTGGCCGCCGAGCTCCACCGCACCGGCTGACCCCGGCCCGGCCGAACGCCAGCGTCACCGTGGAGCCGCTGGGCGACGGTGCCGGGTCGCGGGTCACCTTCACCCTCGACTTCGAGGGTCACGGGATCGGCCGGCCGCTGCTGCCGCTGGTCCGCCGGCAGGCCGAGCGGGCGGCCCCGGTGAGCTACCGGACTCTCGAGGCGCTGCTCGAGCGGGGCGACGACCTCAGGGGGCGATGACCCGGCCGAGGTCGGGCGGGGGCGGCAGGTGGGCCTGGGCCGCCTCCAGGGCCTGCACGGCGGCCAGGACCTCGGCCGGCAGCGGGCTGGAGCGGCGCGCGGCCAGGCCGACGTGCAGGGCCAGCTCCTCGTGGGTGGCGGCCACCACCCCGCGCTCCAGGTGCTCCATCACCAGCAGGTAGTGGAGCTTCTTGGCCGAGTGCCCGGCCATCCGGGCCAGGATCCGGTATCGCTCCCCCTCGGCCAGCTCGGCGTGGTAGCGGGTGTGCTCCTCGACCACCATCAGGGTCGCCCCGGTCCGCAGGTTGTACTCGTCCGGCGCCAGCCCGAGGTGGGCGAACAGCCCGTCGGTGGAGAGGTCGAACGCCGCCCGGTAGTGGACGACGTTCATGTGCCCGTTGTAGTCGATGTGCTCGGGGCCGACCGTGCCCTCCCCGACGACCAGCCCGTCCACCCGCATGCGCGGCAGTCTACCCGGCCGGTGTGCGACCCTGGCGCCATGGACGACGAGGGCACGGCGCCGTTCTGCTACCTGACCACCACCGGCCGGGTGTCGGGGCGGCCGCACACCATCGAGATCTGGTTCGCGCTGCGGGACCGCACCCTGTACCTGCTGTCGGGCGGGCGGGACCGCTCCGACTGGGTCCGCAACCTCCTGGCCCACCCCGAGGTCACCGTCCGCATCGGCCGCCGCGACGCCCCCACCCTGGCCGCCCGGGCCCGGGTGGTCGACCCAGGGTCGGACGAGGACGCCCTCGCCCGCCGCCTGGTCACCGGCAAGTACCAGCCCGGCTACGGCGGCGACCTGTCCGGCTGGCGCCGCTCGTCGCTTCCGGTGGCGGTCGACCTGGCCCCCGGGGGCTGACCGGGTAGGCTGACGGTCATGTCCCACCCCGAGCCCTGGACGGTCGAGCGGGCCAACGCCGCCCTGCCGCGGGTCGGGTCCGCCCTGGCGCGCATCCGCGACCTGGTGGCCGAGGCCCGGCGGGAGCGCGAGGGCACGGCCGGGCTCCGGGAGGGCAACGGCCACCCCGCCCCGCCAAGGGGCACCGGGGAGCTGCGGGCCGCGGTCGAGGACCTCACCGGCGAGGGGATCATCCTGCGGGACCTGGACGCCGGGCTGGTCGACTTCCCGGCCCGGCTGGACGACGGCCGCGAGTACCTCCTGTGCTGGGTGCTGGGCGAGCCGGCGGTCGAGTGGTGGCACTGGCCGGACACCGGCTTCGCCGGCCGCCGCCCCCTGACCGACCTGCCCGGCTAGCCCCACCCCGCCGCGGCGGCCGCGGACCGGCAGCGGATCCACAGGGCCACGTCAGCCCGCCCGCGCATGGTGCGTACGACAACACCAGTTCGCGGAGGAGCAATCCGATGAGCCAGCCGATCGTCAGCACCGCCACCCGGCCCCCGGCGTTCCGGGACCGGCCCGCCACCGACCACACCGGCCTTACCGACGCCGACCGCCAGACCAGGCGGCGGGCGAGGCTCTGGACCGTCATCGAGGCCCTGGCCTACGCCGGCGCCTACATCGACCCGTCCGGGATCCTGGCCGTCCAGCGGCTGCGCCAGGCCCAGGAAGAGGAGGAGCGCCATGCCCGCTGACCCCATCCACCGGGTGCCGGTGGTGATCGCCGGGGCCGGGCCGGCCGGCCTGGTCGCGGCGGCCACCCTGGCCGGCCAGGGCGTCGCTTCGCTGCTGGTCGAGCGCAACCCGGGCCTGTCGCCGCTGCCCCGGGCCACCGCCGTCAGCACCCGCACCATGGAGCTGCTGCGCTCCTTCGGCCTGGAGGCGGAGGTCCAGGCCGGCCAGCTCGACCTCACCGCCACCGGCGCCTGGGCGGCCGAGACCCTTGCCTCCCCGGAGGGGACCGAGCTGCCGCTGGGGGTCGCCGACCTCACCCAGGCGGCCGGGGCCAGCCCGACCACCCTGGCCGCCGTGCCCCAGGACCACCTGGAGCCGGTCCTGCTCCGCCACCTGGAGCGCTCCGGGCTGGCCGAGGTCCGGTTCGGCACCGAGCTGGTCACCTTCGACCAGGACGCCGACGGCGTCACCCTGGTCCTGCGCGAGCCGGCCACCGGCGGCTGCCGTACCGTCCGGGCCGGCCACCTGGTCGGCGCCGACGGCGCCCACTCGCGGGTGCGGAGCCTCCTCGGCATCGCCATGGAGGGCCCCGACCACCTGAACGAGCAGCTCACCGTGCTGTTCGAGGCGCCCCTGGCCGAGGTCGTCGGCGGCCGCCGCCACGGCATCTACTTCATCCAGCACCCCGGGGCCGCGGGCGTGCTCGTGCCCAACGGCGCCGGCGACCGCTGGCTGTACGGACGCCAGTGGGCGCCCGAGCGCGAGCGGCTGGCCGACTACACCGACGAGCGCCTCACCGGGCTCATCCGGACCGCCGCCGCGGTCCCCGACCTCCCGGTCGAGGTCGTGGCCAAGGGCGCGTTCTCGTTCGCTGCCCAGGTCGCCGACCGCTACCGGGCGGGCCGGGGTTTCCTGGTCGGCGACGCCGCCCAGCGGATGACCCCGCGCGGCGGCATGGAGATGAACACCGCCGTGGCCGAGGGCCACGACCTCGGCTGGAAGCTCGCCTGGGTCCACCACGGCTGGGCCGGGCCGGGCCTGCTCGACACCTACGAGACCGAATGGCGCCCCATCGGCGCCCGCCGCACCGCCCGCTCCGCCGTACAGAACGGCGAGCCCGACGGCGCCGAGGCCCTGGCCGACGACCTCAACAACCGCCTCCCCCACGCCTGGCTGACCGGCGCCAACCGCCACCCCAGCTCCACCCTCGACCTCCTCGGGCCCGGCCTGACCCTCCTCGCCGGCCCTTCCGGAGCGGCCTGGACCGCCGCGGCGGCCACCCTCGACCCCCCGTTCCCCCTGGAGGCCCACCCCCTCGACCCCGAGGCAGCCGCCACCGTCGGCATCGGCCCCACCGGCGCCGCCCTGGTCCGCCCCGACGCCCAGGTCATCACCTGCTGGCCGGCCCTCCCGCCCGACCCCCGGGCCGCCCTCCTCCACACGGGGTGGTTCGGGGGGCCGGTCAGCCCTGGAGGTGAGTCAGGACGGTGGCGGCGTGGCCGTCGGCCTTGACGTTGTGCCAGGCGTGCTCGATGCGGCCCTGCTCGTCGACCAGGAAGGTGGAACGCAGGACCCCGACTGAGGTCCGGCCGTAGCTGGTCTTCTCCCCCCAGGCGCCCCAGGCGTCCATGACGGCGTGGTCGGCGTCGGTCAGGAGGGGGAACCGGAGCCCGTACTTGCCGCGGAAGCGCTGGTGGCTGGCGGCGTTGTCGGGGGAGACGCCGATCACGGGCACGCCAGCGGACTGGAAGCCGGCCAGGTTGTCGTTGAACTGGCAGGCCTCCTTGGTGCACACAGTGTCGTCGTCTTCATTGACCGTCTGACCGCCTGTAGCTCTAGGCGCTCTGCCTGCAATGGCCCTCCAGTGGGAGCCGGACGGCCGTGACGATCCGCGGCGAGCGGACCTCTGTCCTTTGAGCGACCTCGCCGGATGACGTACTTGCACGCCCCAGATGATGGCCTGGTGCGCCGTGTCGGTCCTCCTGGCGATGCCGGGTGGCTGGCTACTGGTGATCCGACGCAAGGAGTTGGCCAAGGCGGCGGAGGCCCCGAAACGTGCGTGCCTTGACCGTTCCGAGAGGGATTCCCAGCTGGGCGGCGATCTGGGACTGCGTGCAGTCGCCGAAGTAGGCCAGCCTCAGTACCTCACGCTGCTCGTCAGGCAGGCGGCTGAGCGCGTCGCGGATCTCGCTGGCCCGCGCATAGCGCTCGGCCAGCTCTCGGCCGTCCTCGCCGGCGATGCCGTCCAGCTCTTCAACCGGGACCGCCGTGCGGCGTCGTCGGCGAACATGATCGATCGCCCGCTTGTTGGCGATTCCCAACACCCACGCCCCCAGACTTCGGGAAGGGTCGTAGCGATCCTTGTGGCGCCAGACCTCGTAGAAGACACGCTGCAGGACGTCTTCGGCCTCGTCGGGGGGGACGAACCTTCGGAGGTATCCG
>Ga0307415_100000556_pt1 | contig 16346 bp, 13 predicted proteins | sample DK1Cmetagenome_FD_204524 | JGI IMG/M metagenome (GOLD analysis project Ga0307415, IMG submission 204524) | Maize rhizosphere microbial communities from greenhouse at UC Davis, California, United States - DK15-C-2 | ecosystem: Host-associated > Plants > Roots > Rhizosphere > Soil | place: USA...
AAGGATCTGGGCACCGGCAAGGAGCAGTCGATGACGATCACCGGCGGCTCGGCGCTGCCGAAGGACGACATCGAGCGCATGATGCGCGACGCCCAGGAGCACGCCGACGACGACCGCCAGCGCCGCGAGGAGGCCGAGTCCCGCAACCTGGCCGAGGCGCTGCAGTGGCAGACCGAGAAGTTCCTCGCCGAGAGCGGCGACAAGCTTCCGGACAGCGCCAAGGAAGAGGTGAACGAGGCCCTCTCCGACCTGCGCGGTGCCCTCGGCGGGTCCGACATCGAGCGCATCAAGACGGCTCACGAGAAGCTGGCCCAGGCCGCCCAGAAGGCGGGCACCATGCTGTACGGGAACACCGACGCGTCCGCCGCCGGCGCCGGCGGTCCCGGCGGTCCCGGTGCCGCCGGTCCGGGTGCCACCGGGGCCGGTGGTGAGGATGTTGTTGACGCCGAGGTCGTGGACGAGGACGACAAGAAGTGACCAAGCACGAGGGCGACGCTGGCCCGGGCAATCAGCCTGGGCCAGCCCGGGAGCAGATCGTGATCAAGGACAATCGCAAGATAGACAGCAGCGGCCGGCCGAAGACCGCTGACGACAAGACCGACGGCAAGCCGCCGACCCCGCCTCCGGGCGGGATGGGCCAGCCCGGTACGCCGGTCGCCGAAGCCCAGGCCCAAGTGGCCCAGGCCCAGGCGGCCCAGGCCCAGGCTCAAGCGAAGGCCAAGGCCGGGGCCGGGACCGCGGAGAAGGCGGGCACCGACGCTCCGCCCGAGGTGTCCACTCCGGAGGGTCGGGCCAAGGCGGCCGACGGCGACCAGGCGGCGGCACCGGCCGTGCCGCCCGCGCTCGGGGCCGAGCTCGAGTCGCTGCGGTCCGAACTGGACGAACGCCTGGCCGACCTGCAGCGGGTCAGCGCCGAGTACGCCAACTACCGCAAGCGGGTGGAGCGTGACCGGGGCGTCGTGGTGGAGCAGGCCGTCGGCGCGGTGCTGGCCGCGCTGCTGCCGATCCTCGACGACGTGGACCGGGCCCGCGAGCACGGCGACCTCAACGGCCCGTTCGCCGCGGTGGCCGAACAGCTCAGCACGGCGCTGACCAAGTTCGGTCTGAACGTGTTCGGGGAGAAGGGCGACCCCTTCGACCCGACCCGCCACGAGGCCGTGACCCACGAGACCTCGTCCGAAGTGACCGAGCCGACGTGTGTCTCGGTCATGCGCCGCGGCTACCTGCTCGGCGACCGGCTGCTGCGTCCGGCCATGGTCGCGGTCGCAGATCCGGAATGAATGTGTCCGGACGGCCGATCCAAGGCGGTGATTCTTGAGTTCCAAGGACTGGTTGGAGAAGGACTTCTACGCCGTCCTCGGCGTCTCCAAGACCTCCACGCCTGACGAGATCAAAAAGGCGTACCGTAAGCTCGCCCGCGAGCTGCATCCCGACCGCAACCCGGGCAACCGGGACGCCGAGGAGCGGTTCAAGGCCGTGTCGGAGGCCTACGACGTCCTCTCCGATGACCGGCGGCGCCGGGAGTACGACGAGATGCGCTCGCTGTTCGGGGCGGGGGCGTTCCGTCGCAGCGCGCGGGCCGAGGGCACGCCGTTCGACCTGAACGACTTCTTCGGCCCTGGTGGCCCGGGCGGGCCCGGGGGGTCGGACCAGCGGTTCGGCGGCGCGGGCTTTACCGACCTGTTCGGCACGATCTTCGGTGGCGGCGCGCGGGCCGGTGCCCGGCGCGGGCCACAGCGCGGGCGCGACGTCGAGGCCGAGGTGACGCTCGACTTCAACGACGCGGTCAACGGAGCGACGCTGCCGATCACGCTGAAAGCGCCGGGCGAGTGCGACGTGTGCCACGGGTCGGGCGCGAAGCCGGGTACCCGGCCGCGGATGTGCCCGGTCTGCCGCGGCTCGGGCCTGACCACCTCGAACCAGGGTGCGTTCTCCTTCTCCGAGCCGTGCCGCGAGTGCCAGGGCGTGGGGACCGTCGTTGACGAGAAGTGCTCCGAGTGCCGGGGTACGGGCGGGGTCACCAAGACCCGGACGCTCAACGTCCGCGTGCCGGCCGGGGTCTCGGACGGGCAGCGGATCCGGCTGGCCGGGCGCGGCGAGCCGGGCGAGCGCGGCGGCACGGCCGGCGACCTGCACCTGCTGGTGAAGGTCCGACCCGACCCGATCTTCGGCCGGGAGGGCGACGACCTCACGCTGACCGTGCCGATCAGTTATGCCGAGGCCGTCTTCGGCGCCGACCTGCGGGTGCCCACACTGGACGGTGCGGTCACCCTGCGGGTGGCCCCCGGCACGCCGGCCGGTCGGGTCCTGCGCGTGCGCGGCCGCGGGGTGACGCGCCGCGATGGCACGATCGGCGACCTGCTGGTCACGATCGAGGTGGACGTGCCGGCGTTCATCTCACCCGAGGCCCGTAAGGCCCTGGAGGAGTTCGCGGTGCACGCCCCGTCGCCGGGCCGGTCGACGATCGACGAGGCGGTGCGCCGCAACGAGTTCCGCAGCAACCAGTTCGGGAGTTGACATGAGCTTCTTCTTCGCCGACATCCAGTCGGACGACGCCAAGGTGCTCATCATCTCGGTGGCGGCCCGGATGGCCGGCATGCACCCGCAGACCCTGCGGCAGTACGACCGGATGGGCCTGGTCCAGCCGGGCCGGGCCGCCGGCGGCGGGCGCCGCTACAGCGCCCGCGACGTCGCGTTGCTCCGCGAGATCCAGCGCCTGAGCCAGGACGAGGGGGTCAACCTGGCCGGCGTCAAGCGGGTCATCGAGCTGGAGCAACTGACGTACGAACTGCAGCAGCGGCTCGAGGAGGTCGAGCGCGACCTGGCCGCGGCCCGGCAGAGGCTGGCGGAGTACGAGGCACTGGGCTATGCGCGGCGCGATCTCCTGCCCGCGCATCCGTCCCAGACCGCGCTCGTCGTCTGGAAGCCGCGCAGCGGCTCGTGAGCCGAGATGATCGCGATTTCACGGACAAAGGTGCAGCCGGACTCGCCATTTGTACTCGGAATCGCGATCTCCAGCCGCCGGCCGCGCAGCGAGCGTGGGGGCGGACCGGGTCAGTTCGAGGGCCGGGGGCCCGGCAACGCCGGCGGGGTCTTCAGGCGGCGCGGAGCGCGGACCAGGCCGCCCTCGCACCAGTCCCGGTACTCGAACAGCTCCGGGATGGCCGTGAGCACGCGCGTGTTGTGCGCCCACATGCGGATGATCTCGTCACCGTCGGACTCGGCCTGCTCGACCAGCTTGCGCAGGCGCCGGCGGGAGTGGGCGCGGAACTTCGTGCGGATCGCGTCGGCCGCGAAGATGTACAGGCAGTGCAGGGCGAACCGCCGGGCCGCGCAGTTCGGGTCGAGCGCGAGGTCGAGCAGCGTGCCGGCGAGGCGGTCGTTGCTGGCCACCAGGAGGTCCCAGTCCGGCGGCATGGCCTGCATGCGGACCGAGTCGGGGTGGTACGCCCACGAGCGCAGCTCCCCGGGCGTCGGGTCGACCGGGTTCGCGAACCCGCGGAACGCGATCTGCTGCACGGTCACGGTTACCTTCTTCAGCCAGCCGGTGCTGGCGGTCAAACTAGCGGGAATCGCGGCCGGCTGGGAAGGGTCAAAGCGTCAAATCTTCATTAATTGTTATCTACCCACCACATCTCGTCGATGGAGAGTTGAGCGTAGTAGGCTCAACTTCCAGAGATTGAGGGAGACATGAACACCGAACGCCTGACCACGAAGAGCCGCGAGGTGATCACCTCCGCGGCGGCCATGTCCGCCAAGAACGGCCACGCCACGGTCGAGCCGTGGCACCTCCTGCTGGCCCTGCTGGACACCGGCGGGTCCACCGCGACCGCCCTGCTGCGCGCGATCGGGGCCAATCCGGCCGACGTTCGCCGCGCCGCCGCCCGGGCCGTCGAGGCGATGCCCAGCGCGAGCGGCCCCAGCGTCGGTGAGCCCACCCTGTCGCGGGAGTTCGTCAACGCCCTGGGATCGGCCGAGCAGATCGCCCGGCCGCTCGGTGACGAGTACACCTCGACCGAGCACCTCCTGGCCGGCCTGGCCCGCGTCGGCGGGGCGGTGGCCCGCGTCCTGAAGGAGGCCGGTGCGACCGAGGAGAGCCTCGTCGCCGCGTTCCCGACCGTGCGCGGTGGCGACCGGCGGATCACCTCGCAGGACCCCGAGCAGTCCTACCAGGCGCTGCAGAAGTACGGCGTGGACCTCACCGAGCAGGCCAGGGAGGGCAAGACCGACCCCGTGATCGGCCGCGACTCGGAGATCCGCCGCGTGATCCAGGTGCTGTCCCGCCGTACCAAGAACAATCCGGTACTCATCGGCGAGCCCGGCGTCGGCAAGACGGCCATCGTGGAGGGTCTCGCCCAGCGGATCGTGGCCGGCGACGTGCCCGAGTCGCTGCGGGGCAAGCGGCTGGTCAGCCTCGACCTGGCCGCGATGGTGGCCGGCGCGCAGTATCGCGGACAGTTCGAGGAGCGGCTCAAGTCCGTGCTGGAGGAGATCCAGAACAGCAACGGCCAGATCATCACGTTCCTCGATGAGCTGCACACCGTCGTCGGCGCCGGCAGGGGCGAGGGCTCGATGGACGCCGGCAACATGCTCAAGCCCATGCTGGCCCGCGGCGAGCTGCGCATGGTCGGCGCGACGACCCTCGACGAGTACCGCGAACACATCGAGAAGGACCCGGCGCTGGAGCGGCGGTTCCAGCCGGTCTTCGTGGGGGAGCCGAGCGTGACCGACACGGTGGGCATCCTGCGCGGGCTCAAGGAGCGCTACGAGGTCCACCACGGCGTACGCATCACCGACTCGGCACTGGTGGCGGCGGCGACCATGTCGGACCGCTACATCTCCGACCGGTTCCTGCCGGACAAGGCGATCGACCTCGTCGACGAGTCCGCGTCCAGGCTCCGGATGGAGATCGACTCCCGGCCGGTCGAGGTCGACGAGATCGAGCGGGCGGTGCGACGGCTGGAGATCGAGGAGATGGCGCTGGCCAAGGAGCCGGACCCGGCCTCGGCCGAGCGCCTGGCCGCGCTGCGCCGCGAGCTGGCCGACAAGCGCGAGCAGCTGGCCGCCCTCGGGGACCGGTGGCGCACCGAGAAGGACCACATCGCGAAGATCTCCGCCGCGAAGGAGCAGCTCGAGGCCCTGCGCCGGGAGGCCGAGCGCGCCGAGCGGGACCTGGAGCTGGAGAAGGCGTCCGAGCTGCGGTACGGGCGCATCCCCGACCTGGAGCGGCAGCTGGCCGCGGCCGAGTCCCAGCTGACCGCGATCCAGGACGCCGGCGCGATGCTCAAGGAGGAGGTCGGACCGGACGACATCGCCGACGTGGTCTCGGCCTGGACCGGCATCCCGGCCGGGCGCCTCATGGAGGGGGAGACGGCCAAGCTGCTGCGCATGGAGGAATCGCTGGCCCAGCGGGTGGTCGGCCAGCCGGAGGCGGTCGCGGCCGTGGCCGACGCCGTACGGCGGGTCCGCGCCGGCATCGCCGATCCCAACCGCCCCACCGGAAGCTTCCTGTTCCTCGGTCCCACCGGCGTCGGCAAGACCGAGACCGCACGGGCGCTCGCCGAGTTCCTCTTCGACGACGAGCGGGCCATGGTACGCATCGACATGAGCGAGTACGGGGAGAAGCACACGGTCGCCCGGCTGGTCGGCGCCCCGCCCGGCTATGTGGGGTACGAGGAGGGTGGCCAACTCACCGAGGCGGTGCGCCGCCGCCCGTACTCGGTGGTGCTGCTCGACGAGGTCGACAAGGCCCACCCCGAGGTCTTCGACGTGCTGCTGCAGGTGCTCGACGACGGCCGCCTCACCGACGGCCAGGGCCGCACGGTCGATTTCCGCAACGCGATCCTGGTGCTCACGTCGAACCTCGGCTCGCAGGCGATCGCCGACCCGACGCTCACCGACGAGCAGCGGCGCGACGCGGTCATGGCCGTCGTGCGCTCGCACCTCAAGCCCGAGTTCCTCAACCGGCTCGACGACATCGTGGTGTTCCACGCGCTGACGACCGATGACCTGAAGTCCATCGTGGACATCCAGCTCGGGGCGCTGCGCCGGCGCCTGGCCGAGCGCCGGTTGGCCCTCGACGTCACCGACGCCGCCCGGGCCTGGCTGGCCAGCCGCGGCTACGACCCGGTGTACGGGGCGCGGCCGTTGCGCCGTCTGGTCCAGACGGCGATCGGCGACCGCCTGGCCAAGGCGCTGCTGGCCGGCGAGATCCGCGACGGCGACACCGTGCGGGTGGACCTGTCAGCCAAGGGCGAGGCGCTGGCCGTCTCGCGAGCCTGACCGCCGGCCCGACGCGAGCGCGCTTCGCAACGCTCGCGTCGGCCCGGCAACCCCGGTACCGTGTGCGCGACGAATCTTGAGGGGGACGCGCATGTCGTACACGGTCTCCAACCCGGGCGGGACCCCGCGCCGCCCGGCCGTGGTCACTGCCGCGAGCGGCCTGCTCTACGCCGCCGGCGTCATCCACCTGGGCCTGGTCGTCCTGGCCTTCCTGACGTTCCCCCTCATCCAGGAGGTGGCCGACCGGCACCCGGACACGCCGGAGGCCGCCAACGTCGCCACCCAGAACCGGATCACGGCGATCGTCACCATCGCCATCTTCATCCTGTTGGCCGCCGCCGCGTTCGCGGTGGCCGCGCTGCTGCCGCGCGGCCGCAATCCGGCCCGGATCGTGGCCTGGGTCCTGGGCGGGATCGTGGTGCTGTGCAACGTCTGCGGGATCGTGCTGTCGGCGTTCTCGAACTCGCTGATGAATCTCGGCCCCACCGACAACGTGTCGGCCGACATCCAGCGCGAGATCGTCGACTCCGCACCGGCCGGGCAGGCCTATGCCAACGTCGTGCTGACGATTCTGCTGATCCTCGTCTATGGCGCGGCCATGATCCTGCTGGCGCTGAAGCCGTCGAACGAGTTCTTCCGCAAGGAGATGGAGGTCTGGGTTCCCCCGACCTACCCGGGCGGCGACTATCCATCCGCCCCCGGTCAGTTCGACCATCCCGGCCAGCCTCCGGCCCCGCCGGGCGCTCCACCGGGCCAGTACCCCCCGCCGGGCCAGTACCCCCCGCCCGGCCAGTACCCGCCGCAGCAGTAGCCCATGACCGTAGCTCTGGTCACGGGAGCCACGTCCGGCATCGGTGCCGCGTTCGCCCGTCGTCTCGCGGCCGACGGGCACGGCCTCGTCCTGGTGGCGCGCGACACCGGGCGGCTGGACGACACGGCCACGCACCTGCGCGCCGAACACGGCGTCGAGGTCGAGGTGCTGCCGGCGGACCTGGTCACCGAAGAGGGCCGGGAGGCGGTCGCGGCCCGGCTGGCCGACCCGGATCGCCCGGTCGACCTCCTGGTCAACAGCGCCGGCCTGTCGCTGAACAAGCCGTTCCTGCACTCGACGCCCCAGGCCGAGGCCCGGCTGCTGGACCTCAACGTGTACGCCGTCATGCGCCTGACCCTGGCCGCCCTGCCCGGGATGGTGGAGCGCCGCCAAGGTTCCATCATCAATGTCTCCTCGGTGGCCGGTTTCGGCGCCGCGATGCCCGGCTCCACCTACCCGGCCAGCAAGGCCTGGGTGACGAACTTCACCGAGTCGGTGGGTCTGTCGGTCGGCCGGTTCGGCGTACGGCTGATGGCGCTGTGCCCGGGCTACGTGCGCACCGAGCTCCACCAGCGGGCCGGCATCGACATGTCGAAGACCCCCGCGCGGCTCTGGCTGGACGCCGACGAGCTGGTCGACGACGCCCTGCGCGACCTGCGCCGGGGCCGGGCCGTCAGCGTGCCGGACTGGAAGTACAAGGTGGCCGTGTTCGCGCTGCGCCACCTGCCGCGGGGCGTGCTGCGGCGCGCGGCCCGCGACACCCGCGGCCGCATCGGTCGGGACTGACACTTTCGGGTGACGGCCGGGGCCCGCGCCTGAGGCCCCGGCCCGCGCGAGCGGAGCGAGCACAGCGAGGCAACGTGTGACGGACGCCGCAGTCACGCTGTCGGGTTGCTGGCGTTTAGAGATCAAAGTCTACCCCCAAATCGGTGGATCGACGTCAAACTCACAGCGAACGTAGATCGGCGAACGCGACCGGGGGAGATAGGCTAATCAACATGTCGGAGCGCGACGACCTGCGTAAACTCATCTGTGATCTCGCCGTCGTGCGAGGTCGGGTGGTGTTGTCGTCGGGTGCGGAGGCCGACTGGTATATCGACCTCCGTCGTGTCGCGCTCCACCATGCCGGGGCCCCCCTCCTAGGGGCGGTCATGCTCGACCTCGTCGATGGATGGGACATCGATGCGGTCGGCGGGCTTACGCTGGGCGCCGACCCAGTGGCCGCGGCAATGCTGCATGTGGCAAGCCAGCGAGGCAGGGCGCTGGATGCCTTCGTCGTTCGCAAGGAGGTCAAGGCCCACGGGATGCAGCGAAGGATCGAGGGCCCGGACGTGGCAGGGCGTCGGGTGCTCACGGTCGAAGACACGTCGACCACCGGACAAAGCCTTCTAAACGCAGTCGAAGCACTGCGTGAGGCGGGCGCGGCGGTCGCCGGAACGGCGGTAGTGGTCGATCGGGGCGCCGGTGTGGCGGCTCGAGCGGCTGGGCTGGAGTTTCGGTCGGCGTTTACGCTCGCCGATCTGGACCTCCACGCCTGACTCTTCAGTCAATAAGAAATGTCGGTTCGATGACCACGGATATGTGGGCGAATCGATGGTCCGTGGTGGAAGGATGTAACACGTGCGAACTGCGCTGGCCGAACTGATTTTGCCTCAGGCCTCGCCGCTGAACGGCGAGCCCTACGACCGTATCGATGCTGAGCGACTGGCTGGTGTCCTCAAGGCACTGGCCGACCCGGCGCGTCTGCGCCTGCTCAGCCTCATTCAGGCCTCGCCCGACGGCGAGGCGTGCGTCTGCGACCTGACCGCTCCCATCGGTCTGTCGCAGCCCACCGTGAGCCACCACCTGCGAATCCTCACCGAGTCCGGTCTGCTGGAGCGGGAGAAGCGGGGAGTGTGGGCCTACTACCGGCTCGTGCCGTCGGCGATCCAGGCGATCGCTGATCTGCTTACGCCGCCCCGCAAGCGCGCCACCAAGAAGGCGGCCCGCTGACTCACCCACCCGACGGCCGAGCGAGCGCTAGCGAGCGAGGCCGGGGCGGGCGAACGGGGAAACCGCGGCCCGCACGCCGGCAGCCCAGTGCCGGCGTGGGGGCTCCAGACCCGCGCGACCAGTTGGCCGATGTCGGCCGCGTAGTCAGTCGCGCCGGGCTGGTGGTCGGTAGCGGCGGCAATCTTTCGACCCGCGAGCCTGGCTCAGATCAGTTCTGGGTCACCGCCGCGGGCACATTCCTCGATCGGCTGGACCGGGATGACTTCGTCCCGGTCCCCATCGGTATTGACCTGGACGCCTTGCCGGCGACGGGTCCCGCCCGAGCGGAGCGAACGCAACCAAGCTCGGAGTCGGCGTTGCACGCCGCGACGTACGCCGTACGTCCGGACGTCAACGCCGTGATTCATCTTCACCCGCAGATCGTCGTGCTCCTCGACGCGCTGGGCGAACGCATCCGGCTCATCACCACCGACCACGCGTACTACGTGGGTCGCGTGACCACGACGCCGTTCCATCCGCCCGGGTCCACGGAGCTGGCCGAGGTCGCCGCCGGGGCGGTCCGGGACGGGACCAACTGCGTCGTGCTGGCCCACCACGGCTGCTCCGTCGTGGGCGACACCGTCGAGTTGGCCCTGCGGCGCGCGGTGAACCTCGAGGAGGCCGCCCGCCTCACGTATCGTGCCCTCCTGCTCACCGGTGGCATCGGCCCGCGTCCGGTGCCGGAATGCCCGCCCATCGGAGCGGCATAGGGCCCTCGCGGGTGCCGTAGTCTGGCGGCGAAACGACGAGGCGGAGGCGAGCACCAGTGAGTGGCCTGCATCGACCCGGCGGCGCGTCGGAGCGGCGCAGAAGCCGTCGGCGCGGGCGGGTCCCGATCGCCTTCGCCGGGATCATCGGGCTCGTCGTGCTGACCATCGTCACGCTGCGCATCGTCGTCGCCAACGCGTCCGGCTGCTCGGGCGCCATCCCATTGCGGATCGCGGCCACGCCGGAGATCGCACCGGCCCTCAAGGCGGTCGGTGCGGACTGGCTCAAGACCAGTCCCGACGTGGGCGGCCAATGCATCGCCCTGACCGTCGACGCCGTGCCGGCGCCGACCGTGGCCAGCCGCCTGTCCGTGTACGCGGGCCGGGCCATCGACGTGGCGGCCGAGCCGCAGCCCACGCCGCGCGAGGACGAACTGCCCGCGGTGTTCCTGCCCGACTCGACCGCGTGGTTGACGCGGGTCCAGGTCGTCGACCGCGCGGCGTTCGAGGAGTCGGCCCGGTCGGTCGCCTCCTCACCCGTGGTCGTCGCCATGCCGGAGGCGGCCGCCCGGGTCGTCGGGTGGCCCGAGGGGCGATTGCGCCTGTCCGAGCTCAAGCCGATGCTGACCGCCGGTGGCCCGCTCAAGCTCGGTATCGCCGAGCCGCGCCGCGACAGCGCCGGACTGGCCGCGACGATGCTCCTGGCCGAGACGATGGCGACGTCCGACGCCGAGCTTCCCGCGCTCGTCAAGGCCCTGCGCGGCCTGGTGAAGACCCCCGGTTCTGCCGAGCTGTTGGCCCGCTTCGGTCCCAACCTCAACGCGGGTCCCACGTCGGAGCAGGCCGTCCTGGCCCACAACGCGAAGAAGCCCCCGGTCCGCCTGGTGGCCGTCCAGGTCGACCCGGTAGCGCCGCATCTGGACTACCCCTACGCGGTCCGCTCGGGCCTGCCCCGCGAGATCGCCCTGGCGGCCCGGATGTTCGAGGAAACGCTGCTGGCCGACGAATCAGCGTTCCAGTTCGCCCGCGAGGCCTTCCGCCGGCCGGACGGTCGCGTCGGCGCCGGCTTCCCGCTCACCGCCGCCACGCGCGGTGAGGCCTTCGTCGGTACGGCGATCGATGACAGCGGAGCGGTGCAGCGGGCCCTTGGGCTGTGGAGCGCGGCCAACTCGCCCTCCCGCACCCTGGCCCTGTTCGATGTGACCTCCTCGATGGGTACCCCGCTGCAGACCAGGGCCGGGCCCACCACCCGGGCCCGGGTGATGGCCGCCGCCGCGCAGGGTGGTCTGGAGCTGTTCGCCTCGGAGAGCCGCGTGGGCATGTGGGCGTTCGCGAGCCGCCATCAGGAGGTGCTCCCGATCGCGCGGCTCACGGCCGAAAGTCGCGCCGTCCTGGACCAGCGGATGGCGGCGGCCCAGCCGTCCCCGGATCCCCGGTCCGAGCTGTACAAGACCCTGCTCGACGCCTACCGCGTGATGAAGAAGGGGTACGACGTGTCCCGGCCCAACATCATCGTGGTGTTGACGGACGGCGGGGACAGCCAGCCCGGCGGCCTGCGCCGGGAGACGTTCAAGCAGGAGATCCAGAAGCTGGCCGACCCGACCCGGCCGATCCGGATGGTGCTGATCGGCATCGGCGTCGGTCCGGCCGACGCGGATGACCTGCAGGCGATCGCCGAGGTCGTGGGCGGCGGCTTCTTCCCCATGACGAGCCCCGAGCAGATTCAGATCATCTTCCTCAAGGCTCTCCTGCGCATCGGCCCCGCGTAACCCCTGGGGCGGCCCGCGCAGCTTCCACGGTCGCCGCAACTGCAAGACACTTGTGGTCTCAGAAGGTCGGTGAGGCCACAAGTGTCTTGCCCTTGTGTGGATCTAGGTGCGGTCGCCGGGGACCTGGGGCTGGGCCTGGGCGGCGCGGGTACGGCGGGCGTCGCGCCGGGTGCGGTAGATCTCGACGAAGATCGGCAGGGCCGAGATCAGCACGATGACCACGATGACCGGCAACAGGTACTTGTCGATGTCCTCGGCGGGGATGAACCGGGTGATCTGACGGGCGGCGGCGTAGCCGATCAGCAGGATCCCGTCGGTCCACAGGATCGCGCCGACGACGTTCCACAGCAGGAACGTCCGGGCCGGCATCTCGAGCACGCCGGCCACGGGGTTGAGGAACGTGCGGACGATTGGGATGAACCGGGCCAGAACCACGGCCTTGGCCGGGCCGAACTTGTTGAAGTAGTACTCCGCCTTGTCCACGTATTCCGGCCGGAACAGTCGGGACTTGGGCCGGTCGAACATGCGCCGGCCGTACCGCGCGCCCAGATAGTGGCCGAGCTGGGCGCCGGCGACCGCGCAGATCGGGGCACCCACCAGCAACTGCCACAGCTCCAGCTGCACCCCGGGCAGGATCTCGTTGGCGAACGGGGACGCCGCGATGCCGGCCAGGAACAGCAGCGAGTCGCCGGGGAAGAAGAACCCGACCAGCAGTCCGGTCTCCGCGAAGAGGATCGCGAGCACGCCGATGGTGCCGAAAGCGGCGACCAGTTCCGCCGCGTTGAGCGGGTTGATGGCAAGGTGGAGGTCCACGGCGAACCAGGGTACCGGCCGAACCTGGCCGGTTGGTTCGGGGTCAGAGCCGGGGGTCGACCGGTTCCGACTCGCAGGCCAGGACGGCGAAGACGGCCTCGTGCACGCGCCACAGCGGCTCGGCGCCGGCGACCCGGTCGAGCGCGGCCAGGCCGAGGGCGTACTCGCGCAGGGCCAGACCCCGCTTGCGCCCCAGCCCGCGCCGGCGGAGGCGGTCCAACTGCCCGGGGGCGGTGTAGTCCGGCCCGTAGATGATGCGCAGATACTCCCGGCCGCGGCACTTGATGCCGGGCTGCACGAGGCCGCCCTTCCGGTCACGGACGAGCCCGCCGTACGGCTTGACCACCATGCCCTCGCCGCCGGCCTCGGTCAGCTCGAGCCACCACCGCGTCACCTCGGCGACGCCCGCCTCGTCGGATGGAGACACCACGAGGTGCCGCGTCGACGTGATGAGATCCGGGTCGGCGGCCACGAGGCGGTCGGCCAGGGCCAGATGCCACCCGTGGTCGCGCGCCGCGTGATTCGCGCGCTCCGACGCCAGCACGGCGAACGGAGCCAGGCGCACGCCGCCGAGCCCGTCGGTGTTCCAGCAATAACGGCGGTACGCCGCGGTGAAGGCCGACGCGTTGGCCAGCCGCGACGCCACGCGGTCGCGTAGGGCGGCCACGTCGAGGCCCCGCGAGGCGGCCAGGTCGAGGCGGTCCAGCGCCGCCGGTAGCGCCCGGCCGGCCGCGGCGCCGACGCTCGCGTACTGCTCCCGGATGAGCCCCATCGCCTTGGCCGACCAGGGCAGCAGCTCGGCGTCGAGCAGTAGCCAGTCGGAGGCCAGCTCGTCGAAGAGGCCCGCCGTCGACGCGGCCGCGCCGACCCGCGTCACCAGCGCCCCGACCAGGTCGGTCGACTCGAACAGCGGCCGGCCGGTGCGCGTGTAGGCGGCGCCGGAGCCATCGCGGCGGACGACGAGGACGGCGCGCGAGCCCATGTGCTTCTCCTGGCACACCACGCGCTCGACGTCGAACCGGGCGTAGTCGGCCAGGGCGTCGGCCGGGTGCTCCAGGTATCCCTCCACTTCGGACGTCGAGCAGGGCGCCATGGTCGGCGGCAGCCAGAGCAGCCAGCGCGGCTCGACGGCGAAGCGGCCCATCACCTCGAGCGCGGCCGCCGCGTTCTCGGCGGCCACGCCCACCCGCATGTACCCGGTGTCGATCCACCGCCGGCCGGTCACGTCCGTCAGGGACAACTCCTGCGGGTCCCGGGCCGGCGCCGGTGCCACCAGGGGACGCACCGGCTCGTAGTACATGCGCCGGGCCGGTTCGCCGACGATCTCCCGCTCCGGGTACCGCAGCGCGGTCAACGCGCCGCCGAAGACGCAGCCGGTGTCGAGGCAGAGCGTGTTGTTCACCCACTGCGCCGAGGGCACGGGCGTGTGTCCATACACGACGGTGGCCACGCCGCGGTAGTCGTTGGCCCACGGCAGGCGTACCGGCAGGCCGAACTCGTCCGTCTCGCCGGTGGTGTCGCCGTACAGGCAGAACGCGCGCACCCGGGCCGAGGCCCGCCCGTGGTAGGCCTCCTTGAGCCCGGCGTGGGCGACGACCAGGCGTCCGTCGTCGAGCACGTAGTGGGAGATGAGCGAGTCGAGGAACCGCGTCATGTTGTCGATGTAGGCCGGGTCCTCCGCCTCGAGCTGGGCCAGCGTCTCGGCCAGACCGTGGGCGACCTTGACGTTGCGGCCCCGCAACTTGCGCAGCAGCTTCGCCTCGTGGTTGCCGGCCACGCACAGCGCGGTGCCGGCGGCGACCATGCCCATGACGAGCCGCACCACGCCGGGCGAGTCCGGGCCGCGGTCCACCAGGTCACCGACGAAGACCGCGGTGCGCCCCTCCGGGTGCTTGGCGCCCATCGGCCGGCCGGCGGCGTCGCGGTCCAGGTCCCAGCCCAGCCGGGTCAGCAGCGCCTCCAACTCCTCCCGGCAGCCGTGCACGTCGCCGACGATGTCGAACGGCCCGTGCAGTTCCCGCCGGTCGTTGAACAGCCGCTCGAACCGGATCTCGGCCGCCTCGACCTCCGCCGGCCCGCGCAGAATGTGGATCTTGCGGAAGCCCTCGTCGCGCAGGCGCCCGATGGAGCGCCGCAGGTCCCGGTGCTGGCGCGTCACCACGCCGCGGCCGAAGTCGCGGTCGGGCCGCACCTGCGTCCGCTCCCAGCACAGCGGCTCGGGTACGTCGAGCACGATGGCGACCGGCAGCACGTCGTGCTCGCGGGCGAGGTGGACCAGGGCGGCCCGCGCGTGCGGCTGGACGTTGGTCGCGTCGATCACGGTGACCCGGCCCGCCCGTAGGCGCAGGCCGGCGACGTGGTGCAGCGCGTCGAAGGCCGCCGTCGTGGCCGACTGGTCGTTCTCGTCGTCGGCCACCAACCCCCGGAACGCGTCCGACGACAGCACCTGGGTCGGGGCGAAGCGCGCGCGGGCGAACGTGGACTTGCCCGAGCCGGTCACGCCGACCAGCACGACGAGCGACGGCTCCGGAATGTCGAGTACGGTCACGACTCCCCCTGGACGTCGAACACGGCCATCTGGGTCGGCGCACCGACCTCGGGATCGTCGGGACCGACCCCGCTCGTCGCCACCCGGTACCGGTAGCGCGCAGCGACCTCGGAGCACCAGGACCCGAACTCGGCCCGGGTCCACTCGAAGCGGTGGTCGCCGTGGCGCAGGTGCGTGGTCATGTCGGGGAACCTCACGTTGTACTCCACATTGGGCGTTGTCACGACGACCCGTCCGGGCCGCGCGTGGCCGAACACCGACGCGGCCACCGCGGGCAGGCGCGGCGGGTCGACATGCTCGATCACCTCCATGAGGACGGCCGCGTCGAACCCGACCAGGCGGTCGTCGGTGTAGGTCAACGCCGACTGCCACAGCCGGATCCGGTCCCGCTGGCGCTGCGGGAGGCGGTCCAGCCGCAGCCGCCGTTCGGCCAGCAGCAGCACGTGCGGCGAGACGTCCACGCCCACGATGTCGGTGTGGCGCGGCTCGCGCAGCAGGTCGGCCAGGAGGGCGCCGGATCCGCAGCCGAGGTCGAGCACCCGGGCCGGCGCGCTCTCGGCCAGCGCGGCCAGCACGGCCTTGCGCCGCTGCTCGGCCAGCGGCACCCGCCGGGCCGCCGCGGGCAGGTCCGCCTCCTCGTCGGCGGCACCCGCCGGTACGGCGTCGACGCTGTCCGGCGCCGGGGTGTCGTCGACCTCGGCGAGGCGTTCGGCCGCCGCCAGTTCGCCGAGGGCCTGGGTGGCCAGGCCGCGGTTGTGGGCCAGGTACCGGCGGGTGATGAGCTCCTTGGCCGGATGGTCGGCCAGCCATCCCGTACCGGCGCGCAGCAGCTTGTGTACCTCGTCCGGCGACACCCAGTAGTGCTTCGCGTCGTCGAGCACCGGCAGCAGGACGTAGAGCTGGTTGAGCGCGTCGGCCAGGCGCACCTCGCCGCTGAGCGTGAGGTCGACGTACCGGCTCGGCCCCCACTCCGGAAAAGCGTCATCCAGCGGTACGGCGTCCGCCCGGACGGTCCAGCCCAGCGGCGCGAACAGCCGCTCGGCGACCTCCGCCCCGCCCCGGCAGCGCAGCACGGGGATGCGGACCTCGAGCGGCATCGCGGCGGCGGCCAGCTCCGGCCGCTCGTGGCTTTCGCCGCGCATCGCGGAGCGCAGCACGCGGTTGAGCGCGGCCGCGAGCAGGCTCGACGCGGCGTACGGCCGGTCGTTGACGAACTGCCCGAGCGTGAAGCCGTCGCGCCGGCCCGGGCCGATCCGCATCGGGTCCACGTCGAGCAGCAGTGCCGCGGTGCAGCGGTCGGGTTCCGCCTCCGGGAAGAAGAGGTACGCCGTACCGGTGGACACGTCGAACGAGTGCACGCGGTCGGGATGCTTCACCAGCAGGTA
>Ga0307415_100000557_pt1 | contig 16346 bp, 17 predicted proteins | sample DK1Cmetagenome_FD_204524 | JGI IMG/M metagenome (GOLD analysis project Ga0307415, IMG submission 204524) | Maize rhizosphere microbial communities from greenhouse at UC Davis, California, United States - DK15-C-2 | ecosystem: Host-associated > Plants > Roots > Rhizosphere > Soil | place: USA...
ACCGCCGTCCCGCGGGTGACCGCCGCCGCCACCGCATGAGCCTGGGCGAGGCCGCCGCCGGCCTGCGGGCCCGCCTCGACGCCAAGCACCAGGCCCGCGAGGTCGGCATCCGCAACGCCCGCCAGGCCGTGCGCTGCTCGGCCAACGCCATCCGGGCCGCCCACCGCGGTGAGCTCGACCGGGCCGGCGAGCTGCTGGCCGAGGCCAGGGAGCTGCTCGAGGTCGCCTCGGCCGTGCTCGCCGCCCATCCCGACGTGCTGTACGCCGGCTTCCTCCAGGACGCCCAGAAGGAGTACGCCGAGGCCATGGCCACCAGGGCCCTGGTCGCCGGCGACCCCCCGCCCCCGCCCACCGACGTCGGGGTCGGCGACGCCCCCTACCTCAACGGGCTGGCCGAGACCATCGGCGAGCTTCGCCGCCACCTGCTGGACGTGCTCAGGGCCGGGGACGTGCCCCGGGCGTCGGCGCTGTTCGCGGCCATGGAGGAGATCCACGCCCTGCTGGCCGACCTCGACTACCCGGACGCCATCACCGGCAACCTGCGCCGCTCCACCGACGTGGCCCGCTCGATCATCGAGCGCACCCGCAGCGACCTCACCCTGACCATGATCCAGCGCGACCTGGCCGACGCCCTGCGCGGCCAGCAGCCGCCCGGCGGGGCCCACCCATGAGCGCCTCCGACGACCGGGACCGCGAGCAGGTCGAGACCGGCCTGATCAAGCTGCTGGGCATCCGCATCGAAGAGGCCTCCGGCGACCGGGTGGTGCTGACCTGCCCGGTGACTCCCGACCTGCACCAGCCGTTCGGGCTGGTCCACGGCGGGGTCTACGCCACCTTGGCCGAGACCGCGGCCAGCGTGGCCGGGGCCAGCTGGTTCGGCGACCGCGGCAAGGTGGTGGGCGTCTCCAACCACACCGACTTCCTGCGGGCGGTGCGCGAGGGCGGGCTGCGGGCCGAGGCCACCCCGCTGTCCCGCGGCCGCACCACCCAGCTCTGGCAGGTGGAGATCAGCGACGACTGCGGCCGGCTGGTCGCCCACAGCAAGGTCCGGCTCCAGAACCTGGCCGAGGCCCCCGGCGCCTGACAAGGCGTGGAGTCGGCCTCCGGCCGACGGTCAACAGGCTCCGACCGGCAGGTTCGCCGGTCGGTCAGCCGCCGTCGATCGCCACGAACACGTCCACGGCCGAGCCGGCCGGGTAGTGGACCTCCAGGTCGGCCGTGAACGCCCGGGAGGTGGGGGCGTGCTCGAAGAACTCGGCGATCCGCTCCCAGGTGGCGGCCAGCGCCCCCGGCATCGGCCCGCGGGCCGCGAACACCAGGTAGTCGCCGGCCGGGACGGTGACCGCGGCCAGGCCGGCCGGCGGCTCGCCGGCCTCGCCCACCTCGGCCCCGACCAGGCAGGTGAAGCGGCGGCCGCCGTCGCCGGCGTCCTGGTAGTCGCTGTAGACGGCGCAGGTGACGCGGCTCCCGCGGCCGGCGATGCGGTCGCCGAGCCGGTCGTCGTGGAACCGCCGCCACAGGCCGGGGACGGCCGCGGTGGCCGGGTCGGCCTCCAGCCGGCTGGAGGTCTGGGCCTGGATGCCGACGACCCGCGCCTCGTCCCGACGAACCCGCTCCGGCCGCACCCTGCCCCTCTCGCCGTCGCCCGAACCCGGAGGACGGCCAGCATACCCGGAGGCTCATCCACGCCCGCGATCTGCCGAAACAACAACCAGAGCGAGATCGAGCGCCCGACAGGAGGGTGGCTGTTACCTGCCCGGCGTCGGTCGAGCCGCCGCGGTCCCTGTCCGGGTAGATTGACCTCCCATCTGAGGCATTGCGGGCGGGAGGGCATCGCATGGAAGCGGCTGCTTGGCTTGAGCACTACGACCAGGGGGTCCCGCCGACGCTGGGGCCGTACCCGGAGCGGACCCTGCTCGACGACCTGGCCGACGCCGTCGCCGAGCGCCCCGAGGCCCCGGCCGCGCTGTTCAAGGGGCGCGCCATCAGCCACGGCGAGCTGGACCGGCGCAGCGACGCCTTCGCGGCCGCCCTGGCCGCGAACGGGGTCGCCAAGGGGGACAGGGTGGCGCTGCTGCTGCCCAACTGCCCCCAGTTCCTGATCTGCGAGCTCGGCGCCTGGAAGGCCGGGGCCATCCTGGTCCCGCTCAACCCGATCTACACCGAGCAGGAGCTGGCGGGCGCCCTGGCCCGGACCGGGGCGGAGACGATCGTGGTCCTCACGCCCTTCTACCGCCGGGTCAAGGCCGTCCAGCCGCGCACCGCCCTGACCCGGGTGATCGCCACCAACGTCAAGGAGTTTCTGCCGCCGCTGCTGCGGGTGCTGTTCACCCTGGCCAAGGAGCGCAAGGACGGCCACCGGGTGACCCTGGAGGAGGGCGACCTGTGGCTCGGCGACCTGCTGGAGCGCCATCAGGGCGCGTCCCGGCCGGCGGTGGCGGTGGCGGCCGGCGGCCCGGCGGTGATCCTGATGAGCGGCGGCACCACCGGCACCCCCAAGGGGGTGGTCGGCCTGCACCGCCACTACACCATCACCGGGCGCCAGCTCGGCGTCTGGCTGCAGGCCGGCACTGCCCCGTGGGACGACGTCATCATGGCCGCCCTGCCGCTGTTCCACTCCTTCGCCAACATCGGCATCCAGAGCGTGGCCCTGCGCAACCACAACGCCATGGCCCTGGTGCCCAACCCCCGCGACCTCGACGACCTGCTGGCCACCATCGGCAGGACCCGCCCGACCGCCTTCAGCGGCGTGCCCACGCTGTTCAACGCCCTGCTGCACCACCCGAAGGTGCGCGCCGGCAGGATCGACTTCAGCTCCATCAAGGTCTGCTTCTCGGGGGCGGCGCCGCTGCTGGCCGAGACCAAGCGGCGCTTCGAGGAGCTGACCGGCGGCCGCATCGTCGAGGGCTACTCGCTCACCGAGGCCATGCTGGCCTGTGCCGTCAACCCGGTGGAGGGTCCCAACAAGATCGGCTCGGTGGGCATGCCCCTGCCCGACGTGGAGATGCGCATCGTCGACCCCGACAGCGGCGCCCGGTTGCCGGCCGGGGAGGTCGGCGAGGTGCTGATCCGGGCGCCCCAGCTGATGGCCGAGTACTGGGACGATCCCGAGGAGACGGCCGGCACCGTCCGCGAGCACGACGGCGGGCGCTGGCTGCACACCGGCGACCTCGGCTACCTGGACGCCGACGGCTACCTGTTCATCGTCGACCGCATGAAGGACCTCATCAAGACCCACGGCTACCAGGTGTGGCCGCGGGAGATCGAGGAGGTGCTGGCCGCCCACCCGGCGGTCGCCGAGGTCAGGGTGGCCGGCGTGCCCGACCAGGCCAAGGGCGAGGTGGCCAAGGCGTGGGTGGTGCTGGCCGACGGCCAGCGGGCCAGCGCCGAGGAGCTGCGGGCGTTCTGCCGCGAGCGCCTGGCGCCCTACAAGGTCCCGGCCACCGTCGAGTTCCGCTCCGAGCTGCCCAAGTCGATGGTGGGCAAGGTGCTGCGGCGCGCCCTCACCGCCGAGCCTGGATCAGCGCCTTGACCCGCGCCATCAGCTCGTAGGGATCGAAGGGCTTGACCACGAAGTCGTCGGCGCCGGCCCGGCGGGCGAACTCCTGGTCGGCGGAGATGAAGTTGGCGGTCAGCAGGATCACCGGGATGGCAGCGCCACGCTGGTCGGCCCGCAGCCGGGCGCAGACCGTGTAGCCGTCGATCCGCGGCATCAGCACGTCCAGGAGCACCACGTCGGGCTCCAGTTCCAGGGCCTTGGTGAGCGCCTCCTGGCCGTCCCGGGCGGTCACCACCTGGAAGCCCTCGAGGCGGAGGTTGACCTCGACGAAGCGGACGATGTCGGCGTCGTCGTCGGCCACCAGCACGGTCCCGGTCAGCATGGCTCCTTCCCTCGCGCCTGCCAGTACGGTCGCTCGTCGCGCCGCAGATGATCTCACCCGGAGCGGACGACTTGCACCGACCGGGCGAAAGCGGGCCGGTTGACAGTACCCGGCGGGAACGGTCAGCGTGATCACCCTATGGTCGGCCCCTCCTTCACGGCGGTGCTCGACGCCGCCGCCGCCGGCGACGAGGCTGCCTTCCGCGTCATCTGGCGGGACCTGCAGCCCGGCCTGCTCCGCTACCTGAACGCCCTCGCCCCCGGAGCGGGCGAGGACCTGGCCTCCGAGACCTGGCTGCGAGTCGTGGACGGCCTCGCCCGCTTCTCCGGCGACGAGCGCGCCTTCCGCGCCTGGGTCTTCACCGTCGCCCGCCACCGCGCCGTCGACCGCTGGCGCCGCCGCACCCGCCGCCACGACGAGCTCGTCCCCCTGGAGGCCCTGGCCGACCTCCCCGGCCTCGACGACCCCGCCGAGGCCGCCCTCGACGCCATCTCCACCCGGGCCGCCGTCGCCCTGCTCTCCACCCTCCCCCGCGACCAGGCCGAGGTCGTCCTCCTCCGGGTCGTCGCCGGCCTCGACGTCGCCCAGGTCGCCGCCATCACCGGCAAGCGCCGCCGCCCCACCCACCCCCGAGGAGCTGGACGGCGAGCCGTCGGCCGTGGCCGCGTTCGGCTCGATCCGGGCGCGGCCGCGGCCCGGTGTCGGCGGTCGGTCGCGGAGCAGACTGGTCGCCGTGGCCCTCGCCGGGACCCTGGTCGCCGGGGGGCTGTGGACGGCCCAGGGCACCGCGCTGATCCCTGGGTTACGCTCCCCCACCGGGGGGGCCGCGGCCGGTGGGTCGGGCTCGAGCGCGTCCCGCGCCGGAGGAACGGGATCCGGAGGGTCGGGGGCCCTGGGGGTGGGGCCCGGGGCGGTGCGGGTGGTCAGGCCGGAGACGGGCGGGCTCCCCGACCGGCGCCCAGCCACCGTGCCCACGGCCCACGACCGGGTGACCAGCTCCCACCGCGGTGGAGCTCCCGCGCGCGGCGGTGGGTCGGCCCACGGAGCGAGGCCCCACCGGCCGGCCAAGCCGGCCAAGCCCGAGCCGGCCAAGCCCAAGCCTCCGAAGCCCAAGCCGGCCAAGCCGAAGGCGGACAGGGGCGCCAACGGGAAGTAGCGCCGGCGGGGCGGCGTCGAAGACCCGGGGCTGTCTCCCGGCTAGCTCTCGGGCTCGAACATCTCCAGGCGGCCGACCCGCAGGTGGGCGATCTCCAGCTCGCCGACGCGGAGCTGGCGGATGACGGCCCGCCGGATGGCCAGCCGCCCGATGGCGACCGCGCCGAGGGCGACCGCGCCGCCGGCGACCGCCAGGAGGGCGGTGAAGCCGGCGCTGGTCGCTCCGGTCGCGGCCGCGCCGGTGGCCGCGGCCCCGGTGGCGGTGGCCGGGACGGAGACGGGCTCCTGACCGAGAGGTTCCTGTTGGTCGGGCATGATGCCAACTCCCAAAGCTTGGGCGCGCTTGTGCGCGGGCAGTCTATAGGCTTGCCCGGAGGGACCGAGGAGGGAGACCCAACCAGTGGAGCAGCCGCCGCAGCAGCCGCCGCCGCAGCAGCAGCCGTGGGGCGGGCAGCCGTGGAGGCAGCAGCCGCCCCGGCCGGCGCCTCCGGGGCGGCCCTGGGGGGAGAGGCCGCAGCCCGACCAGCCCTGGGGCTACCGGCCGCCGCCGGCCCAGAAGGGGCCGCGGCCGCCGGGGGCGCGGCCGCCCTGGTACCGGCACCCGGTGGGGATGGCCCTGATCGGCGCGGTGGTGCTGATCGTGCTCGCCCTGATCGTGCCGTCCTTCACCGGCGGCGGCACCGAGCCGGCGCCCACCGTCACCACCGGGGCGTTCGGGGCCCCGGGAACGACCGCGCCCCCGGGCGCCACCACCAGCAGCCGGGCCCCGACGGCCGAGGAGCAGCTGGGCCAGGCCATCCAGGGCGAGCTGGGCGAGGCCGGGGAGGTCGTCTCGGTGGTCGCCCCGCCGGGTGGCCCGGTCACGGTGACCTGGGAGATCAAGCGGGCCGGGAGCCCGGGCCTGACCGAGAACAACGCCCGCTTCGGGGTCATGCGCATCATGCGGGCCATCCAGCAGAGCCAGCTGACGGCCGGCGGCACCGCCCCCCGGGTCCGGCTGCTCGGGCGCTACCAGCTGCCCGGGGCGGCCACCCCGGTGACGGTGGTGCGGCTGCGCTTCGACCCCGAGACGGTCGAGCGGGGCGACTTCAACGACCGCCGCTACCTGGAGGCCTTCGAGCTGGCCGACGCCGCCGTCGTCCATCCCTCCTTCCGGGGGTAGGCCCCTGGGGCCGAGCATCACCCTCCAAGGGTGATGCTTGCTCAGCTCCGTGGCCATAGCCTCGGTGGCTCTGCCCATGTCCGTCCGGGGGAGCGATAATGCGCAACGCGCTGACCATCCCGATCCAGCCATGGCGACCGATTCCAGCTGCGCCGTCCTTCCCGGTCCACGAGTCCAAGCTGGTTCCGCCGTTCGAACGCCCTGGCATGGTGTCCAGGGCCAACCTCCTGGATCGCCTGGAGGCCTCGGCGGCCAAGCCGGTGGTCGCCATCTGCGCTCCTGCCGGGTACGGCAAGACGGTCCTCGCCGCGCAGTGGGCCGAGCGGGACCCGCGGCCGTTCGTGTGGCTGTCGATCGACGAGCGCGACAACGACTCCGCGGTGCTGCTGACCTACATCGCCGTTGGGTTGGACCAGGTCGAGCCGATCGACCCAGCGGTGCTGGGCGCCCTGGCGTCCCGGGGCGCCTCCATGGCGGGAGGCGTCGTTCCCCGGCTCGCGGCCGCGCTGTCGGCGATGGCGCTTCCGCTGGTGGTGGTCCTTGACGACGCGCATCTGCTCCATGACCGCCATGGCCTGGACGCGCTCGCGGTGCTGGCGGACCATCTGCCGGAGGGGTCGCAGCTGGCGGTGACCAGTCGGGGCGAGCCGCAGCTGCCACTGGCGCGCTGGCGGGCCGAGGGCCGACTGGCCGAGCTCGGCCCAGGTGACCTGGCGATGGATGGGCAGGAGGCCGGCCTGCTGCTGTGGGCTGCCGGGGTCGCGGCGCCCGATGCCAGGGTGGCCGAGCTGCTGCGTCGGACCGAAGGCTGGCCGGTCGCCTTGTACCTGGCCGCCCTGTCGATCAAGGCCCAGCATCCCACCGACGTCGCCGAGGTCGGGTTCGGAGGCCAGGACCGGTTGCTGGTCGACTACCTGCGGTCGGTGCTGTTGTCGCGGCTGTCGCCGCCCGAGGTCCGGTTCCTGACGCGGACGGCGGTGCTGGACCGGCTGTCGGGGCCGCTGTGGGATGCGGTGCTCGGCACCGGCGGCTCGGCCGAGGCTCTTGAGTCGCTGGAACGGGCCAACCTGCTGGTCATTCCGCTGGATCGCCAGCGGGAGTGGTACCGCTATCACCCCTTGTTCCGGCAGTTGCTCCGGGGCAGTTGGAGCGCGATGAGCCTGAGCAGATGGGCCTGCTCACCCGTCGCGCGGCCCAGTGGTGCGCGGACCATGGGCTGCACGAGGCCGCGATCGGCTACGCGATGGACGCCGACGATGCCGAACTGATCGCCCGGAGCGTCGAGCAGGTCGCCATCTCCGTCTACCGCAGCGGCCGGCTGGCCACGGTCCAGCGATGGTTCGACTGGTTCGACGACCACGGGCTGATCGAGCAGTATCCCGCGGTGGCGATCATCGGCGCCTGGATCCACGCGCTGGTCGGCCACGCCGTCGCCGCCGAGCGCTGGGCCGATGCGGCCGAGCTCGGGTCGTACCAGGGGACCCTGCCCGACGGCAGCGCCTCCGTCGACGGCTGGCGGGCCCTGCTTCGGGCCAAGCTGTGCCGCCACGGGGTCGAGCAGATGCGGGCCGACGCCGAGTCGGCCGCGGCGCTGCTTCCCGCGGGCAGCTTGTGGCGGGGCCCGGCGCAGCTGCTCCTGGCGATCTCGCTCCTGGTGGGCGGCGATCGGGAGCTGGCCGACCGCGCCCTCGCCCAGGCCGTCGAGGTGGCCCAGGACACCGGGGCGAAGGTCGCCACCACGGTCGCCCTGGCCGAGCGGGCCATGCTGGCGATCGACCGCCAGGACTGGCCCGAGGCCGAGATCCTGGCTGAGCGGGCGCGCCAACTGGTGGCCGCCGCGCATCTGGAGCATTGCACCACCAGCGTGCTGGTGTACGCGGTGGCGGCCCGGGTGGCCATCCATCGCGGTGATGCGAGCCAGGCCGAGCAGGACCTGGCGCGCGCCCAGCAGCTGCGGCCGCAGCTGAACCACGCCCTGCCCTACCACGCCGTGCAGGCCCGGCTGGAGCTGGTCCGGGCCTACCTCGCCCTCGCCGACCTGGCCAGCGCCAGAGTCGTGCTGCGAGAGGTCGCCGACCTGCTGCATCGGCGCCCACGCCTTGGCACCCTTCCCGAACAGGCCGACCAGCTCCGCGCCCAGCTCGACAACCTCCACGCCGACCTCAACGGAGCGTCACCGCTCACCACCGCCGAGCTGCGGCTGCTCCCGCTGCTGCCGACCCACCAGTCGTTCCGCGAGATCGGCCAGCGGCTCCACCTGTCCCCGCACACGGTGAAGTCGCAGGCGCTGTCGGTCTACCGCAAGCTCGGCGTGTCCTCCCGCAGCCAGGCGATCCAACGCGCCCGCACCCTCGGCCTGCTGGCCGCATAGCGCCGGGCCCCGTCCAAGCTTAAGCGGCAGCTTGACTATGCCCATGTCGCTGGCCGCCGTGGTCCAGCACCTCCAGGTGCTGGAGGAGAGCGGGCTGGTCCGCACCGAGAAGGTGGGACGGGTCCGCACCTGCCGCATCGAGCCCACCGCGCTGCGGACGGCCGAGGACTGGATCAGCGAGCGCCGCATCGGCTGGGAACGGCGCCTCGACCGGCTCGGCGACTACCTCGCCGAGCAGCCCGACGACCCCGACCCGAAGAGGAGCTCGTGACCGAGCGGTCCGTCACCCATGCCACCTTCGTGGTGGAGCGCAGCTACGACGCCGCGCCCGCCCGCGTGTTCGCCGCCTGGGCCGACCCGGCGGCCCCAAGGGTGGCCCGGTCCACACCTACCAGGACATCGTGGCCGACCAGCGGATCGTCTACACCTACTCGATGCACCTCGACCAGGCGCTGATCTCGGTCTCGGTGGCCACCGTCGAGCTCCGCCCCGAGGGCGCCGGCACCCGCCTGATGCTCACCGAGCAGGGCGCCTACCTCGATGGCTTCGACGACACCGGGGAGCGCGAGCGGGGCACGGCCGAGCTGCTGGACGCCCTCGGGGCCGAGCTGCGCCGCGAGCCCGCCGGCAGTCGCTGAGCCAGGAGGTCCCGATGCGCAAGCTCTACTCGTTCATGGTCGTGTCCCTGGACGGCTTTTACGAGGGCCCGAACGGCGAGTTCGACTGGCCGGTGGTCGACCAGGAGTTCAACGAGTTCGGCGTCGAGCAGCTGCGCGACACCGACGCCCTGCTGTTTGGCCGGGTGACCTACCAGGGCATGCCGCCTACTGGCCGACCGCGGCCGCCCGCGAGGACGACCCGGTGGTCGCCGAGCTGATGAACAGCCTGCCCAAGGTGGTGGTGTCGACCACCCTGGCCGCGGCCGACTGGGGCGACACCAGACTCGTCCGGGAGAACGTGGCCGAGGAGATCGCCAAGCTCAAGCAGGAGCCGGGCAAGGGCCTGACCATCCTGGGCAGCCCCAACCTGACGGCCAGCCTGCTCGGCATGGGCCTGGTCGACGAGCTGCGGGTCATGGTCCACCCGATCCTGCTGGGCGGTGGCCGGTCGCTGTTCCGCACCCTCGGGGACCGGCTGCCCTGGAGCTGCTCCAGACCAGGACCTTCCGCTCCGGCAACGTGCTGCTGACCTACCGCCCCGCCTAGGCGATGCGGCGGCGGACCAGGCGCACCGCAAGCGCCAGCAGGACGGCGGCCAGGACGACGAACAGGGCCGTCTCGATGCCCTGGAACAGCCAGAAGCGGTCGGCGGGCTGGAACAGCTCCTGGTTGTAGGCGCCGGCCCCGTACTTGGCCACGCACGAGGCCGCCGTCGTCTGGTCGCAGAGGGCCTGGGACCCGCTGCCGGGGGTGAGCTTGACCCCCTGGGCGCTGTAGACGGCCCGGCTGATGACCCAGTCGCCGGCCAGCTGGTTGGGCTCGGGCGCGGAGCCGCTGACGGTCGGGTAGGCGCGCCGCTGGTAGGGCAGGAAGCGGGGGCGGAGGAGCAGGGCCACGGCCACCCTGGTGGCCAGGAACCCGCCCAGGGTGATGGCCATCGCCGGCAGGACCTTGCGGGTCAGGGTGCCGGCCAGCACGCCCAGGGCGAAGGCGAACAGGGCGTAGCCGACCAGCACCGGCCCCTGCTGGTCGAAGAACAGCCAGGTGAACCGGTAGCCGGTGGCGTCGTTGAGCGGCGCCACCCACCACCCGACGAGGAGGGCGTAGGCGGCCGCGACCAGCACGACCCCGCCGCCGACGAGGGCGAGCTTGACCGTGGCCCAGCGCAGCCGGGTCACGCCCTGGGTCCAGACCAGCCGGTGGGTGCCGTGCTCGACCTCGCGGGCGACCAGCGGCGCCCCCCAGAACATCCCGGCCACGACGGGCAGGAACAGCAGCAGCAGGCTGGTCGTGGCCAGCCCCTGGAAGCGGCCGCTGAACTGCTCGCTGAGCGAGGCGCAGCCATCGTCGGAGGTCAGGAACTCGGAGGGGCTGGCGCCTGGCAGGCAGCCGCGCAGGCCGAGCTCGTCGAAGGCGGCGTGCATCTGCCGGCCGGTCGGGACCAGGAACAGCGCCACCGCCAGCATCGCGATGGCGGCGGCCAGGAGCTGCTGGCGGTGCTGGCGCCAGACCAGCCAGGTCATGCCTGGGCTCCCAGCCGGTCGTGGGCGGGCGCCGCGGTCGGGCCGGGGAGGGCGCCCGCCGAGGGGTCGGCCAGGTAGGCCAGGACCAGGTCCTCCAGGGTGACGTCCTCGACGGCCAGGGCCGGGTCCCGCCCCGGGCCGTCGGTGCGGACCAGCAGGGTGCTCTGCCGGTCGGTGTGGGTGGCCCGGACCACCGCGGCCACGCCGCTCACCCGGGCGGGGTCGCGGCGGGGGCCGACCAGCAGCTTGTGCCGCTCCAGCAGCTCGTCCACCGAGCCGAGCAGCTGGACCCGGGCCGCCTGGAGGACGATCAGGTAGTCGCAGACCCGCTCCAGGTCGGCCAGCAGGTGCGAGGACAGCACCACGGTCAGGCCCTGCTCGGCTACGCTGCCCATCAGGGCCTGGAGGAACTCGCGCCGGGCCAGGGGATCGAGGCTGGCCACCGGCTCGTCCAGCAGCAGTAGCTCGGGCCGCTTGGCCAGGGCCATGGCCAGCGCCACCTGGGCCCGCTGGCCGCCGGAGAGCCGGTCGACCCGGCGGTCGAGGGGGACGCCGAGGCGCTCCAGCCGGTCGCGGGCCAGGGTCTGGTCGAAGCGACGGTTGAGCTCGACCCCCAGCCGCAGGTGCTCGGCCCCGTTGAGGTCGCCGTAGAGGGGGGCGTCCTGGGCGACGAAGCCGACCCGGCCCAGCAGGTCGGGGTCCCGGCCGGGCGTCTGGCCCAGCACCCGGATGGCCCCGGCGGTCGGGGCCAGCAGCCCCACGGCCAGGTGCAGCAGGGTGGTCTTGCCGGCCCCGTTGGGCCCGACCAGGGCGGCGATCCGGCCCTGGGGGATGGCCAGGGTGCAGTCCCGCAGCGCCCAGGTCCGCCGGTAGCGCTTGCCCAGCCCGGTCGCCTCCACCGCCGCGCTCACGCCACGCCCTCCTCGGCGGCGGCCCGCAGGGTGGTCTCGAACAGGGCCACGACGTCCTCGGTGTCCAGGCCGGCCGCCCGGGCCCGGCCCAGCCAGGCCAGCAGCTCCCGGCGCAGCTCGACCTGGCTGCCCAGGGCCGGTCCGGCCAGCGAGCGGAGCACGAAGGTGCCCTGCCCGGGCCGGCCCTCGACCAGGCCGTCGTGCTCCAGCTCGCGGTAGGCCTTGAGCACCGTGTTGGGGTTGATGGCCAGGGACTCGGCGACCTCCCGGACCCGGGGGAGCTGGTCGCCGGGCTCCAGCATGCCGACCCGCAGGGCCTGCCGGACCTGCTGGACCAGCTGCATGTAGGTGGAGATCCGGGAGCGGCCGTCGAGGTGGAACTCGATCATCGGCACCCCCATCTCATTGTCGTAGGACAATAGATAGAGTGGCCACGGTCGAGCGGTTTGTCAACCTGGTGGCTAGGCGCCGACCGGCTCGGGCACGTGCTGGCCGGCGGCCAGGTCGGCCATGGCCCGGCGGCGCTGGCGGGACTGGGTCAGGCGCCAGGCGGCCAGGGCACCGACCACGGTGACGATGGACAGGTAGAGGGTGGCGCGCCAGGCCCCCTCGACGCCGAAGGTCGAGGCCAGGGTGCGGGCGTTGGTGAGCAGGATGGCCGCGCCGACGATCACCCCCAGCTTGCGCGGGGCGAGCCGCTTGACCAGCCAGGCGGCCAGCGGGGCGGCGACCAGGCCGCCGGCCAGCAGCAGCAGAACCAGGCGCAGCGGCACCTGCCGCCAGCTGAGCGAGACCAGGAAGCCGAGGCTGGCCCCGAGGGCGACCAGGAACTCGCCGGTGTCGACCGAGCCGACCACCTTGCGGGGCTCCATGCGCCCGGAGGCGAGCAGGGTCGACGTGCCCCCCGGGCCCCAGCCGCCGCCGCCGACCGCGTCCAGGAAGCCGGCCCCCAGCCCGAGGGGGGCCAGCAGGCCCGAGGGCAGCGGGCGGCCGCCGCCGGGCCTGGGGCCGCGGGCCGTGCCCAGGAAGCGGAACAGCACGTAGACGCCGAGGGTGCTGAGGATGGCGGCCACCCACGGCTTGGCCGTGTCGCCGCTGACCGACGACAGCGCCACCGCGCCCAGGAAGGCCCCGACCGCCCCCGGGAAGGTCATCAGGCGGACGGTGCGCCAGTCGACGTTGCCGAAGCGCCAGTGGGAGACCCCCGAGACCGCGGTGGTGCCCAGCTCGGCCAGGTGGACGGTGGCCGAGGCGGCCGCCGGGGCGGTGCCGAAGGCCACCAGCATGGTGGTCGAGGTGAGGCCGTAGGCCATGCCCAGGGCGCCGTCGATCAGCTGCGCCACCACGCCCACCATCCCGAACAGCACCAGCTTGCGCATCGTCCCTCCGGCCCTCGTTCTCGACGAAGTTGGTCTTGTCTACCAGCTTGCTGGAGATGGTAAGCATGGCATGAGGTAGCGCCATCATGCGTCAGCAGTACTCCGCATCCTTCGAGCCCGGGCCCGGGGGCCTGAGCGCCGCCGAGGTGGCCGAGCGGGTGGCCCGCGGGCTGGTCAACGACGTGCCCAGCGCCCCCACCCGCACCATCGGCCAGATCCTGCGGGCGAACCTGCTGACCCGCTTCAACCTGCTGCTGGGCTCGCTGCTGGCCGTCATCCTGGTCGTGGGGCCGCTCCAGGACGCCCTGTTCGGCCTGGTCATCGTGGCCAACACGGTGGTCGGGGTGGTCCAGGAGGTGCGGGCCAAGCGGACCCTGGACCGCCTGGAGGTGGTCAACGCCCCCCGGGCCCGGGTGGTCCGCGACGGGCAGGTGGCCGAGCTGGCCGTCGGCCAGGTCGTGCTGGACGACGTGCTCGAGGCCGCCGCCGGCGACCAGGTGGTGGTGGACGGCGAGGTGCTGGAGGCGGCCGGGCTGGAGGTCGACGAGTCGCTGCTCACCGGCGAGTCCGAGCCGGTGCCGCGGACGCCCGGCGACCGCCTGCTCTCGGGCAGCTTCGTGGCCGCCGGCAGCGGCCGCTACCGGGCCACCAAGGTGGGCCGGGAGGCCTACGCGGTCCGGCTCACCGAGGAGGCCCGCCGCTTCACCCTGGCCCGCTCCGAGCTGCGGGCCGGGGTCGACCAGATCCTCAAGTACGTGACCTGGGCGCTGGTGCCCACGGCGGCGCTGCTGTTCTTCAGCCAGCTGCGGCTCGACCATGGGATCCGGGCTGGGCTCAGCGGGGCCGTGGCCGGCACCGTGGCCATGATCCCCGAGGGGCTCGTCCTGCTGACCAGCGTCGCCTTCGCCGTCGGGGTGGTCCGCCTGGGCCGCCGCCAGGTGCTGGTGCGCGAGCTGCCGGCGGTCGAGACCCTGGCCCGGGTGGACGTGATCTGCTTCGACAAGACCGGCACGATCACCGCCGGCGACCTGGCCGTGCAGCAGCTGGTGGCCGACGGCGGGACGCCCGAGGAGGCGTCGGCGGCGCTGGGCGCCCTGGCCGCCGCCGACCCCAACCCCAACGCCACCCTGCGGGCCATCGCCGCCGCCTTCCCGGCCCCCGAGGGCTGGCGGCCGGAGGCGGCGGTGCCGTTCTCCTCGGCCCGCAAGTGGAGCGGGGCCAGCTTCGCCGGCCACGGCGCCTTCCTGCTCGGCGCCCCCGAGGTGCTGCTGGCCGCGGACGGGCCAGGTCGCCGCGACGGCCACGGCGCCCTGCTCCGCAAGGCCGAGCGGTTCGCCGTCGAGGGGCGGCGAGTGGTGCTGCTGGCCGCGGCCGAGGCCCTGGACACCGAGCGGCCCCCGGCGGCCCTCGAGCCGCGGGCCATGGTGGTGATCGGCGACCGGGTCCGCGGCGACGCCGCCGACACCATCGCCTGGTTCGCGGCCGAGGGCGTCCAGGTCAAGGTCGTCTCCGGCGACCATCCCCGCACCGTCGGGACCATCGCCGGCCAGGTCGGCATCGCCGGCGCCGACCGGCCGGTGGACGCCCGCGGGCTGCCCGAGGGCCAGGCCGAGCTGGCCGGGCTGCTGGAGGGCCGCTCGGTGTTCGGGCGGGTCGTGCCCCGCCAGAAGCGGGCCATGGTCGAGGCCCTCGGCGCCCGCGGCCACGTGGTCGCCATGACCGGCGACGGCGTCAACGACGTGCTCGCCCTCAAGGACGCCGACCTCGGCATCGCCATGGGCGGCGGCAGCCCCGCCTCCCGGGCCGTGGCCGAGCTGGTGCTGATGGACGGCCGCTTCGCCACCCTCCCGTCGGTGATGGCCGAGGGCCGCCGGGTGATCGCCAACATCGAGCGGGTGGCCAAGGTGTTCGTCACCAAGACCGTCTACGCCACCGTCCTGGCCCTGGCCGTCGGCCTGGCCGGGCTGGCCTTCCCGTTCCTGCCCCGGCACCTCACCCTCATCTCCAGCCTGACCATCGGCATCCCCGGGTTCTTCCTGGCCCTGGAGCCCAACACCCAGCGCGCCCGCCCCGGCTTCACCCGCCGCACCCTGGCCTTCGCCCTCCCGGCCGGCCTCGTCGCCGCCCTCGGCACCCTGGTCGCCTACCAGGTCGCCGACGTGGCCGACGTCCCCCAGGACCAGGCCCGCACCACCGCCACCCTGGCCCTGGCCGGCCTCGGCCTGGTTGTGCTGGCCCTGGCCGCCCGGCCCCTCAGCCGCCCCCGGCGCCTGCTGGTGGCCGCCATGGCCGCCGGCTTCGCCGTGGTCCTGGTGGTCCCGCCCCTGCGGGTGTTCTTCGCCCTCGACCTGCCGCCGCTGCCGGTGGCGCTGGCCGCCCTGGGGGTGGTGGCCGTCCTCGGCGGCCTCCTCGCCCTGGTCGTCCTGCGCATGCGGGCCTGATGGCCAGCGGCGCCGGCGACCGGCTCGACCACCGCGCCCTCAACCGGGCCACCCTGGCCCGCCAGCTGCTGCTGGGCCGGGTGGAGCTGCCGGTCACCGAGGCGGTGGCGCGGCTGGCCGGGCTCAACGCCCAGGACGTGGAGCCGCCCTACCTGACCCTCTGGGCCCGCCTGGCCGGCTTCGAGCGCGACGCCCTCACCCGCGCGCGCCCTGGAGGACCGGGCGGTGGTCCGGGGGACGCTGCTGCGCGGCACCCAGCACCTGGTGACCGCGGACGACTACCTGGCCTGGCGCCCGCTGCTCCAGCCGGTCATGGACCGCTTCGGGCGGGGCGCCCTCGGCCCGGCCGGGGTCGACCGGGAGGCCCTGGCCGCGGCGGCCCGGTCCCACTGGTCCTGGTCGAGGCCTGGCTGGGGCGCCCGCCGACCGCCGGGTCGCCGGAGGACCTCATCCTGCGGCACCTGACCGCCTTCGGGCCGGCCTCGGTCGCCGATGTCCAGGCCTGGTCCGGCCTCACCCGGCTGCGCGAGCCGATGGAGCGACTGGGCGGGGGGCTGCGCCGCTTCCGCGACGAGCACGGCCGGCAGCTGTACGACCTGCCCGACGCCCCAGGGCCCGACCCCGGGGTCGCCAGCCCGGTCCGGTTCCTGCCCCCGTTCGACAACCTGCTGCTGGCCCACGCCGACCGCGGCCGGGTGATGACCGACGAGGTCCGCCGGCGGGTCTGCGTCGGCGCCGTGGTCGAGCCCACCGTCCTGGTGGACGGCCAGGTCGCCGCCGTCTGGAAGCAGGTCCGGCGCGGCGACCGGGCCGTGGTCGAGGTCGAGCCGCTGGGCCCGCTGGCCGGCCCGGACCGAGAGGCGG
>Ga0307415_100000558_pt1 | contig 16326 bp, 16 predicted proteins | sample DK1Cmetagenome_FD_204524 | JGI IMG/M metagenome (GOLD analysis project Ga0307415, IMG submission 204524) | Maize rhizosphere microbial communities from greenhouse at UC Davis, California, United States - DK15-C-2 | ecosystem: Host-associated > Plants > Roots > Rhizosphere > Soil | place: USA...
CCGAACAAGTTTGAGGCGTTGGCGGCGCACGACGCTATGGTCGAACTGTCGGGAGCATTGAAGCGCGCAGCGGTCTCGCTCATGAAGATCGGTAATGATATACGCATGCTGAGTTCCGGTCCACGTTGCGGGATTGGAGAAATCATCATTCCCGACAATGAGCCAGGGTCCTCTATCATGCCCGGAAAGGTAAATCCGACGCAGCCGGAAGCATTGACGATGGTATGTGCCCAGGTGATGGGGAATGATGTCGCGGTAACAGTAGGCGGGTCGTTGGGCCACTTTGAATTAAATGTTTTCAAGCCCCTGATCGCTGCGAATGTGCTGCAATCAGCTCGCCTTATAGGTGACGCCTGTGTGTCTTTTAATGATAAATGTGCTGAAGGGATCGCCCCTAATGATCCCGTGATACGCCAGCATCTGGAAAATTCACTGATGCTTGTCACGGCCCTCAATCCACACATTGGTTACGAAAATGCTGCAAAAATCGCGAAGAAGGCGCATAAAGAAAACAAGACGCTGAGAGAGACAGCGATTGAACTTGGGCTTCTGACATCCGAGCAATTTGACGCGTGGGTACGTCCTGAAAAGATGGTAGGTAGCCTTGAGAAATGAGCGGCGGTTATTATAAATCCGAAAATTATTGTACTTTTATTTTGCTTTAAGGTATTGTGCAGCAGTGTGTTTGGGGTTAGCGGTTGCGAGGATAGCATGAAAAGTGCCTTCGTTTTAAAACAGAAACTCAATTTTTAACCATATGAACAACAGACTTATTTTATTTTTTTGTCTGGCTTTAATTTTTTCGACTTCACACAGTTTTGCACAGCTTTCAAAAAAAGAGAAAAAGGAGTGGAAGAAAAAAGCCAAGGAATTTGCCCGCAGCCCTGAAAATCTCAAGCAGTTGACAGAAGATAAAGAGGCTGCAGAAGGTCAGCTTTCGTCTCTTAACGATCGTGTTGCCCAGCTTCAGTCCAGCATGAGTAATAAAGATGCACGGATCGCAGATCTTGAAGATCAATTGGCGCAGTCGCGCGCACAACTGACCAGCACCCGCGCTGAACTTTCTCAATTAAAAGCCGCGCCGGTGGTGAATGAAATGGATTTTTCCAAGGGAGTGGTCTTTAAAGTTCAGATTGGCGCATTCAAGAACAAGAACCTTCAAAAGTATTTTGACAACAACCCGAATCTTGGTGGTGAAGTAAAAGAGGGTGAACCGCAGAAGATCACCATCGGAATTTTTCGCGACTACTGGCAAGCCGATGAGTTTAAGAAATATATGCGTGAAATGGGTGTGAAAGACGCATGGATCGTTCCTTATCGCGATGGACAGCGTGTAGAGATCAAGGACGTGCTCGAAGGAGTCGTTACAGACAAGTCCCAGGGAACGGCCCATTAAATATCCGTTCGCCTCAAAATAAGAAAGCGGTACCAACGTACTGCTTTCTTTTTTTATACGATTGCTGAGAAATAGCTCCCTTCAAGTGATTGAATGCGGCTTCAAAAGTAATTTAACCGGACAGGCGTCAAAATTTGTGCATGGCCCCGAACAGACTATTTTTGTGAGATGGCCAAAGCGATCTTCTTGTTTTTTATGTGCTGCTGCGTTGTAGGGCACGCTCAGATCCGCGTCGGCAGGTTAGTCATTCAACCTCACGAAACATTTTATCTCGACTCAACAGACATACTTGTTGCTGATTCATTGATCATGCTGGACTCTTCCCGTCTCAAACTCAACGGTTTAAAGGCGGAGAACTTCATTCGCACGAAAGTAGCGGTGTTTGGAAAACACTGTATCATCGACGGGCGAGGCGTGCCTGGAAAAAAGGGCACTGATGGAACAATGGGATTGACGCCCGTCGGCCCCTGCCGCGATGGAGTTCCGGGAAGGAATGGATTGAGGGGCCTGAGCGGTGGCTCTGGAATCAATCTTTTTCTATATATTGATAAGGTCGACATGCAGGGCAAGCTCATCATCGACCTGTCGGGTGGGAATGGAGGCGATGGAGGCGACGGCGGAGAAGGAGGTGGCGGAAGCCCTGGCACACATCATTGCAATGGTGGTGATGGTGGCAATGGCGGTAATGGAGGATCCGGAGGAGATGGAGGTCGTGGGGGAATACTCACGATTGGGGGACGCGATGCCGTTATCACAAACTCATTGATAGGCGATCTTCTTATTGTAAAGAATAATGGCGGTTCGTTCGGATACGGAGGGATAAGTGGCGCAGGCGGACGTGCAGGGCTCGGCCCTAACCGAAAACACGGGAACCCGGGCATGAAAGGGAGGGATGGAGTCTACGGGCGCCCTGGCGATAGCGGAACCGTGCTATTGGAAGAACAATAACTACATGGATAAACGCTGGGTATTCAAAGAGGTCCCACCGCGGGATCAAGTTGAAAATTTATCAAAATCAATCAATACCAATCCATACCTGACCGGTGTACTCCTCCAGCGCGGTATCAATGATTTCGACAGTGCAAAAAAATATTTTCGTCCTTCACTTGACCATCTGCATGATCCCTTCCTCATGAAGGACATGGACAAAGCAGTAAAGCGTCTCAAGACTGCTTTAGACCGCGAGGAAAAAATTCTCATTTATGGCGATTACGATGTCGATGGCACCACCGCAGTCTCGCTGGTGTACCGATATCTCCGAAAATTTTATCCTGACTGTGACGTCTATATACCCGACCGGTATGCTGAGGGTTATGGCGTATCCCTCGCGGGCGTTGAGTACGCGGAAGCTAATGCTTATACATTGATCATCGCACTGGACTGCGGGATTAAGTCGTCTGAGTTGGTTCTTCTTGCGGACCGCAAGGGCATTGATTTTATAATCTGTGATCACCACCTTCCCGGTGAAAACATTCCAAATGCTGTCGCTGTTCTGGATCCTAAACGAAGTGATTGCAATTATCCGTGCCGGGAACTGAGCGGTTGCGGCCTTGGCTTCAAGCTTATGCAGGCTTTCGCGCGCAAGTATCGGAATGAAAGCGAAGTGTTTGAATACCTGGACCTGGTGGCGGTCAGTATCGCTTCTGACATTGTGCCAATCGTTGATGAGAACCGCGTACTCGCCTACTATGGTCTGAAAAAATTGAACGAGAATCCGATGCCGGGTTTGAAGGCACTGAAGGAGATCTCCGGAACCCGGAACGAGCTGGATATCTCAGGAGTGATCTTCACGTTGGGTCCAAGGATCAACGCGGCAGGAAGAGTGGCGCATGCCCGCGCAGCGGTTGACTTGCTCATCGCCCAAACGGAAGGAGAAGCAATGGCACTGGCGGAGAAATTAAATCTCAAAAACGAGTTGAGAAAAGAATTTGACGCAAGTATCACAGAGGAGGCGCTGGCAATGATACAATCTAACAGCCAGACGAGGAGTTTGAAATCTACGGTCCTTTTCAAAAATACGTGGCATAAGGGAGTTATTGGCATAGTTGCTGCTCGCTGTATCGAAAAATTCTATCGACCTACGGTGATACTTACTGAATCCAACAACAAGATTACGGGTTCAGCGCGTAGTGTGAACGGTTTCGACCTCTATCAGGCGATTTTAAGCTGCAGTGACCTGCTCGAAAAGTTCGGAGGGCACAAGTACGCGGCCGGCCTCACACTCGATGCCAGCAATCTCGAAGCGTTCCAACAGCGATTTGAGGATGTAGTGTCGTCAACTATTACTCCGGAAATGATGACCCCGGTCATCGAAATAGACTATAGTATCCAGCTGGATGCAGTGAACGCAAAGTTTGTAAATGTGTTAAAACAGATGGGTCCGTTTGGACCGGAGAATCCACGGCCGGTGTTCGCGGCTGAGAATTTGTATGTGTGCAACTCGTTGAGCAGTTTCAAGGACCGCCATATCAAATTTCTCGTTGGCCAAGAAGGTAGCGATAAAGTTTTTCAGGCGGTCGGCTTTGACATGGCGGAATATTATGACTCGGTGTCAAGAGGAGATTCGTTCCGCATGGCTTTTACAATCGAAGAGAACGTTTATAATGGGATCACTTCTATTCAACTGCGGATCAAAGACCTAAAATTCAACTAATGATGACATTGCGCGCAGAGCATTTGTTCAAGAAATATAAATCAAGAGCGGTGGTGAATGATGTGTCCGTTCGAGTCGAACAAGGTGAAATAGTCGGGTTGCTGGGACCGAACGGGGCAGGCAAGACAACGAGCTTCTACATGATCGTAGGGCTGATCAAACCGAATGAAGGTAAGATATTTCTTGAGGATGAGGAGATAACGGATCTACCCATGTATCAGCGCGCGAAACGTGGAATAGGCTACCTTGCTCAGGAAGCATCTGTGTTTCGGAAACTTACTGTTGAGGAAAACATTCTCGCGGTTCTTGAAATGCGCGATTACTCAAAGCAAGTACGTAAGGAAAAGACCGATCAACTTATTGAAGAGTTCAGCCTTCAGAAAGTGCGGAAGAATCTTGGCATGTCCCTCTCAGGGGGTGAGCGCAGGAGGACGGAAATAGCGCGGGCTCTCGCTGTTGATCCCAAGTTCGTTTTGCTCGACGAGCCTTTCGCCGGAGTAGACCCCATCGCAGTAGAGGAGATCCAGATGATTGTCGCCAAGCTAAAGCACAAAAATATCGGGATCCTTATCACTGATCACAACGTAGACGAGACGCTTTCTATCACCGACAGGGCATACCTGATGGTGGACGGAAAGTTGTTCAAAGCTGGAACTGCTGAAGACCTCGCGAACGACCCACTGGTACGGAAAGTCTACTTAGGGCAAAATTTCAAGCTGCGCCGCGCCAACATCAACGTCAATCCGTAAAATATGGCGCGTTGTTCCAGTGCTACTTTTTAGGTATAAGCTCGTACACTTCTTTCCAAACCAGGTCGGGTTCATAACCCTTCTGAATCGCATAGGTGGAAAGTTTATCTCTTAATTCAAAGGCATTATCATCGGGTAAGGACTGGCGCTTAACTTCCAGTAACTCCCGGAGGGTATTGATGTATGATTCATCGTCGATCTCTCTCAGGCCGATGCGAATGCAGTTCATCGATACACCTTTGGATTCCAGGGCGTGGGTGATCTTGATTCTACCCCATTTCTTCATCCTGAATTTGCCACCGCAAAAGGCTTTCGCAAAGCGTTCTTCATTGAGGAAACCATCGGTGATCAGGCTGGTGAGTATGTCATCCACATCATTGCCGTGCAGCCGATAAGAGTATAGTTTGTTACGCACCTCCTGGTGTGAGCGTTCCTGATAAGCACAGTACCGCCGGATGTGTTCTTTAGCCTGCTGCGGGGTGAGGGTCTTCATAGCAGCCAGTGTTGGTCAAGCACAACGTTACGCTTATGCGCTTTTCACCAGTCCTTTGTTTCGAAGTATACTCGACAGGAATTTACGCTCATTCTCCGTATTGAAGATCTTGAATGGGAGATGAATGAGCTGTGCTTTATTGATGAATAACACAAAGTGATCCTTTCCGATCTTGGCGTTCTTAATCTGATCCCACTTCAGCGGCATTCCTTCACGAGGATTGATCTTCATAATTATTTGCTGGCTGCTGATCTCGTAGGAAAATTTTTCGAAAAGCATTTTGCCCTGATCCAGCTGAGTAACGCCATAGAATTGTATCCACCAGAAAAGCATATACAATCCGAGACCTACGAATGCCCCAATGAACCACCAGATGCTCGGAATCCAAATGTAGCCAAGGCAGATAATGAAAGCGGCCACCGCCGCGATCCAGCCTTGGCGTTGCATCACCTCGCGGAATGCAAGCCGGATATAGGTTTTCTTATCCAGCTTATAATTTTTTGTTTTTACAATCATAAATGAAAATCCATTTTACTCATCCTGATGCTTTCAGGCTGAGATCGAGACTCTTTACTGCATGTGTAAGCGCGCCTACGGAGATATAATCGACTCCGCATTCAGCTATTGCACGGATGGTCTCCTCAGTCACTCCTCCGCTTGCCTCTGTCTTGCAGCGGGCACCGATCAGTCTGACGGCCTCCCTCATTGTCTGTAAGTCCATGTTGTCTAACATAATGATATCAACGCCGCCGGCGTCGAGAACCTGCCGGACCTCCGACAGATTCCGCGTTTCAACCTCAATTGGAAGCGCTTTGTTGATTGTGCGAAGATACTCTTTTGTGCGATTGATTGCTGCCGAAATCCCACCTGCCATGTCGATGTGATTGTCCTTCAGCATTATCATATCATAAAGACCAATCCGGTGATTTTTGCCTCCTCCGATAAGGACAGCCCACTTTTCGGGAAGCCTGAAGTTCGGCGTAGTCTTGCGAGTGTCCAGCAATTGTGCTTTTGTTCCCTCAATGAGATTGGCATAATGGCGCGTCTTTGTGGCTATGGCGCTCATCCGCTGCATGCAATTCAGTACCAGGCGTTCGACAATTAGAATCGTACGTGCAGACCCAGTGACAGAAAACGCCACGTCCCCTCGTTTCACGGGAGCTCCGTCTTGAAGGTAGACTTGCATTTCGATCCCGGGCTCAGCGTAATTAAATATCTCCTTGGCAAGTGCGACGCCGGCCAGCACCCCTTCGTCCTTCACAAGAAGTTTGGCGGTTTTCCGTGCTTCCGCCGGGATGGATGCCAGCGTTGAGTGATCGCCCTCTCCCACGTCTTCGGCCAACGCCGAAGTGATAAAATGGCGCAAAAAATCGCGGGTTATGTATGCTGGCTTCACGCCCGCAAAAATAGAGTCAGTTTTTGGGGATTAAAGGGAAACAGAAGATTTTTTGACTGGAGACGGCTATTCCTTTGAAAAGGAAATCTCGTGCAAAAGCTGTTGGCCGTTAGCTGATTTGATCTTCATAAAGACACGGAACGTCTCACCATCGCTTTTATACTGGCCGATGGCAAATGGTTGCCCACCTTTTGACGATCCCTGATGGATAATATTAAATTCAGATGGAGGATGCTGGCGGAAAAAGTCTCTGAATACGAATTCAGCCTGTGCTTTACTGTAAGACTGGACCTTTCCCTCAACAGTTACATCAACTGTCTGAAATAAGTATCTCGATAGCTCTTTGGCGCTGCCAGCCTTAATCGTTTCGCGAACCTGCTGAATAACTTCGCTTTGCCCCACGGAGGCAAACGCTTGTAAGGTTAGGATCCCGAAAACTATAAACGCCTTCAATCTGTTCAACTTCATGACAGTGTTGGTTAGTGGCGAAAATTATGCCATTGTTGATAGATAAAGAAATTTACTGATGGTCAGCAAGTTCTTACGATTGACATCATGTATCGAAATGCTCTAATCGTGTTATATTTGCGGCCTTAAAATGGTTCTAAGCTTCCAATACCACAAAAAGCAAGTACAAGATACGTACAGTAACCGGCAAAATGACGGTTTATCTATGCGAGCGGAGCCAGAATTTTTACTGCCGGTAATATTAAGTCAAGCTCGGAGAATTTGCAGCCACCCATGCAAACACACCGCGGATGTTAGGTAATAAAAACACCAGGAATGAATAAAAAAGTACTTTTAATGATCCTCGACGGATGGGGCATCGCGACCAACAAAAAAGTATCAGCGGTCGACCAGGCAAAAACCCCATTCATGGATTCTTTGTACAAAAAATATCCGCACAGCAAGCTGGAGGCGTCTGGCCTGGCCGTTGGATTACCGGAAGGTCAGATGGGTAATTCAGAGGTAGGCCACATGAACATTGGAGCAGGACGGGTAGTATACCAGGACCTGGTAAGGATTAACAAAGCATTGGAAGACAAGGAACTCGATACCAATCAGGTGCTACTTGATGCCTTTGAATATGCCCGCAAGAATGGCAAAAGCGTGCATTTTATGGGCCTGCTTTCCGACGGTGGAGTGCATTCACACATCGGACATCTGAAGGGATTGATTAGCATCGCACATCGGCAGGGAATCGGGAAGCTCTTTGTGCATGCGTTCATGGATGGACGTGATACAGATCCGAAGGGTGGAGCTGGATATCTGAAAGATCTTCTGCAACACTTGAAGAAGAATACCGGGCAGCTTGCGAGTGTAATAGGTCGATACTATGCTATGGATCGCGACAAGCGCTGGGAGCGGGTAAAGCTGGCTTATGACCTGCTTGTGCACGGAAAGGGGGAAAAGACGACGGAGCCTTTAGCGGCCGTACAAAAATCCTACACCAACAATGTTACGGATGAGTTTATAAAGCCGATTGTCGTGACTGACAAAAATAGTGAGCCTGTCGGGACCATTCGTGAGGGAGATGTCGTGTTATGCTTCAACTTCCGCACAGATCGCGGGCGGGAAATAACGCAGGTTCTCACTCAGCAGGATTTTCCGGATCAGCAAATGAACAAGCTTAAGTTGAATTACATCACTCTAACGAATTATGACGAGTCATTCAAGGATGTAAAAACGATCTTCGATAAAGATAATCTTGAGAAAACACTAGGAGAAGTCGTTGCCGACGCGGGAAAAAAACAGATCAGGATAGCCGAAACCGAAAAGTATCCCCACGTTACATTCTTTTTTTCTGGTGGAAGGGAGACTGTCTTCGATGGTGAAAGCCGCATTTTATGTCCATCGCCGAAAGTTGCAACCTATGATCTTCAGCCCGAGATGAGCGCCCGTGACATTCGCGACAAGATCATTCCTGAGCTTGAAGCAAAGTCTGCGGATTTCATTTGCCTTAATTTCGCCAATCCGGACATGGTTGGGCACACCGGGGTGTTTGAGGCTGCTGTTAAAGCATGTGAGACAGTTGATGCATGTGCTCAGAAAGTCACGGAAGCGGCACTCAAAAGTGGATATGCCACTATCATAATCGCAGACCACGGCAACGCGGACATGATGATTAATGAAGACGGAACGCCGAACACTGCGCACACAACGAACCTTGTGCCCTGCATACTCGTCGACGACACCTATCGAGGCAAACTCAAGAACGGTAAACTCGGTGATCTCGCGCCGACAATTCTCAACCTTATGGGTCTGCCCATGCCAAAACAGATGACAGGAGAAGTTTTATTGGTGGACTGATGCGGGCCCTTACTGTTTATGCACTCTCCTTGATTTGGATGTTAACTCTGGCTTCCTGCGAGTCCGAGAAACAGCCCGCGACTTTTTATGCCATAGACAGCTTAGTGTCGGGCCAGGTAAATTTTCTGACAGGGGTCAAAGCGCGCTTGTACAAGGAGGCATTGCTCAAGGGCAAAACAGACACTATCACCTTCACTCCGGGCGATACCGTCGGTTGGCAGAAAGAGCTGGATATCTTTCGGAAACTGGAGGAGATCAATAAGCCTGTAAATAAAGAGAGATACGAGGTAAGCGATGGACTCCTCGATCGGATGAGTAATCTTACTGTTAGGGAATTCAAAAGTAAAGAACCGCTGCCCGTTGTTTACCTGAAGATATACTACCATGGGAATATATCTAAACCACGAAAGATCGAGGCGTTGTATGACGAGGAAAATGCGCTCTACAAAAGCGCGCGGCTTTTGTCAATGCAGTTTCACCAAGTAAAAAACCGTACTGTGTTGACCTCATATTCGCTCAAAGGTGGTCAGAAAATGGCTCTCGGAGATTCAGTTGCATTTTTTATCAGCGGAAAAATTTTGATTGATTAAGAAGAGAATGGCAAAACGCAAGAAAGAAAAGCTGGCAGAAGAAGATAAGCGACGCCTGGATAAACAGGGAATGCGCCAACTGACAGGTATTTTCCGGTTCATGCTGCCCTACAAAGGAATTTTTCTGCTTGGCCTCCTGGCGCTTGCACTCTCAAGCCTGATCTTGCTCGCCTTTCCGCGCTTAGCCGGGGAGTTGCTGGACGTCGCATCCGGGCAGGGAACCTACTTTACCTCCATCGATCAGGTAGCCATTGCGTTATTGCTTATTCTGTTTGTGCAGGGGATTTTTTCTTTTGTGAGGGTTTATACATTTTCCATCGTCAGTGAGAAAGGAATGGCGGACGTCCGGCAGGCCGTTTATCGCAAGGTCATATGGCTTCCAATGACTTTTTTCGACAGCCGGCGGGTTGGCGAAGTAATGAGCCGTTTAACATCAGACGTTGCCACGCTGCAGGACACCTTCAGTTACGTACTTGCCGAGTTGCTACGACAGGTGCTGACGCTTATTTTCGGAATCGGTATTATCTTTTATCTGGCGCCAACGCTCACAGCTTTTATGCTCATAACGATACCGGTATTGGTCGTTAGCGCCCTGGTTTTTGGGAAGTACATCAGGAAGCTCTCAAGGAAAACGCAGGACAAGTTGGCGAATGCGAATGTGGTGGTTGAAGAATCCCTGCATTCTATCGCCATGGTAAAAGCATTTACGAATGAGGTTTTCGAACTGAACAGGTATACCAGGGCGATCTCCGAGGTTGTGCAGGTTGCAATTCAGTCTTCACGTTATCGCGGGTTGTTCATTTCGTTTATCATTTTCGCGCTATTCGGCGGCATCGTGGCGGTGGGATGGTTTGGAGCCAGCCTTGTCCAGTCAGGGCAGCTGACGGTGGGGGAATTATTTTCCTTTATTTTTTATACGAGTTTTATTGGGTTCTCAATCGCGGGCTTAGGTGACATTTACACGCAGTTGCAGCGATCAGTCGGGGCATCGGAACGGGTTCTTGAGATCCTTGCTCTGGCCGACGAATCCAATGACCCGAAGGAGATGGTAAAATTCCGTGGCGAGATACAATACACGCGTGTCCGCTTTGCCTATCCTTCCAGAAAAGATTTTACTGTGCTGCGAGGTCTGGATTTTGTTATCCGCCCAGGGGAAAAAGTTGCCCTCGTAGGTAAAAGCGGGTCAGGAAAATCGACCATCATCAATTTGTTGTTGCGATTATACAGCCCGAGTGAAGGAAACCTTTTGGTGGATGGCCGTCCCGTTGATGAATATAATCTCACTGCATACCGCGCGAACATAGGCGTAGTGCCTCAGGAGGTAATTTTATTTGGCGGCACGATTGCAGAAAATATCCGTTACGGGAAACCGGGAGCGACTGATGAGGAAGTTCGTGAGTCTGCCAGACAGGCTAACGCATTGGAATTTATTGAAAGTTTTCCGGAAAAGTTTGAGACGTTAGTGGGAGACCGCGGAATAAAACTTTCGGGCGGTCAGCGTCAACGAATCGCAATTGCCCGCGCCATTCTCAAGGATCCAGCAATCCTTATTTTAGACGAGGCAACAAGCTCGCTCGATGCTCATTCGGAATTGTTAGTGCAGGAGGCATTAGAGAAACTCATGGCTGGCCGCACGAGCATTATAATCGCACACCGGCTGAGCACTATAAAAAAAGTTGATCGTATATTTGTTATTCATGAGGGGAGCCTGGCAGAGATGGGCTCTCATGCGGAGCTCTCGGGGCTCGATAATGGCATCTATAATAATCTGCTTCAACTTCAGCTTCAATGAACCAGATCTCTAACCGGCTTTTAAAGAACTTCAGGTTGAGGTCCACTCCTACCCGGCAAGAGATCTTGCGTCTGTTTCTCAATAAAGATTACGCTCTTTCGCATAGTGACATAGAAAGCGAGATAGCGGATGATATTGACCGCGTGACTGTATATAGAACCCTCAAAACATTTTTTGATAAAGGTCTTATTCATAAGGTTCTCGATGACGGAGGTAGCCTGAAATATGCTCTTTGCACTGGAGCGTGTTCCACAAACGAACACAAGCACGAACATGTTCACTTTAAGTGCACTCAATGCGGACAGACCAATTGCCTGGACGTTGAGATCCCCGAGGTTAAATTGCCCAAGGGTTACAAATCCCGGGAGGTCAATTTGTTAATCCAGGGCACCTGCCAAAACTGCTCCGAATAATTTTCGCCGATGACACCTGCAGATTTCCGAAAACCGGGTTTTCGGGTTTGAAATATATTTGTAGTTTTGAAATTGAGCGAAGTCTAAAATCCTATTTTTGCTGGCTAAAGGCTTCTCCAAACCAGTATAGACCATTTGCACTTAGTGTTTAACATACTTACATTTTCGCTCTTTAACGACCTGCCGGAAGAGGAAACTATACTATTTGGGATTTTCGCTGTCATCATTATTCTTTTTTTGGTTCTCGATCTCGGGCTTTTCCATAAACAAGCTCATAAGATCAGCACCAAATCTGCCTTGTACCAATCAATTTTCTGGGTTTTCGTTTCCACGCTCTTTGGTGTTTTTATCCTGGTTTACGACGAAAGCGGTACAGAAGGGGCCGTCCAGTATTTCTCGGCGTACCTGACAGAATATGCACTTTCCGTAGATAATATTTTCGTTATTCTCCTCATCCTGAAATACTTCAAGGTTAATGAGGCGTATTACCATAAAGTCCTCTTCTGGGGTATCCTTGGCGCCATTGTATTCAGGGGCATTTTCATTTTCGTCGGCACCTTTCTTATTGAAAAATTTCATTGGATACTCTACGTGTTTGGCGTATTCCTCGTGTATTCCGGGATCCGCATTTACTTTGAGGACGGTGACGAGAAGATCGAGCCGGAGAAGAATCCGATTATGAAGTTTTGCAAAAAGTATCTGCCCATGTCTCATCATGACCACGGCGGTAATTTTGTAATACGGGAAAATGGAAACCTGCTCTTCACGCCGCTTTTTCTTGTAATTGTCCTCATCGAAACAACCGACCTCATATTTGCCGTAGATTCAATTCCTGCAGCCTTTGCCATTACCCAGAATCCATTTCTCATTTATACATCCAACATCTTCGCTGTAATGGGACTGCGGGCCATGTTCTTCCTGCTCGCCGGAATCATTGACAAGTTCTATCTCCTTCAAAAAGGACTGTCGGTAATCCTTTTCTTCATCGGTGCCAAGATGTTACTCGACATATGGCATATCGAGATCAATGTTTACCTCTCCTTTACGGTGATCATCGTAACGCTTACGCTCTCGATCATCTTCTCGGTCCTGATCCCCAGAAAAATTGTGAAGGCAGAAGAGGAGGAAGTTTAGGAAGTGATTCCTTCTGTAAACAGATTTTTAGGTAAGATCTTCAGGAGCACCGGTAGAGTTAAAAACTTCCGTGGCAGTGAGATGATCAGCAAGGTTGGGATAGTTTTCAAGATCTGCACCAGTGCCGCCCGCATGAATTCTTTTTCATCCTGACTGAGCTCCGCTGCCCGCGACTTTTTAAGTAGCTGCATTACCTGTTTGTTCTCCTGCAATTCTTTGAGGAGGCGATGCTTGTTCTTTTCCGCGATTCTACTCACCCTGCGGATAAACTGTTCACTCACTTGCTGGTAGTCCTGATTGTTCTGCAGATAAGCGAGTTGCTCCCAGTTCTCCAAGACAAAACCTTCAATGGCGATAAGGCTGTTTTCAAGGTCATCCTCGTTGAATCCAAGATGCAAGGCAAAGATCTTCAGAAAATCCATCTCGATATCCTCTACTCTCTTATCGGCCCAGATCGTCAGCACGGCGATTTCAAGGAAGAACTTTTTCAGTATCCAGGAATTTTCAGAGGGCAAATTGATCTCGTGCACTTCAATGCCTTTTTCGAAGATGCGCAGGGCCTCTTTCCTTTTTTCGGAAGAGAGGTCGGCGCTGTGAAGGAAGAAGTCCAACAGTTTTTTCTCTTCGTATACTACTTCCTTGTTGGCATGTGCTGCCGCGGCAATGACCTTAACGACAGAGAAGCGCAACTCTTCCCGCTCGTATCTGAAGAAATCTGCAACGATGCGGTCCGCGTTTGTGTGGATCCACTGGCCGAAGATGAAGACGTCAAGGAACAGCAGGCTGTTGTGGAAAAAGTACGTCCAGAAGTTGCCCTCAAAATCGCTCGTCCGGTCAATGCGCTTGTCAAGAATACGTTCGACAACTTCAATGGGTGACTTTCTCTTACCGAACAATGATTTCGCCGGGGTTGCCAGTTCAGGAAAGATGTTATTGTAAAAGTTACCGATGTGTTGAAGTGTCTTATTAATGGCTTGGGAAATGTCGAGAGGTGAGCCATTGTTTTTGTCGTAAAATAAAAGCGAGATGCTGATGAGGCTTTCCGCGAGCAATACCTTCATTTTCTCCTTATTGTTCCAGGTCTCCTGATCGGGGTGACCAGATAATCCGACGGACTGGCCATACATGAGACCGGTGGGCTGAATAATGCGGTAGAGTGAATGTTCGGGGTGTGACCTCTTCCGAACGGCGTCGGTCGTAAGTTCCTTGAGCATTTCTGTCCGGAAGTCAATGTATTCCTTAAGCCAGCCTTTTTGATTCGGATTCATGGTCAAAGTGTATGCTGATCAGAAATCTCCTGTTAACTAGCGGCTACTTAACAGAATTCAGGACAGGATTTTTCTATTTTTAATTTAGATATTATAATGCATTTACGGAAGCCTCTACTTCAAAGATTCACGCCAACCGTTTGAATCCAGATTTTTTGCAGCTAGTTCTACTTTCGTTCGAAGAGCAACTTTGAAGTCGTCGAGGCGTTTTGCGAGCGCCTGGTCTTGGGAACCCAGGATTTGGGCAGCAAGGATGCCGGCGTTCCGGGACCCATTCAGCGCCACTGTTGCAACCGGAACTCCGGCGGGCATTTGAAGGATGGAAAGTACCGAATCCCATCCGTCGATGGAGTTAGAGGATTTAACAGGCACACCGATCACAGGAAGTGAGGTAAGAGAGGCAACCATCCCCGGTAAGTGGGCAGCGCCTCCAGCTCCGGCGATGATCACACGAATCCCACGGCTTCTCGCTCCGGATGCATATTCCACCATTCGCGCAGGCGTGCGATGTGCTGATACGATCGTCAACTCATAGGGTATGTCGAACTCTTCCAGGGCTTCCGCGGCGTCTTTCATTACCTTCAAGTCACTCTCACTGCCCATGATGATACCAATCAACGGTGTTTTCATATGCTACGCTGGACGCCCTACCCGAGCGGGTCAGGCAATCACTTTTAATGTTGTCTTTACAAATTCCGCTTTTTTTCGCAACGAAGTAATGTCCCGGTCTACTATTGTCACATGGCCCATCTTCCGAAAAGGTTTCGTGACTTTCTTACCGTACAAATGAACGAAAACGCCCGGCGTCTGAATCACTTCCTCGAAGCCCTGGTACTGCGCAGGCCCGGAGTAGCCGGGTTCTCCGAGAAGGTTGACCATTGCACTGGGCAACAATGTGCTCGTATCACCGAGCGGGAGGTTCAGTATTGCTCGCAGGTGTTGCTCGTACTGTGACGTCATATTCGCTTCGATGGTCTGATGACCACTGTTGTGAGGACGCGGTGCGATCTCATTCACGAGCACTTCACCGGTTTGCGTGACGAACATTTCAACGGCAAGGATACCGGTCATGCTGAGTTTTTCAATAATGTTCCGGGCGATGCGATCGGCTTGCCGGGCGACATCAGGTTTCAGGTCCGCAGGAGAAAAAAGGTACTCGACCAGATTGTGAACCGGATGAAACACCATCTCGACAACAGGAAATGTTTTTATCTCGCCCTTATTATTTCGGGCCACGATCACCGCGATCTCTTTTTGGAAATCGACAAGCTTCTCGACGAGCCCGGGTTTGTCCCAGGCCTTTTCGAGATCATCCTCATGACGCATCACCTGGACGCCTCTCCCGTCATATCCCTCTCTTCCTAGTTTATTTACAAACGGAAGAAAGCTGCGATGGCGCGTGACATCCGCGGCATTATCAGTGAGAAAAAATTCGGCAGTAGGGACGCCGTTGTCCCGATAGAAAGTTTTTTGGACACGCTTGTCCTGGATAAGTTCAATGACTTCAGGCTCGGGATAAACCTGTTTTCCCTTACGCTTCAATTCCTTTAGCGCATCTGTGTTGACGTTTTCGATTTCAATGGTGATGATATCGCATCGCGACCCGAAATCGATGACCGTCTCGTAATCGGTGAGTTTGCCGCAAAAAAACTCAGTCATTCCGGCGCAAGGAGCAGCGGGGTCCGGATCAAGCACTGCGAACGGTATATTGAAATCAATACCGGCCTGAATGAGCATTCGTCCAAGCTGCCCTCCTCCAAGGATGCCTACCTTAAAATCTTGTTGGAATGAGTGAGCCAAAGTCTTAAGCTTTGTTACGAATCACGGAAAAATTATTGAGCTGTGAAATTTTCGATAACGACATCCGTAACTTTATCGCCCACCTGGATATAATCCAGGACAGCAAGTCCCTGTACCACTTCCGCAAAAATGGTGTAACGACCATCGAGGTGCGGCGTCGGTGAGTAGGTTATGAACCACTGTGTCCCCTCCGTGTCTTTGCCCGCCGACGCCATACCCACACTTCCAGTTGTATAACGGCGCTGCGAGAATTCCGAACGTATTGAGTAATCTTCGCTCCCCCATCCATCTCCACGGTTGCATCCGCCCTGGATTACGAAATTGGGAACCAC